>MDTB01105180.1_pt1 | contig 26436 bp, 45 predicted proteins | sample 811161 | NCBI WGS metagenome assembly MDTB01 (sample SAMN05326650, study PRJNA326480) | marine metagenome | isolation source: seawater | place: Mediterranean Sea | collected 2009 | reverse complement strand
TTGTTAGTGTATTGGTTGTGTATAATGATGTTGTTGGAGGTGTTGACACCAATCTTAGCACGCTCAGCCCCGTCTTCTGTGAACTGAATAAATGTTTCGTCATTTACTGACTCAACACCATCAAGGTATACAGACCCAGATACCATGGTGTCACCACCCAGTACAATTGACCCTGTTACAGCTGTTCCCATTTTTCCTCTAGATCCACTGACATAAAAGAATACGTCTGTGCCAATCATTTTTGGCACTTTCAATGGGTTTGAGAAACCAAAGGAGCCTGTTGTGAATATTTGTTCGTCAAATCCTTCACTAGTCATTGGAAAAAAGTACGGAGAGCTTGATCCGGCACCTCCGCTGCCCATTGCCGAGCTAAATACCACCGGAGGCATTTGCTTTAAGCTGTTTGCGTCTGCGTCCCAAATTAAAAATCTATCGTTATTTAGGTCCAATCCTGCAGTTAGTACTGTCTGACCTGTAACAGCTTCAGCGCTTAGCTCGCCTGCTTTAATTGACCCTGAAGCAATGTCAGCTGATTCAATAGACTCGTCTTTTACTTGAGATCCTCTAATTCGTGTAACCATGAAAATCCTCCAAAACTTTCTCAATATTAATTATGGTTTTAGGTGCAAATTTTGCCAAAACAGAGTATAATAGATACGTGAGGTAAAAATGAAGAAGAAATCTAAAAAATGGGATTCGCTAAAGGCTCAAAAGGCTGCCCAACGTAAGGCACATTTTGAATCAGGCGGAACTCTTGCAATGTGGCGAGGTAGACCTGCGTGTCTGGATGAGTCCACATCAAAGGCAAGAAAAAATAAGATGGCATGTAGAGATTATAGACGAGGTGATGATGAGTGAGATACATCGATACGCTTTTATTATGAGGGGCGTCCCCGGCTCCGGAAAGTCAACAATTACAAACTTGCTAGCAAATTCATTCAAGATTTTCGGACTAGATGTAGCTGTCCATAGAATTGATGACCTGCACACTTCAGAGGACGGTGTCTTTTTTTGGGAAGATGATCTTGAGGAACAGCGTTACAACGAAAATTTTCAAAATTTTTGCGAGTCGTGCGATATGCATGTGTCATTTGTTTTTTGTGATGCTATAAACTTACAAAAGTCTGATTATAATAAGTACGTTGAATATGCAAAAAGTCATGACTATCATGTATCGACTATATGCCCTGAATTGCCAACTGCAGAAGAGGCAGCTAGTAGAAATAAACATGATGTAACAATAGAACAAATACAAGAAATGCTTAATAGATGGGAGCCGTAATGACGTGGAAACAGTTACAATTTGATTTTATGAACGAAGATATGAAGCTCTACGAAGTTTATTCTTGGAGTGACCAGTATCATAAGGAGGGGTTTGGAGGGCATATCCGTTTCGTCGCCGGAACTAATCGGTCTGATGCAACTCATATTGTAGCATATGATTTTCCACATTGGTGGCGTCTTTGTGGAATGAGAGAGGTACCTCTTGGCTACTGGAAAAGAGTTCATCCTCTTTTGGCTTCTGGATCACTAGAACATCGAAGATCTATTGAGGCAATTACTAATTTTAATAGAGCTAAAAGCAAGGAGCAATAATGCTAGTTTCTGAAATATTATCTGAGATCAAACAAACTTCAGGGTCTAATGCCAAGAAAGCATTGCTCGAGTCTCACGAAACCAACAACATTCTTAAGCATGCACTCAAAATGGGCTTGGATCCTTTTACCCCGTTCCATGTTGTAAAAGTTCCAAAGGTTACTGCACGCGTGGTCAACCCTGACGAGGAAATTCGTTGGAATATTTTTATCGATGCTGCTGATATGTGTGCGACGAGATTTTGGACAGGAAATAAAGCTGTACAGATACTGCATGATGCTATGAGTATTGTAACCGAAGAAGAAGAAAAATGGATGCGCAAGATTCTTAAGAAGCATCTTGCAATTGGTGCATCGACAAAGACAGTTAACAAGGTGTTCCCTGGCCTAATTCCAACTTTTGACGTAGCACTGGCACAAAAGTTCGAAGAGAAGAGAATTGCTGACAAGGAGTCAGTTGGTGTAGAGCCAAAGCTAGATGGCATCCGATGTTTTGCTATTGTGAAAGACGGCAAGGCATTACTTTATGCTCGCTCTGGAAAGCTAATCACTAACTTTGACAATACTATCGGTGAAGAGCTAGTCAAGCTTGGAGATGGTTGTTACGATGGCGAGATCATGGGCAAAGACTTTATTGATCTAATGCGACAGGCATACCGAAAAGAGAACGCAGATGTTTCAGATGCTTATCTTGCTCTTTTCGATTTTCTTCCTCTAGAAGAGTGGGAGTCTAGAGATGCAAAGCTTACTGCAAGCGAGCGTTATTTAGAGTTAGCTACAAGAATTGGATACAACTTTGGTCTTCGTTATCTTAAGCGAGTTGATCGATCGATTGTTGAAGCAAACTATGAAAAGATTAAATCATTGCACGACGAGTATGTTTCAAACGGATACGAAGGTGCCATGATCAAAGATTTAGATGCACCCTATAAGTTCGGTCGAGGCCCTGAGGTCATGAAGCTTAAGGCGTTTCATGATGTCGACCTTAAAATTGAGCGGCTCATAGAGGGCACTGGGAAGCATTCTGGGAAACTCGGGTCTGTTGTTGTTAATTACCATGGAGTAGAAGTACAAGTAGGTTCTGGGTTATCTGATGAGCTTCGTGATACAATCTGGGCAACACCGGATATGTTTATTGATAGAATGATAGAAGTAAGATATCAAGAAGTGACTCCTGATGGATCGCTTAGGTTTCCAACATTCGTATGCTTTAGAAATGACAGGGAATAAATAAGGAAACGGAGGTTATCATGGCAAAACAGAATAGTATGATTACTGAACTGCTTATGCTAAATGCCGGTCTAGCACCTGTTGATGTAGACAATGGGCACGATCCACTAGACTGTATTAAAAAAATGCTTGATACGCTCCCTGAAAAAGATAGAAGAATCGCAGCGCGAAAATTTAGAAAGCAATGGCGAAAAGCGTACAAACAAGATAATGTAGAGTATGATAGAGGAAAAGCCCCTTCCAGTGGAGAAATGCGTCGAAGAGTTTGGATGGTTTGGCAAATGTTTTCAGAGAATCAGAAAATATTCGATGATTGAAATACTTATACACGAAGAAGATATGGAGTCAACTCATGGAACTTGAGACAGACAGAGAGTTAGCAGTATACAAGGCGATTTGTAGAATACCTTTAGAAATTAGAGATATTGAGTCTCTTTTAGAGGCATCTTCTAGCGAGTTGATGGTAGACTGCGCACTTGATACAACTCAGATAGCCACACTTACATCACATCTAGACGCAGAAATCAGACGTCATAAAATGGAATCAATTTCTGGCGCCCATCACCATCCAGCTGATGAAGATCTAGATAAAATTCTTTAAAGAATAATCAAATCTTTTATAATTTACATTGTCTTTAGATGAGTCCATGATTGTATTCAATGAGGAGAATACATAAATTATTATTCTGTTTTGTCATATTGACGTTCGCATGCAGTGACAACAGAGAAGAAGGTAAAGACTCCAGCACCGATTTGACGATCAATTCCGAAATAGATACGGGATATCATCATGGAAATTCTGTGCCTGATCTAGATCCATGCGAAAATGTTACAATAAATATGGGAGGAGAGTGGTGCCAATGTCATCCTCTTTGTTGTCAAAGTCAACTTTGGTTTTGCCCGCCTATTTGGGACGATCCAGGCTATTATAAAAAAGAAGTCATCGTTGATATTTGTAACGACAATAATGAGCCCTGCATGTATGGACATGATGAAGGTTGTCCACCCCCAGAGATCATAATCGACGGAGAATGCTCAGAGTCATTTGAGTGTCCACCAAACTCCCAAGGTTTAGATTATGGGTGGCAATGGTGTGAAATGCCTGACGGGTCTGTTGGAAAACAACATGTCACATGTGACAAAGGTCAGCTTTATTATTCGCCCTGTCAGCCGTGCAATCCAGAAATCTGCGATGGCATTGACAACGACTGTGATGGCTTAGCCGATGAAGGATTAGAAGTAATTCCTTGTGAAACAGTTTGTGGTCCGGGAAATGCTGTATGTGTTCAAGGTGTCTTAGAATGTTTTGGGCCTGAGCCTCAAGAAGAAATTTGTGACTATCTTGATAACGACTGCGACGGGGATGTTGACGAATTTCAAAGAAATGAATGTGATGAATGTGGGCCTGTACCCTATGAAGAATGCAATGGTTTTGATGATGATTGCGATGATCTAATTGACGAAGAATTAATACAGACATGTCTTTCTGATTGTGGCACCGGAGTTGAAATATGTTCAAGTGGACAGTGGATAGGGTGTACAGCAATCCAACCTTCAATTGAAATTTGTGACGGCTTAGATAATAATTGTAATGGTCAAATTGATGAAGAGCTAAATTGTCTTTGTACCATACAAGATGTAGGAGTCTTGTTTCCGTGCACAGAATCGCCTTTAATTTGTGGCCTTGGATATAAAACATGCGAATGCATAGACCCGGCCTGCTTAGAAATAGTCACTACAAATTGCTACGCCTCTTGTTATTGGCTAGTAGACCCTCCCGGGTCAGATCCTAATTGTGACTCTCTAGTGGGCATGCCGCTAAACAAAGAAGAGTGCAATAACTTTGATGACAATTGTAACCAGCTTATAGATGAAGATCTATTTTCCCCTTGCTATACAGGCCCAGAAGGTACTTTATTTGTGGGCATATGCGATGAAGGAGAAATGACATGTAATCTTGGGACATGGGGCGGTTATGCCCCGGTGGATAATTTCATACCAGGTCTATGCGTTGATGAAGTGCTACCTGAAGACGAGATTTGTGACGGACTCGATAACAATTGCGATGGAATTGTTGACTGGGGTACTGAAATTGCGGACACTGATATTTTGTTCATCGTAGACTGGTCCGGGTCTATGAGCGATGAAATTGCAGCTGTACTAATTGCTTTAAATCAATTTGCAGGAAGCTATGCAGATCAGGATATGCTGAGATGGGGTTTAATAGTAGGTCCTCGCCAATTAGGTGGATGGATGTCTAATGAAGAGCTAAATTTAATCTCAGATATTTCCACATTCACAGATTTTCTAGCAGACTTTTCTGCTTTAGGAGACGATGGAATGGATACAGGGAATGAAATGCTTTTAGACGCGCTGTACCTTTCATTGCAAAATATTTCAGGTAATGCGCCAATTGATCTAAGCACCTCATCATGGGAAGACGGGATAGGGTCAATACCATCAATTAATCAATTTAATTTAAGCTGGCGCCCCGGGGCTGATAGAGTCGTCATAGTTTTTACTGATGAGACAGAACAGTCTTATCACATACCAAAAATTACTGTGGAGCAAGTAATGGATACTTGCCAAGCAGCGCCTCAAACAAAAGTTTATACCTTTTCTACCCAAGAAAATTGGAATTGGGACGAATTAGCGGCAAATTGCAATGGTATTTATTACGAGTTGACAAACAACTCTTTGGAAATGTATAATTCATTAATGGAAATACTTGATGAAATTTGTATGCCTGAAGAGTAACTTTAACTAATACATTTTTATATTTCGTACTAGAATATTATTACACGGTTAAATGGAGCCTAATCATGAAATTAGATGCAAAAAGTTTAGCTCAGGTTGATTTCGAAGAAATGTCCAGAAGAGAGATAATTTCTTTATGCGAATCCCTAGTACAAGAACTAGAAAAAACTAGAGTAGAATTAAGCGAATCAGTTCGATCAGAAATTGATCTAAGGTTTGCATTAAGAGCGTTCAATTCTTTAAGTAACAATAAACGGAGTAATGAATATGTCCCAGGAAACAACAACACCCCAGAATAGCAATCCTTTGTTTGGAAAGCTGTGGAAAAGAAGCTCTACTCATTTGTCATATGAGGCAGCTTCTACAGAAAAAGAAAAGCTGGTCGCAGAATCTAAAGACTTGGCTGTTAAAATTAGAAGAACTGCAGATGAAAAGTTTGTTGTAAAAGTAAGATCTACAGTTGTTGAAGCTAAAAATAAAAAGAAAGATTCCGGCCCACCAAAAACTCGTGCACAAAGAAAAAAAGCCAAGGCAGAAAAACACAAAGCACGCCAAGAAAAAGATTGACTTTAATATGTAAATCAGTGCAAATTTCCTGTGGGTAGGGTATAATAGATACATAAGGAAGGAACGGATTCCTCTTTATTTATTCCTCGGAGATTTAAATGCGTAAGTCACGTCAAAAAAGAACAGAAGATACTAAATCTGCTATTGAGGCTTGGACCGCCGCGGGCTTTGCTGAAGACTATCAGGTTCGATTCATGAATGATATGTTGCGTCGTCTTGAGGCTGGACGTGGAATGTCTACAAAGCAACGTAACTGGCTTGACTCACTCCATGCTGACGGACCGCCAGAGCCTAAGGGCAATCCTGAAGATATTGCTCGCATCGATGAAGCTCTGGCAAATCTTTCGAAAGATCAAAGAGCATCAGATGCGCTGTCTTCATTTCGAGGCCAGCTTAATAAAGGCCGTTCTTTGTCGGCCAAACAAGAAAAGTTTCTTAATATTTTGCTAGCAAAGGCAGATCACATTGCTGTTAATGGACACTATCGCCCGACAGCTGTGCAGATCGAAGAGCTTAAGATTGCTCTCGCTGTTTGTCGTGCACGAATTGGTTGGATAGGCCAAAACAAGCCTGGCACATACAAGGCATACGAAAAGATCAATAGTTGGATGGTTGCTGAAGAGCTTCTAGAAAAGAAGCAAATTGAAGAAAACCTCTTTATTATTGACGAATGGACAGTCAACAAAGTTCTAGACGCTGGAAGAGTTGCTCTTAGAGAGTTTCGGAACACAAAGCACCCAGCAGGGTCTATGCGATACGTGTACTACAAGGGGTCAATGCAGCACTGCCTTGTGGCTACTGGGCCAACTGTAGATGGTCCACACTTCAGAGGCGAGGTTCAATATGAATGCCTTGTTAATGGTGAGGTTGTCTGGTTCAGCGGAAAGAATCTTAAGAAGCGTGGCCCTAGTAAGAAAAAATGATTCAACTTTTAGGAAAGATTCCAAACAATGTTTATGTAGCCGTCTCAGGCGGCCCAGACTCTATGGCTGTTCTTGATTTCCTTAATAATGGAAAGCGAACTGTGTCTGCACTGTATTTTAACCACTGTACAGAACATGGTTACGAAGCAAAAAAGTTTGTTAGAAACTATTGTATGTCAAGAGGCATCGGCCTCTTAGATGACAGGGTTCGAACACAAAAGCCTGACAATGAATCATGGGAAGAGTTTTGGCGAAATGAAAGGTACAAATACTTCAAACGTCATCCTGAGCGTCCGATCATTACTGGTCATCACTTGAACGATGTTGTTGAATGGTGGCTTATGTCTTCAATGCATGGAGATCCAAAGACCATTCCGCATAAAAATGAAGAATACAATATTATTCGACCGTTTCTTTTGACACCTAAACATGAACTAGTTGACTGGTGTAAAAGAAAACATGTCCCATATCTTACAGATCCTTCGAATGAAAGTAGAGAGCATGCGAGGAATATTGTTCGACATGACATTATGCCACATGCTCTAAAAGTCAATCCGGGCATTGAAAAGGTTGTAAAAAAGAGGGTACAAGAAGTTTTTGACATGCGAAAAAAGCTTTATAAAAATGTCCCTCGCGAGGTATCTTTAACATAAGAACAATATAACGGCTGGTAGCTCAATCAGGTCAGAGCGTTTGTCTCATAAACAAGGGGTTCCGGGTTCAAGTCCCGGCCAGCCGACCATTTTACAGGAGAAGAGAAATGAAAAAATATTTTGATCATGATGATATCGTGTTTTTCAAAATACTTGGTACTATTACTACATTAGTACTATTGAGCATAGCGGCCTTTTGATGGATAGTCTTTCAAGTCTGGCTGTTAGTTTTGATGATGTATTGCTAACACCGCAATATTCAAATATTAGATCTAGATCAGAAATATCTCTTTCTATAGACTTAGAAAATATTCCTGCTATGCGTCTTCCGATATTTTCGTCCCCAATGGACACGGTAACAGAAGAAGATACAGCTCATGAGATTGCTCGGTCTGGAGGCATTGGAGTCGTACACAGGTATAATACACCTGATGAGCAGGCTGAAATTGTTTCTCGTGTATCCGAAAAGTTTTCTGAGACTTCGACTGAAGGGTATAGAACAATTGGTGCTGCTATTGGAGTTACCGGTGACTATATAAAGAGAGCACACAAAGTATTCCAAGCTGGGGCACGTCTAATTTGTGTAGATGTTGCTCATGGTGACCATATTCTTGCTGTTGAGGCAGTAAAGAATATTAGGGAAGTTTTTGGAAACACAGTTCACATCATGGCAGGCAATGTTGCAACTGTTTCCGGATTTGATACACTCGCTAGGGCAGGTGCAAATAGTATTAGAGTAGGAATTGGAGGTGGCTCTATTTGCTCCACAAGAATCCAGACAGGACATGGAATGCCAACACTCCAATCAATTATTGAATGCTCAGCTTCTGAATGGGCTGGAGATGTAAAATTAGTAGCTGATGGCGGAATTAAAAACTCTGGCGATATTGTTAAGGCACTGGCCGCCGGCGCTGATGCTGTAATGCTAGGGTCTCTCCTTGCAGGTACTAATGAAACGCCTGGAGAGCCTATTACTCGAAATGGAAAAACTTATAAGTCTTATAGGGGTATGGCATCTATAGAGGCCCAAATAGATTGGAGAGGTCACGCCTCTTCAGAGGAGGGTGTATCAACTACAATTCTATCAAAGGGTCCAATTAAAAATGTTTTAGGCTCCCTAGAAAAGGGAATAAGGAGCGGTCTATCATATACAGGCGCGCTTAATATTGTAGAGTTTCAAAATAAAGCTAAGTTTATGAGAATTTCTACTGCTGGAATGAGTGAAAGTAAGACACACATTTTAGATAAATGATTAACTTTTACCACAAATAACGTAAATTATTTACAGATTTATTGAACAAGGAAAAAAATGGAAAACACTCGAACATCTAATGGTACGTCTGAGCTAATTGTTACAGCAATTGAAAGTGAATTCAGGTCTCAGCGTGATAAAGCAATTGCCCAATTAAGCATTTACATTAATTCTCATGTAGGTGTAGCTGATCATCCTCATATTATTGACGAATGCACGACCCTAGTAAAGACAATTGCTGAAGCTGAAGACGGTCTAAGAGTTCTTAGAGGACTTCTTGTACCAGCGCCTGCACCTAATCAATCTTAGGGGGAGATATGGGAAAAACCGTATTAGTATCAGGGACTGGTACAATTGGTGAACCTCTCATTGGTTTGTTGTGTGATTTTAAGGACAACTTAGGGATTGAAAATGTTCTTTTTTATAAAAGAACCCCTTTGAGAGAAGAGATTTCAAAAGTTAAAGGACTAGTTCGAAGAGGTGCTCAACTAGTTGTTAAAGATTTGTCTAGCGCAACATCATTTGGCGCTCTTGGAAATGACGCAACCATGGTTCTCAAGCGTGCGCTTGAAGTATCTGATGTTGTTGTTGATTGCACACCTGCAGGTAATAAAAACAGAGACGAATACTATATGGACGTAGCTGAAATAAATCCTCAAACAACATTCATAGCACAAGGAAGTGAAAAAGGATTTGGTGTCCCTTATGCGTTTGGGATAAACGACTCAGCTCTAATTCAGACCAAAAATCGATTTATTCAAGTGGTAAGTTGTAATACACACAATATATCTTGTTTAATTGATACATTATCGTCTCTTGGTAAAGTCTCGTTTGGAGACTTTGTTTGTATGAGAAGGGCAAATGATGTAAGTCAAGACAAAGGATTTATTTCAAGTCCGACTGTGAATAAACATACAGACGCCCTTTGTGGAACCCATCATGCAAGAGATGTGGTGGACCTATTTGCGACAATGGGCACAAAACTCAATGTTTTTTCCAGCGCTATTAAGTTAAATACCCAGTATATGCACTCTTTGAGATTTTCTATAAATGTAGACGGAAATATATCAGCGCGAGATGTACTAAGAGAATTCCAGAAAAATAAAATGATAGCGCTAACTTATAAAAAGTCTTCAAATAAGATATTTTCTTTTGGCCGTGATCATGGGTGCTATGGAAGAATTTTCAATCAAACTGTTATCCCAGTAGAGTCAGTTTTGGCAGTCTATGATAAAAATAATGATACAACAAGAATCTCTGGGTTTTGTTTTACACCCCAAGACGGAAATTCTTTGCTCACTAGTATGGCTGCTGTATCGTATGGTATACATGGCAATAGCTATTTAGAAAAAATGAATTTTGTGGATGATCTTCTTTTCAACCTAATTTAAAACGTTGTTCGTTTTTCCTTCTTTCAGATGATATTTATTCATATGGGAAAAAGACTTATCCGAGAATGTATTATAATTGGTGGCCAAGACGCCACCGGTCATGTATTGGGAAAAACTCGAGATAGAAACTATAGGCCAAATTTAGAAGTTGTTAGAGACCTTACAGAAGATGGAATAGAGGTTGTCTACATTCATGACCTCGATACAAACTATCTAGAAGGCATGAACTCCGAAGGAATAGGAATTGTTAATGCAGCTTTGCTAGTATCAGAAGATGAAGCAGCTGCAGACAAATTTTGGAGTAGAAGAAAAAAGAAGGGTAACTCAAATGATGGCCCAAGAATTGCCAAAGCATTGACATACCCAAGGCTCTCCCAGGCAATCAAGTCTATCGTTGGGTGGGACGACGGCCTTAAAGGACACACTATTGTAGGTAGCCCAACAGCTTTATATAGTGTTGAAATGACTAGTAAGCACAATCCAATTGTTAAGAAGCTGAATCCAGAAACAGGATTTGATGTAAGAACGAACCATGGCGAGGAACATCCAAATGCTGGATACACCCCACACGGCTTTCCAGAAGACTATGTTTCTTCAAAAGTTAGAAAAGCGGCAGCAGCTACAGCTATTGCCAATATAGAAGACTATGAAGAGCTGATGCCGGCAATCGCATCTCAGCAATTTGACAAGAATAGCAACTACAATACAATGCGAAAAGTCGATGACGGCATGAGATCATCAAGCCAAGTAATGATGCATCTAGATAAATTAGAATTATTGTGTTACTTAATACCCGGTGAGTGTACATTTAGTGGTGTTGTTGACAAAACACCTGAAGATTATGAACCCAAAATTAAGATAAATGTCAAGGAATATAAAGAAGATGAGTAAGTTAACAAGAGTTCATTTGAGAAAACTCATAAAAGAAGAGCTTGAGAGCTTTGGAGACAATTTGGAAACTGAGCTTGAGCCAGTTGAAGATGCATGGGCTGGAGGAGATAACCTTGAGTCAGATATTGACCACCCTAAGGCTGCAGGTTCTGAAGAAACAATTACCCACCAAGAAGTTCTTCCAATTATGGACGAGCATAGTCTCAGACGATTAGTAATGGATGTGCTGCTAGAGATCGATGATTAATCAGAGGTCTCTGTGGATTACAAGTATCTAAATAAGACTGAAGTTCGAGGTTATCTCAAGCCTGATAGTGTATTTAGGACGCTGAATGAATGGAAGCTTCTTGCACAAACTTTAGTAGAATCCCAGAACAAAGGTTTCGATACCCGCTCTGGAGAGATCAGTTGTAAAAATGCAGAATTTTGCTCCAAAGAAGAGTACGATAATTTTGTAATGCTTATAAAAGAGTACTTTGGTTTTCTTTTAACTAGCGAAGTGGAACGATGGGATCTTCTTACAAGAAAAAATGTTTTAGATTTTATTGAAGATTTTGTCAATCATAGAGTCTGGGGCTTGGAACAAGAATACGGAAGCTATTTTCCTGATATCGGAAAACTAAGATTTGCTTATTTTTATTCTAGAGGGGATATTGAACCCTACGTTCTCTTAGATGAAGAATACACAAGGCAAACATTGGGCGATTTAAAAGTTAAGAAAACACTCCTTCACTATACTAGCAAGAATGGCATAGAAAGGATGCAGAAAAGTATTGCTGCAGGTAAGAAGTTTGATATATCTTCGTTTACCAGATCCCAAAGGCCGTTCTTTAGAGACGATTCAACTCTAGTAATAAAATTTGTAGGACACGTCACTGCAGCCTTCAGAAGCGACATAAAGTCTATGGCGACCGACGCCGGACAAAGAGCGTGCAATTTGTATAGGCTCCAATACCCAGGCGATGATGTTGATAATATCTGTCGAAACCCAGAAGATTGTGCAGATGATGCTGTAAGAACAGATTTATGGAATGAGTTTATTGCAACGCCGATAAAAATTTTAAAAGTTTATAAAGCGCCAAAAAATGCAGGAATTGCGCTCGCCAGAAAACAATAATATAATCTCGCTGTATACTATTTTTGTATTTGAAGATCCAATGTATAGAGGAGGTGAAGGGTGTTAAAGACTTTAAAGAAATTTATGTTTAAGCCTGAGCTTAAAGAAATGGATTTATTACGTAAAAGAGTAAAAAGGCTGCAAGATGAAAATAACAGCCTTTGGGACATGCTAGAAGAAATTAGAAATTCTGAAATAAAAAACCATAACATGTCTAAAGAGATTGATATGATTGTAGAGAGAACTAAAGAAAAAATTGCTAAATCAGTAGCAATTGCAAAAGTAGTTTCTGGTATCAACAAAAAGGATATTCACTAATGATAAGACAAGGCGACCGAGTAGCTCCTATCTTAGAAATGCATCGAATCGGCAAAGTTCTAGAAGTGTATAATAAGAATCACAAGACAATGCTGGTAGGCGGAACACTATCTGCTGTAAGAATGGCAAAAGTCCAATTAGAGAAAACAGGTGATATCGTAGAATGGTTCGTGCGTGACTTAATGCGCATGGATTCCTAATTTACAAAATTAGAAAACTGCATACATTTATAAACACCACAAAATGTGGCAATTAGGATTAAAGTAATGGAACAATCTGACGTAAAAAAGCTAATTCAGCTAAGAAACTTTGTAATTGAAAGATACAATATCATGGACGGAAAAGATACATCAATTTCAGTTCAGCCTACAAAAGACGTCGCATTGACGTATGAGTCGATAATCAGAAGTATCGAAGATGTATTATCAGAATACGTAACTATTGAAAAACAATAAGTGAAAAGTAAGACATGGTACATGTATGTTGTTACATGTGCTGATAAATCTTTTTATTGTGGCATAACAACTGATTTAGATAGAAGAATCGACGAACACAATACTAAGAAAAAAGGCGCCAAATACACAAAGTCTAGGCGTCCTGTTACACTATTTTTTACTCAAGAACATCCGTCAAGGTCAGCAGCGCTTAAAGCAGAAGCTGCATTTAAAAAACTTAGACGACATGACAAATTGCAATATATGGCTAGCGTCTGTGAAGAAAGACTTCTTGCTGAGTACAATAAATTTAAAGAGAGCTCAGCCGTAGATATTCAAGGCGATGGTTCCATGCGCAACCATAATTCCCAAATAGAGACCGACTAGCATCGCCGCACCCATGCGCGCCAAGAAGAATGACCTAAGGCGCCAAAGAAGGGCACAGCCAAGAGTTGTAAGAATAATCTTGGAGCCAAAAAAAGCTAGAGGGTGCACGTCCAGAGTATAGAGCATGATAGGATTAAGCTCTTCAGCGATATCGTTAGAAACCCAGTGCCATGTTAAGCCTGAATCAATTAGGTTCATCAAGAAGATACAGACGATATAAAATTTAAGATTAAGAATATTATGAATTTTCTTTAAAATATTCATCAATCCTTAATCTTCTTCGTGGTGTCCTTCATCGACACTTTCTTCGTCTGCTTCATCCAAGCCCATATCGAAGGCACCGTCATCAGAATCCCAATCGTCCCATTGGTTCCAATTTGTCGAGGCGCTACCGTGCACCATGTGTGCTGGAGGCTCCCAACCTTTCATCTTATCAACCGGCCCTCGTTCTTTGTCATCGTCATCTTTTTCTAAAAGTAAAGCTTCACGAATAACTAGTTTTAGCCTGGAATATTTTATCTTATGAATCATTTATTAATGCCTCTAGGGTATAACTATTACTTTAAACGAAATAATTGCTTTATAAAGGCGAACAATCTTTTATGTAAGGGCGGTTTTTTGAGCCTCTTGACTGTCTTTTCAAGTTTTTTAATGCGCATTTTTAAGCGCTTATTTGAGTCAGCTAAACGAAGAATTAATAAATCTTTACGCCTCATTCTAACGTCTCTGGTCGCTTTTCGAGTAGGTGTGTCTTTGTGGTCTGACATCTTTGAACCCTCCCATAACAGAAATTAAATTAATAAACCATCCTTGGCTTTAAATATTATTAAATTGCAAGCTTTAAAAAGCTTTACTTGTCTTTTATGACGTCCCATGGGCTTAGAGGCTCAACCTCTGCGCTCTTTTTATTTTTGTCTGAATAGCAAACTTTGTAGTTATAAGTCGAATTTTCACTTAAGCTTTTAAAGAAAAAGTCTGCTGTTTCTTTTCCATTAATCGTTACTAATAGCTGTCCATTAACGAGTATATCCCACCAGTCACAATACATAGTTCCAGTCCTTATATTCTCTTTTCTAATTAGTAGACCAAAATCGACATTTCCTTAACTAGTCTAAAATTAGAAATATTATTATTCCACGCCGCGTTGGAAGAGTTGGCGTACGGGTCATATTTATAGGTGAACTCGCTCTGAATGAATAAAAAAGTTAAACTAATTCAGAGAAGTAACAGAACATATAGGTGATTTAAAATGAAAATTTCCGGTAAAAATCTTAGAAAGATAATCAAAGAAGAGCTCGGAATGGGAGCCCAAAAAGGCGGGTCTGGTTTGCCAGCTGCCAATGATATATCTAAAAAGCTATCAGCGGCTGGCCCAGAAGAAGCAATGGATTGGCTAGCAAGGGTTCTTAGAAATATGAGTTTTGGCGCTGTTGAGCCAGCCCCTGAGCCTGAGCCTGTAGTTGATAATTCACCGGTGCCTGATGAAGAGGTATAGAGAGGTTTTAAGTAATTTAGCTCTAGTAGCACTAAGTGTTTCTATGCTGCTAGTAGGGTGTAGTATGTTGCGCCCAAACTTAAATGCTACTGCTCCACCGCCACCAATATCATATACTGCTATAGAAAATACATGCACAGTCCCGACAGAGGCCCATCCGGTATCACCATCCCCTCTCAATCCTGCACCATACATGGTGGTCTTTTTTGAAAGATGCCTTGAAAGAGACAATATTCTACTTATTGTCTGGCCTGGTGAAAGCTCGGATCTTAATGTGCAATTTGGTCATCTTTTAGGTTTACACTTTAAAGAGACTTTAAGTTTTAGAAAGATGAAAGGTCACAAATACGAAAGAGTTGGCCCAATTTCCAACAATGATGAAACATCCTGGATGTTAGTTTATCATTTAACATCTGAATAGACTGATGTGAGCGAGGGTAAGACAAAATTTTTACCAGATGATTTAATTGCAGTATTTGGGGCAGAGTCTGGAAAAGATGGAAAATCACTCGAGCTAGTATCTATTTGTAGGGTCTTGGCAGTCGGAGAACTAGATCTTGTAATAGAAGAAACAGCAAGATCTTCGTACTCTTCTAGAAATCCTTGCTATATAGTTTCGCAAGACATATGCTGTAAATTAAGCATGGATCCAGAAGTTGTAATATCTTCTAAGACATTGGTGCCAGAGATCGGCGACCTTGTTTTGTCATATACAAGGGACTCATATAAGACAGATGACCCAACTGAGATAACAGGGATTCTATATAAAATTGCTTATAAGTTTGGAAATCCGACCACAGCATCTCTTCTTATAGGCACTAAAATGAAAGAAGTTCTATATGCAAGTTTGGTAGTTCTTCAAAAAAACAAATGAACAACAAGGAGAAAGGAGCTATATTTTAACATGAATATTGTTGAATTATTATGTGCTGCCGTAATATCGTTAGGACTGGCAGGACCACCCCCAGCAGAAAATAACACACACATCGCATGTCAATACATGGATCATGTTGTACAAGAAGCCGCTAATAATCAAATTGAGCCAGAAATCATGCTAGCATTAATCTATCATGAAAGTCGTTGGATGCCACGGGCTAGATCTCGTGCAAATGCATGCGGCCTAACTCAAGTTTTACCAAGATACACAGGTTCGGATAGTACCGGTGTGCCACGGTTGACATGCGAAGATCTATTTGATCCTATTACTAGTATAACAGCAGGTTCAATGACTCTTCGATATTGGGTCTACTCATATGGACGAAAAAACTTAAGAGTAGGGTTATGCGGCTATAATGCAGGATTTCGGTGTAAGGGTAAAAACCCGCATAGAAGCGGAATGTTCTATTCTAGAACTGTTTTGCGGACATCAGAAAGAATTAAGAGAAAAGTTGTTGAACTAAGGAGAAGCAACTAGTTTCTTTTCTGCAACCTATTTATTAACGTCAGATGAAGATATCCGAGGTAAGAATGACTTCAATAAAATCAGCTGAAGCTCAAGAAATTAATAAAATGTTGGTTGAAGACATTAATAGCTTCTTAAGAGAAAAGTATAAAGAGGATCACATTCCAGATGAACCTCAAAAATATGAAATACCTAAAGACTGGTTATTTTTAGCTTCTCATATTAAGAAGCGCTATAGATCCGCTGGCTGGACTGTTAAAGTCGGAGTTGAGATTTCAAAACCCCCTTTGCGAGATTATTATCTGATGTTTGAGAGGCCTGATAGATGCTAACTCAGTTTAACACACATATGATCGGAGGATGCTATGAAAATTTTGCTACTGGATGGAACAAAAAAAACGAGCATGTCAATGGTACCCATGTATTTATCACAAAGATACACCACCAAAGTATTGGGTGTAATTTCTCCTGACTTAGATGTTTTATGTCAAAAATATGATTCATGGTCAAACGTTCCGGAGAAAGAAATTATTGCCACAATGGATCAGACAATATCACGTGTAACAAACGTGATTGAATCATACGACCCGGATGTTATTATAGGATTAGAATACGGTGGATGTGTTCTTTCGAATCTAGTCACGGACTTTTACTGGAATGAAAATTCTATTTATTTAAATCCGGAAGGGTACTTTTACTCTCCAAAAAAACAAGATCTATCTTCAACTGACACACCGGCAGGGAAGTCTTATTGGGTCCTTAGAAAGACAGACCCGCTATCTGTTAGAAAATCAATTGAAAAAATTAGTCACTTTAAAGAAAGCACTACAATTCTAGTGTCAGATAATGATGGAATTGATTCTATTATGTCATCGAATCTTCTGCAGACAATGATTGAAAGCTGCAGCCTTAAACAATAGGCATCCAGCGTTTTCGTTGCCACTCTAGAATCTGATTAGTCAGCTCTTCAATTGTTTCTTTGACTCGCATCGATCTGCCATTTGAAAATTCAATAATCACTTCAGTCCCGCCGCCCGATCTAATTTGAAGAATTTGATCCGGATTTAATGTTGTATTTTCTCCATTAAGGCTTGTAACGATTATCATTGAAAAGAGTTTCAGCTTAAATGTTTCATCTATAAATATCACTTTATTTTTAATTCGTGTGCAAATTTTGTCTACATGGAGTATAATATAACCATAAGGACGGAGGGGATGACCCCCTCCCCAAAGGAAAAAAATGACCTTCTCTACCCGCGAACTTGGCCTCCTCAACAACACTGACGTCCTGGGTTACATCCAGGAACAAAACGCGGCGCGCAATGCGCAGGCGAAGGCCGAAGGTTGGCAGTTCTGGACCCTTATGGCAGAGGAGATTGCCTCTGAGTATGCCAACGTCTATGAGATGGAGCTGTGCTTTGCCCGTAGTGCGTATTCTGACACTCACAAGGAGTGGTCCGGTCGCCGAAGCTATGTGAGCGATGAGCTCACCCTGGAGCAGGTGGAAGCCGAAGTGTCCCGTATGGCAAAATGGGCAGCGGAAGAATACGAGGCAGAGCAGGCGTGGCTAGCTGAGCAGAAGCAGATGGAGCGTGACATGATCTCGCTGGGCCTCACTGACTCGCTGTCGTGTGGTGAAGAGGTGGAGCTCGAAGAGTGGGAAGTTTATGAGGCTATGGCAGAAGCTGCAGGCTACTAAGAAGTAAGATGAAGACATATAATAGAGCTAAGACTCTTGCGCTCAATAACGGTCAAGACTACCATCTTGCTGCTGTTCTTCGACGCAAGGGCCGTGTTGTAAGGATTGGTATCAACACACACAAAACACACCCTAAGTTCAAGCGTCAGTATAGAGATGGAACATGGGGGTCTCATATGCATGCCGAGATGGATGCTCTAAGATTTTCTCAGCCAGGGGATGAGTTAGAAGTAATGCGATTTCGCAAGTCTGATAACAAATATGCACTTGCCAAGCCATGTGTGTTTTGCATGAAGCATATTAAAGCCAGCGGTATTAAGAAGGTGACATATACAGATGAAAATGGTGACTGGGTAGAAATGTTTTTGTAGAATAGCAATCCGTGACTCATACTTAAAAACAGGCGATGTTTGTTATTTTAAAGGGTGTGTCATGACGTTTTGGGTAGTCTCTGTAGTATTAGCAGTTTTATATGCAAGTTTTTTAGAGTGGGGAATCCACAAATATATTCTACACAAAATGGGAAAAAATAGGAAGTCTGTATGGGCATCACATTTTTACACACATCATCGACATGCAGTTAAATTTAATGGAGGCGATCCAGACTATCTTACGTGGCGTCTTTCACCTGAAGTCAAAGGGCTGGTGTTCTTGGCAACATTACATGCACCTATCGCAATAGTATCAGTGCCTGCTTATTCCGCTTTGGCTCTTTACGCTTTAACATATTACTATGCCCATAGAAAGTCCCATTTAAATCCGGAGTGGGGATGGAAATATATTCCTTGGCATATGGATCATCATCTTGGAAAAGCCAAAGATAAGAATTGGTGTGTTTTAGTGCCTGTTGCAGATTACGCGTTAAGAACTCGTGTAAAAAGTAATAAGAATCCTAATTGTAAATCTATATAAACGATGGTATACTATACTTTACACGGAGGTGACTGTATGAAAAATCAAGAAGTCTCAACTAGAAAAGTTGGGGATATTTGTAATTACTGGAATAAGTTAGTTATTATTCACAAGGTTGATAATGCTGCCGGCTGGGCAGAAGTGTTAAAGATTATAAATCCCAATAAGCCGTCGCAGTCTTCTGGCGAGCCCTTTTCTGTAAGGACATCCCAGTTGTCCCTAGTGCAAGCGTCAGATGAGCTTTCAATCTAAGGACTGAGTTTTGTCTTCTTCTGTTTTTCGTATTGGTGACTTAGTAACGTTTCGAACACCTGTCGACGACGATAATTTAGTTTCGCCTGGTATTATAATCAAAGTTAGACGCCGTGAAATTGCTTCTCCGCATCCAAACTATAGAGGCCGACACCCACCGATAGAATTAAAAGTTGAAGAAATTGCAGAGGTCATGTGGTCAGCCGGAGTTATTGATACGCACAACACGACAGATCTAAAGAGGGTAAAAAAGAAAGTGAAATCCCAATGATTACTATAAAACTATCACAAACAGAATATGATATAATTACAGACTTGGTGAAGCTTGAAATTAATGAACATGAGAAACATTTGAGTCGTGGAATCTTAGAAGATGATTCATCTGAAATAGCTATTGCAAATGCGAATTTAAGAATGTTAGCAGGACTAAAGTTGACATTGTTAAACGTTGAACATAGTTAGCTGTCCCTATATACTATACTATTCCCCTGTAGCTCAGTTGGTAGAGCAGGTGACTGTTAATCACCGGGTCGTAGGTTCGAGTCCTGCCGGGGGAGCCATAAATAAATGGAGAGGTGTCCGAGTGGCCGAAGGAACTGGTCTTGAAAACCAGCGTGGGGAAACCTACCGTGGGTTCGAATCCCACCCTCTCCGCCACTAAAACAAGAATGCTGGGGTGAGGTCCTACAGGCAAGGACATCCGGTTGTTACCCGGAAGGTTGCTGGTTCGAGTCCAGCCGCCCCAGCCATTTTAAAGAAAGATTACAATACCCATCTTTTGGGTATTTTTTAGTATTGCTCAGGAGTTTTACTATGACAGTAATAAAATGGAATTCAAGCAGATCTGACTTAATTGAAGATGCAATTCGAAACGAAGGTGCAGAAATGTCATCGCTTGGAGCTATCGTTATGAAGACTGGCAAATGCACAGGCAGAAGCCCAGATGCAAAGTCGCTGGTCGCAGATGAAATAACATTAAATGCAGTTGACTGGGAAAATAACACAAAAGCTTCAGTTGAAGAATTTTCTAAGATGAAAGGCAAGGTGTTAACGCACTTGGCAGCTTCAGAGAATCAGTACAAACAAAGGCTTTTTGCAGGTCATGACAAGAATCATCGACTCAAGGTTCTAGTGACAACGGAGTACGCTTGGCAAGGCCTCTTCGCCCAGAATATGTTTATAAAGCCAAGTGAATATGAACTAACAACGTACGAAGACCCAGACTGGGAGCTATATTGTGCTCCTTCTGCCAGCGATAATCCGTGTGTAATGATAGACTTTAATTGTCAAGAAATTGTTATAACAGGCACACACTACGCCGGCGAAATCAAAAAATCAATTTTTACAGTTCTTAACTTTTTGCTACCACAGAAGAAAATTTTGCCAATGCACTGTTCAGTTAACACAGCGCTTGACGGGACTAATCCAGCGATCTTCTTCGGACTGTCGGGTACCGGAAAGACCACTCTGTCCTCAGACACGAATCGCCTCTTGATTGGAGATGATGAACACGGCTGGTCTAGCGACGGTCTGTTTAATTTTGAAGGTGGGTGCTATGCTAAAGTAATTAACTTATCAAAATCGGCAGAGCCCCAGATTTGGGATGCGTCACAGAAAGAGGGGTCTATTCTGGAAAATGTAATTCTAGATTCAGAAGGCGTACCTGAGTTTGATAACAATACTTTGACTGAAAACACAAGGGCATCTTACGACTTAGAAAACATCGAAAATGCTTCAGCTACGGGCCAGTGTGGACACCCAAAAAATGTTGTCTTTTTGACATGTGATGCATTTGGTGTCCTGCCACCTGTTTCGAAATTGTCGCCTGACTTGGCAAGAGAACATTTTATAATGGGTTATACTGCAAAAGTCGCAGGAACTGAAGCAGGTGTCTCTGAGCCAAAGGCAACATTTTCTCATTGCTTCGGCGCCCCATTTATGCCGCTACCTGCGAATGCATACGCTGATCTGTTAAGAGAGAAAATCGAAAAACACGATGTTGATTGCTGGCTGGTAAATACAGGTTGGTCTGGAGGCCCTTACGGCACTGGAAACAGAATGCCTATCGAGCTTTCTCGAGAAATTATTGGCGAAATAATAAGCGGTGAAATGTCAAAAAAAGAATTTACTGTTCATTCACATACAGGACTAGAGATCCCTAGGGAAAGCACTGGTTTGATATCAAAGTATGCCAGGCCTGAGAGCACATGGAGCGATACTGAAGAGTATAAAAAAGCCTCTCAAGAATTAATGTCTTTATTTGAGAACAAGCGTCGGGACTTAAGTTTATGAAAAAGCCCGAATCATTTAAGTGCGCCAAGCTAGTCTTTGACAAAGCTTGTATAGTGGGATTTAGCTTTGGAATGCTGCTTCTCATTATTGCACATCAAGCTGTGCATGGTCACAAAGAAAAATCTACTTATAAATAGATCAGATGCGCTGTATGATGTACACACTTACAATTAATTGAAAAGGAGTAGGTAGCGTGTCAAGAGTATGGACTGTAATTACAGTATCTAAAGAAAACAATATTGAGGCTTCTGAGTGCTGGACCCATGCAGTTGATTCTTCTCCAGCATATCAGTCTGTTTCTGAGCAGCTAGGTCCTGATAGTCGAATTATTGCAATGATTCCGGGTTGTCATGCTAGCGGAGTTAAAGTTTATCCGCTCCAATCTCGAACAAAGAAAGAGCCGTGGATCGATCCTTTTGAAACGCCTTTCGATTCGATAGATCAGAATTAGATTTAAACTGCATGGGTGTCTCTCATATTTAGATAAGAGATGCCAGATACAAAATTACAATCGGGGACAGTTTTTATTTTTAAGCCAGACTGTTTTGACATTAAGAAGAAAGCAGATCCTTATTACGCAACTACCGGTGTGAGCGCGCTGGTCTATAGAACCATTTCTTTGGCAAATTACCCATCTTCTCGGGACTTCTTCGATCCAGTGCCAGAAATTAAAGAAGGCGCTGTCGGAATTATATTACAACCCTTGGGAATTCCTCAGCCTCTTTGGCTCGAGCCGAGAATCATAAACGACCCAGACCTTAGAGAAAAGTATACTGTGTATGAAGCAGTCGTATGCAACGAGGTGGTCAACGTATTCAGAAATGATATATCCGTTGGAATTGAATAACGTTGGAGTTATCTAATGATTATATGTCACTGTACAGCGGCAACTGAAGAAGAAATAATTGAAATACTAGAAATCTGGCCATCGCTGGAGAAGGTACAAGAGCACACCGGAGCAGGAATCGGGTGTGGTGCATGTCTAAATTACGTCACGGAGCTGGCAAGTGTTTATAGACGAAAGTCGAATAGGGCGAAGAGTAATAGTACAGATAACAAAGGATCACACTCCGGAGGTCTGGAGAATCCATGATATCAGGGAAAGCAAGTACGGTCGGTTCATAGCATTTAGAACAATAGATGACATGGAAATCATCACCAAGGTTCCGACGCTTTATTCAATAAAATTTGTTGCAGATGGCAATTCACAATAGCAAAAATTGAGTTATAATTCTATCTGTTTAAAGGAGGCTTTATGAGTTCACAAAGAGTGGTAGGATTTACATGCGGCGCATTTGATATTCTGCATGCAGGTCATGCAATGATGTTTAAAGAAGCAAAGCAAAGCTGTGATTATTTAATAGTTGGTGTACAGGGAGATCCATCGATTGATCGCCCAGAAAAAAATAAGCCAGTCCAGACTTATGCTGAAAGGCAAATCATGGTTTCTGCTATTAAGTGGGTAGATGAAATTGTGTTGTATAATACAGAGGCAGAGCTCTTAGAGCTACTTGAGAAGGTGAAGCCCGATGTTCGAATTGTCGGCGCAGACTGGAAAGGACGCCCGTTCACAGGATTTCAATTACCTATTCGCGTTGTCTTTAACTCTAGGGACCATGGTTATTCGACATCAGAATTAAGACAGAGAATCATGACTGCCGAGTTAAACAAGACAATCCATACACATCTAATGCCCCATGGCGGCGAGTATGTAAAAGCGGCCATTGATAGTTTGTTGAATAAGAAATAAAACATTTATATTCTCAAATCTATAATCTAGAAAAAGGTGTAGGATATGACAAAAATTTTGGTGACAGGTACCGGCGGGCTGATTGGAAGTGAAGCTGCAAAGGCCTGGCTAACACAGGGCTACGACGTTGTTGGAATTGATAACAACTCTAGAAAAGAGTTCTTTGGAGAAAAGGGCGATGTCTCAAGCGTGATTCATGAGCTTTCAAAAAGCCTTCAGTATAATCACTACTCACTAGACATTCGAAATCGAGATGGTGTGTCTGCTGTTGTAAGAGCAGAACTACCAGAAGTAATTGTTCATTGTGCAGCACAGCCTTCACATGATAAGGCAGCTGCTATTCCCTTTGCCGATTTTGATACAAACGCTGTGGGAACGTTCAACCTTTTAGAGGCTACACGTCGACATGTACCAGACGCGGTGTTTGTGCATATGAGCACTAATAAGGTGTACGGTGATGCACCAAATTACTTGCTTTTAGAAGAGACAGAAACAAGATACGACTATGCCGAAAAGAAATATGAAAATGGCATACCAGAGACAATGTCAATTGATCAGTGCATGCACTCTTTGTTTGGAGCGTCTAAGGTGGCTGCTGACATATGTGCGCAAGAATACGGAAGATACTTTGGTATGAACGTAGGTGTGTTCCGAGGTGGGTGCTTGACAGGTCCGCAGCACGCCGGCGTCGAACTCCATGGGTTCTTGTCTTACATTATAAAATGTGCTGCCTCCGGCACCCCTTACACAATATTCGGTTACAAGGGGAAGCAGGTTAGAGACCAGATTCATTGTGCAGACGTCGTGTCCGCGTTTGAAGCGTATATACAGAATCCAACCCCGGGAGCTGTGTATAATCTAGGGGGATGCAAAGACAATGCAGCTTCTGTACTAGAAGTAATCCAAACCCTGCGCGATGACCATGGATTGGATTTGAACTATAGTCTGTCAGACGAAAACAGAGCCGGCGACCATATCTGCTATTACTCAGATATGACCAAATTTAAATCTGACTATCCGAGCTGGAAAATACAGCACTCATTAGAAGATATAATTGGTGAGATGGTAGAAAGAGAGAAGTCAACCCGTGACCAATGATGTTAAGACAAGAGTCGCTAGTGATCTAGTAAAATATAAAAGCATGATGTCTAGTGATGATTCCTTGACCCGTCTAGAGTTTGACGAAGACAGCAAAATAAGCATGCCTCGAAATGCAGACGAAGGTTTATCAGTTGACTGGCTTTATACAATACAAAATATGATCGTTGCAAGGCTTTTTCGACGATTTATTGACGCGAACCCGGCCCTCAAAGTTAACAGACTGATTGATCGTCGAGATGAGAAGACTTTCTGTATCGATATCGGGTCACAAATAGAGTTCATTTCTGTGTTAGCCGCAGAGACAAATTATGTGATTATTGATCCATCAATCCAGCCACCAGGGAAGGTTCTTTCCGTGGAGCCGGGAATGGTTTTCATGTCACAAGAGGCACAGTCTTTAAGCTTTAACGATGACACGTTCCTGTGGGCTACTAGTCTTCATGCCATTGAGCATTTTGGTCTTGGGCGATATGGAGATACTGTGGATCCTAAGGGCGACATTCGAGGCATACAGGAGATACACAGGATCCTACAAAGCCAAGGCATATTTGTAGGATCAGTCCCAATAGTTCCGGAAGGACAAGAACACGTTGCTTTTAATAAGAATCGAAAGTACTCGATACCGCTTATTAAGAAGATGTTAGAAGACACAGGCTTTCAGATTGAATATGAGCAGGTAGGTCTTATGCCTACGGATATGCTTCACAGAGACGGGCATCCCACGCACATGTGCGCAACAGACGAGTATAAACAGTTCACCAACGCTATTCCAAACAAGGCCCGATTTCCCGAGTCTGTGTATGTGTGGCTAGCAAGAAAGACATAACCAAAGACGAGGAAAACACTATGAGTTCAATAATCGAGCCTAATCTAAACTTAGACTTTGATCTAAGCATGGGGCAGAAACCATTAGTATCAGTAGGGGTTGTTAATTGCAACAGACTACACTATTTGAAGAGCTGCTTAGAAAGCTTTTTAGAGTGCACAGAAGACTATGTAAACAAAGAGGTGATTGTTGTCGATAATGCCTCTACAGAAGAAGGTACAGAAGAATATCTTCTCGATTTAGAATCAAGAGGTCATAGAGTAATCAGAATGACTGCTAGAGATCCTTCGAATGAGTTTGCCAGGGGTTTAAACACAATTGTAAGAGAGTCATCTGGTCAGTATGTGGTGATGCTCCAGGGAGACATGCAATTTATTGTACGAGGACAGTGGCTTGATGAGTATGTAAAGATTTATGAGGAAAATCCAGGAATCGGTTGCATTACATTTGACGCTCAGCGTGCCGTAACAAACCAGAGAGCGAGACTTACACAGCCGGGTACAGTAGGTTCGTACGCTTTTGTTGCAGATCTTTCCAGGCCACCAACATCAGGAGCAGCAGATGTAATGTATCATCGAGCAGTGCTCCATGCTATTGGTCCATGGGCAGAGCAAAATGATCAGCATGAGTACTCAGGAGACTCAGAGACAAAGATGCTCAATCACATTTCAGCAATTAAAGAAGCACACCCAGAGCTTCCATGGGCAACGGTAATGCCGCTATACCCTGTTGCTATATCAATTTATACAGATGGACGAGGTACGAACGCTCGAGTTAGAAAATTTCGGAGATACGGTGACTACTGGCCGCCGACAGAGGGGCACACTTACTACGAGATTAAAGACTACGATGACGTCATCTCTTTAGAAGGCTATTCCGAAAGAACAGTACCATATAGCATAGAAGAGGTTGCAGTTGCAGCCGGTGACTGGTCTCTACCTAAAGATACCAATGGCGCTTGGCTTAAAAATCCCATTCGCCCAGAAGATGCAAAGCCAGGCGAATGGACAGATCTTCCTCAACCAGAGGGACAAGCGAGCTTCGACGAGAGGTTTGAAGAAGGAGAGGCATCATCTCCGGACTATTTGAACGAGTGGTTAGACGATTAGAAAAATCACATAGAGGCGCTCTGTTTAAAATAATATGACTCTATAGAGCATATTTATCTTAGGAATATATTAGGCGCGGCGAG
>MDTB01010237.1_pt1 | contig 26450 bp, 20 predicted proteins | sample 811161 | NCBI WGS metagenome assembly MDTB01 (sample SAMN05326650, study PRJNA326480) | marine metagenome | isolation source: seawater | place: Mediterranean Sea | collected 2009 | reverse complement strand
TCCAGATCCAGACCATTCAGTTTTTCCGGGCGGTTCAGGTACACCCAGGCAATATGGTCCTGCACTTCAACTAAGACTTTATTGTGATCACTCATCGCTGTTTACCTTTTATGATTGCCGCATCTTTGCACAAAGATACGAGGACAACCATGATCAAAATGCACGATAGGCTAACCGAAAAGCACAGCAGTGGCTTTCTTAAGACCAGCCACCCGCATTTTCTTTCACCAGCGATACCATCATGCCGATATGATCCGGGCGATCATTCAGGCAAGGAATGTAGTGATAGTTTTTGCCGCCAGCTTCTATGAAGGTCTCGCGGTTTTCCATATCCAGCTCTTCCAGCGTTTCGAGACAGTCCGCCGCAAACGCCGGGCTGATAACATCAACACGCCCGACGCCGCCCTTACCCCAATCTTCTAACGTGTGATCGGTATACGGCTTCACCCACTCTTCGCGACCAAAGCGCGACTGGAAACTACAGATCCACTGCTCATCACTTAACCCCAACTCACTGGCAAGGGCTGCTGCCGTCGCCCGACACTGGCTTGGGTAAGGGTCGCCACGATCTTCATAACGCTGCGGAATGCCGTGAAATGACATCATCAGGCGATCCCCCTGGCCATGCTCTGCCCAATACTCACGTACTGAGTTTGCCAGAGCACCTATGTAGCCTGGGTGAACGTGGTAGTCGGTGATCCAGCGGGCCGCCGGAACGTGCGGACAAAGCGCCATCGCATTGGAGTATCGATCATGAACTGCCGCCGTGGTCGACGACGAGTTCTGCGGATACAGCGGCAATATAATCAGACGCTCTGCACCGGCCTTACGAAGTTCACGGCCAGCCTCTTCCATAGTGGGCTTGCCGTAGGTCATGGCCAACGACACAGGAATGTCCTGACCGTATTCGGCTTTTAACGCCGCTGCTAATGCACGCTGTTGAGAGCGCGAAATCGTCATTAAGGGAGAACCTTCAGGGCCCCAGACTTTGGCATACGCTTTCGCTACCCGCGGTGGGCGGATGACGAGAATGACCAAATTCAGAATCAGCCACCACAACACACGCGGAACATCGACCACACGTCGGTCGCTTAGAAACTCTCGGAGGTACGAACGCACTGCTTTCGCAGTCGGTGCTTCCGGGGTACCGAGGTTGGCAATAAGAACACCAAATGGGGGCTTATCCACAATGATTCTCCACAAAGACAGGTTGTAACGATGGTTGTCTGTATCAGTTTTGTATAGTTTAGCGGAAGCCGAAGATCGGGTCACCAATCAAGCTCAACCGACAAGGCTCAACCGATCAATTCATCAGAGATGAGACTGGCACGCAGTCTGTCCATCAGTAACTCCGCTGCTTCGCGCCCTTCAATCATTTCTGCGATACGGACCTTACGCTGACCATCACGAATCCGGATGTGGAAATACTCTTTCGTGCTGTTACCTGTGGTCGAACTTCCCGCCCCTTTCAGTTCGAGCTGCTGAGCGCTCCTGAATTCGGTACTACGACGCCAGAGCGCCCTTCCCATCCAGTAGCGAACGGTCTCAATCTTGCCATCCTCACACCGGCTCTCGAGTGAGCGGCCGAGTCCAAACAAACCACCCAGGGCCATAGGGGCGCCCACAAGAAAGAATACGCCGCCCATAAAGTACAGGGTAACGCCCTCAGTGGCCGCCTGTTTCAACATAAAGACCCCTGCCCCTGCAAAGGCGATTCCGGCAAATATAAAAACGAGGAAAAAGACAGATGGCGCCCTGCGGCACTATGAATAACAAAGTCATCACCGCTCAACGTCATCTCGAGGTTCTGACTGAGCGAAGCCTCGGCGGCGGCGACCTGGCTGCGCGATGCGTTACTCTGATGCTCGGTGGAAATGTCGAGAGTACTATTGGCGGCGCCCTCTACAACGGGCACCACAAACTGGCGCTGGAACTTCACCGGTTCAGTGGGACCTTCGACTTCTACCCGCCAGATAACGGCTGTACGACCTTTACGATAACTCTGAGGAAGTTCCGGGTCAGGGTTAAACACAAAATTAAGGCATGTTTCATCATTGCCCTCTGAGACTTCAGGCAGCGTACTGGATTGCCATAACAAGGTTTCACGCGTAGAACTGTTTTTACCGCTGGAGCGCGTCTGACGGACGCATTTCAATCTGACATTCCAACGCTCCCCCAAACCGGTTTTGTTGATTTTCAGAGTCCCGCCGACCTGTCCCTGTACCTGCCCGGGTACAGGGTTCAGATACAAAGGCGTGCGTCCGTAAAACAACCAGTTTTTCCGCGACCTGTACGCAGCTATACCCAGGCCAGCAGCGACCAAAGGAAATAAGAGGACGAGAAGAATGGCATGATTTCCAGATCTGAATTCAGAAGGCAAGCTCAGAACGGCAGGCAATGAGATCAACAGGAAAACCATCGACATAAATCCAAGCACCCAGTGCATCAGGTTCTGCCCTGAATAAACTACACCTGATGCGACATCTGCCTGACGCGCGGAATAGCGCCCAAACAACATAACCCCCGCCCCAGCGCCACCAAAGACAAGAACAAAAATCATCATAAAACCAATTTTTTCCCATCGGATATCCCTGACCAGATAACTTTCCGATGGATTATCCGGATTCACCCAGGCGGTAAGGACCTGACTGGCAGAGGCTCTGCGAATCTTATTCTCAGTCTTTGCATGCCAGTCACCAATATTGTCCGGAGATTCGTAGTAACTGATGCGGTTGCTTGAATAATCACGGTTATTGAAGCGATAGCTGTAGAGCCCCTCTAACGAATACGTCGTTGTATCACCATGATGGTATTCGATATCAATACGTTGAAGCGTGGCTGAAATCTGTGTCCAGCCAGAAGTCATAACGTGAAGACGGAGTGTATCCAGAGGACCAGAGAGCAATATTCCGATTGCCGGGCCAAGAAACATCAGACCAAAAATAAATGCACCGATACTACGCTTAGACGTAGTACCGGCTTCGCCTGTTTTTGATATGGACATCCCTGGCTCCCTGACTTTCGGTTGAATGATGACTGATGAATGTTATTCGTAGTCTAGCCAATCCACCTCATCAGATCATCCGTCCAACCAGTTATGCGCTCATATCACTGCTATTGAATTTCCGGAACGCTTCCTGCACCTCTTTCTCGCTCGGTATGTGTTCTGTTTTCACCAAAATGATAAGGCTTTGTCCGAATACCCGTTCATCTGCCGCTGGGTGAATATTCACTTCGCCCCCCTTACCGATACAGGCCAGTGGCGTGCCTATGTTGGACATCATCATCGCAGCCACGACATCTCTCCAACAGTCACCTTCTAACCAAAGTGGATAGCGGACGAAATGATCTTTGTCGTGAGTGAACATATCTTCGATGATCAATTCTGATCCGGGAGATTCCATAGCGCGAACCAGAATCTCTGGGTATGAACGGATTGGTCGAATCACGGACTTCACACCCAACTTCTTCATACGTATCCGGTTTTCATCCTCAACACATTCAACGATCACGCGGTATGCAAGTCCGTGTTCTTTCATGCGATAACAGAGGTCAAAACAGAGACTGTCTGAGTCTTCCATATATTCATCTTTGGCCAGAATCAGAATATTTTCAGCCCCTTCCAGATTGGCACGACGGAAGTCATCTTCATGATTTCCATGGCCTTGCACAAGGTGGATACCTAAGCCAGTTAAAGAAGATGGCAACCCATCCGGATAGTCAGTATTTAGTAATACAACCGGTGTCTTACGGTGCATTTTATTCTGGCGTATCTGCTCCACAAACCGCCGGAAATATATGTCCCGATTGTACTTCGGAGAGTTAATTACAACGATGTGATTATTCATGATTCTGCTCCACTTTTCGGCGACCCTGAAGAAAGTATAAGAGACAGAATGAAAGCGCTAAGACCGTTTTATTATGAGAAATAATTTGAGAGATGATCGGGAATTATCAACCCTCAGACTGACGTAATTTAGTATCTTGCGTAGAGAGTTATGTATATCGGATTTACAGACAATAAAGTTCTGACACACGATACCTCAGGTTCCTGATCACCGAAAGAAACATTCAGCGAAACAGGTGCCACGATCAATAGTATCTTTTATAAAGATCTTGTCAGGAAAAATTCAAGCGAAGGATTTCTGAAGAAATCTCCTTCCATTTCACTTCTTCAACAAAGTGCCCGACATCCGGATATTTGAGCGTTGCCATCTTCATCCGTGGCAACACGTCGTGCCACTGGGCAATGACTTCATCTTTACCGCATGGGTCCCATTGACCAAACACGCCTGCTGCCGGGCAGTTTTTCCAATACCGGGGGACACGTTCCTGCATATTCCGATAGTACTCGGTGTTGTCCTGAAGTCCGTAACTTTCGTCCATGTAGCGATAACCATAACCCCAGCGTGGTGTCTGCTTCACGTTACGCATTGAGCTACGTGCATTGGCAATGCTTCTCAGCGATTGAGACCAGACATACTCAGGCGATGTTTTCGACATACTGTTGCACAAATGCGCTAGCGTATTGCTGGTGGCTCGCCGGATCAGGCTCATGGCTGTCTGGGGCTCGCCACTGGAGACGGCCGTTGCCGCAACACCTCCCCAGGCGAAGGCCGGATAGAGCCGTGGAAACAAGGCCCATGTCAGTACTGGATGAGGGTAGTTCTTATAGGTGTAGCCCTGTTTGGGCATGGGGAAAATGGTGGTATTCATCACCATCAGATTTTTAACCCGGTATGGGTCTTCAATAAAAGCCCCGACACCAATAGGGCCGCCCCAATCATGAATGCAGAGCGTCACCTCACTAAGGTCGAGATAACGGATCAACTGAATCAGGTTTTCCGAGTGGTGCATGTCCACCATCTCAAAGTCTGCCTGATCAGACAGACCGAAACCGATATGATCCATGGCGATGATCCTCAGCGGACGACCACTGCGGATTAATTCATCTCTGATATAACGATAGGTGTAACTGGTTTCAGGGTTCCCGTGCACCAGCACAATCGTCGCTTCAGGCTCATCTCCTCCGACTGAGATATCATAGTAAAACATCGTTTTACCTGAATCTTTCCCTCCTGGGATGGTGAACCAGCGTTCTGCACCTTTTGGGCAGTAATCCGCCGGTGGTTTTTTCAACGGCGTATTGGTAGGAATCTGGAGCGACATATCGTCCCTGTAATTGATAATTTTATCAGGTGTTCTCCAATCCTATGTGGGGTGCCGGTTTGTTGACAGGTCTTAATGCGCCATAATGGCGAGGTAAAACCCTCTCAAGGTGACATCAAAGTACATTCAGAAGTAGCCAAAGGCCTTAGTGGAATGCTTTCAGCCCAGGCAGCGCCAAGACTTCGTCAAGGATTCGTCCCACTTGATCAGGCAACGGATACCCAAGACGAAGCAAGCCCTGATCGGGAAATGCCCGGCTCCATATTCCTCTACTCGCCAGGCAATCCTGCCAAAGTAGGGGGAATTCTGTGCGTAATATCATAAATAACGGAGTGCTTCCAGCAAATGAAGCGTCATCGCGGAGAGGGATAGTCATTCGCTGCTGCAACTCAGCCAAGCGAATTTTCTGTGTCGACTGCCAGGCCCTGTCCTTCAGTGCGCACTCGGCAATATTGAGTGTCAACGACGATAAGCTCCAGGGCCCAAGGTACGATGAGAGCGTGGCCAACATGCCAGATTCTGCGAATACTGTACCGAACCGGATACCCGCCAGTCCGAAGAACTTACCCAAGGAACGCAGAACGATAGTATTCTCTGGCCGGTGCTCTCCGAGCAAGCTGAGGTGTCGAGTTGCGTCCATAAATGCTTCATCGCAGATCAACACGCCTCCCCGCTTTTCAAGAACGGAAGCCCATTCAAATAGCTCAGGCTGGGAGAAGTAATAGCCGGTGGGATTGTCCGGATTCGCCACTATAAGTACATCAGGCGCATCACCCGCTTGTAACGAGTGGCGGATATCCTCAATACTTTTCTGCTGGACATGATGGCCATGCATAGCCCAGCTCAATGCATGCTCCCCATAACTGCCACGAACAACCCACACAGCACATTCATCAAAGCATAAGGGCAAGCTGCGAATAGCTGCCTGACTTCCCGCAGTCGGAAGACCCGGCTCACCATAGTAAGCTACGATTGCTTCGCGGAGACTCTCCTTTACCTCAGGCAGTGCCTGGCTCTCTACAGCCGGAAAGAAGACATCGTCCGCACGCTCAGCCCACCAGCTATAGGGGCTGACCGCGGACGAAAGATCGAGCCAGTCTTTATCACCATAACGCGCCATTGCACGCGTAAGGTCAGATCCGTGCGCAGCCGGTTTGATCGCTGTTTTCAGTTTCCTCACATCACACCAGTGACGTAATGCAATGACAGGCAACAGAACACCATCAACGACAACTGAATAAGCAGAGCCTGTTTGACCAGGCGAATCGCACGTGGAATATCATCCACGCCAGCAGGCATACCACAGCCCATCACGGGCTTCTGTTTTATGGTGCCCTGATAGTCTGCGCGCTGACTTAATTTTCGGTTGAGCGCCCCTGCGCCGGCGGTCATCACCACGCCGCCGTTTGGACTGTCACAATATTTAGCCTGAGTTTTCCAGCAATCCAGTGCCTTCTGTCGATATTCGCCTGCGGCTAACACAAATGAAAATGCGGTAAGGCGCGCTGGTAGCCAGGCCATCGCATCATCAAGCCGGGCCGCTGCCCAACCGAAATAAAAATAGCGCTCGTTCCGATATCCCCACATCGCATCCAGCGTATTAACCCACCGATGTAACAGAGCCGCCTCAGCACCGCCAATAAGAAACCAAAACAAGGTCGCGAATAACGCATCCGAGGAATTTTCCAGTGTGCTCTCAATACCGGCCTGTGCTACTTCATCGGCATCCAGCACTTGCGTATTCCGGCTGACAATCTTAGCCAGAGCTTCACGCCCCGCTGGCAGATCATCTGTTGCCAGACCGCGCCAGACATCCGACACGTGCTCCTGCAAGCTGTGCCAGCCGATACAAAGGTACAGAATCACCAACTGCAGCAAGCATGTCCCTATCAGCGACAAGGTTGCGGAGCTTTGCAGCATCCAGATAATCAATATCAGAGGTAATAGCGCAGCGACAACAGCTACGACTCCAACAAGATAGCCCGGTGCTCCGGAAATCCTGTTCAATACATGCTCCAGTAATCGACTCCAGCGCCCGAAACCGACAAGTGGATGAAATTTAGCAGGCTCTCCCAGGCGGGAGTCGAGATACACACCACCGACAAGCATGGCGGCAAGAAGCAATACCCCCCAGTGCAGGGAGAGTACGTCCTGTTGAAACCAGAAAAACAGCATAAGCAGTCCGTGTATTCAGAAATCCAGCATACTGTAAAAGAAAAACCCCGCCTGCGTGAACAAGCGGGGTTTTTAAAAAAGTGGAGTCGGTCTATAAGCCGGGTTCTGTGTTAAACAGTCATTCGTCTAGGCCTGCAATCACTCGCAGGCTCAAGCGACCTACCCGTTCCCAGCGTGGGCCACGCCTTGTACCTCAAGGGTAACAGGGAACCTATTTGGTCTTGCTTCGGGTGGAGTTTACCGTGCCACGAACTGTTACCAGTCGCGCGGTGCGCTCTTACCGCACCCTTTCACCCTTACCTGATCCGCAAAAGCGGCCATCGGCGGTTTACTCTCTGCTGCACTGGTCGTGGGCTCACGCCCCCCAGGCGTTACCTGGCACCTTGCCCTATGAAGCCCGGACTTTCCTCCCCCTGCTTGCGCAGGCAGCGACTGTCTGGCCGACTCCGGCGCGGAGTGTAACGGAAAGCCTTTGCTGTCGCACTCTTATTTCAGTGGTTCATTCTGACTTTAGTTACTCAGGAGTGGCATAAATACGTTTTCCCACAGAGTCTGATACTTCTTCTTATGCCAACCAATATGACCAATACGCTTCTGACCCACTTCTTCCGGGCTGACCACGACTTTTGTGATGTCTGCGCCGGTGAAGAAGCTGTGCAACTTATCGACGTTCGCCATCGACATCATGTCATCATCCGTGAAGGCGACGCAGCTGATCGGACAGGTCACTCCGGCAAACCGCTGGCGTAACCAGTCGCCTTCGACGCCAACACAGTAATCGCCATTCAGACACCAACGCCGCCATTGCATAATGACACCCTTTGGCAGATCACACATCACCTTGAGTCGATTGCCAGGGAAGTAACCCAGTAATGGCACTGTAGCCGGCACGAGGCCGTACCAAAGAAACCAGGCCACACGCTTCGTCGGCGCTGCGTTCATCCACCAGGTACCGGTACCCGCACCCACAGAGATCGCACGATCGATACCTTTGGTTGACGGCATCATTCCCAAAATATGCGTGCCAACGCTGTGACCGATCCAGGTCAGTGACAGCTCCGGAAACTTCGCTTTAACAAACTCCAGCAAGGCCACACTGTCATTATTTGCCCAACTCAGTTTGTCACTGCGACTGTGTTTTACATGAGACTTGAGCGACAGGCCGATGCCATCGTAGTCGTACGTCACAACTTCAAACCCCTTAGTGGTCAGCCAGAGGGCAAAATCATCGTACAGGTACTGCGCAACTCCAGTCGCAGGCGCAATAACGCATACTCCTTTTACCGGGCTGGCGCCTGTTCTGAAAATACGAGCAGTAATAGCATGGCCAGCAGGCGTCGGTACTTCTACGATTTCTGGATCGCCGCTTGCCTGCTTATCCCCACTCTTTTCTTTCACCTGATCAATCACGGTTGCCTCCATCAGAACCTGCCCATAATAAAATTTAAAAAACGCAGAATGGTCAGCATCTCTTCATCACTGAACTCATCGGAAAAGATATCGTTCATCGTCGCAATCATCGGTTGTAGCCGCGTTAGCTTATCCCGGCCCTCTGGGGTAACTCTGAGCACCACGGCACGCGCATCCTCGGTCGACGATGCTCGCGCCAAAAGGCCGTTTTTCTCCATACGAGTAACCAACCCCGTAATCGCGGACTTGTTCAATTCAAGTGTTTGCGCGACGTCTTTCTGCTGGCAATCATCTTTGCTGGCAATCACCATCAGAGCCGCCATCTGTGTCATCGATGTTTCCAGTTCTTTCTCGCAGGCCTGATCCATAAAGCGAAACAGCTTCTTCTGCGCCATATTCATCAAGAAAAAGAGTCGTTTATCCATAACCATTTATCTCAAACCAGCAAACTAGTTTACATATAAACATCATTTAGTTTACATGTAAACAAACTTAAAGAGACAATGGATAGCCGTAAAAAAAAGGGCCCGTAGGCCCTTTAACTAAGTGGTGAGAACAGAATCTCTGGTGATGCTCAGCGTGACACCGTCGTACTAAAGTTAACGACCGGGCAGCTGACTTCTTCTTTCAACAGTGGCGAGCGTGAACAGATTTCCACAGAGTGGTCACCCGCCAGCAGTCTCTTGAGCGTAATTGTTTCGCGCTGCTTCCAGATCGACCAGGCACCACCATCAACACGATATCTGTGCTCAAGATCACCCAGATTCGCATCAGGGTTGAGACCACCCACATCAATCATTACTTCGCCATTGTTGACCAGAAGAACATCAGAGGTAGTCTGGCCAGTGCTGTTAATGCCTGTTACCTGAACCGCGACATCTTCGCTATCTACACGAGCAATATCGGTGCTTGGCGCTGCCGCTGCGGCCGTCACGGCAACCGGAATCAGATCTCCCGCCAGTGCCAGCGAGTTATTGTTTTCTCCGCCTACCCAGAAGTCGCGCATCAGTAATGTATGCTCATAAATCCGAGGCAGCGGCACGACCTTCAGGTGGCCGGCAATTTCTGGCATGACCAGTGGCATAAAGTAGTCGAGAGTTGCGTTGATAAACTCTGGAGTCAGGCGGATCATGCCGCTTTCATCCGTCGCTTTAATAAACAGAGTCGGTAACTGCTCCAGGCCAATGCTTAAGTAGCCATCTTCGGTAGAGCTGACTTCAAACGGAATTTCGAGGTTAAAGGTCGTACCAAACAGGGTACGGAACTCACCCCAGCGTGACTTATATAGTTCAAACGTAAGCGTTACGTCGTACCAAGCGAGCGCCCCCGCAGCGCCATCCGCAGGCATCAGAGTAACGTACGGTGCAGAAGACGGTGCCAGTGTCATACGAATCTCATCGGCTTCCTGAATATCAGTGTCGTCTGAGCGGTAAACAGAAATCGCTGACGCCGTTGCCTGTGGGTAGTACTCCTCACTGATCACGGTGCTGAGCATGCCTGCTTCGTAGGTTGCCATCAGCGCCTGATTAATCACATTTGCAGAAATAGCAGCGCCAAAATGGAAGTCTTCTCCACTCGGTGTCACCGGCCCCATAGTCAGTGTGTCACCTTCGACATACAGAGAGCCCAGCGCACGACGAATATCCTGTGACGGTTGTGGCGCCCAGATGCGGGTACCCAGATCGACACTGACGCCCTGATTTCTCGAATCAAGGAAGGTAGGTAACGCATAGATGTTAACGGCCTCAGCATTGTCGGGGTTAACCACCTCCAGCGAGATCGGAATGTCTTTAATAAAATCAGACATAACCGGAACGATGACCTGCTCCAGTATGCTGATAAATACATTCTCAAAAATTGGAGCAAGAACGCCAACAATCGCACTGGTGATGGCATCGAGAATATTCAGAATACCGCTGGTATTGTCGAAATCGATGGATGGAAAGCTGTGATTGATCGACGTATTAGAGAGATCAATATCAAGATCAGAATTGCGCACATCCAGCAGCAGGTCTGTGCCTGACTGCAGGGAACTGAAGCGCATTGTCCCTGAGCTGTTGTACGGGAGAATAAAACCAATGGTGCCCGACAGACGGAAGCCCAGAACCACATCGCGCGCCTGAATATCAGTATCTAGCCGCTCGTTTTCCAGAACAGTAAGGTCTACACCCACATCGGTGAAACTCAGGCTGGTTACTGTCATATCCAGATTAAACAGGCCCAAGGTGTTGAGCAGCGTCATCTTCTCCATGCCTGACACGATGTCGGTCAGGTCCATAGAGTTCAGCTCCTGCTCCAAAGCACGGGTCAGAAAATCAAAACCACCCTGATTCAGACGAGCTGAAATACCATTAAACTCGTTGTCATCACGGGCAAAAACAGACGTTGAAGTACGCCCCAACGAATCGGTCGCTGTAAAGGTATTAAACGGTTGATCTGCGTATGACACTGAAAAGTTGTTTGTCAGGTCCAGATCAACGCCAACGCCATCAAGTACCAGGCTTTCGATAAGAGAGTCATCCGAAACATACCCTGTGACGGTTCGGCTATCGTGATCCGCCTCCAGAATATGAATAACGGGCCCTGCGTTATCGTAATAGAACGTCGCTCGATCGGTTTTGTTGAATGCGCGAACCCAAAGCACATTCCGACCACCGAAGACAGTGGCACCAAGATCGGAACCATAGGCGTAAGCCTCCGCCTTATTGACCACAAACTGATCAGTCACATCTACGTTGTTTAACTGAATTTTGAGATCATCAGGCGCTGAGTTGCCACTGAAGACGATCCGGAAGTCTCCGGGCTTTTCCGCGTGCACAGAGTTATCATCTGGGGCTGTGATTTCTACGCTATTACAGGCAGCGAGTACCGCCGCGGTTAGCAGCAGAATGCAGCGTTTGATCAGAGTCATGGCGAGCCTATTTATATTTTTTATTTTTTGCTTTTCTATTCTTGGCCAGTCGCCTGTTTAGGTAAATAAGAGCGAAAGGACAATACGGGCCATACGTATTAGTAATAGCCCTTAGTGTGATGATAACCACAGTGACTGAACGAGCGTTATCTCGTTTGTGTAAAGATAATCTTCAAAGACTGTCTGCTCAGGCCTTGCCCTGAATCTCCAACGCACGCTGATACAGCGCTTTTTTGTTTTCACCGGTTAATTCTGCAATCACCGCAGCGGCCTTTTTAGGTGGCAACTCAGCAAGAAGCAGACGAAACAGCTTATCCGTATCGAACGCCGTCGCCGTGGCTGGCTCAGGATTCCCCGCCACCATGACAACAAATTCTCCTTTTGTCTGATCGTCATCCGCCAGTAGCTGCTCCCGGACCGATCTCAGAGAGCCGTGATAGAAGCTCTCGTACGTTTTAGTGAGTTCGCGAGCTACACACGCAGTACGGTTCTCGCCAAAGGCTTCCGCCATCAGGGTCAGTGTCTCAAGAATCCGATGTTTCGATTCATAAAACACCAGGGTTGCCGTCTCATTCACCAGAGGTTCCAAGCGCTCACGACGACCACCCGCCTTATGCGGCAGAAAACCTTCAAACAGAAAACGATCGGTCGGTAGCCCTGCTGCACTCAGCGCTGTAATCAGTGCACTGGGGCCGGGGACGGGTGTGACGTTAAAGCCCTGCTCACGAAGTGCCTGGACGAGGGGGTAGCCCGGATCAGAAATCAAAGGGGTGCCAGCATCCGATACCAACGCCATCGAGCGTCCGTCCGTCAGGTGCTGGGCAATCTGTGAAATGCGGTCGCGCTCGTTGTGATCGTGAACCGACATCATCACTTTGCGAAGGCCCAGGTGTTGCAGTAATTTCTGTGTATGTCTGGTATCCTCGCAGGCTACTACATCGACCTCAGACAATACGCTGACAGCGCGCTCGCTGAGGTCTGCCAGATTACCAATCGGGGTGGCGACGACGTACAGAACGCCACTCTGAGCTTTGGTCGGATGAGAAATCATGCGGGACACCGTATCTGAAAAACGCTTGCTGAAAACCTGGTCGCAGTTACTGCTTCCAGCTTTGACTGTTGCCACTCTGGCGGCGGGCCTGTCCGGGTGTGCAACGACCCCGGATGAAACGACGACCGCGGAAGCGGAAATTCGCCCGGAGGTCGAGCAACAACTGCGGGCTGTGCGCCAGATGGCCGAGAGCGGCGAGTTTGGCAACGCCTGCCTGCAATTGCAACAACTGGATGTCAGCAGCCTGTCGCCAGCGGCTCGCGCTGAGTGGCACCTGCTGATGGCAGAAAGCCAGATTGGCGCTACGAATATTGAGGCTGCTGCCTATCAATTGCAGCAGTTCGAAATGTTGCAGAATTACGCCAGCCAACAACAGGAATACCGCGCGACTCTGATATCTGCGCAAATCCTTGAGGCCGACGGCGAGTTCCTGGCTGCCGCCCGGGAACGCGACTTTATTTCTGCTGTGCTGGAAGGTGAACAGCAAGCAGAAAACTACAACCAGCTCTGGGACGACCTTCAGCGCCTGGCGCCTGAAGAGCTGCAGCAACGCGCTGAAAATGCTCCAGACACACGTTTCGGCGCCTGGCTGACTCTGGCAGCGATCAGCCGCGACCACCAACTAACGCTCGATGAACAACTTGCTGGTGTCAAAGAGTGGCAATTTATGAACCCGGATCATCCGGCTTCGTTTCAACTGCCCGGCGCACTTGCGTTACTTGAAGATATGGCGGCATCACGTCCACAGCGCGTCGCACTGTTATTGCCGTTGAGTGGCGCACTCGCCAGCTCGGGTAAAGCCATACGCGACGGTTTTATGGCCGCATACTACGAAACACTGGGTAAGGGTTACCCTGCACCCGCGGTAACCATTATCGACGCATCCAACATGGAGTCCGTCGATCAGGCCTATGCGCAGGCCATTCAATCAGGTAGCCAATGGTTGGTTGGCCCGCTTGATAAGCAGGATGTGCAGAAGCTCGAAGAACGCGCCACCCTGCCACTCCCAACTCTGGCCCTGAACTATGGCAGCAAACAGGCAACGCCGTTTTCTACTCTGCCAGCTGAACTGTTTCAGTTTGGTCTTGCAGCAGAAGACGAAGCGATCCAGATTGCGGAAAAAGCCTGGCTGGATGGTCATCGCCGCGCTCTGGTGATGATTCCTCAAGGCAGTTGGGGCGAGCGTATTTATGCCGCATTTGAGGCCCGCTGGCTGGAGCTGGGTGGAGAAATCGAAGAAACACTTCAATACCCCCGTCGCGCACAGGACTACAATCCGGCGATCAGTCGTTTGCTGAACGTCGATAGCAGTAAAAACCGTTATCGCAGCGTCCGTGGCCTCATGCGTGAGCCTGTCGAGTTTGAACCTCGACGCCGTCAGGATGCCGATTGGCTGTTCATGGTCGCCCTCCCTGAGCAGGCACGCCAGATCAAACCAACCCTGGCCTTTAATTTCGCCGGTGATCTGCCCGTCTATGCAACGTCGCATGTTTTCTCTGGCGAAGTGGATGTACGCAAAGACCGTGATCTGAATGGTATCTACTTCTGCGATGTACCCTGGCTACTTCACGACACATCGCTGAAAGCTGAAGTCGATGACGTTACCGGAGGGCAAGGTGGATTCACCCGACTGTATGCGATGGGTGCAGACGCCTTTCGTCTCGTTGCCCGGGTTAAGCAACTTGAGGCGTTCCCGGAGAGTCGAATCTACGGCAACACCGGTGCATTAACGCTGGATAACGCCAGACGCATTCATCGCAGTACTGACTGTACGCGTTTTCGCAGCGGTAAGCCGATAAAACTATCGGAGACCAGGAGTCCGGAAACCACCGACGACTGATTCTGACCATACGCCATGGAGGGCTTATGTGGTTTAACTCAGATACCAGACCTACAACGCGGAGCAAGGGCTCGGCTGTGGAGCTGGAAGCAGAGAAATTTCTGCAAAAAAAAGGACTGCGTAAGGTCAGTCGTAACTACCTGATCAAGGGTGGTGAAATCGACCTGATCATGCGCGATGGTGAAGTACTGGTCTTTATCGAAGTGCGCTACCGTCAGTCTGCAGATCACGGCTCAGGTGCAGAAACAGTCACGTATCAGAAACAGCGACGCCTGCGCCGGGCCGCACTGCATTACCTTCAGAAGCACTACGGAAACCACGAGCCTGATTGCCGCTTTGATGTGATCTCTGCCAGTGGTAACCCCGTAGTGTTTGAGTGGATATCTGACGCTTTCTGAAATGCGTCTTTTTCTTTATGATGGCGACAGGTTTATTCGGGAGTTAGTCTGTGCAAGATCGTATTATCGGCCACTTCGGCGCCAGCATCGAAACCAAAACACTCGCCGCTGAAGAGCTGCCACCCTACATTGAGCATGCATCACAAATGATGGTCAATGCTCTGATCAGCGGCGGAAAAATTCTGACCTGCGGTAACGGTGGTTCTGCTGGCGATGCGCAGCACTTCTCTTCTGAACTGCTGAACCGGTTCGAGCGTGAACGCCCCAGCCTCCCGGCCATTGCATTAACAACCGACCCATCAACGATTACCTCAATCGCTAACGACTACAGCTACAACGAAGTATTCAGCAAACAGATCCGTGCCCTCGGGAATCCCGGCGATGTGCTATTGGCCATTTCGACCAGCGGTAACTCAAGCAATGTGGTTCAGGCTATCCAGGCAGCCCACGAACGTGACATGGTCGTCGTGGCACTGTCTGGTAAAGATGGCGGACACATGACCTCGCTATTAACGTCAGAGGACGTAGAAATCCGCGTACCGTCTGACGTCACCGCCCGAATTCAGGAAGTGCATCTTGTCGTCATTCACTGCCTCTGTGACCTGATTGATTGCGCACTCTTTGGTGAAGAATGATCAGCTGAGGAATGATCAGCAATGAGCGGTGGCAACCTGCCGCTCAGCGCCTCTCTGGCATCACTCGGTAACAGTTTCGTCCAGCGTCGGAAACTGCGCCGGAAATTTGCACCATCCCCCAAACGCAAAGCGTCGGCAATCGCCTCGTTGCTCAACCCCTGAAAGTGCATAAGCTCCAGGCTGTGCCTCAGACGTAGCTGATCCGCGACCTGTTGATAACGCATACCGTCCACCGCCAGATAGCGCTTAAGCGTCGCGCTACTGATACCAAAACGGCTGGCTGTATCCGTCAGAGAAGGAACCTCAGGAAACGTATTCGCCAGAAAACCAGTCACCTGCTCAGTGAACGACTCGGCGGGAATACCTGCCGTCAGTGTATTCGCCTGCGCGACCGCCATATCCCGAATCCGGGCGGAGCCAGCTGCCCAGGGTGCCGATAACACCGTCTCTGGAATCGCCATAAAAGAGCCCCCGCCTCCCGCAGTCGTCTGCTCACCACAATAAACACGCATACGCCTCAGTTGCGAGTCATCGCACTGACCAATAAAACAAATCCACTCAGCACTATCTTTGTGAGACTGCTCACGGGTAACGGACACCAGCGCCGTCATGTAGGCTTCACGCAGCAATATCTCAGCGCGCGGGCTTAGTCCAAACATGTTCTGCCAGTGCAATATCCGATATCCGTTCTGCTCACTGAAACAAGGCACAAGCCCCGGCGCTAACCAGTGTCGATACTGATAAAGACTGCGCAGAAAATCGCCCAGATCAGTCGCCATCGCCAGTGCCTGGCTGAAAGGCCCTGCAAATCCGGGCCAAAGACGAGCTCCCCAGCGGGCTGCGATTTCCTCTTTAGGCAGGTAATGAGCAATATTGTCGGCCAGAACCGCCAGCTGGCGGATATTCATCCGCACACAGCCATGGAATTGGGCATCGACATGCACGTGAACAAGCGGGGCAAGATCCTCGACAAAAATTCCCGTACCTCGCAGTAGCTTATGCTGGGGCACATCAGAAGCCAGCGCCAAGTCCAGCAGCTGCGCAATGGGGTAAGAGGCCTGAAGATATTTATCCTCAGAGGTAAGCCAGCCAGTTTGCCGCTGCTGACTGCCTGAGAATGACGCCTGCCTGATCTTCGAGGTCATGACACCAGGCTCATTCCGTTTCCTGCCACCGCACTCTGTAGCGCATCGGTAGCTCGCTTCACCAATGCCTGAGGATCGTCCGTGGGTTGGCGCACACCGATGCCCACGTCTAACACCTGTTCGACCCTTTGGTCTGTACCAGACAGATGGAAACAGAAGTGGGCAACAGCCGACCTTAAATTGACGGCCAGTTCACGCGCCTGAGACGGCCGCGTATACGGCATCAGGATGATCAGGCGGTCTCTTGCTACACGGCAGATGAGGTCCTTCTCACGCAGATTCAGGATCAGATATTCACCGGTCTCGCGCAGTAGTCGGTCCGCCTCACTATAGCCGTAGCGCCGCTCGAAAAGATGAAAATCATGCAGCTCGACGACCAAAGCCACTTGGTGAGCGTGCTCATCTTCCCAGTCAGAATTAAGAGTGGCTTCGATCTGCTCGTATCGCGCCACCTGACTTAAACCATCCAACCAGAGGTGATCCCGGAATACCTGCTCTCGTTTCAGCAACTGGGCGCGAATACTTAATTGTTCTTTGTGCCAATGCCACAAGCCGTAGGTCAGAAGCCCGAGCCCCATCGGCATCAGTACAGATTCCACCGAGCCTTCTACCGTAGCTTCCCATGCCTGCGTGCTGGCAAACGCAAAGAACTCATCCAGTGTGTCCTGCCACATCGCCAGAAACATAAAGCCTAAGCCCAGCATCAGCAGGTTAGTGACACGCCCAGCCGGGCGACTGCGCAACACCATCAGCAACCACACAAGAAGGGCCAACGCGGTCGATCCTTCGCCAACAACATCAACCCAATCAATCGCAGCAAACCCTTTATAGTCACCTAATCCAGCCGACAGGCCGGTCAGAAGCATTGCCATTGAACCGACAAGAAATAACTTTCGGGTATGTAATCGCAGCAGTGAATTCATCAATGATTCTCAAAACTCTTCGGCAGCCTCGTAACTAGAGGCCATAACCAAGGGCCATAACCAGGGGCCATAACCAGGGGCCTTAATCAGGGCGCCGTAAAAAGCTATGAAGTGTGACAGCCCAATATGACAGAACGTCGGGGGTCAGATCAGCTCACACGGATTAGTCCCTCGCGAAGGAATATTGCGCCTGTGGCGCCAGACGTTAACGCCTGTACCGTCAAACCCAGTAAATACCGCCCCTGAACTCCCCCTTCTCTCTGGTCATAAAAGCTCGAACGCCACTAAAAATCGCACGGTTTTAATGATTTCACTCGTTCGGCCAGAAGGTCAGTCACGCGACTGTAACATTCGATTTTTAGGGTCTGCGCAACTCATGCACAACTCAAAAAAATCATGAACGGAGCAATATCATGACATTTCGTACTGCACCTCTCGTTGCAGCCATTGCACTTCTCAGCAGTGGCCAGGCAATGGCTGATCAGAGCAACACCAACGCAGACCCTGTAGCCAACGACGAAATCGTCGTGACTGGTCAGGCTGCACGGATGCAACGCGCCCTGGAACGCGAACGTTTTGCCGACAACACCATCAGTGCGGTTGATGCCGATGCCATTGGTGAACTGCCCGACGCCAACGCTGCCGAAGCCTTGCAACGTATTCCTGGTTTATCCATCGAGCGCGATCAGGGTGAAGGTCGTTTCGTACGTATTCGTGGTGTTGGCGCAGAACTGAATGCGGTAACCGTCAACGGCGTTCAGGTGCCGGCTCCGGAGGCTGGCAGCCGTGCCGTAGCGCTGGATGTGATTCCGTCGACGCTGCTCAGCTCACTGACAGTAACGAAAACACTCACGCCTGATATGGACGCCAATGCGATTGGCGGCACCGTCGACATTAAAAGTATTTCTGCCCTCGATAAAGAAGGCGCCTTTGCCACGGCAAAAGCGGAAGCGGCCTACGATGAGCAGAGCGAGAACACCAACCCGTCTCTCGCAGTGTCTGCGGGCAATGCCTTCGAACTTGACGGTGAAAAACGTTTAGGAGTCGCTCTGGCTCTGAGCTGGGATGACCGCGACTTCGGTTCTGATAACGTGGAAACCGGCGGTGGCTGGGATCTTGAAGAAGACCCAGCGGTACTGGATGAAATTGAAATGCGCGAGTACAGCATCAATCGTGAGCGCATCGGTGCAGCACTGAACCTTGAGCTGGAACTGAACAAAGATCATCGTTTTTATATGAACAATCTTTACAGCCGCTTCTCAGATGAAGAACAACGTCTGGCGGTGATCAGCGAATTCTCAGAAGGTGTCACCGCTGGCACAGAGATCGACGGTGCCGTTGCCCGTGAACTCAAAGACCGTGAAGAAACACAAACGATTATGTCGTCTGTGTTCGGCGGGGAGCATTTCTTCGGTGACTAGATCGTTGAATATAAACTGGGTGCCAGCAAGGCTTCAGAAGACGAGCCTGATGGCATTGCCGGCGCGGTTTTTGAAAGCAGCGATGACATCACCGGCCTGTCGTTCGGTAACAGCCGTCGCCCTCTTGTCAGTGGCCCGGCCGCTTTCTATGATCCTGCACTGTTTGAACTCACTGAAATTGAATCTGAGAGCAATCTGACCGAAGACATTCAGCGTCAGGCGCAGCTGGATATCTCCCGTGACCTGCTGATTAACGAACGCTTCGCGACCATTAAAGGTGGTGCAAAAGCCGTGAAACGCCGTAAGACTCAGGACGGCGATGTATGGATTTACGAAGACTTCGGTGCAGCCTCCACCAGCATGGCAGACTATGCCGCCAGCGACCGGGATTACTCTCTGGGTCAGTTTGGTCCGGGAATCAACAAAGACTCTGTTCGTAGCCTGATGTCAGGACTTGATCGCGATGGCGCCTACGATGAAGAAGAATCAACACTGGCCGATTACAGCATCAACGAAAACATCACAGCAGCGTACCTGATGGGCAGCATGGATGTGACCAATGACCTGCATGTCATTGCTGGTGTGCGCCACGAAATGACCGATACCGAACTCAAAGGTAACGCTCTGACCACCGACGATGAGCTGATCCGCACGGATACCGACAACGATTACAGCCACACACTGCCAGCACTCCTGACGCGCTGGAATATTAATCGTTCGACCCAGATGCGTGCCGCCTGGACCAATGCCGTCGTTCGTCCGACCTTTGAACAGATGAGCCCTAACTTCACTGACGACGGTGAAGAAGCGAAAATGGGCAATCCTGAGCTGGATGCGCTTGAGTCAGCCAACTTTGATCTGGGTGTTTCTCACTACATGGGATCGACCAGCGTCGTCTCTGCGGCTCTGTTCTACAAAGACATCAGCAACTTTATCTATGAATCAGACATCGCTGGTTCGGCTGGCTATGAAGATTACGATGAAGTCATCACCTTCCAGAATGGTGACAACGCGGATCTTAAAGGTCTTGAGCTGGCATTTTCTCACCAGTTCAGCAGCCTGCCTGCGCCGTTCAACGGCCTTCTGATGAGCGCCAACGCAACCTTCACTTCCAGCGATGCCACCGTCAGTGGCTTTGTGGATGGCGAACTGACCGAGCGCGATATTCAGCTGCCAAACCAGTCTGACGTCACAGGTAACTTTATCGTGGGTTACGAGAATGATGTCTACAGCGTACGTCTGGCGACTAACTACAAGTCAGAGTATCTGGCGGAAGTGAATAGCCTGGAGAACGACCTGTCCGACGTTTATCAAAGCAGCCAGACACAGATGGATCTGAACGCAGCCTACAACGCGACAGACAACCTCAAGGTGACCTTTGAAATCGCCAACCTGACTGACGAGCCGTACTACAGCTATCAGAACAAAGAACGCTATAACGCTCAGTACGAAGACTACGGTCCGACCTATCGTCTGGGTGTACGCTTCACCAACTTCTGATCGCTTATCGAAAAACGCTTTTCGTCACCGCGTCACCTATGGCGCGGAACAGGTACCGACCCAGGCTTATATAGGCAAAAGCTGATACAGGCCGGTACCTGTTTTCTGAATACCTGATATGGATAAACCATGAAAGAACACCAAACGAAGCTGCAGATACTGTCCATGACAGCGATAGCTACTGCACTAAGTACTGCTCTGCTGAGCGGCTGCGCAAGTTACTCAGAGTCATCTGAACACGATGCTGCCCCCGACATCCTCACTACTATCGCAACAGGCATCACCTCTGAAACCGGTTGGCAGATTGCTGGGGAAAAATTCCAGCGCTGGGTTCTCGCCACCAGCAACAATGGCCTGACCATTAACGATAAAAGCGTCGCCGGGAGCTTCCGTGCCGAGTACGGTGATCAACGCGATGAGCTGATCGTAACCATTAACGACGGCAACAAAACTCTCGTCGCTCACCATCTCGGTAAGCAGCAGACCGTTACCTCCCAGCCATTATCATATGCCGTTGAGGGGTTGTGTCTTTACCAGCCGAACGAACAAATCACACAGCTTTTTATTCTTGGCGACGACCACCTCGCGCGTCAGTACGTACTGGATATAGACAACAAGAATGTGATGACAGAAATCCGTACATTGCCACTGCCGCCAGAAACAGAAAACTGCGTCGTCAGCGATGCCCTGAACACACTGTATGTCAGTGAAGAGAATATGGGTGTCTGGGCTTATTCCGCATCGGCTGAAGCACCCTATGAGCGCAAAGTCGTCGACCTCGTAGCGCCTTACGGCGAACTTCCGGAAAACGCTGGCGCACTGTCCATCGTAGGCAATCAACTCATTGTGGCCAGCACTGGCGACCGTTATATCAGCAGCTACACAGTCGGGCCAGACAGCAGCACTACACCGCACGCTGTCGAATCACAGCACTGGGTACTGAACGACGGTTTCGAAATAGAAACCTTCCGTGCCTGGGCTTGGGGAGATGACGTGCATTTCTCAGCTTTCGATGATGCCTCCGGTGAGCTTTATCAAGGCACGCTTCCGGTCTCCGGTCTCTCACCTATTAATGTCGAAGCGCCTGTTACGGTTACTCCAACCGCTGAAACATCACCTGTTATTTCTGCAGGCGATGCTGCCGATGATCCCGCTATCTGGGTCAACAGCAACAGCGCTGAGGCAAGCCTGATCATCGGTACGGATAAGCAATACGGTCTGGATATTTACGACCTGTCTGGCCAATTAATGCAGCGACTGGATAATGGCCGACTTAATAATGTCGACGTCCGCTACAATCTGGAACTTGCCGGACGTGTTGTGGATATCGCGGCAGCCAGTCACCGGGACCTGAAAGCCATCAGCCTGTTTGCTATTGATCAAAATTCAGGATATGTCTCATGGGTAAATGATGTTGCGACGCAACTGGATGATGTCTATGGCCTGTGTATGGCTCAGACAAATCAGGGCACTTACGTATTTATCAATGATCAGGACGGCCGCTACGAGCAGTATAAAGTTATTTCTGAAAAAAATACGTGGACCGCAGAACTCGTAAGGGAGTTCGCACTTCCTTCTCAACCAGAAGGCTGTGTTGCAGACGATAAAAATAATCGGCTTTTTGTCGGCGAAGAAGCTGCGGGTGTCTGGCTGACCTCCATCACTGAAGATAATGCTCCTGAGCCAGACTTGATCATCGAAGTCGATGACAACCTCGTTGCCGATGTCGAAGGCATGTCGATTTATCACGGTGATAAAACAAGTTATTTGGTGGTCAGTAGTCAGGGCGATGACAGCTACGTGCTCTACTCGAGCGAAGCGCCTTATGAGTATGTTGGCCGGTTTAACATCGGCATGAACTCAAAAGCGGGCATCGATGGCGCATCTGAAACTGACGGGCTCGACGTGACCTCGACGGCACTCGGCAGCGCCTATCCTGAGGGTTTACTTGTAGTTCAGGACGGTCGTAATGTCATGCCTGCACAGTACCAGAATTTTAAACTGGTGAGCTGGTCTGACATCGCGCGTGAACTCGGTCTCTGAGTTCCCGAACACTTAAAGCCAGAATCACTAAAGAAACTAAAAAAGCCCGGTGGCAACTGTGTTGTCTACCGGACTTTTTTATTTCATCAGAAAGTCGTATCAGCGCTAATCTTTCAAGCGATTAATACCCAGCGCCTTCAGCGTGTACTTCTCGAACACAGGTTCAGACGAACCCGTTTTCATTTTGTGCATAAAGTACTTTTCAAACGCGACTTTAGCGAGGTGCACCCACTTACCTTTTTTGAACCAGGTAACATTACGCGGTGGAATCTGAGGAATCGCTACAAAGGCCGCACCGGTATCACCCATATCGGCCAGACAGATCGCACTCCACGTGCCTTTAGCATCGGCAACACCGCCTTCGATGTCGGCTTTCAGATTATGCGCAATCGCCGTCATCATGGATTCGATCATATAACCTGTTTTTGGCGTGCCGGTCGGCACCGGAGTCTCTTCTACCGGAGGGATAGCCACACACACACCCGCCGAATAAATATTGCGCCATTTCGGATTGCGCTGATGCTCATCGATCAGTACAAAACCCTTCGGATTGCAAAGCCCTTCAACAGCGGCGACAGGATCAACACCCGCGAACGACGGTAGCATCATGGAGTGATTAAATGGCAGCTCATGTTCTTTTTTCAGCGAGCCGTCGTCGTTTAATTCTTCAACGTACATAACGCCATCGCCGACCTTAGTGACCTTAGCATTGGTGATCCATTTAATATGGCGATTGCGTAATTCACTTTCGAGCATGGATTTCGAATCCCCCACCCCACCAAGGCCCAGATGACCGATATAAGGCTCGCTGGTGACGTAGGTCATAGGAATTTTATCGCGCACTTTACGGTTGCGGAGTTCCTTATCGAGGATAAAAGCGTACTCATACGCAGGGCCAAAGCACGAAGCCCCGGGCATTGCGCCGACAATCACATGGCCCGGGTCATCCGATAACTTATCAACATCAGCAAGGCAGGTTTCGGCATGATCGAGCGCACAGATCGACTGTGTGAATCCCCCATGCGGGCCGGCACCTTCGACCGCAGCGAAGTTCAGCTTGGGGCCGGTAGCGATGACGAGATAATCGTAGGCTTCGGTTGATCCATCGGCGAGGGTCAGCTGGTTTTTATCCGGGTCGATTGCCGTCACCGCCTGGGCAATGAATTCGATCCCCTTCTTTTCCAGATGAGGACGGATGGGGAAGCTGGTATCCGGGCGCTTACGCCAACCAACAGCAATCCATGGATTAGAAGGGACAAACCAGAAATCTTCCCGCTCATTGATCACTGTGACCTGATGTTCTTTAGACAACAACTCACGAATTTCATAAGAACCAGCCATACCGCCGGTGCCTGCGCCAAGAATTACTACACGTGCCATGAGAGTCCCTCCGGAGAATAGTTATTTTCTTAGAGTACTCCTATTTTCTAAAATAACCATATAGTAATAAAGTATAAGAAGAGGGTCTGATAAGCGGCATCAGGATTTCAGTAAAAACAGAGAGAACTACCGTGAACCGCTCTGGCAGGAGCAGCTCTGCCTGGCAGGCACCTTCCAACGCTGCCAGTCTGCTGTACTCGCATCGTAGGTACGAAGGTAACCATGTTGTGGCGTGCCAAACCCAGCGATCAGGCGCAGCACTTCAACCACCTGCATCGTACCTATAACCCCAACGACAGGCGATAAGATGCCATTTTCTGAGCAGGTCAGAGCGTCATCTTTCAAGGATGGATAGAGACATCGATAACAGGGAGCATCCTGCTGGCTCGGATCAAACACAGCCACCTGCCCATTCAAAGCAACGGCAGCACCGGACACCCAAGGGATGCGCTTTTGCACACACAGATCATTAATTGCGTAACGTACGGCAGCGTTATCGGAACAGTCGACAATAAGGGTCAAGCCCTGATCTTCAGACCCGGTATTGAACCAGGCTTGCTTGTGCAACCAGTCATAGTCGGCACGCTGTACATGAGTCGACACCTTCACATCAGGGTTCACAGCCTGACAGCGCTGCGCCGCCGACTGCACCTTACTCAAGCCGACGGACTCAGTGTCATGGATCACTTGCCGCTGCAGGTTCGATATTTCAACCTGATCGTCATCTACCAGAATCAAGTGCCCGACTCCGGATGCAGCCAGATAAAGCGCCACCGGCGATCCAAGCCCACCCAGTCCAATCACAACAACCGTTGCTCTGGCGATTGCCTCCTGCCCTTCAATATCAATCTCTGGAAGCAGTATATGACGGCTGTAACGCAGTAGCTGATGGTCGTTAATTCAGAGGCTCCCGGCAGTTGACCGCCACTAATGCGAGGGTTGCCGCCCAGATCACAGCGATTCTGAACGTTATCAAAACCTTTCTGACGTAAGTAGTCACATACGTCATCCGCCTGATCGTACCCATGTTCCAGCAACAGCCAGCCACCGGGTTTCAGGTAATCAGGCGCCTGATCAATGATATGAAACAGGTCAGCCAGACCTGATTGAGCAGCTACGAGCGCCGAAGCGGGTTCAAAGCGTACGTCGCCTTCAGAAAGGTGACTGTCTTCAGGGTCGATATACGGGGGGTTGGAAACAATCAGGTCGAAACGCCCAGCCACGTGCTCGAACCAGCTGCCGTGAATCACATGGATATCAAGTTCAAGACGCGAGGCATTAAGGTTCGCTAACGCGCACGCATCAGCATCAAACTCAACAGCTTCTACTGTCCATGAGGGGTATTCGCTTTTCATGGCCAGCGCAATCGCGCCCGTGCCAGTGCCAAGATCAATGACGCGGGCGCTCTTTGGCAAATCCAGATCCAGTACCCATTCAATCAGAGTTTCAGTATCCGGCCTTGGAATGAGTGTCGAAGGCGCAACTCTGAGCGGTAGTGACCAGAACTCTCTGACACCCGTCAGGTGCGCTATCGGGTGTCCCTCAATACGCCGAGCCAGTAATGCGTCCAGTGAATCTTGCTGAGATTCTGTCAGCGTCTTTTCTGGCCAGGTGTAAAGCCAGGCGCGATTCACATCCAACACATGCATCAGCAGAAGTTCAGCATCCGCACGAGGAGAATCACTATCGCTCAATGACGTTTGTGCCAACGCCAGCCAGTCGCCAACTGTCTTCACTGCCCAGCCATTTCAGCGAGCAGATTGGCCTGATGCTCATGAATCAAAGGTTCAATCACGGGCGACAGTTCGCCTTGAACGATTTCATCCAGTTTGTAGAGCGTCAGGTTAATGCGGTGATCGGTCACCCGGCCCTGCGGATAGTTGTAGGTGCGGATACGCTCTGAGCGATCGCCTGAACCGACCAGTGATTTGCGCGTCGCGGCCTGCTCAGCCTGCGCAGCAACGCGCTGAGCATCACGCAGACGAGTGGCCAGCATTGCCATGGCCTTAGCCTTGTTCTTGTGCTGCGAGCGCTCATCCTGACATTCAACGACGACGCCCGTCGGAATGTGTGTAATACGGATAGCCGAATCGGTTTTGTTGACGTGCTGACCACCGGCACCGGATGCGCGGAAAGTATCAATCCGCAGGTCGTTCTTATTGATGTCGACTTCGTCTTCGCTTTCAACTTCAGGCATCACAGCCACGGTACAGGCCGACGTATGAATACGTCCCTGGCTTTCTGTTTCAGGCACTCGCTGGACCCGGTGCGCACCGGATTCAAATTTAAGGCGCGAATACACATCGGTACCGCTGATACGCACGATGACTTCTTTAAAACCACCGTGTTCACCCTCGTTAGCGCTCATCATTTCGGTACGCCAGCCCTGTGTTTCAGCAAAGCGGGTGTACATACGATAGAGATCACCAGAGAAAATGGCGGCCTCATC
>MDTB01069390.1_pt1 | contig 26453 bp, 25 predicted proteins | sample 811161 | NCBI WGS metagenome assembly MDTB01 (sample SAMN05326650, study PRJNA326480) | marine metagenome | isolation source: seawater | place: Mediterranean Sea | collected 2009 | reverse complement strand
CTTTTCCGAATTTCATTCATAAATTGTTGATAAAAATAAAGATTATGTAATGTAATAATCATTGAAGCTAAAAGTTCATTCGTTTTAATTAGATGATTTAGATAACTTTTTGAATATATTTTTAAGTTTTTAATTTTGCATAATTTATCGATCGGATCTTGGTCGTTTTTATATATTGAGTTTTTTAAATTTACTTTACCTTCCCACGTAAAAGCCAAACCAGTCCTTCCTGATCTTGTTGGCATTACGCAATCAAACATATCAACACCTTCATTAACTGCACCCAATATATCAGATGGAGTTCCAACGCCCATTAGATATCGTGGCTTATTAATAGGCATGTAGTCTACAATGTTTTTAATAGTATTGAACATCTCCTTTTGACTCTCCCCTACCGCCAGACCTCCTATTGCATAACCGTCAAACCCTATCTTTAATAATTTTTTTAAACTTAGTAATCGAAGATCTTTAAATAATCCTCCTTGTATAATGCCAAAAAGTGCTTTGCTTTTGTTATTTCCAAATTCAATTTTACATCTTCTAGCCCAATCTGTAGATGTGTAAATTGAATCTAAAATAATTTTTCTATCTTTTGTTAATTTAGGACATTCATCTAAGACCATTAAAATATCCGAGTTAATTGATTTTTGAATTTTAATACTTTTTTCTGGACTTAAAATTATTTTCCTCCCATCAAGATGAGATTTAAAAATAGCGCCTATTCTTCTATCTATTTTATTTAATTTAGATAAAGACATTATTTGAAACCCTCCAGAGTCAGTTAAGATAGGTTTTTTCCAGTTCATAAATTTATGCAAACCATTAAATTTCTCTAGAGCTTTTACTCCTGGTCTGAGCATGAGGTGGTAAGTATTAGCTAAAATTATTTGGGTATTAGTTTTTATTAAGTCGTCTGTAAATACACCTTTAACAGTTCCCAGAGTTCCTACTGGCATAAAAGTAGGGGTGTCTATTGAACCTTTTGGAGTTGTTATTTTTCCTAATCTTGCTTTTTTAATTGAAGAAATTACTTTAAAAGAAAATTTCTTATTTTCCATTAAATTATTTTGATTTAATACTAATTATTTTGTCTGGATTAGTTACCGATCCATTTGGACCGTCGCCTTTTTTTATTAAATCAATAAATTCCATTCCCTTTGTTACTTTTCCAAATACCGAATACTGTCTGTCAAGATGAGGTGAAGATTGAAAGCATATAAAAAATTGACTATTTGCACTATTGGGGTTTTGTGATCTCGCTGCTGACAAAACACCTCTTTCGTGAGGTAAATTGGAAAACTCAGCTTTTAAATCAGGCAAATCAGAACCTCCTGTGCCTGCTAATTCTAAATTAAAATCTTTCGCATTTGAATTTCCATATTTGACATCGCCTGTTTGAGCCATAAAGCCATCTATAACTCTATGAAAAACCACACCATCATAAAGACCTTTCTCGGATAGCTCTTTAAATCTTTTAACATGATTTGGCGCTACATCTGTAAATAATTCGATTTCAACATTTCCATTTTTAAGTTTCATTATCATTTTGTCCTCCGCATTTAGTTTATTATAGATTAAAAAAAAAATTAATATAATTAAACTAGCTTTTTTCATTTTAATTTATTTTTTAATTTTTTCTCAGCTGTTTTTGTTAAAAATTTACTAATTTTACCATTAAGCCTCGCAATTTCTTTTACAAATTTTGAGGAAATAATTTGATTTTCCACATCAGACATTAAAAATATAGTTTCGATGTTATCGTTAAGTTTTTTATTCATTCCGGCCAATTGAAACTCATATTCAAAATCGGAAACAGCCCTCAAACCTCTAATAATTACTGTTGCATTATATTTTTTACACAAATTAATCGTCAAAGTATCAAATGATATAACGAATATTTTTTTTTTATTAAGTTTTAAATCATTGAAGAGAGAATTTTTTATTATTTCAAGTCTCTCATTAATTGTAAAAAGATAATCTTTATTTATATTTTCTGTAGTTCCAACTATAACTCGATCAAATATTTTTAATGATTTTTTTATTACATCTATATGGCCGTTAGTAATTGGATCAAAAGTACCTGGATAAATAGCTGTTCTCATAATCAATTTATATTATCATCTATTTTAATAACCGAGACAACCTTTTCTTCACCATTTAATTTTTTGATTCTAACACCTTGTGTGTTCCTACCGGCTATTCGAATTTCTTTTACAGCGCATCTCATTATACTTCCTTTGTCTGTAGATAAAATTATCTCATCATCTTCACCAACAACCAAAGTAGATGAAATATTTCCATTCCGGCTAGAGTTGATTATACCAATTATTCCCTTACCTCCTCTATTTGTAACTCTATAATCAAAATATGATGATCTCTTTCCGTACCCATTTTCTGTTACAGATAAAATATATTTTTCAAGACCTTTTTTTATTTTGTTATCTTTACTAACTACTTTGTTTTCTATTTTTGAATTGTCAAGTATAGATAAAGAGATTATTTCGTCGCCATCCATAAGTTGCATACCGCGAATACCCTTTGAAGACCTACCCTTAAATAATCTTAACTTTTTAGACATAAATCTAATACATTTTCCCAGTTTTGTACTCAATAAAATATCTTGATCATCTCTACAAATTTTTACTCCTATTATTTTGTCATTTTCAGAAAGTTTCATAGCTATTTTACCTGATGCATTAATATTGATAAAATCCTCTAACGAATTTTTTCTTATATTTCCCTTGGATGTTACAAAAATAATCTTTAAATTTTTCCATTCGTTTTCATCCTCAGGTAAAGGCATAATAGAACTTATAGATTGATGGTTTTTTAAAGGCAGTAAATTAAATATAGACTTGCCTCTAGAAGCAGATGTTCCCTCAGGAATCTTATATGCTTTAATTTTGTAAACTAAACCTTGTGTTGAAAAAAAAAGCATCGGAGTATGTGTATTTGCCGTAAATATTTGAACTACAAAATCTTCTTCTCTAGTTGTGATACCGGTTTTACCTTTGCCACCTCTTTTTTGTGCTTTAAGTGATATAAGAGGGCTTCGTTTAATATAACCTTTGTTTGTAATATTTATAACTACTGACTCCTTTTGAATTGTCTCTTCAATGTTATAATTTAATACTGCGTCTATTATTTTTGTTCGTCTTGGCACAGCAAATTTATCTTTTATATTTGTCAATTCTGTTTTGAGAAGTTTGTAAAGTTCTTTTTTCGAATTTAAGATTTTATTCAAGTCAATAATTAATTTTGCGAGTTTATTAATTTCATTTTCGATCTCACTAATTCCATATGCTGTTAATCTTTGAAGTTTTAAATCTAAAATTGCTAACACTTGATTTTCTGATAACGAATAAGATAACGTATTTTGTTTTTTTTCAACTATAGTAACAAATTTACTTGTTTTTTTAATTTTCCACTTTTTGCTTAATAAATTCTTTTTAGCTGTCTCATTATCCTTTGAATTTTTAATAATCTTTATTATCATATCGATATTTTCAACTGCAACAGCCAATCCGATTAGGATGTGTGCTCTATCCTCAGCTTTTTTTAAATCAAATTTTGTTCTTTTTAAAACTGTTAGTTGACGGAATTTTAAAAACTCTGAGATAAAATCTTTTAAATTTAAAATTTTCGGTTTATTTTCAACTAAAGCTAAGGTGTTAAAACCAAATGAACTCTCAACATTGGTAAGTTTATAAAGTTGCCTTCTTATTGTTTCTGGTTCAACCCCTCTTCTTAATTCAATAACTATTCTAATACCTTCTCTATTTGACTCGTCTCTGATATCACTTATACCTTCAATTTTTTTATCTCTGGCCAAAGTTGCTATTTTTTCATTAAGTACTGATTTATTAATTTGATAAGGTATAGACTTAATAACTAAAATTGATCTCCCATTTCTTTTTTCTTCAAAGTCTACTTCTCCTCTAATTTTAAATGATCCACGACCTTTATTATAACCTTGTTTGATAAATTCTTTTCCAATTATCACTCCACCTGTAGGAAAGTCTGGTCCGGGTATATGTTTCATAAGCTGAGAAATAGTAATGTTTTCATTTTCAATATAAGCAATAGTAGCATTGATTACTTCTCCTAAGTTATGTGGTGGAATACTTGTAGCCATGCCTACAGCGATTCCTCCAGCCCCATTAACTAAAAGATTTGGATATTGAGATGGTAACACCGTTGGTTCTGTTTCTGTTTCATCGTAATTATTTCTATAACTGACAGTATTCTTTTCTAAATCTTCGGTTAAAAATTGTGATATTTTTCCAAGTTTGGTCTCGGTATATCTCATAGCAGCTGGCGGATCTCCATCAACTGATCCAAAATTACCCTGACCTTTTAATAGTGGTAAACTCATAGAAAATTCTTGCACTAGTCTCACTAAAGCGTCGTAGACGGCTTGATCTCCATGAGGGTGATATTTACCGATTACATCACCGACTATTCTAGCCGACTTTCTAAAATTTTTTGACCAATCATAACCACCTTTATACATGGCATAGATTATTCTTCTGTGTACGGGTTTAAGACCATCTCTTACGTCTGGAAGAGCCCTACTTACAATTACACTCATTGCATAAGAAAGATATGAGTTACTCATTTCATTTCTTACGAAAATAGTTTTTTGAGTTTTATTTATATCAATTTTAGATTTTTCCATATCAATTAAAATGGAATTTCGTCGTCTAAATCATTCTTATCTTGGTTTAAATTTTCATCGGGCAAAGAGGTTTTATTTTCCGTGACTAAATTAGAATTTTCTGATTTATTTTTTCCATCAAGCATTGTTAAATTAGAATTGTAGCCCTGTAGAATTACTTCTGTTGAATATTTGTCTTGACCAGTGTTTTCATCTTTCCATTTTCTAGTGCTTAGCTGTCCCTCAACATAAACATTTGCGCCTTTTTTTAAATATTGTTGTACAACACCAACCAAACCTTCATTAAAAATAACTATTCTATGCCATTCAGTTTTTTCTTTTCTTTCACCAGAATTTTTATCTTTCCACGACTGACTAGTAGCAATACTTAATCTTGCGACGTTTTTACCGTTAACCATTTGCTTTATTTCAGGATCTGCCCCTAATCTACCTATTAATTGTACTTTATTAAGACTTCCAGCCATGTTTATTTTTTGAATAGTTTATGATTTATAATAATATTAAGTGATATTTATATCATAAATGTATTATATTTATAAGCTCATTATTAAATTAGTTAACAAGTTATGCTTAAAAAAATCGTTATAAAAGGCGCTAAAGAACATAACCTTAAAAATGTTTCATTAGAAATACCCAAAGACAAATTAATCGTTATTACGGGTCTCTCTGGTTCAGGTAAATCATCTTTAGCATTTGATACAATATATGCCGAAGGTCAACGAAGATATGTAGAGAGCTTATCAGCATATGCTCGACAATTCTTAGATAAGATGAAAAAACCTAATGTTGATTTAATTGAAGGACTTAGTCCAGCTATATCTATAGAACAAAAAAATAATTCAAAAAATCCAAGATCAACAGTAGCAACTGTAACAGAAATTTATGATTATATGAGAGTTCTTTATGCTAGGGCTGGAATTCCATATTCTCCATTTACTGGAAAACCTATAGTTTCTCAATCAGTAAGTGAAATGGTCGATAAAATTAAAAATTTACCAAAAAGTAGTACAATATATTTGCTTTCTCCAGTTGTGAGAGGGAGAAAAGGTGAATACAAAAAAGAAATTTTAAATTATAAAAAGAGAGGTTTTCAAAAAATAAAAGTAGATGGAAAGTATTTAAACATCGATGAATTTCCAAATCTAAATAAAAAAGTTAAACATGATATATCTATTATCGTAGATAGAATAATTCTAAATTCTTCAATAGGAAATAGACTTGCTGACAGTGTTGAGACGGCTTTGAACTTATCAAATGGTCTGCTCGTTGTAGAATATGAGAATGAAAGTTTACCGAAAAAATTTAGAAAAATTGAGTCAATAACTTTTTCCTCTAGGTTTTCTTGTCCAGAAAGTGGATTTACTATTGAAGAAATTGAACCTAGATTGTTTTCATTTAATTCGCCATATGGTGCGTGTGAAGAATGTGAAGGAATTGGCAGTAATTTAAATGTTGATCCAAAGTTAGTAATACAAGATGAAAGCAAATCATTACAAGATGGAGCTATCGTACCTTGGTCAAAAAGCTCAAGTTTATATTATGCTCAAACCTTAGCATCATTAGCCAAACATTATAAATTCTCTTTAACTGAAAAATGGAAAAAAATACCCAAAAAAATACAAGAAATTATTCTTTATGGGTCTGATGAAGATGAAATTAAATTTTCTTATGATGATAATTATGAAACTTACACAACAAAAAAACCATTCGAGGGAGTAATCAATAACTTAGAAAGAAGATATCTGGAGACTGATAGTGAATGGAAAAGAGAAGAGATTTCTCAATATCAATCAGAGTCTAATTGCGATAAATGCAAAGGGTTGAGATTAAAAGATGAGGCATTATGCGTTAAGATTAAAGATTCAAATATTAGCCAAATAACTCACAAGTCTATTGAGGATGCAAAAAAATGGTTTGATGAATTGCCAAATCATTTAAATGATAAACAAAATAAGATTGCACAACATATATTAAAAGAAATAAATGAAAGACTTACATTTTTGTTAAATGTTGGATTAAATTACCTAACTCTCTCAAGAGAATCAGGAACTTTATCTGGTGGAGAAGCTCAAAGAATAAGACTAGCTTCGCAAATCGGATCTGGTTTAACAGGTGTTTTGTATGTTTTAGATGAACCGTCTATTGGATTACATCAGCGTGATAATAAAAAATTAATTACAGCTTTAAAAAAACTAAGAGATTTAGGCAATACTGTAATTGTTGTAGAACACGATATAGAAACGATGGAAAATGCAGATCATATTATTGATATAGGTCCAGAAGCAGGACTTAATGGTGGAAAAATTATTGCCGAAGGACAAATAAAAAATATTATTCAGGAAAAACAAAGTATAACGGGAACTTATCTTTCTGGTGAGAAGACTATAAGTGTTCCTAAAAAAAGACGTAATGCAAAGAACGGTCGTTATATAGAGATAAGTGGTGCGACAGGAAACAATCTTAAAAATGTAAACTTAAAAATTCCAATTGGTACTTTCACTTGTGTTACAGGCGTTTCAGGAAGTGGAAAATCTACATTAGTTTTACACACACTTTATAACGCATTAAACTTAATTTTGAATAATAATAAATCTAGAAAAATGCCAAAATCTTTTAAAAATTATAAAGGAACCGAATTAATAGATAAGATTATAGATATAGATCAATCGCCGATTGGAAGAACACCAAGATCTAATCCAGCAACTTATACTGGAGCCTTTGGTCCTATAAGAGATTGGTTTGCAAATTTACCAGAATCTAAGGCTAGAGGATATAAGGTTGGACGATTCTCGTTTAATGTTAAAGGTGGAAGATGTGAAACTTGTGAGGGTGATGGTGTTTTAACATATGAAATGCACTTTTTGCCAGATGTTTTTATTCCCTGTGATACTTGTAAAGGAGCAAGATATAATAGAGAGACTTTAGAAATTAGGTTTAAAAACAAAAATATCGCTGATATCTTGGATATGACAGTAGATGAAGGCTGTGATTTTTTTGAAAATATACAAACTATTAGATCCAAATTAATAACTTTAAAACATGTCGGTCTTGGTTATATGAAAATCGGACAACAAGCTACGACTTTATCCGGTGGAGAAGCTCAAAGAATTAAATTGGCTAAAGAATTGTCAAAAAGATCAACAGGAAGGACTTTATATATATTAGATGAACCAACTACTGGACTGCATTCGCATGATATAAAAAAATTACTAGATATTTTACAAGCTTTTGTGAATACAGGAAATACTGTCGTTGTAATTGAGCATAATTTAGATGTTATTAAAACAGCAGATCATATTATTGATATGGGGCCAGAGGGTGGTGAATCAGGAGGTGAAATAATTGCTCAGGGAACTCCTGAAAAAATATCATCTGAAAAGGGTAGTTTTACGGGACAATTTTTAAAGGAAATATTGAGCACTCCAAAAATGAAAAAAACTGCATAACTTTTTTTTTTATGTTATAATAGATTATGGTTAATATTTTACAGTCATTGTCAAAAACAATTCATCTTTCCTTGGCAATAGCTTTATTACTTTTTCTTGGGCTATATTTTGGTGGGGATGGTTTTGCGTTCGATCAATATTTCTTTAGTTGGCTGTTTAGATATTTACACGTTTTATCCGGCATAATGTGGATTGGACTTCTTTGGTATTTGAATTTTGTACAAATTCCAAGTATGCCAAATATTCCCGATGAACAAAAACCAGCTATTAGTAAAGTGATTGCGCCAAAAGTATTATTTTGGTTTAGATGGGCTGCGTTTGCAACAATAATTACAGGTTTAATTGTTGCTTATCTCAATGGATATTTGCACGAGTCAATGACCTTAGGTATTGGAAGTGGTGGCGGAAAAAATACAGCAATAGGTATAGGTATGTGGTTAGGCATTGTAATGGCTTATAACGTATGGTTTATAATTTGGCCAAACCAAAAAAAAGCTTTAGGTATAGTAGAAGTTTCAGTGGAAGAAAAACCAATCGCTGCAAAAAAGGCAATGTTAACATCAAGAGTTAATACACTTTTATCTATTCCAATGCTCCTAACAATGGTAGCGGCTCAAAATCTTTATTAAGGAACAATTTTATCTTCTTTTTTCTCTAATGTTTTATATGTTACCTTAAAGTATTTTAAGATTGGAGAAGCAACAAATATTGATGAATAAGTGCCTATTAAAACTCCTAAAATCATAGCAAAAGAAAAGCCCTTTAGTATTTCCCCACCGAGTAAAAAAATTGAAAATAAAGCAAGTAAAGTTGTTATTGAAGTAATTAAAGTACGAGATAGGGTCTCGTTGACAGACAAATTTGAAATTTCATTAATGTTAAGCTTATTATATTTTTGAAGATTTTCTCGAATTCTATCATAGATGACAACGGTATCATTCATTGAATAGCCAACAATTGTTAAAACTGCTGCTACAATTGAAAGGTTAATTTCAATAGAGAGCGCAGAAAAAATACCAAGCGTAATTACAACGTCATGAAATAAAGCGATTATTGATCCTAAGCTAAACTGCCACTCAAATCTAAACCAAATGTACAACAGCATGATCATTAAAGCCAAACCTATTGAAACTACTCCTGATTTTAATAATTCATCACTTACTTTTGGACCTACGCTTTCAACTCTTCTATAATTTATTTCTTCTCCTAATTTAGTATTTATTGATGACTTGATATTTGAAATAAGATTAATTTCATTATTTAATTTTTTTTCAATTTTAATTAAATAATTCCCATCTTTACCAAAATTTTTTACATTAACATCACCTAAATCTAAATTATTAAAAGCATCTCTTATGTTAGATATCTTTATGTTTTCATTTTCAATTTTAATTTCTAATAAAGTACCACCTTTAAAATCAATTCCATAATTAAGTCCTTTTAATGATATCAATAAAATACTTATTATAAAGAACGTTAAAGATAATAAGTTCATTGACTTAAAATATTTTACGAAGTCAAAATTATATTTCATAATTTTATATTTTCTCCCTTTTTACTAAGAATAAATGAAGATGTTAAATGTCTAGCTAGATAATATGCGGAAAATAAAGTTGTTATAATTCCAATTCCTAATGTTACAGCAAATCCTTTTACAGGACCAGATCCAAAGAAAAACAAAATAACGGTTGCTAATAATGTTGTTATGTTTGCATCTAGAACAGTTATCTTAGCCCTATTGTACCCTTGGTCAAATGCATGAATGACCGATTTTTCAGTTCTTAATTCTTCTCTAATTCTCTCATAAATTAAAACATTTGCATCAACAGCCATACCTACTGTCAAAATTATCCCAGCGATTCCTGGTAAGGTCAATGTTGCCTCAAGTATAGTTAGAAGGCCAATAAGCATTAATAAATTTGCTATTAAAGAAACGTTCGCAATTAAACCAAAAAATCTATATTTGTAAAACATATAAAAAATTACTAGAATAAACCCGACCATCAGTGAAATCGACCCAGATATAATCGAGTCTCTTCCTAGGTCAGGCCCCACTGTTCTTTCTTCAACTATATTAATTGGTGTTGGTAAAGCTCCTGATCTAAGTAATAAAGCTAAATCTGTAACTTCTTGAAAAGAAAACTGTCCTGAAATGGTTCCACTCCCGCCAGTAATGGCTTCTCTTATAACTGGAGCACTTATTACTTTGTTATCAAGAACTATTGCTAATCTTTTACCAATATTATCAGTTGAAGCTTTGCCAAATTTTTGGGAGCCAAACCTGTCTAAAGAAAAAGAGACTATTGGTTGGCTAGTTTGATTATCAACTCGTGGCTGGGCATCAACTAAATTATCTCCACTTATAATGATTTTTTTACTTACAATTAATTTTTCACCTGTATCGGAAACTAGTTCGTCATAACCAAAAACATCTTCAGATCTCTGTACTAGTCTAAAAGTTAATTTTGCTGTTTTACCAAGTAAATTTTTAATTCTTGAAGGATCTTTCAATCCTGGCAATTCTACAACTATTCTTTTTTCTCCTCTTTGAACAATTGTAGGCTCTTTAGTCCCAAGATCATCAATTCTTCTTCTGACTATTTCAATCGATTGTTTTACCGCAGAATTATTTAAAGTTAAAAGTCCGTATTTTGAAAAGTTGATTTCTACTAAATTATTAGTAACTTTTAAATCTAATTCATGGGATCTATAATTATCTATATAATTATTTACAGGATTATTTTCTTTACTAAAAAAAATTGTATTAATTTTTTTTAAATGGTTTTCTGAAATTTCAAAAAAAATTGTTTTTTTATTCACTTTAAAGTTTTTAAAATTTATTTCATTTTTATTTAAATACTTTTTTAAAGGAATTACTTTATCTTGAATTCTTTCTTGAATAAGTGGATCAGTATCTATTTCAAGTAATAAATAAGAACCACCCTGAAGATCTAAACCAAGATTTATTTTATTTTTTAGGTATGTATTTTCTTTAAATGGAATATTTAGAAATGCAAAAAATGCAATTGAAAAAAAAATAAAATAAATGAAAATAATTTTTATTTTTGAAAAATTTAACACAAGATAAATTTATTTTTTTTCTTCTTTTTTTAATAAACTTGTGATCGTTGATTTAATTATTTGAACCTTTACATTTTCGCCTAAAATTACATCAATTTTATCATCGTCGTGAACTTTATCTACTATACCGATTATGCCACCTGAGGTTATAACTTCATCACCTCTTTTAAGTCCTTGCACCATTGCCCTATGATCTTTGACTCTTTTTTGCTGTGGTCTGATTAAAAAAAAGTAAAAAATAACGAATATAAGTATTAAAGGTATAAATTGTGCAAATCCTGAAGAGTTCATAGTATTTACATAATTATATTAAAAGACATTTTTAAACAAGAAGATTATAATTAAATTTTTTCTATATTATCCATATATTTTTTTAAAGCTTCAGGTATTGTAATGGATCCATCAGAATTTTGATAATTTTCCATCAGTGATATCATTAATCTACCAGTTGCTAATCCCGAACCATTAAGAGTGCCTACGAAATCGTTTGTGCTACTAGATTTATACTTAGTCTTCATTCTTCTTGCTTGAAAAACCCCACAAGATGAACAGCTAGATATTTCTCTATACTTATTTTCAAAAGGTATCCACGTTTCAATATCAAAAGTCTTTTCCGCGCTAAAACCCATATCGCCAGATGATAGCAGGACTATTTGATAAGGTAATTCTAGCAATTTTAAAATCTCCTCTGCGCAGTTTAACATTCTATCTAATTCCTGTTTACAATTATTTGGCTCCACGAGACTAACTAATTCGACTTTATAGAACTGATGTTGTCTCATCATACCTTTTGTATCCTTGCCGTAACTACCAGCTTCACGTCTAAAGCATGGTGTGCTAGCTACAAATCTTAGAGGAAGTTTTTTAAATTCAATAACAGATTCTCTAAATAAATTAGACAAAGGAACTTCGGCTGTAGGTATTAAGAATTTACGTTCTTCATTTTTTTCTGTATAAATTTCATATTGATCTTTCTCAAATTTAGGAAGTTGGCCAGTTCCAAACATTGTTTTTTCATTTACAATTAATGGAGGTGATATTTCAACATATCCAAATTTTTTTGTATGGATATCAATCATAAAGTTAATTAAAGCCCTCTCTAAAAGAGCAAGTTTGTCTTTTAAAACCACAAATCTTGCTCCTGTTAACTTCGTTGCTGTATCAAAATCTATAAATTTTTCACCTAACTCAGTATGTGATTTAATTTTAAAATCAAATTTTTTAATTTCTCCAGACTTTTTTATAACTTTATTTGATTTTTCATCATTGCCAACAGGAACGTCATTTAACGCAATATTAGGTATTGAGGAAACTAACGTATTAATTTTTTCTGATAAACTTTTTTGACTATTTTCTAATGACATAATTTGACCAGACAAATTTTTAGATTTATTGAAATTTTGAGGATCCTTTTTTTTAGATAAGATTTTTTTTTCTTGTTCCAATTTTTCTTTTTTTTGAATAAGCAATCTATTTTTTTCATCAAGCTTAATTAATGATTTAAAATCAATAGTGGTATTTCTCTCTTTGATTTTTTTTTCAAAAAAATCTATATTTTTTCTAATATCTTTTAAATTATGCATTATCTTTTTTTTCGATTAGTCTTACGGTTATAATAGATAATTCATATAACAATAATAGTGGTAATGCTAAACCTATTTGTGTAATAGGGTCAGGAGGAGTTAAAATGGCTGCAGCGGCAAAAATTATAACAACAAAATACTTTCTTCTATCTTTTAAATACTTTGAGTCTACGACCCCAATTCTTGCTAATAAACTTAAAACCACCGGAAGTTGAAAACTTATTCCAAAAGCAAAAATTAATCTCATTACAAGTGATAAATATTCATTAACTTTTGCCTCCAACTGAATAGCTAAAGATCCAGTACCTTGAGCACTTTCAAAACCTAAAAAAAATTTTATAGCTAATGGCATTATAAAATAATAGACAAGCATACCTCCAAATACGAAAAGAATTGGAGTAGCTATCAGATAAGGTAGAAGGGCTTTTTTTTCATTTGTATAAAGACCTGGAGCTATAAATTTCCAAATTTGACTTAAAAATATAGGACTTGTAATAAAAATTGACGCAAAAAATGCAACTTTCAGATAAGTAAGAAATGCTTCATGAAGCGCGGTAAAAATTAATCTACGATCAAGATTATTTTCTAAAATAACATCCGAGTAAGGTTTTACTAAAAATCTATATATTTCTTCAGAAAAAAAATAACAGATTATAAATGTTATAATCAAAAAAATAAATGACTTTAGTAATCTTGATCTTAGTTCAGTCAAATGACTTACAAAAGTATTTTGGTTAACTTGTTTATTACTCATCAGTCTTATCTTTCTTGTTCGTATTTTCTTCTAAATTTGTGATTTCATTTACGTTTTTTTGAACATCAGAAAAATATCTTTTTATAGAACCAACCCATGATCCTATCTTTTTCAAAACAACTGGAAAATCTTTTGGACCAATTACAAGAATTGCAACTATTATTATTAGAAGTAATTCAAACCAACCAATTTGTGGCATTTAATTTAATTACTGTTAGAATTATTTTCGTCTTTTGGATCTTTATCCGTAGTATCTGGATTCTCAGATATACCTTTTTTAAAACTTTTTATACCTTTGGCAACATCTCCCATTAAGTCAGATATTTTCCCTCTTCCGAAAAGAAGGACGACTAACACGACTACGATAGCAATTTGCCAAAAACCTATACTCATGTATTCCTTATATACAATATTTAAATTTAAATAAATAACTTTATTCTGTTAATTTATCATTATCATCAATAGCATTTTCTATATCAGAATAGATGTCTTCTTTAGGTTTAGAAGATTGTTCTTTAAAAAACTTACCTGTGCCAAATATCGATGAATTTATTGATGATGTATCTATAAGACCGGCAGAGCCTAGTTCATCTATAGTAGGTAGATCAGATAGTTTTTGTATATTAAAATGACTTAAAAATTTGTCTGTTGTAACGTACTGAATAGGTTTACCTGGAACATTTTTTCTCCCAGCAGGACTAACCCAGTCTAGCTCCATAAGAACTTCAATAGTATTAGTCCCAAAAGCCACGCCACGTATTTGTTCTATTTCTGACCTTGTGACAGGCTGGTGATAAACTATAATAGATAAAGTTTCTACAGTTGCTTTTGACAACTTTCTTTGAGTTGACTTTTGTAAAGCCATAGTTTTTGATAAATCCGCTGCTGTTCTAAAAGACCATTTATTTCTTAAACATACCAAATTAATACCTCTATCTTTGTAATCATTTTGCAACTTTTCTAAAATTTTTTTTATATTTGTTTCAGATTGAACTCTCTTTTCAATTGTTTCGATGTCTAACGGTTCGAAAGCTGCAAAAAGTATAGCTTCAACTTTTCTTTCATTTTTTGAGGAGGAGCTAGGGAATTTAATTATATTAGTTTTTTTTTTAATCATTATATTTTTTTAATTAATATTTTATCAAATATTTTTTTTGCATAATTTCAATGACTCCTTCTTTCGAAAGTTCTAAACTGGCAGCCAAAGTACCAGAAATACCAGTTCTTCTTTTTTGTGAGTCATTTTTTAAATTTTCAGGTATAAGTTCTTTTAAATCTGTCCAATTAGTAAGATTATTTAATTGATTTTTAATATTTGTAATACCTTGTTCAGTTGTTAATACAGGTAGTTTAGGAATATTAATTCTTTGAAATGCTCTTTGTGAGCTTATATTGGCATATGTTTTTAAAAGTTCATATAAATTAATATCGTAAATAGGAGTATTTATTGACTTTATTCCACCTTTCATTCCCCTTAAAAAAATATCTTTACCAATTCTTTTTCTTTTTAATAATTGATCTGATAATAATCTAATCAGTTCTAATTTTTTGAGTTGAAGTTTTAATTGTTCTGCAACTTCAAATGCTTTAAAATCATCATCTTCGTCTTCAGGAAGAAGTAATTTTGATTTTAAATAGGCTAGCCAAGTAGCCATCAATAAGAATTCTGAGGCGCTTTCAAGATCTAGATTTTTTTCAATTTTTACATATCCTAAAAATTGATCAGCTAATTTTGTAATAGATATTTCAGCAAGATTTACCTTCTGAGTTTTTGCTAAATCTAAAAGGACTTCAAGAGGCCCTGTGTAATTAGGAATGTTTACAGAGAATTTATTATTAATTTTCGACTCCATATCTAATATTAACTCAAAAATTTATAAATTTGTGATGTTTTTTTTTTAGTAAAATTATCTATTAATGGTATTTTGTTAATTAAATTCCTCATTTCTCTATAATTAGCACCACAGTAAAGAACTAAATTACATCCGGCCTCTAATGATTTAAGTGCGTTTTTATATAAATCATACTTTAAAGCTTTCATACAAATATCATCTGAAATAATTAGTCCTTTAAAATTTATATTTTTTCTTATTATTTTTTTGATCATTAACTTAGAATGCGTAACACAAAAATTTTTATCTATTTTATCAAAAAGAACATGAGAAGTCATACCAAGATAAGATCTTGTATTTTTAAATACTGAAAAGTCGTTCTTTAATAAATATTTTAAGTTTTTTTTTACGATAGGTAATTCTTTATGACTATCTTTGTTTGCTATTCCATGACCAGGAAGGTGTTTGATCACGGTTAAAATTTTATTCTTTTTATAGCTGTCAATACAGAGATTTCCTAATTTTTTTATTACGTCGTTATTTTTAGAATAAATACGATTTATCAAAAATTTACTTGTTGTTGAATATAATTTATCTAAAACTGGTACAGTATTAATATTGATACCAATATCCTTTAAATAATTTGATATTTGACCAATATAATATTTATAAATTTTGGTCGAAAGGTTTTTATCAGTTTCATATAAATTGCCAAAAAATCTTTGAGAAAATGGTTTGTTATCAAATATATTGGATAACCTTGAGACAGACCCTCCCTCTTCATCTATTAGTATTGGATATCTTTGATCCTTAGTAATTTTCCTTATTGATTTAGTGAGTTTTTTTATTTGATCATAAGATCTTATGTTTCGTTTAAATAAAATCACACCCCAAGGTAAAGGTTTCTGAAATAATTTTTTTTCATTTTTAGTTAAAACTAAGCCAGAAAGAGATATTATAATTGCTTTTCTCTCCATCTAATTTTTAAAAAGTTCCCAAAAATTTCTTTTATATTTCTTCTTATTCATTTCGTTATAACCACTATTAAATTCAATTGATTTTGAGGTATTATTTTCTAATACAGGAAGATTTTCAATATTAATATTTTGCATTTTGATATTTGTTCTATTTTTTTTCAGCATTTCTAAATTTTTTTTTGAAAAGTAATAGTCAAAAACAAAATAGAAAAAAAGAATAATAAAAATAACTAAAAAAAAATTTAAAAAATATTTTAACATTACATTTGATCTGGCAATGAAACGTCTAATATGTTCATGCCATTTTGTAAAACTATTAAAATCAGCTGTATTATAATCATTACACTTTCATTTGCTCTACCATCTTTTATAAATTTGTATTTTTCATTTTCATTGCCTTTGCTCCAGTATGAATGAAATAATGTTGCTAATTCATAAAGATAAAAAGGGATCCTATGAGGTTCGTGTTTGTTTGAAGAAACACTTATTATATTAGGCCATTCAAATATTTTTTTAAGTATATCTTTCTCATATTTATTAAAATTAATACTTTTAATTTTTAACTGTCTCTTTTTTTCAATTTTAAAATTTAATAAGCGAAAAATTGATTTAATTCTCGCATGGCAATATTGTACATAAAAAACAGGATTATCCTTATTTTTTTCTAAAACTTTATCAAAGTCAAATTCTAACTCAACGTCGTTGCTTCGGTTTAACATCATAAATCTAATAGAGTCTTTATTTACCTCATTTAGTAAATCACTTAATGAAATAAAATCACCTGCTCTTTTAGACATTTTAAAAGGCGAGCCATTTTTAAATAATTTAACAAGCTGACAAACTTTACATTCTAAATAAGTTTTGTTTTCTGATAGCGCTTGAACAGCTCCTTTTATTCTTTTTACGTAACCTGTATGATCAGCCCCTAAAACGTTTATAAGCTTATCATATTTTCTTGAAACTTTATCGTAATGATATGCTAAATCATTTGCGAAATATGTCCAGCTACCATCATTTTTTTGTAAAGCTCTATTTGTATCGTCACCAAATAAAATTGATTTAAAAATTAATCTTTTAGTTTTTTTCCAATTTTTTTTATCTTCACCTCTAGGTGGTTCTAAATATCCTTCCTCAATAAAGTTCTTTTTCCTAAGTTGATTAACAGTATTATTTACAATGTTTAATTGTATAATTGATTTTTCTGAGACAAAATTATCATGAATAACACCGAGCTCTTTTAAATCAGATTTAATCATGTGCATGGAGTGTTTTAAAGACTCTTTAGATAAAAATTCGTAACTTGTATCCAAAGAATCAAAGTTTAATTTACTTTTTGTCAAAATTTTTTTTGCTATTTCTTTTATATAATCACCTGGATAAAGGTCTTTTTCACTAACAAATTTCTCATTATACTTAATCTCTCTTATTCTTAAAAATACAGATTTAGTAAAATTTTTAATCTGGTTGCCATAGTCATTTATATAATATTCTTTAGTTACCTTATTTCCGTTAAATCTAAGAAGATTCGACAAAACATCACCAAAAACCGCTCCTCTACAATGACCAACATGTAATGGACCAGTTGGGTTTGCCGAAACAAATTCAATATTATATGAGAATTTTGTTTTTTTTGATCCATAGGTTTCACCCTCTTTGAAAATATTATTTATAATTTTGATTATAGAGTTACCAGAAAGTTGAATATTTATAAAACCAGGTTTAGCTATATCAACACTTTTAAAATCTTTAATATTTTTTTTAATTAAATTTTTGACTTCTTGTGCTAATTTACTTGGATCCAGTCCGTTAATTTTAGCCAAAACCATACAAATATTTGTAGAAAGATCCGAGTCAATATTTGAAGGAGGAATTTCAAGATTTACTCCTTTGAAATCATTTATTTTTAATAAATTAAGTTTTTTTTGATTTTTTTTAACTAAAATTAATATTTGCTTAAGATAAATTTCAAATATATTCATTTTATTTTATTATATAAATTTATTGCATATCTGTCAGTCATACCAGCCACAAAATCACAGATAAGTCTCTCAATGTTAGTCTTTTTTATGTTTTGAATTTTTAAAAATTTTTTGGGATTTTTTCTGATTTTAAAAAACAACCTTTTTATTATACTTTTTCCATAATTTGTTTTGTGGATTACATTTTTATGATAGTACATATTCATTTTTAAAAACTTTTTAACATTTCTATCAAACAAATTCATTTTATTTGAGAAACATACTAGGGGATATTTTGATTTATAAACATCATTTATATTCTTGACCTTGTTCTTTTTTAAATTTTTTCTTGTATTTGTAATAACATCTTTTACCATCTCATTTATTATATCTCTAATAATTTGTCTTAATACCAGTTCTTGAGAATGTTTAATTGTCTTTTTTTTGTGTTTTGCAACTATTTTATTAAGTATTGGTATTTTGCTTAAATCTTTAAGTGTAAATAATTTTGCATTAAGCCCGTCCTCAAGATCATGACTATTATATGCTATATCATCTGAAATTGAAGCGATCTGTGCTTCTAAAGATGGGTTGTTGGAAAAATTAATTTTGTTTTTAAAAAAATTTTTTCCTAACATTGCGTTTAATTTTTGTTTGTCTGTAACAGGTCCGTTATGTTTAATTAGTCCGTCTAAAGTTTCTATAGATAAATTTAAACCTTTGAAATTATAATATTTGTTTTCTAGTACTGTTACAATTCTCAAAGTTTGTATATTATGATCAAAACCACCATTTAATTCCATGCACTCATTTAACGCTTCCTCCCCAGCGTGTCCAAACGGCGTATGACCGAGATCATGCGCCAAACTTAAAGTTTCAGACAAATCCTCATTTAGCTTAAAAAATTTAGAAAGTGTTCTTGCTATTTGCGAAACTTCAAGTGAGTGAGTAATTCTAGTTCGGTAATGATCGCCTGATGTATTCACAAAGACTTGAGTTTTGTGTTTGAGCCTTCTAAAGGCGGTTGAGTGTACAATTCTGTCTCTGTCTCTTTGATAAGGTGATCTCAAACTACTTTTTTTCTCATTAAAAAATCTTCCTTTTGAATGAATTGAGGCTGATAACTTTGAAAAGGTATTGCTTTGCATAAATGTATATTAAAATATATACTACATATTAACTTATTATGACAAAAAAAATTGAGATTACAGACAGAGCAAAAAAACAAATAGAGAAAATTATTGCTGAAAGTGAGTCAAAAAAATATTTTAGAATATCAGTAAAAGGTGGAGGATGTTCAGGATTTAAATATAGCTTCAGCTTTGACAGCTCAAAAAAAGATGATGATATTTTGTTTCATAAAGCTATAATTGATAAAGCTTCACTAGATATAATTAATGGATCAATTATTGATTTTAAAGTTGAAATGATTGGTGAGTCCTTCGTTATAAATAATCCTAAAGCATCGTCTTCTTGTGGTTGTGGATTGTCCTTTTCCGTCTGATGAAAATCGTCTCTTGGAACGTTAATTCTGTCAGAGCTAGAATAGATAATATTATAAACTATATAGAAGACTCGGATCCAGATGTTTTGTTATTACAAGAGATAAAAACACAAAATGAAACTTTTCCATATGAAAGATTTAAAAAAATAGGACTTAATTCTCATGTTTTTGGTCAAAAAAGTTATAATGGTGTAGCCTTAATATCTAAAATCGATATGGCTCAAATTAAAAACGATTTTGTGAAAGATAAGTTAAATCAATCTCGAGTAATCACTGGAAATATATCTTTGAAAAATAAAAATATTAAAATAATAAATATTTATGTACCTAATGGTAATCCTGTTGATACTGAAAAGTACGGATATAAAAAAAATTGGTTAAATATTTTTATTAAAAATATAAAAAAAGAATTACAATCAAATCAAAATTTAATTATTTCTGGAGATTTTAATATAATACCAGAGGAAATTGATGTGTATGATTACAAAAGATACGAAAATGATGCGTTGTTTAAATTAGAAATAAGAAAAAAATACAGAGAATTAGTTAATCTTGGATTTATCGATGCCTATAGATACTTTAATAAATCTAAAAAAGAGTATACTTTTTGGGATTATTTTGCTGGATCATGGCAAAAGAATTATGGTATGCGGATTGATCATTTTCTTGTTTCAAACAATTTAATAAACAATATTAAATCTATAAAAATAAATAAAAAACCTAGATCAAAACCAAAACCATCTGATCATACTCCTATAGAATTGGAAATCACTTAACCCTTCCATATACATCCTGGTATCTAACGATGTCAGATTCTTTTAAAATTGAACCAATTTGAGCTTCAATAATTTTTACAGGCAAAGTAAATAAGTTCTCAATTCTATGAACTGCGCCCAATGGTATATAAATCGTTTCGTTCTTTTTTTTTATAAATTTTTTTCTGTTTAAGGTTATTTTTGGTGATCCTTGTGTGACAACCCAATGTTCCGACCTATGGTGATGTTTCTGTAGACTCAAAACGCCTTTAGATTTAACATAAATTTCTTTAATTAAGAAATTTTTACCTTTAAATAAGTTAACGTATTTGCCCCAAGGTCTGTAAAAAACATTTTTTTTGTTATAATATTTTGATTTATCGTTGTGGTACATTAGACAAATTTCTTTCCAACTTCCTAAATCTGACCATGGTATATCAAGTTTAATACCATAAATATCCTTTGTTTTTTCTAAAATTGCATAATCAAAAGATTTTTGTGGAATTTTTGAAAATTTATTTTTATTTAAGAAATATACATTGTTTTTAAATTTGCTTTTTTTTATCGATAACAAAGAATTAATGTATATTTTTTTTTGATATTTTTTAAAATTATATAAAATTGACTCTTTTTTTAGAAAGAACATTCCTGAATTCCAACAACCACCTTTTTTAATGATATTCTTTGCTTTTTCTTGAGTAGGTTTTTCAAGAAATCTGGATACTTTGCTTACATTTTTTTTAATCTTTTTCGTAATAAAATATCCAAATTGATCTGAAGGTGTGTTTGCTTTAATACCAAATATAAAAATATTTTTATCAGTTAGATATTTTTTATTTTGTCTAATTTTATTGTAAAATTTATTTACTTTTCCAATTAAATGATCTGCAGATAAAAATAACAACGGCTGTTGATTTGGGATATCTTCTATCAGAGCTGAAGTAATAATAGCAGGTGCAGTATTTTTTTTTGCTGGCTCCAAAATAATCTTGTATTTATTTATTTTGTGTTTCTTAAGTAGTTTTTTTATATCTTTTAAATATTTTAAATTTGTACTAATTATGGGATAATCAAATAAAGAATTTTTAATTCTGTCTAAAGTCTTACCCAGTAATGTCCATCCACCAAAATCTATAAATTGTTTTGCTTGATATTTTTTTGATTTGGGCCACAATCTTGTGCCAGCACCACCACATAAAATAACTGGTCTAATCTTCATTAAATCTTTGAGTATTCTTTAACTTCTTTTTTCTTGCCTGGGTGTGTTGGTGCGCCAAGATATGCAGGACCAACAGTTTGAGCATATTTCCATAGTGTTCCAGAACCAAAAGAAGATTTTTTGGCTTTCCATTTCTTTTTTCTTGATGCTAACTGAGACTTAGACAATCTAACATTAATTGTCCCTTTTTTTGCATCTATATCTATTATGTCACCATTTTTAAGTAATGCTATTGGGCCGCCTAATGCTGCTTCAGGACCAACGTGGCCAACACAAAAACCTCGTGTCGCACCAGAAAATCTTCCATCAGTAATTAAAGCTACTTTTTCACCCTTTCCTTGACCGTAAATTGCTCCTGTAGTGGACAGCATTTCTCTCATTCCTGGACCGCCTCTAGGTCCCTCATATCTTATAATAATTATATCTCCATCTTTATATTTTTTTGTCTGAACCGCTTTCATAGCATCTTCCTCATTATCAAAACATCTTGCTTTGCCTGTAAATTGTAATTTTTTTAAACCTGCAATTTTAACTATTGCGCCTTCGGGTGCTAGATTACCTTTTAATCCTACTACACCACCATCTGGAGATAAAGGATTATTATATTCTCTTAAAACCTTTTGATTTGAATTGAATCTAATGTCTTTTAAATTTTCTTTCATTGTTTTACCAGTTACTGTCATACATTCACCGTGTATGTATCCTCCATCGAATAAAGTTTTTAATAACATGGGCACGCCTCCTGCTTCCCACATGTCTTTTGCTACATACTTTCCTCCAGGTTTTAAATCAGCAAGATAAGGAGTTTTTTTAAAAATTTTAGCCACATCCATTAAATCAAACTTTACACCGATTTCATTTGCAAGCGCAGGCAAATGAAGAGCTGCGTTTGTAGATCCGCCTGTGGCTGCAACAATAGTAGCAGCGTTTTCCAAAGATTTTTTTGTTACTATATTTCTAGGCTTCAGATTTTTTTCTAACAAATTCATTACTGTTTTACCACTTTGGTATGCATATTTATCCCTTTCTTCGTAAGGTGCGGGTGTACCAGCAGAATATGGTAAAGCTAATCCTATCGCTTCGGAAACACAAGCCATCGTATTAGCTGTAAATTGTCCTCCACATGCACCTGCACTAGGACATGCAACTAGCTCTAATTCTCTTAATTCATCTAATGTCATTGATCCAGATGAATGTTTACCAACGGCCTCAAATACATCAACAACAGTTACATCTTTACCTTTATATTTGCCTGGCAAAATTGAACCACCATAAATGAAAACACTTGGAACATTTAATCTCAACATTGACATCATTAAACCTGGTAATGATTTATCACAACCAGCAATACCAACTAATGCATCATAGCAATGCCCTCTAACGGTTAACTCTGCTGAGTCTGCTATTACTTCTCTAGATATCAAAGAAGATTTCATACCTTCATGACCCATTGCTATACCGTCTGTGACCGTAATAGTGCAAAATTCTCTTGGGGTTCCTCCATATTCTTTGACACCTTTTTTAACCGATTGGGCTTGTCTCATTAAAGCAGTATTGCATGGCGCGGCTTCATTCCAAGTAGATACAACCCCAACAAATGGTTTTGCAACATCTTCCTCGGTTTCACCCATTGCATAATAAAAAGATCTATGAGGGGCTCTATCAGCACCTAATGAGGTGTGTCGACTAGGTAATTTTTTTTTGTTAATCTTTGACATATTTAATTTATACTTGATACAATACTTCTTAATTTATCATCTTCAATAGTTAATTCATTGACCAATTTTTTATCATTTTTAACTAATTCTTTTGGAGCATTTTTCAAATAAGCCTTATTTTGAAGCTTGTTCTTTAAAACTTCTATTTTAGTTTCAATATTTTCTATTTTTTTCATAATTACTTGTTTCTGAGAAACTAAATCAATACTTTCGCTAAATTTGAGAGAAAGTTTCTCTTTAAGAACTAGGATCTGAACAGTGTTTATATTACTTTTATTTTTAGTCAATATATTGTTCACTCTTCCGATTTGTTTAATTATATTAATATTTTTAGAAATTAAAGATTTTAATTTACTTGAATCATCTTGAAATATTACATCGCAATATAATTTTGGTGTTATTTTTAATTCAGACTTAGTGGATCTTATATTGGTAATTATTTCTATAATGTTATTAATATTATCTTGATTTGACATATATTTATTAATAATTTTGAAGTTTGGCCAACTAGCGGAGACCAGATTATCCTTAAAAACATTTTTATAATTATTTTTTTGCCAGATAGACTCTGTAAAAAAGGGAATAAAAGGGTGAAGTAATTTTAAAATATTCGCCATCATAAATGATGAAAATAATTTTGCTTCATTTATTTCATTCTTGTTTTTTGAAATAAAAGTAGGTTTTAAAAATTCAAGATACCAATCACAATAAGAATGCCAAACAAACTGATAAACATGTTTAGCAGCTTCATCAAATCTAAAATCATTAATATTCTTAGAAACTAAATTTTGAGTAATTATGAATTCATTATAAATCCATTGATTAATAGGTAAATTTAAAGATTTGATATTTATGGATTTGTCTAATTTACAATTATTTAATTTTAAAAAGTTGTTTGCACTCCAGATCTTAGTTATGAAGTTTCTATTTCCAAGTATCCTGTCTTTAGATAATTTAACATCTCTCCCTGGAGATGCCATAGAAATTAAAGTAAATCTTAAACTATCTGCTCCATACTCATTTATCAAATCTAGAGGATCAATTACGTTGCCTTTTGATTTAGACATTTTTTGACCCTTTTCATCTCTTACCAATGCGTGCACGTAAACTTTGTGAAAAGGTGTTTGATTATTAAAGTAATTTCCCATCATAAGCATTCTTGCAACCCAAAAGAAAATGATGTCAAAACCTGTGACTAATACAGATGTTGGATAAAATTTTTTCATCTCTTGAGTTTTATTGGGCCAACCTAAAGTAGCAAAGGGCCATAATGCAGAAGAAAACCATGTGTCTAGAACATCGGTTTCTTGCACGATTTTTACATTTTTCTTTTTATTTTTTTTCTCAGCTAGTTTTTGCGCAACTTTTTTATTTTCAGCTACAAAAATATTATTTTTTTCATCATACCAAGCAGGTATTCTATGACCCCACCATATTTGTCTTGAAATACACCATGGCTCAATTTCTTTCATCCATTGAAAATATGTTTTTTTCCAATTGTCCGGGTAAAAAATTGTTTTCTTTTTTTTTACAACGCTCATTGGTTTTTTTGAAATTAACTTAGAATCTACAAACCATTGTTCTGTTAATAAAGGTTCAATTATAGTATTTGATCTGTCGCCATATGGCACTTTATTTTTTATTTGTTCAATTTTAAATAAATTTCCACTTTCCTTAAGTTTTTTTACTATAATTTTTCTAGCTTCAAATCTGTCAAAGCCAATTAAATCATGAATTCCGTTTTTGTTTATTTTTCCGTTTTTTTCAAAAATATTTATAATTTCTAATTTGTTTCTCTTCCCAACAATATAATCATTGAAATCATGAGCTGGTGTAATTTTTACTGCCCCAGAACCTTGTTCTGGATCTGCATAATGATCTGCTATTATCTTAATCTTTCTATTAACTATTGGTATGATTACGTTTTTACCAACTAAATTTTTATATCTTTCATCTTTCGGGTTAACAGCGACAGCAGTATCTCCCATCATGGTTTCAGGCCTAGTAGTGGCAATGGTAATTTTATCCAACGTATTTTCAATTGAGTAATTTATATAATATAAATTTGATTGACTTTCTTTTTGTATAACTTCTAGATCCGAAATTGCGGTCTGCAAGGATGTATCCCAATTTACCAACTTTTTATCTTTATAAATAAGGTGATTTTTGTATAGTTCGACAAATACTTTTATTACAGCTTTAGAGAGATCATTGTCCATGGTAAAACGAGTTCTTGACCAATCGCAAGAGCAACCTAGTTTTTTTAGTTGATCAATAATTATATTGCCAGATTGATTTTTCCATTCCCAGATTTTTTTAATAAATTTTTCTCTTCCTATTTCATTCTTTTTAATATTTTTTTTGAGGAGGTTTTTTTCAACAACAGCTTGGGTAGCTATACCCGCGTGATCAGTACCTGGTTGCCACAAAGTTTCACTACCCTTCATTCTATTGTATCTTACCAAAACATCTTGAAGGCTATTATTCAAAGCATGGCCCATATGAAGTCTGCCAGTTACATTAGGTGGTGGAATTACTATTGAGAAGGTCCTTTTGTTTCTATTTTTTTTTGGTTTAAAACATCCTTTTTTAATCCAAAAATCAGAGATTTTTTTTTCTTCTTTTAAATGATTATATTTTTTAAATTCCATTATTTTATGATTAATATAGTTTATATCAAAAGATGAAAAACCTAAAAGACATAGATTTTGCTTTATTGAAGCTATTAAATGATTTAAAAGAGCCTAATTGGCCACGTGGCGGAATGGTTACGCAGAGGATTGCAAATCCTTTTATCCCAGTTCGATTCTGGGCGTGGCCTCCAGATATTGGTTGTTTTATTATTTTAAAGAAAGTATGTTTGTTTTTATTCCTCGGTAGCTCAGTTGGTAGAGCAGTTGACTGTTAATCAATTGGTCGCAGGTTCGAGTCCTGCCCGAGGAGCCACT
>MDTB01179245.1_pt1 | contig 26454 bp, 20 predicted proteins | sample 811161 | NCBI WGS metagenome assembly MDTB01 (sample SAMN05326650, study PRJNA326480) | marine metagenome | isolation source: seawater | place: Mediterranean Sea | collected 2009 | reverse complement strand
GCGTAATGGTCAACGACGCAAACGTCGTACTGGCTGACGTACCAGCATCCAACGGCGTCATCCACGTGATCGACAAGGTCCTCATGCCACCAGCCGATGAGCCAGTAATTCCAGAGGGATGTGACTACGTTATCGGAATAGATGAGTCAGGATATGCATATGATGAAACCGACCTGTCAATAGACGTAGGTCAGACCGTATGTTGGATATGGGAAGACGAGTCAATGGGTCACAACGTAGCTCAGATTGAGGACGAGGGAGACACTAGTAGAATGCTCGGTGGAAAGTATAGCGGTATGGCTATGATGTCCGTGGATTACAGAGTTACATTTGACGAGGATCAGACTTTCCTGTACATCTGCGAGCCACACGCCACCATGGACATGGTCGGCAAGATTGTCGTAGGAACAGGAGTCATGGAAGAAGTCGACGAACCCGATTATGATTCCGAAACCGACAGCGTTCCAGGATTCACTGCTGGACTATCAGGGATTGCACTCGCCGCCGCCGTCATCATGTATGGCGGAAGAAAGTCAGAACTGTAGACTTAGAAAGCCCTTCACTGGGAGAAAACATCCGGCTCCCACGCCGTGATTCTCCCAGTGAAGGCACTAGTCATCACCGTTAATGGACTAGCGAGGTATAGCTTACCAGGTCCAGATCTTCCTTGGAAATTTCTGTTGATCGCAGAAACAGTTACTTGTTCTGAATCTTCACTAACTCCCGGACCAGCTCCGATGCATGCTCCACAACCAGGATCAATGAGATGGACTCCAGCCTCTTCGAATATCTTCGTCCAACCCTTCTGTTCGGAGAGCTCCTTGACCGACTTGGATCCGAATTGGATGTAGCATTCCACATCTTCTGCAACCTTCAGTCCTGCTTTCAGGGCCGCTTCGCAAACCATAGCGTAGAATGAGAAATCGTCGTCTTTCCCCGCGGTACAAGACCCAGCATACGCTATATCTATCCGAACATCTCCGAGTTCGTCGACATATGCTCCATTAGTTGGATCCGAAGGGACGCCCTCGTCTGGATTTCCAGGATGGGCAACCATTGGTCGGATTTCTAGAAGATTTATCTCGTGAGTTCCGCCATCATAGTGGGCCTCCTCATCAGGTAGAACGAACGAGCTCCGTATCTGCTCCTCAGTAAGGTCATGCCGCCTATCCAATAACCACTCAACAGTCCTGTCATCTGCCTCACAAATTCCAGTCTTGGCACTACATTCAGTAGCCATGTTGCAAAGAGTAGCTCGCTCATCCATAGAGAGACTTGCCAAGCCCGGACCTCCGAATTCCATGCTCCGATCCAAAGTCTCTGAGTTTGCCGCGTATTTCCAAAGAATATGTAGAATGATATCCTTAGCTGTACAGCCGGGATGTAGCTCACCAACTAATTCGAATCTGATACTCTCGGGTACGCTGACGAATGAAAATTGATTGTAGACCAGATTTGCATACTCTGTGGAACCAACTCCATAGGACAGTGCGTTTGATGCTCCTCCCATGCATGTGTGTGAGTCTGTAGCTTGGATGAAGTCTCCAACATCTATGAACTCCTCTCTCGCAACCTGATGACATATCCCAGGGCTTATTCCGCCCACTGCCGAATAATCCCTGACCCCAGTGTGTTTCTGGAAGTCGACCTGCATATCTCTCAACGTTTGTATTTTTGACTCGAATCTACTAAACCTTGCAACGCCCGTTGCGTAGAGTAAGTGATCCTCAAAAACAGCGAATTTATTCGGATTAGGCAGAGAATACCCATCTCCATATTCCTCTGAAAGGAAAGTATGAACCTGTGCGGTGGTGAATTCGTGAGAGTACCCACCATCCACCTGTGCCAGAACAGCGTCTCCCGGTTTTACGAATTTAGGTTCATCCGCCCCCCCTAGTAACTTGGATGCGATCATTTTCTCAATCATATTCATCGGCCTCGAGCCACATACATTCTCGGGAAGTATTATTTCTCCGGATTTTAACCTCTTTGCGAAGGGAAGGATCCCACCACTCTCCAGAATTAGTTTACTTATTGGATCATATCCACTTGTGAATTCAGATAGAGGAATACTTTCCCCATTCTGTAATCTCTCAAGCATCAAGTGATCCCCCATCAATTGTCCAAGATTGAGATTATTTCTCTCATGAATCGGTGCGAATGACTCAGCAATAACAATTCTGATTCCAGACCACCTCTCGCATTGGGGAGCGGTCTCTCTGCTGGATCCAGTGCCCTTTCTATGCCCCGACACAATCACCTCGAAACCTCCGTCTTTCAATGCTCTGGGCTCGAATACCCTCTGTCCGCCATGTAGGAGTCCGGCATATGCGTTTTCAGCAATCTCGGATGGCTCATGATCAAAGCAAACCCACGCAGGAGTCATCACATCTGTGTTTATGTCATCTAGGAGATCTTCAACCGTTAAATCGGACATCTTTAGGTCGATTCCCTCATACAACTGCTTCCTAATCAGATCCAAGTCCTTTGTCAGGAATAAGATCCTTTTTCCAGGAGTGAGGCTGATATTTTCCGGAGGCCACTGCTCACTCAAATTAACCACTCCCAAATCCTCCAAGAGTCTGTTCTATTTCACGGTTCTCGATAGAGAGCAATATCATATGCCGCAAGTCGCCCCTTAGAGAAACAATTGAAAAGTGTTAAATTTAAATAACATGCGCTTTCGGTAGTTTATACCTTTCCCAAGGAAGGAGACTAAAAAATGGCTGACTATCTAGTTGAAGACACTGTGAAATGCAATGAATGTGGAAGCAGAAATCTGCTTAGAGATGAGACCCGTGGAGAGGTCTGTTGTGAGGATTGTGGAGTGGTCCTTGAAGACAAAGTAATCGATCAAGGAGCCGAATGGAGAGTTTTCAGTCCCGAACAAGGAGACCAAAGAGCTCGAACTGGGGCTCCAATGACTGTTATGTTACATGATAAGGGACTTTCTACTGATATAGATTGGCAGAACAAGGACTACTCAGGAAAGTCAATCTCCAGTAGATACAGAAGCCAGTTCTACAGAATGAGGAAGTGGCAGAAGAGATCAAGAGTCAGTAACGCTACTGAGCGAAATCTCGCTATGGCACTAGCTGAGCTAGACAGAATGGCTAGCAGACTAGATCTTCCCAAGTCTATCAGAGAGGCGGCCGCTGTAAATTACAAGAAAGCCGTCGAAGCAAGACTGATCCGAGGACGTTCCATCGAGGGAGTAGCCGCCGCGAGCCTCTACGCAGCTTGTAGACAATGCAAGAACCCACGAACTCTAGATGAAATCGGTGAGGCGAGCCGAACTGGTAGGAAGGAGATTGGCAGGACATACAGGTTCATGGTCAGAGAGCTGAAGATGAAAATCCCTCCAACTAAGCCGGAGGATTATATCCCTCGTTTCTGCTCTGGTTTAGACTTGGATGCCGAAGTTCAAGCCAAGGCGTACGAGCTAATCAGTGCCGCTCAGGAGAAAGAACTCACGAGTGGCAGAGGCCCCACAGGAATCGCAGCCTCGATAATCTATATCGCAAGTGTTCTATGCGGTAAGAGAAGAACTCAGAGAGAGGTTGCGGAAGTTGCCGGAGTAACCGAGGTCACAATTAGAAACCGCTACAAGGAACTTATTCAGAATTTGAATATTGAGCTCGAGATATGAGGCCACATGTCAAGAAGAGTGGCCAAAGCCCTCGTTTGGGAGGGCTGTGAGGCATTAATCAGAGAATTTACAGAGACCTCATTCCTAGCTACATCACTTCCTAACCCACCACTTGAACTTCCAGATTTTCCTGCAATACAACCAGAAAGCTCTGAAAAATTAATCAACCAAGCGGTTGGAATTTATCTGTCGGACAGAGCCGGATTTAATCATAGGCTATCTTCTATTGTAGAGGAGAAACTGCCCGACTACGTGAAGAGAAATATCGATCCCGATAAACTACAAGAAATATGGATATCTGAAAATTTAGAGAAAATCTCTGAGAGTGTTGTTTTCAGAATGTCATCAGATTGGCTTTCGTCTGCATTAGATGAAAGCTCCCCAGATACGGATAGGTGGTATCTTGGAGTAGCCCTCCTGATTGGACTCTCATTGAAAGGATCCAATGTGGCTAGAAAGGAAGGATTTCATCTATTAACTTCCATAGCAATGGCCAAACCACCAGGTTCTTGGGCCTCAAGCTCGACCGGTCCGTATCATCTTGCTTGGAGTCCCACTGATGAAATCCAATCTGATGATACACCACACCCTTCAGGAATTTTAGCAGCCTCGATAATACTGGATACTCTGTCTGGGAATAACATATCTAAGACTCATATACTTCCTTACTGGTTGGAATCACTAACGATTTCAAGACAATTAAGTGGGCGTCTTGAAGTCCCACAGAGATTGATGATTCTACTACGTGATAAAGAATATTACAACTCCAAGATAGTGGTGAAGGGCGCGATTCAGCTTATGTCTGAATTTCCAGAAGAATCACATGAAATACTCACAAGAGCCTCTAAACATCATGATTACGAGACTCGTAGAGAGTTAGCATTATCGCTCCAAAGAATCTCCTCAGACGACTCACAACTAGCATTGAAGCTGATGGAACAACTCTTGGAAGATGACGATTCGGACACCAGGGTCCTATCGACTACATTCCTTTCATCACTAGTCAGGTATGATATCCACACCTTTACTGCAAAAGCCTCCGAAGTACTACAGAAAGGAGATGAGAGGATGTCTCAGAGAATCATAGACTCAGCGATGAGGGAATATCTATCCATCACTCCCTTGGACGAAGAAAGCCTGATTTCATATGCATGGATTTCATCCAGTGAATCATCAAAATCTAGACTGGTTGGTTTGATAATGCAACAACGTGAAGTGACACAACAAGGATTCTCTGACTCATGTAGAAGAATCTTCGAATCAAGTAGTCAAGCATACTATGATCTCAAGGAAAGGATACTTCGAAGAGATCCTTCAATGGAGAAACATATGCCCCTCTATGAAGACTAGGAACAACCAGTGGTGGAACCGCAATCATTGCATTTTAGGCAAGTTCCGTTTCTGACCATCTTACTGCTTCCACAATCATCACATATGTCGCCAGTGAATCCAGCCTCTCTGGCCAATCGATATGTTCGTGCCTCGCTACTCTCATTAGATGGAATAGCATCTAGAGTCAGTTGTACTTCTCGACTTTCTCCACGTACTCTCATCACACCTTCATCTGTAATCTCTGGCCTGGTAATAGTGAAGGGATCTAGGTCTTCAGCTCCAACATGTGCTAAGTCGTCTCTTCCTGCGTATTCAATCGCGAGCTCTCTGAATATCCAATCCACTAGGCTGGAAGCCATCTTTACCCTTCCACTGCCTCCTTCTACCATCCCACTTGGCTCGAACTTCTGGAACGTGAATACTTTGACGAAGGCCTCCAAAGGCACTCCATGCTGTAGTCCAATCGAAACCGCTATTGCAAATTGGTTGAGCATGGCTCTCCACGCCGCGCCTTCCTTCGAAGTCACTAGGATAATTTCTCCAAGTCGGCCATCTGGATATTCTCCAGTAATCAATCGAACACTGTGCCCACCAATCCTGGCCTTCACATTGTCCCCCTTCTTCTTATCCGGTAGTGCACGCCTTGTTGCGATGTAATCCACAAACGATCTCGCGACTGGAGCGGCTACTTCTTGAGGAACAGGAAGAGCTTCTACGACCTGCTGTACCATTGCAGATACAGACTCATCCTCATCTTCCTCTTCTAGGGAGGTTGTATCAACCAACTGATTCATCAGAGGCTGAGACAGTTTTGAGCAGTCTCGATACACAGCGCAAGCCTTGATCATCGTCTCATGACTCAAGTCATATGCGGCTCTGATGTCCTCTACAGTAGAGTCAGAGGGCATATTGATGGTTTTAGAGATAGCACCTGAGATGAATGGCTGCGAAGCCGCCATCATCAGTACGTGAGCTTTCCAGTCGATAGCCCTCTTGCCATACTTTCCACAGGGGGTAGCACAGTCGAAGACAGGGAGATGTTCATCCTTCAGACCAGGAGATCCTTCTATTGAACCCCTTCCGAAAACATGGTCATTAGCTTCTTCAACCTCCATCGCTGTGAATCCTAGGTGATCAAGTACGTCGAACCAGGGATCGTCACATTGCTCCTGAGTCATACCAAGAGCTTCCTTGCAGAAATCAATTCCTATTATCGAGGGAGCGAAAGCACCTCTGATGCCAAACACATCAGCCATACTAGAATTGATTTTAGAGACCACTTCCTTGGTGAATCCAAGCTCATCAAGTCTACTTGAGGTTAGTTTGGGGCATCCCGTGAGATTCATTGTTCCCATGATATATTCCATTATGCCGTTAATCTTGGGTTTTGAGTATCCCAGCCTCTTCAAGGCCGCCGGCACTCCATTGTTGATTATTCTCATCGAACCACCCCCGGCTAGGGTCTTGTACTGTATCAATGAGAATTGAGGCTCCACCCCTGTTGTGTCTGCTCCCATGACCAGGCCAATTGTGCCAGTGGGCGCGATCACAGTGGTCTGCGCGTTTCTGTATCCGTTCTCTTCACCTTCCCTCAGTGCCCTGTCCCAAGCATCTCTAGCGGCCTCTAGAAGGTCCTTAGGACACTTTTTCGAATTAATTCCCGTTGGTGTAACAGTCAGCCCCTCGTACTCCTCGGACGGAGCATCATAAGCCGCCCTCTTATGATTCCTCATTACTCTGAGCATACTTTCTGAATTTCTATCATAATCAGGGAAAGGGCCCATGAAAGAAGCCATCTCTGCACTGGTGGCGTAAGACTCACCACACATTATCGATGTCAATGCTCCGCATATTGCATATCCACGCTCGTCATCATATGGGATACCCATGTGCATCAGCAATGAACCTATATTGCAGTATCCAAGACCAAGAGTTCGATAGTCATACGAGCCCCTAGCAATCTCTTCAGACGGGAATTGAGCCATCAGAACGCTCACCTCTAAAGTAGCGGTCCACAGCCTTACGCTATGCTTGAAGTCCTCAATCTGGAATTTATGTGTATCCAAGTCATAGTACTTCAGTAGATTGATACTAGCTAGATTGCAAGCGGTATCATCCAAGAACATATACTCCGAACAGGGATTAGAACCATTGATCCTACCCGCTTCGGGACAGGTGTGCCACTCGTTAATAGTAGTGTCAAATTGAACACCAGGATCAGCACAGGCCCACGCGGTGTATGCAATTTTATCCCAAAGCTCTCCGGCATCGAGTGTCTTACATGCCTCAGGACTCCTACCTTCCTTGGCCGCCTTATCTAACTCCGTCCTCCAGTGAAGATCCCAATTACTCCCACTCTTAACAGCGTCCATGAACGAGTTGGGTACTCTAACGGAGTTGTTACTATTCTGGCCCGAGACTGTTACGTAGGCTTCTCCCTGCCAGTCAGTATCGAATACTTCGAAGTCAACACCTTTCCAACCCTGCCTTGCAAGATCAACAATTCTTTGGATATGAGGCTGAGGCACACAGTCTTTGATGGCCTTGATCATGGCCCTCTTAAGTCCAGGGTTTTTATCCTGCTCAAATCTCCCAACGTCACTATCGGGGCCCCAAATCGCCTCCATCAAGGAATTAGCATTCCTCTGTAGTATATTGCTACCAATGACCAGGGCAGAGACCTTTTCCTCTTCACTGCTTTTCCAGTCGATGTACTCTTCGATATCGGGATGGTCAAGATCCAGTGTGACCATCTTAGCCGCCCTTCTGGTGGTTCCTCCGGATTTGATAGCGCCAGCAGCTCTATCTCCGATTTTTAGGAATGATAGAAGGCCAGAAGAGCTCCCACCACCGGACAAAGGCTCCCCGGCCCCCCTAATCTTGGAAAAGTTGGAACCCGTCCCCGAGCCATACTTGAACAGAAGAGCCTCACGATTCCATAATCCCATTATGGAGTCTTTTCCTCCTACCAAAGAATCTCCAACAGACTGTATGAAGCAGGCATGCGGTTGTGGGTGCTCATAGGCATTTACAGAGTACTCCAGCTCACCTGTTACAGGATCAATGTAGGTGTGCCCCTGAGCAGGGCCCTCAATTCCATATGCCCAATGTAGTCCGGTATTGAACCACTGTGGACTGTTTGGAGCCGACCTCTGGCTAGCTACCAAGAAGCACATCTCATCGAAGTAGGACCGGGCATCAGCTTCACCGGCGAAGTAACCGTGCTTCCAACCCCAATATGTCCACGTTCCAGCGAGTCTCCTGAATAATTCCCTCCCATCTCTCTCTCCCGTGAATCTCTCTCCTGCGTCTAACGCATCTAGCTTCTCGTGATCAGGCTCGCTCCTCTGTAGCCAGACCGGGACCCCATCTTCAGGCACCTTCCTTAGGTGAGTGGGCACTCCGGCCTTCCTCAGATATTTCTGAGCCAAGACTTTACCGGGAACCCCAGAGTAGCCAGAAGGTAACCTCACACCGGTTATGGAATCTGCCATCGAGCCATCAGGATTCCTGATCTCCGCATCCATCTCAATCCAATCAAACATCCCGAAAGGGTCCTCGCCAGCGGACGTGAAGCGACGTTCGATTACCATACCTTTCTCGGTATTCTTCTCATTTTTCGAACTCTTTACTTTCTGTTGCATCTACTCACTACTCCTGTTCTCCAACACTCTGCATACATGTCCCGCGGCGCAAGGGATTCCGTCTTCTGGATGGGGGGTGTTTAATGATTGGTATATCCAAGCACCCAGAACATGTAGAATAGGTATTCCCACAGAGTATGGAAAACCAGAGAATTTGATATTTCTACTCCTTCATCTCTAAAGTCCAAGTTAGAGTTGCTCCTGAGCGAGTAATCATTATTCCAACACTACAATATCTATCATGACTACTCTGGATGAGCCTCCGAACCAGCTTCTCAGGAACGCTCCCCTTCACTATGTAGTTCATATTGACAGAGGTAAATACCCGAGGGCTCTCCTCAGATCTAGCAGAGTCTATCTCTACCGTTGCATACTCGACATTGTCTGACCTATCTTTCAGTCCGTCTATGACGTCTATCAAAGAGCAGGCCGCATGGGAATGAAGAACCATCTCCATCGGACTAGGGGTGGACTCCCCGTATATTCCGAACACCTTGCCCTTAGAGGTCGTACCAACGTAGCCATCTTCCTCTGTCCATCGCACTTCCCCGTTCATGACCCCCACTCAGAGCCATCCCACTTCAAGGGTTGGCTTCATGAATGCCCATATGGTCGGAGATACGAGAAATATGACACAGGACTCTACTATCACACTCTCCGAAGGGCACTTGCAAGTTCCTGAAAACCCAATAATTCACTATATCGAGGGAGATGGGATAGGAATAGACATCACTCCAGTAATGCTCAAAGTTGTGGATGCAGCAGTTTCCAAGGCTTATGGTGGATCTAGAGAGATACAATGGACCGAGGTCCTAGCAGGCCAGAAGGCATTCGACGTGACCGGCGAATGGCTACCGGAGAAGACTCTCGAGGCAATGAGAAGCGGATTGATATCTATCAAGGGCCCTCTTACCACCCCGGTAGGAGGCGGAATTAGGAGCCTCAATGTCGCACTACGTCAGAAGCTAGATCTCTTCGCTTGTGTCAGACCAGTTAGATGGTTCGATGGCACTCCAAGCCCAGTTAGAGATCCAGGAGCAGTTGATATGATAATCTTCAGAGAGAACAGTGAGGACGTATATGCCGGAATAGAGTGGGAGGCAGGCAGTACTGAGGTTCGGAAGGTTATCAGCTTCCTACAGAATGAGATGGGTGTGGATAAGATAAGATTTCCAGAAACCTCGGGCATAGGAATCAAGCCGATCAGCTCGGAGGGAACTAGTAGGATAGTACGTGCCGCGATAAGATACGCTATTGAAAATGACAAGGACTCAGTGACTCTCGTTCACAAGGGGAACATCATGAAGTTCACAGAGGGCGGTTTCAGGGACTGGGGGTATCAGCTTGCGCGTGATGAGTTTGGTGCAGAGATTCTGGATGGAGGGCCTTGGTGCTCTCTCGAGAACCCCAACACCGGTAAGACAATCACAATCAAGGACGTTATCGCAGATGCGATGCTACAACAGGTTCTTACAAGGCCCAGGGAGTACGGTGTCCTCGCTACTATGAACCTTAATGGCGACTATATCTCAGATGCTCTGGCCGCACAGGTCGGGGGAATTGGAATAGCTCCAGGTGCGAACATAAACTACGATACAGGAATAGCAATTTTTGAGGCGACCCATGGAACTGCGCCAAAGTATACAGGTCAGGATAAGGTAAATCCGGGAAGCCTGATCCTCTCAGCAGAGATGATGATAAGGCACATGGGCTGGGAAGAAGCCGCAGATTTGATCGTCAAAGGCATGGAAGGAGCAATTTCTGCTGGAACAGTAACCTATGACTTTGAGAGACTCATGGAAGGCGCAACACTTCTGTCTTGCTCTGGTTTTGGAGATGCACTCATCTCTCACATGTGAGACGGTACAATGACAGTGATGAGTGAGGAAGAGATAGCAGAACTCAGGAACAGAATTCTATCTATGGCTAGATCCGCAGAGGCCAACAATGATCCGCTCGCTTGGTTTGAAGATCTCTATCAGTCATCAGAGGGCAATGACTCTAAGATTCCATGGTCAAGGGGTGAGCCACACCAATTCTTAGTCGAATGGACAGAATCTAATAGTCCAAAAGGAAAGGCACTGATAGTCGGTTCCGGCCTTGGGGAGGACGCGGCTCATCTGGCAAAGCTAGGCTGGGATGTAACAGCTTTCGACATATCACCAACAGCGATTGAGTGGTCATCTAGAATCTATGACGGACTCAATATTCAATGGAGAGTTGAGAATCTGCTGGATCTTCCCGAAGATTGGATAGGCCGATGGGATTTGGTAGTCGAGGTCCATATTCTTCAAGCAATACCAGAGGAAGTCAGATACCCAGCCTCAGAAAAACTCGCGCCTCTGTTAGCCCCGGGTGGAACCCTGATCTGCATAGGCCTCTACGACTACTCTAATGAGCATTCAGAGGGTCCCCCGTGGCCTCTTTCAGAAGCATTCATTCATTCGATTGGCGAGGGTCTAAACCGAATTGAATTAGAAGTTAAAAATCGCCCGGGGGACGATATCGATCAACTTCGATATATTTCTATCTGGAAACGCTAGTTTTAGATTTCATAGTTTAGTAAAATAAACTCGGTGTAGTAAAAATTACCTGCGGTTTTAATTATTCCACCCGCTCATGGATGATTATGCCCGCAGTGATAGCCGGATACGCCAGATCTCCCTTCACACCTTCGAAGAGAGGCGCACTAGCCAGAACAAGACCTGATGACATAGCCGCAACGGTAGTTAACGGATTGATTAGAGAAACCGGGGTCGACCCCTCCTTAATTGAAGATCTAATCGTAGGTACGGCTTTCCCAGAAGCAGAACAGGGGTTCAACGTAGCTAGAATGATAACTTTCTTGACGGATCTTCCCGATACAGTACCTGGGGTCACAATCAATCGATTCTGTGGATCATCAATGCAGGCCATACATGATGCAGCAGGCAGAATATCCATGGGGGCAGGAGACGCATTCATAGCAGGGGGAATAGAGTCTATGACAAGGATCCCAATGACTGGATACAATCCAATGCCCAATCCAAGACTGGGCTCTGAATATCCAGAAGCATTCACCTCCATGGGAATTACAGCAGAGAACCTTGCTCAGAAATACGATATCACCAGAGAGAGCCAAGAAGAGTTTGCCGTGAAGAGCCAATCCAAGGCATCCAAGGCGGCTGATAGCGGGGCATTATCCGGAGAGATAGTACCCATAGAAACAGATTCAGGCACTGTTTCTGAAGACGGATGCATAAGACCGGATACAGACGCCACCACTCTTTCAGGACTCCGTCCAGCATTCCTCTCCGAAGGCACCGTAACTGCAGGCACATCGTCCCCCCTAACAGATGGAGCCGCATTCGTTCTCGTGTGCTCTGAGAAATTTGCAGAGAAGAATGGATTGACTCCACTTGCTAGGATAGTAAGTACAGCGGTTACGGGATGCGCTCCTGAAATCATGGGAATAGGCCCCGTTGAAGCCACCAACAAAGCTCTGTCAAGAGCAGGACTTTCAATCGATGATCTAGGTATAATCGAGTTGAACGAGGCGTTCGCCGCACAGTCATTAGCAGTAATAGAGGAACTTGGACTGGACCCAGAAAAAGTCAACATAGAGGGAGGGGCGATAGCACTTGGTCACCCTTTGGGTGCTAGCGGAGCAAGAATAACTGGGAAGGCCGCACAGCTGATGAGTAAGAACAACGCAAAGCACGCACTAGCTACAATGTGCGTTGGCGGTGGGCAAGGTATTGCCACTGTACTTGAAAAGATCTAGGTGGTAAGAATGTCAGGAACAATCCAGAAGGTTGCCGTCATAGGCAGTGGGGTCATGGGCGCCGGTATAGCCGCCCACTGTGCCAATGCTGGTTGTGAGGTACTTCTTCTCGACATTGTGCCCACCGACAATCAAGACAGGAGCGTTCTAGCTCGAAACGCCATTCAGAAGATGCACAAATCAAATCCAGAGATGTTAATGCACAAGAGAAACTCTAGGAGAATAACACCTGGAAATATAGAGGACGATCTAGAACAACTGAAGGACTTCGATTGGGTGGTGGAAGTGATTATTGAGAACCTAGATATCAAGAGGAATCTGTATGCAAAACTCTCAAAACACATAGGTCCAAACACCATTCTCTCATCAAACACCTCTACTCTTCCAAGATCAGAACTTATTGCTGAACTCTCTAGTGATGTCGCATCTAGATTTCTCATTACCCATTTCTTTAACCCCCCACGATACCTTCCCTTGTTGGAAGTAGTAACATCCCCAGAGGTCGAAGTAGAGACCGTTCAGAGATTCTGCGGATTCGCGGATTTGAAATTAGGAAAGAGGGTAACAATGTGTAATGATAGGCCTGGCTTCATAGGCAACAGACTCGGCATTTACTTCATTCAAAGGGCATTCAAAGCCACTCTTGATCATGGTCTTTCAGTAGAGCAAGCCGATGCCATGCTGGGCAGACCTATAGGACTTCCAAAGACAGCCGTTTTCGCTCTTATGGACCTAGTTGGTATCGACTTAATCCCACACGTTACTGAGAGCCTCCTTTCCCATCTTCCGGAAGATGACCCCTTCCATCTAATAGCCGGTACTGGCGAGGAGATAGTCCTCTCAATGATCGACGAGGGATACACCGGGAGAAAAGGAAAAGGGGGATTCTACAGACTAAATAGAGATGGTGGGAAGAAGGTCAAGGAGGCCAGGAATCTTACTACAGGGGAGTATCGAAAAGCCAATCGAAAAGCCGCCTTCCCATCCGCTAAGATGGGTAAGAGAGGAATCTCTTCTTTGATTGACTGTGATGACGATGGAGCTAGATTTGTCTCAGAAGTTTTGCTAGACTCACTGTCCTATGCGGCCTACATCGTACCTGACGTCAGTGAGGATATCTACTCGATTGACGGTGCGATGAAAGTAGGATATAACTGGAAGAGGGGGCCGTTCGAGATGATGGACTCAATAGGGCCGTCATCTATGGTAGAAAGACTCCAAGCCATGGGCAGAGACGTCCCAAGCTTCCTCTCTCTGGCCGCCGAGAAAGGGTCATTCTACGGCCTAGAGGATGGCGAGATTACCAGACTTTCCCCAGATGGAGAAATGGTTGTAGTAGAACGTTCAGAGGAGACCCTCAATGTCGCTGACTTGAGAAGAAGAGGCAAACCCCTCAAGAGAAACGGATCAGCTAGTATCTGGGATACAGGAGACGGGGTTCTTCTGGTCGAGTATCATACCAAGATGAATGCAATGGATCCAATGAATATGGAGATGCTACTCAACGCAGTCGATTTAGCTGAATCTGATGCGTATAAAGGAATAGTTATTGGAAATGATGCTACGAATTTTTGTGCGGGTGCGAACCTCGGCCTCGCGCTCTTCGCCGCCAACCTAGCGGCATGGAAAGACCTTGAGGACTTCATTGGACTAGGTCAAGATACATATCAAACCCTGAAGTACTGCGAAGTTCCAGTTGTGGCCGCCTCCGCTGGTCTCTGCTTGGGCGGAGGTGCTGAGGTCCTGATGCATTGCGATGCAGTCCAAGCACATAGTGAGTCATATGTTGGCCTTGTAGAGGTTGGAGTCGGAATCATCCCAGCATGGGGAGGTTGCAAGGAACTCCTTGGTAGGCTGATGGATTTCGGGCTTGTCACCAATGGTCCTATGGGCGCAGTAATGAAAGCCTTCGAAACTATTGGTACCGCACAAGTAGCCAAATCGGCCGAACAAGCTAGGTCGATGGGTTTCTTAGGGCCAAACGATGGAATAACCATGAACAGAGATAGGCTAATAGCAGATGCGAAAGCAAAGGTATTACAACTTTCTGAGAATTACTCTCCCCCAGAACCAAGGACATACGAGCTCCCCGGGCCAACTGGAATGGCCGCACTGAACCTAGCACTAAACGATCTAGCCCTATCTGGTCAAGCCACTCCTCATGATGTAGTAGTGGCAACATCTCTGGCCAAGATTCTGACTGGGGGGGATACGGATATCACCATATCCATCGAGGAAGACGATATTCTCTCAATGGAGAAGGAAGCCATAGCTAATCTGGGAAGAAACACAGATACTCTGGCCCGTATGCAACACATGCTTGAGACAGGGAAGCCATTGAGGAATTGAGGTGAGAAAATGGTAGAATACAATGCACCAATCAGAGATTATGACTTTCTATTCAATGAGATGTTCGACGCTATTCCGATAGCCCAAAGACTAGGCTATGACTTCGATTCCGACTTTTTTTCCATGCTCACAGAGGGATGGGCGGACCATACAAAGGAAGTCTGGCTTCCAATCAATCAGCTAGGAGATAGAGAGGGATTGAAATTCAATGATGGCAATATTTCCATGCCTATTGAATTCAAGTCGGCCTACAATAAAAGTAAGGAGGGTGGTTGGCTTTCCACCGCATGTAAACCAGAACATGGCGGAATGGGAGTCCCGGTATTCTTCCAAGCAGTAACATGGGCTGAAATAGGAACTTCCACCAATATGGCAATGAGCGTTCTCCCAGCTCTAACTCTAGGAGTTTATGACGTTCTCATCGAGCACGGAGAAAGCAGTCTTGTCGACTACTTCGCAACACATCTTGCATCAGGAGACTGGTCTGGAACTATGTGCCTCACAGAGCCCCACGCAGGGACAGATCTAGGAATAATATCAACTAAGGCAGTACCGCAAGACGATGGAACATACAGGGTCACAGGAACCAAGATCTTCATCACATATGGAGAGCACGATATGACTGAGAACATAGTCCATCTTGTTTTAGCCAAGACGCCAGACGCTCCAGAGGGAACCAAAGGAATCTCTCTGTTCCTCGTTCCCAAGTTTCTCCCGTCGGATTGGAAATCAGGAGACCTAGCAGGAATCTCTCATGATATATGTTCAGAACATAACGGTGTAACCTGCTCTGGTAGTGAGGAGAAGATGGGAATCCACGCATCTCCAACATGCGTAATGAATTTCGATGATAGCGTGGGGTGGAGGGTCGGTGAACTCAATACTGGAATGGCACTGATGTTTCAGATGATGAATCAGGAACGACTTGCCACGGGCATGATGGGACTCGGACTAGCTGAGATAGCCTACCAGAACTCATTAGCATGGGCTAAGGATAGGCGCCAGGGCAGGGACCTTAGGGGCCCTCAAGATCCAAATGAGGATGCTGACAATATTCTGGTACATCCTGATGTTCGAAGAATGCTCCTTGAAGCTAAGGTGAACAACGAAGGATGTAGGGCACTGGCGGCATGGACAGGAATTCTACTCGATCAAATGCACAGTGATGATCCCAAGGAAGCCGAATACGCAACATCACTCGTAGCTCTGTTTACTCCGATCGTCAAGGCCCATTTCACTGATGTTGCCTGTGAAACAGCGAGTACATGTATGCAAGTAATGGGAGGGGCAGGCTACTGCACCGAATATGGGGTTGAGCAATTTTACAGAGATGTTAGGATTTCTAAGATATGGGAGGGGACCAACGGAATACAAGCACTCGATCTGGCAGGAAGAAAAATAACTCAGAATATGGGCAAGAATCTACGCCACCTGATGTGGCCTCTAACGGAATTTATTGAAGAAAACAAGGACATTCCAGAAATGTCCGAGTTCAACAAGCCATTACATCAAGGTGTTCGTGGCCTTCAACAATTAACTCTCTTGATGATAGCGGAAGGTCAGGCGAACCCCCACTTCCTGGCGGCAGGGGCAACAGACTACTGCCGATATTTTGGAAATATATTATTGGCCTACATGTGGGCTAAGATGGCAAAGATTTCCATTGAAAAGAGAGGCGACCCGTTCTATGATGCCAAACTAGCCAGTGCTCGATACTTCTTCAAGAGAATATTCCCCGAGACCGTAAGCCTCGCGGCCAAGATTCAATCTGGGCACAAAACAGTCATGGAATTCCCAACGGAGATGTTCTGATGGGGGACAAGGCAGGACAGGCTCTCAAGATGAAATTTAAGAGAGCCTCAAAGAGGGTCTGGAGCCTCACCGAGAGGCCATCCAACGAACAGCTTCTCGAGCTATACGCTCTTTACAAGCAGGCTACAGAAGGAGACTGTCAAGGGAAGGCTAGAGGGGGACTCAAAGAGAGAGCCAAGTGGAAGTCTTGGAATGCAATTATCGGGATGTCTCAAGTAGATGCTATGGGGAAATATTGTTCTATTGTGGACGAATTAGATCGATAATGAGGTGATGAGGTGCCAATAGATGACACCAAACTCTCAAAGGAGTATAAGTCTCTCAAAGGAAGAGTCAGATTCAGATTTTTCACAGTGCTAACAATGCCGGCGGCTTGGTTTGCTGGTCTACGATTGGACAACATAGATGACCGTGCATGCGGTACTTCCCTTCCGGGGGGGTGGAGGACACAGAATCCATTCAAGACAATGTATTGGGCAGTCCAAGGAATGGGTGCAGAATTAGCCACTGGGGCAGTGCCCTTTGCAATATCTAGATCCATGTCGGAGAAGCTAAGAATGTTCGTCGTTGGAACTGAAGCAAAGTTTGTCAAGAGGGCCAAGGGAAGAATCAAATTCACATGCGACGAGGCAATGAAGGCTCGTGAGGCTATCGAGGAGAGTATGAAAACCGGAGAACCGATTGAGATTGATTTACGTTCAGTAGGAAGAGACGACTCTGGAGAAGTAGTTTCAGAATGGATTTTCAGGTGGAACTTCCTCGTGTTAGAAAGGTCGTGAAAAAATGGTCAGTACTAGGTTAACCAAAGACGCAGGAATCGAATATCCAATAATATGCGGAGCTATGTATCCATGCTCTAATCCCGAGCTAGTTGCAGCGGCCTCAGAAGGTGGCGGAATTGCTATAGTACAACCAGTTTCATTGACTATGGTTCATGGATATAACAAGCCAGACACCAAAGAGGGACTAAGAGCATCCATCCGTCATATCAGGACTATGACAAGTAGCCCAATAGGATTCAACGCATTAATTGAGAAAGGCAGCGATAAGTATCTGCAGAGGATGTCCGAGTGGATTGATATCGCCTTGGATGAAGGAATAAGGTTCTTCGTAACCTCCCTCGGTAAGCCAGATTGGGTCTGTGACAGGGTTCATGCCAAAGGCGGAGTGGTATACCACGATGTAACCAACAGAACCCACGCAAAGAAGGGTATTGATTGCGGAGTGGATGGACTGATTTGTGTTAATGATAGGGCAGGGGGGCATCTAGGAGATATGTCAATGGAAGAGATGTATGAAGATCTCTCGGACTTGGGCGTTCCACTTATCTGCGCTGGCGGAATTGGAAGTGAAAAGGAACTCATAGCGGCTATGAAGATGGGCTATGATGGAGTACAGATGGGTACGAGATTTATTGCTACTGATGAATGCACAACCCCCCAAGATTACAAAGACGCTATCGTCAATGCGAAAGAAGATGATATCACATGGACAACAAAACTCACTGGCGTCCCGATTGCAGTAATTGAGACCAAAGGATCCAAGAAACATAGTAATTGGCTTATTAGGAGACTCCTAAAAAGTAGGTTCAAGCATCGAGTTAGAGTACTGATAACTGGGATTTCTTTCTGGAGAATGAGATCATTAGCTAGAGGAAAGAAATCTTCATCGAAGGATCTTTGGTCGGCTGGAAAGAGCGTCGAGACAGTCAATGGAATAGAATCTGCTACAGTGATAATGAGAAGACTGGGTCAATCATTGGAAGCTAACCACGAATAATCAAGCTACTAAGTATGCCAGTTTGTTAAGTTGCTGAAGGCCTCCAATAACACCAAACCCAAATTCCTCTTCCAATGCCCTAGAAACTAGTTTGAAGTCGGAATCCCTCGTAGCTACTACAACACTGCCTACCCCCGCCGAGAATGAATCGGCTATTATGGCGGCACTCTTCATGATATCACAATCTCCCTTCTCAGGATAGATTGCCTCCCCCTCAATCTCTGTTCTCGCTGGAATATCTTCCTTATGCTCTCTTTTATGCTGGTCTACTACTCTGAAGATCTCTCTATGATTAGACAGGAATCCTTCTAGATCAATATCCCTTGAAGAATCTCCCTCTTCACTCTCTTCCCAATTATTAAAGATTGAAATGATTGAAGAAACCCTCTCTTCTAGAATTCTTTTGGTAACGGCCTTCTTCCAAGAAGCTCTTTCGATATACACATTTTCGAATAATTTCAGAACAACATCTGGAGACTTTACACGATTCATGAATTCACCCATAGCGGCTTGGGGAATGTTCAGCAATACCCGTCCTTCCTTAGCAAGAGACCTTAGTTTCCAGTGAAACGCCCTCTGCATAGTCCAATCTAAACTACCAAGGCTGTCTGGAGAAATTTCCATGAGCAAATCATCCTTGAGCGCATCTATCAAGATATTCGTATCAACCAATATCAATGGTTTCAGTCCAAGGCCCCCAAGAGTCTTCCTTTCCCTAACTGAGATTTTTCCAGCCTGTCTTGTGAATAGATTCCTCTGAGTGTTCTGTAGGATTTTTTCTTCTCTCCCTTCGAATTCTCCTGACTTTAAGGCTCTCTCAAACATTCTAAGAGCCCGTATTGGACTTATTTCAGCTACCTGCTCAATCACTGTAACTATTGAGAAAGTATCTTTCACTCTAGCCCTCATTTCTGAATCAAACCTTCTCTCCAAATCGGACCTTCTGGATTGTGATGAATGACTCATCTTCATTATCGCCGCCATCACTCTCCCTTGGAACGGATCTATCGGGAGTCCATGCTCTATAGGATACATTTTGATAGATTCCAGGGATTCTATTATGGAGGCCCTATCTTCCTCAGTATCGCCATTTCTATGCTCATTGCTTACATGCTCGATTATTCTAGATGTAGCCCCTACCTGATTCTTTTCTGTATGGTCCTTACAGACATTCAAGTACATTTTGAACCTATTAGTTACTGAAGCTGATAGTGTAGGATATGCATCAATCAGTGCTACAGCCTCCTTCCACCCGCCTCCATGAGCAAATGAAATCAGAGACCATCTAAGGAAAATTGCAGATTTTTCAATATCTGTCTCCATCAGCCTAGCAGCAGCATCTTTGTAGGCCCAAGCTGAACCCATTAGATCCCCACTCCTTTCCAGAAGAGCCGCCTTGACTATCTGGCTTTCAGGACTATTGCTTTCATTTTCCCTATACCATGAATCCAATGATTCAATCCCCACGGAGTGTTCGAAAACCAAGTCAGAAGCGAATCTGACGGTCCTCATAGAGACTCCTTCCACCGAGATCACCGATTCAAGAGAGGAGACTGCCTGTTCTCTTCTTGATGAATCTCCATTTTGAAGATCTATCGCGGCCCTGTTCAGAACCAGGGAATTTATCACCGCCTCGAAAAGCCTCCTTTCCAATAAAGTCAAATCAGCCTCATTGACAGAATTAACTAATTTGTCTATTCTTACTTCCTTTACTATTCCATCTCCTTCTGGTCCCAGGGCCATTCTAACCTCTTTCAGAGTCTTCAATCCATCTGAGTCCAATTTATCATGAACAGCTCCGAGATTACTACTTATGCCATCAAGAAGAGAAATCAAACCCACACACACGTCAGAAAGAACACCGTCCCTCTCAGCGTCTTCTATTGAGGCAAGAGCCACTCTTCTCGCATCCAATAATTTAGATGAAACACCAACAGAGTCATCGGCAGTGATTAGATGCCACGATAACATGACACGAAATGGATAAGCCCTCTGTAACGATACTTCCTCAATCAATAGGTCCGTTAGTCCTTTTATTTCTGCGAACATTGTAAATGATGATATGATCTCATCCGTATACCTAATTTGATCAATATTGGATAAAATACTAGCTGCGGATGTCCTAACTAGAGACGGGGAGTCAGGGTGAGAAAGCGCCAATCTGAGACATTCCTCATCGAGTTCTGCAAGACCGGAAACTATCGACTCAAGTGAAATCCCCGTGGAATCTTCTGATATCATACTCAAACATATCGTCAATCCTTTGAGATCATTCACTGGCTTTCCTTCAATATACTTCAAAGCGGCCGAGAAATCACCGGACTCTACTAGTCCTCCTGATGCAATCCATGCCAATCGATTAGGAATTACCCCACTCCCCGATTCGATAATAGACACTCCCTCCATTGCCAATTCGAGTGACATTTCCTTAGGATAAAGATCTACACGAAGCCATCCTTCCATTTTGATCGCAGAAGATAATTTGTCCTCGCCCTCTCTTTCGACTGCCAGATTCCAGTCGCAGTCTACGCCTTCTCTCAGAGAAATTAGAATATTGAGCCCACCAGCAACTTCTGCACACTCTCCCTCGACCCCTTCTAATACATCTCTGGCCCTATCAGAGCCCGCGGCAGCCAGTAATAACCCCTCGAGAAGCGAAGCATCTCCTTCCATATCTGTCAGAGACGGGGTCATCCATCCCTCCCAAAGATTGCGACGGGGATTTTTTCGTAGATCCTTCTCGATTTTCTGAATAGTTTTCAGTTGTGATGCAGACAGTTTGAACGGCGCGACCGAAGTTAACCAATCTCTGAGTGCATTATTATCTGAATAATCTATCTTTGAACCGTCTATCCATGGTCTCCTTTCTCCGAAGCTAGACTTAGGCTTCACAATCGGGAAAAGACCCATTTCTGCTAGCAAGGGGGACTCTCTTGCGAGCCTCTCCCATACTGGATGAATTCCACCTCTACACTCTTCTCTAATCAAATCCATCTCCAAGTCCCAAGAGCGGCTCCAATCATCCTCAGAGAACCTATTTTTTTGCGCTATGAGCACAGCAAGTCTGTATCCGCAGGAAAATTCACTGGTGATCACATTATCTGGAGATGCGAGCTTATCAGAAGTGGTCTTAATCTTTCCACGGCCCCCCCTTCTTCCTATTCTACGAGATCGATTTTTTTTCTGAGAGTCATCAGTCCCCACAGCATCTAAAGCCTCCTTACTAGCGGCAATCATTGCAAGTGCTTTCCAACTGGGGTCTTGTAGCAACGACCAAGAAGGGGCATTAGTAAGCTTCTTCTTCCGTGTTGCCTCATGGTCACCGGACCTACTGAGTATTTCCAAACAGTCCAGCAAGTACTCCTCCATAGCACAACCCTGACTCACGGCCTATGCGCTCTGTACATCAACACATCGCCTCGCTAATCAACGCGTCAGGAGAGGAAATAAGCAATCACACCTCGGCTAATACATGGATTTTATCAGGGTGGCAATTCTGATGGTTCACCCATTACTGGCTCTGGCTTTGATATGGGCGTTTATGAGACAGAGGTCATGGAGAAGAGAAAGACACGGATTACGAGGAAATGAAAGGACTTCCGCGGTCAATGCGCATGAAAAATCAGGTAATAGAATAATGGCATATCTACTGGTTGTAATCCTAGTAGCATTTACAGCCCAGATAGTCGATGCTATTCTTTTGGGCCAAACTAATGAAGAAGTCCTCAAACAACTTATTCCCAATCATTATCATGGTTGGGCGGGTATTCTGGCACTTGCACTTATGACAACCCTCTGGTATTTGGGTAGAAAGACTAGTTCGTTGAGAAGAGAAGGAGTGAGCAGTCTAAAAACCAGAGATTTACATGGAAGATTGAGCGATGTTATGGCAATCTTAGTTATCATTCATGCATTCTTGGGATTCCTTTACCTATTACAGATATTCTGACTATCTTCTACCTGGCTTCCAGAATTGAAGCGGAAGGGGACTCTCTTCTTTCATGGCTCTGAAAGCTAGATGATCCGCTCGCTCGTTCCATCTATGTCCCTCATGAGCTCTCACGTGTTCTGTTGAGATATCAAATGAAGATTCTACCTCTTCCCAAAGGGTACGAACTCTCTTGGCTAGGACTTTATTCGCCTTAGCCTTCCACTTTCCTGACCCTATATTCATAGCGTACTCAGAGTCTCCTCTTACTACTATCCTGCCTGAAACATGATTCTTCAGAATCCAAATAAGTGAGTGAGCGAATGCGCTTAACTCAGCAGTATTATTAGATCCAACACTAGCTCCGATATACCCTTCTTCTAATGGGCTAGTAACTACGGCACCGCTCTTCTCGTTAACTATCTCCCCATGTCCCCTGCCTATGCCATTGTCCCCACTTACTACACAGAATCCCCAACCAGCAGGAGTCTCCGAAGTTACGTTTCTATTTTCGCCACACGAACCGTCGAAGTAGATGTAAGTGGCAGAGCTCCCCATCATCATTCCTCTATGAGTCCACGATATGTAGCCCCATCTAGCAAAGAAGAGAGTTCTGAACTGTCAGAGACCGACATCTTACAAATCCAGCCCTTTCCATAAGGGTCCTCATTGATTAGCTCAGGAGCATCCTCTAGATCTTCATTGATTTCCATTACTTGCCCGCTTATAGGGGCATAGATCTCACTGACAGACTTTACCGACTCCACACTAGCGAACGACTCCATCGAGCTCACCTTAGCACCCATTTCGGGAAGCTCTACCCAAACCACATCAGTGAGGGCATTCTGAGCGTAGTCTGTAACTCCTATCACTACGGAATCTCCCTCAATCCTAATCCACTCATGCTCCTTCGTATATCTTAGCTCTTCAGGTACCTCGCTCACAGTCTCACCCGGCCCTACGAGGGCGACCTGACAGTCAAGCTTTCGTTCGTAACTACTCCTCTTCCAGGCGTTGTTCTAAGTGTACTTTCTCCAATTCAGCCCACGCCCCTCCCATTTTTTCAACCCCAGCCTCTTCCTGCTCTAGTTTCAATCTGGACATCATATCCCCTTCTTGCTCTCTACTTATCCACCTGTCTAGAAAGAAACTCCCATACTCTCGCCCCTCAGCGTTCCTAATTGCCAATAACAGTAATCCACTAACAGCCGCTAAAGCAGGGAAGGTCAGAGCCCTATTATCTACGTTCGAAATATCTCCATCTAGAATGACTAGACTCCCATCTCCGATAGATATTGAAGTTAGGAAAACCATGGAAACGAGTATTCCAAGTAAGACCCTCCGAAGTCGGGCGGCGGGGGAATCCATGATTATCAACAGGGGGTGTAGTGAATCAACTTCTCCGTCTCAGTAGTCCTGCTGGATTAATTTCAGTATCTTATATGGAAGTAGCGCTCGGTTAACTGGCGTGACTTCTAGTATACGACCATCATCTCTTCTCCTAACATCCTGTAGTAGGGGATGACGACTCTTTTTATGCAGAGTCAGTAGAGTCGGCATGTCATACTTCAAGGCCTCACGAACAGCTGAAACAAAACCCTCACTTTCGACAGTAAATTTTCCAACTTCATCGATGACTAAGTATTGACAGTTACCAACGGCATTCAGGATTGCTGGGACCCCGACCCTATCAATCTCACTTGGATCAATGCCATACCCAAGCACTCTATGACGTGAATCAATCTCCTTGTGAGCCATTATTCCCCTCTCTCCAGTTACAATGTCTACACAAGCGTATCCAACTCTTTCCCCATTCTCTATAATTGCCTCTGATCTCATACCTGCAATTACTGGAATTCCCAAGGATCCAGAACTTTCCTCTTCGATCATCTTGACGACCTTATCAAGAACCGCCGACTTACCAGATCTAGGGAGCCCGGTTATTCCAATCTTAGGATTGATGCCCATTAGCTCCACTTCTCCTTGACTCACTCACGTGATAGTACGACTAGTGTAGGATAAGCAACGATAATAGTCTATTCGGTTAGTTACGTCTTTTTCTTCCCCTCAACGGAAATCAATTTCCGCTTTATTGATTATAGTAACCCAACTATATTGAAAATGCCAACTCGTCTTCCGGAACAGGGAAAGGAAGGTTCTCAATCTCGTAGTTGTTTACGTTATTGTTAGCTCCCCATGCCCTTGACCAAATCTCTAAATCTTCAGAGTTTAGAATCTCACATAGCCAATCCAAACCTACCACTAGAGACCCACCTCCCCTGCTAATTAAAGACTCAATCACACCCTCTGAGAATTCAAGGTAGTTCACTGAGTTACTCAAAACACAACCATCTGGAATAACAGCCCAGCGAAGACGGCGATCATTGTTTGACCCAAGGATGGCTTGGCAAGCTATCCTTGGTCCGGAAGGAGAATTTTTGTCTCCAGTCCAAGATGAGTGAGACATCTGAATAGAACCCTCCTCGACATCATTGTCGAAGGCGGGGTGATGAAGGCAAACCTCGCCATCTATCACTAAGAAGTGAGCATTCCGGATGAACGGTGAATCCGAATTTATATCCGACCATTTACCAATATTATCTGACCAGGCACTCTGGTCTATTTCCCCCACTCTCACTCTGACGGAGTCCCCATCCGGATTCAACCAATTACCTTCTTCCGATAGCCTTGGCTTGTCTGCTAATCTTCCAATCGCATCGATAACCTTCCTTCTTTCATAGGAATCTATTGGCATTCTTGGGACGGACCAGGCAGCATCTGTCCACGAAGACCAAGCTCCTCTATCAAGATCTAAGGAGGGGGAAGTTCTGGAAAGCCCCGCATCAGGAGAAATATCATTCGCCGTCAAAGGCCCGTAACTCACCATCTTCTCTGTCTTTCCTCCTGCGGTTAGTCCTATGACAGCGACTCCTTGGGATATCCCTGGAAAAACTCTGTTGGGATCGGGGAATGACCACGTTGAGAACCACTCATTACTTTCGACCAGAAGCTTTCTCAGAGGAGCACTGCTTCTTTCCCTCAGCAGGGAGTCAGGAACAATCATCCTAATCCTACCCTCGCTCCCTACAAGTTGCATCGATCTCTCTAAGAATAATCTGTACATGTTCACGTTTCCACGCAACGCAGAGAATCTCAGACTACCGTCATATTCAGTTGCATTCCTGAGTTTACTGGATAGATCTTTTCGAAGTTTACTGCCTCCCTCATAACCCCTGAACCTATCCTTTATCCTGATCCAAGGAGGCCTACTCACCAAGAGTTTAGGACTCTCATTCCATGGCCATTCTCCAAGAAGTGGATCGCCTTCAAGGACATTACTCTCGAGAATCATCTCAGCTTCAGTACGCCCAATCATCTGACTCCTGCTGTCTCCCGAGAGGTCTACCAATCCGGCTTTCCCCAATGTAATGAGTATCCTTCTTCTGGCCGCTTCCACAGCAATTCCTGAGAAGCCCATCAATTGCAAACCTTCTAGCAACCTTAGAGTGTCAGTACATCTATTCTCAGCCGAAAGCCCTTCTATTCTCTGTGTATGGAATCTGATCAGTTGAGAAACAATCAATCCTGCTCCACAACTGGGATCAGCGAATGGTAGGGGGATGCCAGAACTAGTATTTTCCGAGCTGTCAGAATAGTACTCATCTTCCGTACCCGATACGGCTTCTTTGTTCAGTTTCAGTGCGTAGTCTCTGAATGCTGGCGGTATGGCAGATAGAGATAGTGTGGGAGGAGATTCCTTCTTCTTGCTATGACCCCCACTGGCAAGCTCGTCTGCCAGAATAGATCCAACAAGCCTAGTTGGAGTGGAGTAAGCTCCTTTCGGAGAGCGACCATCTGTTACTGCCTCAAATCTTGACAGTAGCTTTTCCAGAACCACGCCAGGGTCAGTGAGCAGAGCAGCAGGAAGCGTCGGCCACGCGTTAGGTAGAGATGCAGCAATGGGAGTTCCCGAAATAACAGAGGACTCCCAGAAATCCAACCAGCTCCTGATCTGCTGTATCCTGTCCGGACAGGCCTGATCTAGCCTTGCGTACCAACCAGATGCTTCGCTTACCATTAATCTCATTTCTACGAATCATCAACCTGTTTTGAAAGGTTGTATATTGGTTAAGGAAATTGCTTACCTTCTGAGAGAGAATGAGTCCTCTTCTATCTCGACTATCAGCTCGCTCTGAAG
>MDTB01237104.1_pt1 | contig 26458 bp, 23 predicted proteins | sample 811161 | NCBI WGS metagenome assembly MDTB01 (sample SAMN05326650, study PRJNA326480) | marine metagenome | isolation source: seawater | place: Mediterranean Sea | collected 2009 | reverse complement strand
TTAATTGAAACTTATTCAGATGTTCAAGAAAATTTGGATATTTCTGATGTTTTAAAAAAGAAGGATGTTTTCGCTCTAACAGTAAATGGGGATTCAATGATAGATGCATGCATTGCAGATGGAGATATGGTTTTGATGGAGCCTATTAAAGATTCATACTCTCTTAGGAATGGAACTATAGTAAGTGCCTTAGTTCCTGGTTTGGGGACTACATTAAAATATTTTATTAAAAAAGGAAATAAGATATTTCTAGAAGCTGCTAATCCTGCTTATGAACCTATTGAATTAAATAAAGAAGATGTTGTTTTTCAAGGAAAGTTACTTGCTGTTTGGCGAAAGGTTTAAGGAGAAAATTTTCAAGGGCTTTTTTAAAAGAAAAGAACAATATCCATTTTTTTTAATATCCTAAAATTGTATTAGTTTTTAAAATGTTCAAAAAAATATTAGTATTTTATTTTATTTATCCTAAAATTGTATTAGTTTTTAAAATGTTCAAAAAAAAATATTTATTTTATTTATCCTAAAATTGTATTAGTTTTTAAAATGTTCAAAAAAATATTTATTTTATTATCTTTGTTAATTAATTAATTAATTTATTTATTCCTAATGTATTGGCTAAAAAATAAATACTATAGAAGATTAAAATCAGTATTTTTATCTGACAATAATCCTGCCTCCAAATATCTTATAAATTCAATAAAATCTCAGAGAAAAAATTTATTTATAAATATATTTTCGGGAATTCTTACTTCAATTTTAGAAGGTTTTACATTAGGTTTACTTTACCTGATGGTAAACGTTATATCTGATACAGAGAATAATTTTAAAATTAGTTCAAATTTGTTATTCCGCCCTTTACCATTTTTACATAATTGGTTAAATAATCTTCAATTTAAACAACTTTTTATTTTATTAGTGGTTTTAGCTTTATTTGCTCAAATCATTCAAAGTTTTTGTAAATACCTTAATCTTCTCAGTACAAAATACATAGAAGCAAAATGCGTTTCAATGGTTACTAAAGAGATATTTGAGAAAATATTTAGTTTTAGTTATAGGTGTAGTAGTAAATTTAAAGTAGGAGACCTATCTGAATTAATTGTTCAAAGTCCTGAGACAATTAGATTCCAAATTGAACAATTAAATCAGATTATATTGAGTTTTGCTCTAGCCTTAACCTATGTTTTCGTTTTAATCTATCTTTCGCCTTGGCTTTTTCTAGGGGTAATAATAGTAGCTTTCTGTACAAGGATTATCCAAAAAAAAATAGTTCCAAAAATAATTGATATCTCTTATGATATTACTAAAACCAAAGTAGAAATTAGTAAATCAGTGGTAGAAAGTTTCCAAGGAATTAGGCTAATATATTCTTTTGGATTAGTCGATAATATTTTCGAAAATTTATATTTGAAAACAAATTTTTTAGAAAAGAGCTTAAAAGAAAGAGCTAAAAGAATTACAATTATTGATCCTATTATGAGTTGTCTTCCTGTTTTCTTTGCAAGCTTAATAAGCTTTGGATTGGTTTTTTCAATTGAAAGAAATAGTATTTTTGCTTTGTTGGGGACTTTTGTAATTGCAATTCAAAGGCTTAATGTTCGTTTTATTTCAATATCAAATGCAATAACTTATCTCGCAGATAATATTCCTAAAATATCAAGGCTTAACTATATTTTTTCTGACGATAATAAAGAATTCCGAAGAACTAAAGGTAATATTGCTCCAAATAAAATTAAAAAATTAACTTTTAATAATGTTTGTTTTTCATATTCTAAAAAAAACAAATTCAATCTTTCTAATTTGAATTTTACTTTAAATAAAGGAGAAATTACTGCAATTGTGGGACCTAGCGGAGCAGGTAAAAGCTCGATTTTAGATTTGCTAGTTGGTTTATACGAGCCAAGCAGCGGACAAATACTTGTAGATAGTAATGCGCTTTCTGATATGGATTTAAACAGTTGGCAAAAAAAAATTTCAATTGTTAGTCAAGATATTTTTTTGTTTAATACTTCAATACTAAAAAATTTGTCGTTTGGTCTTTCAAAAGTAGATCGCTTACGAATTATAAATGCCTGTAAAAAATCTGGAGCACATCAATTTATAAATGATCTCCCTCAAGGATATGAAACCATAATTGGAGAAAGAGGATTTAAATTAAGTGGAGGTCAAAGACAAAGACTTGCAATAGCTAGAGCACTTATTAGGAAAAGTGAAATATATATATTTGATGAGTCTACAAGTTCATTAGACTCTTTAACTGAACGCTCCATTCAAAGAAATATTAATAATTTTAAAGAAGAAAAAATTACTTTATTAGTTGCCCATAGGTTAAGTACCATTAAAAATGCAGATAAAATTTTGGTTGTTGATAAGGGAAAAATTTTAGGAATTGGTAGTCATGATCAATTAATAAAAAATAATTATTTATATAATAAATTATGGGAAATTCAAAAAAAATAATAAAGAAATTTTGTTAATTTACTTTGCAAAATTTCTATTTTTTTATAGTCATTTCATATTGGGAACGACTTAGGACATAAGATTTAATTGTTATTTCAGTTAGAAGATGATTTACTATTATTAGAGCTTAAAAAAATAATTTTGAATAATACAATCGATTTATCTCTTTAAACTATGGAAAAAGAAGTTAAAGTTCTTGCGGTAGATCTTGATGGAACATTAATAAATTCTGATATGCTTCATGAAACGTTTTGGTCGGCATTTTCTAATGATATACTCATACCTCTAAAAGCATTTATAGCCTTATGTTCTAGCAAAACTCATTTAAAAAAGATTTTATATGATACATCTTCTGTAGATATTAAGTCTCTACCCTACAATGATATTGTCATTGAATATATTAATTTACATCGTTCTAAAGGATGGAAGATTGTTTTAATAACTGGTACTAATCAGGAATTGGCTAATGAAATTTCTAACTATTTAAATTTATTCGATGAAGTTTATGGTTCTAATTTAAATAGAAACCTTATTGGATTAAATAAAGCTAATTTTCAAAATCAAGTTTTAGGATTTAAAAATTACGATTATATTGGGAATTCATTTAATGATATTTGTTGTTGGCAAAACTCAGAAAAGGCTATTACGTTAAATGCTGGAAAAGCATTAAGAAGAAAATGCGAAATAAAAAATAATAATTTTCTGCACTTAGAAAGTAAATCTAAGTTAAATGTTTTATCTACATTTATAAAAGAGATGCGTCCATATCAATGGATTAAAAATACTTTAGTTTTCTTACCAATAGTTGCCTCACAAGAGTTAGGAATTAATTATTTAATCAATTCTCTGGTTGCTTTTTTAGCTTTTAGTTTTGTTGCCTCTAGTGTATATTTTCTTAATGATTTATTAGATTTAAAAAATGATAGATACCATCCTAAGAAAAGGAATAGACCATTTGCTTCAGGTGATTTGCCATTAAGTTTTGGAGTATTAGGAGCTATAGGTTTATTATTAATTGGATCATGTTTAGGTTTGCTTCTTGGGTCTAGTTTTGTTCAAGTTATATTTTCTTATTTCACTTTAACTCTTGCATATTCTTTATATTTAAAACAAAAGTCTCTAGTAGATATATTTGTGCTTTCAGGACTTTATACAATAAGAATAATAGGTGGAGGGATTGCAACTAATTTGGAAATTTCGTTTTGGTTATTAGCTTTTTCTATATTTATTTTTTTATCACTTGCCGCAATTAAAAGACAAACAGAACTTAGAGATTTGGTAAAAAGAGATAAGATTGAGATTCAAGGAAGAGGCTATGAAATTAACGATTTAGATTTCTTGAGTTCAATCTCAATAAGCTCTGGATTAATATCATCTTTAGTCCTAGCGCTTTATATTAATTCTCCAAAAGTATTGAATCTTTACTCGCATCCTGAATTCCTTTGGTGTGCTTGTGCTTTATTTTTATATTGGAATATTAGGATTTGCTTTAAGACTCATCGAGGACAAATGGATTATGATCCGATTATTTTTGCCTTTAAGGATAAGTTTAGTAGGGTAATCTTTATAACAATTTTTTTACTAGTAATATTGGCCTCTTTTTTATGAGTAAGAGAAGAAAATTATTTCTTTACGTTATCTTTGCAGGGTTTGCAATAGCCGTTAATCTTCTTACTCAGAGATTAGTATTATCTATTAATGAATCTAATTTAATTTTTTTTGCTGCTCTTTTTTCAGGGACTACTTTTGGGTTGATAGTAAAATATTTTCTTGATAAAAAATGGATATTTTTAGATAAACGGAAAGGGCTAAAATATCAAAGTGGTAAGTTTGGAATTTATACTTTAATGGGAATTTTTTCAACAGTAATTTTTTGGGGTTTTGAAACTATTTTTTGGGTAATATGGCAAAAAGAGAATATGAGAGAACTAGGTGCATTAATTGGATTATGTATAGGTTATAGTATTAAATATAGGCTTGATAAACGTTTTGTCTTTAACCAAGGATAAAAATAATAGTTTCGAAAATTTGTCTGGATGGGGTTCATATCCAACAATTAGATCAAAAAAAATAATACCTGCAAATCTTAAAGAATTAAAAAAGGCAGTTTCATCTTCTTCCTCAATCGCCAGAGGTAATGGAAGATCTTACGGAGATAGTGCAATCAACAAATTTGCAACTATTGAAATGTCAAAATTTAATAGATTGTTGTCTTTTGATGAGAATACTGGTTTAATTGTTGCGCAATCAGGCGTTTTATTAGCAGATGTTATTGATATCTTTTTACCTAAAGGATGGTTCCCCTCCGTAACACCAGGAACTAAGTTTGTAACGATTGGAGGAATGGTTGCAGCTGATATTCATGGAAAGAACCATCATAAAGATGGTAGTTTTCTAAATTTTATCGATTGGATAGAAATTATAAATATTGATGGTGAAATTATGAAATGTTCTAGAAAATCAAATAAAGAATTATTCTTTTGGACAGTAGGAGGAATGGGGTTAACAGGAATAATAATAAATGTTGGATTTTACCTTAGGAAAATTGATACAAGTTGGATTAAACAAAGAACAATAGTGGCTAATAACATATCTAAATTATTTCAATCATTTGAAGCGAATATAGATTCAACCTATGCAGTCGCCTGGATAGATTGTTATTCAAATGGAAAAGATATAGGTCGCTCTATATTAATGATTGGAGAGCATGCAACTATTAAAGAAATAAAGTCAAACAAATTAAGATCTTTTAAAGAATTTAATAAAAAGAAAATTAATATTCCATTTTATTTCCCTCCATTTTTTCTAAATCTATTAATTGTAAAGATATTTAATATACTTTATTTTTTGAAGGGTACATTTTCAAAGAAAAATAAAATTATTGATTGTGATACTTTTTTCTATCCACTTGATAAGATTTTGAATTGGAACAAAATTTACGGTAATAGAGGTTTTGCTCAATTTCAATGTGTAATTCCATTATCTAAATCTGAAAAAGGGATTTCTGAATTGTTAAGATGTATTTCCTCATCTAAATCCAACTCATTCTTGGCGGTACTAAAAAGATTTGGCAAACAGAAAGGTAATTTTTGTTTCCCTATGGAGGGTTATTCCCTTGCATTAGATTTCCCAATAAATAAAGATAATTTACTTCTAATGAATCGTCTTGATAAAATAACCATAAAAAACGGAGGGCGTTTTTATTTAGCTAAAGATAGTAGGATGAGTAAAGAAACTTTTCAAAAATCAGATAAGCGAATTAAAGAATATAAAGCTTTTAGAGATAAAGGGTTGAAAAGAAACTTTAATTCTTCTCAATCAGAAAGACTAGGATTATGAAAAAAAAAATATTACTTGTTCTGGGAGCAAGAAGTGATATTGGTATTGCTGTAGCTCACAGATTTGCTAAAGAAGGATTTCAAATACAGTTGGCAGCTCGAAATTCATCTGATTTAAAAAATGATTGTGACAATATCAGTCTTAGATTTAATGTTAAAACAAGTTTTCATGAATTTGACGCTTTAAATTATAATTCACATGAATCTTTTATAGAGGATCTCCCAAATCTCCCTACTGTTGTCATTTCTGCGTTTGGATGTCTAGGTAAACAAAAAGAATCTGAAAAATATTTAACCAAGGCATTGGAAGTTATAAGAACTAATTATGAGGGAGTAATAAGTATATTTGAATCTTTTGCGAATCATTTTAAATCAAGGGGATCAGGCACTTTAATAGGAATAAGTTCAGTAGCTGGAGATAGGGGTAGAGGATCTAACTATATATATGGATCAGCAAAAGCTGGTTTATCTACTTTTTTATCAGGATTAAGAAATAGGCTTTATCCATTTGGTGTAGATGTAATAACAATAAAGCCTGGTTATGTAAGAACAAAAATGACTTCAGAACTTCAATTACCTCAATATTTAACAACTAATCCTAATTATGTTGCCGATTGTATTTTTAAAGCATATAGAAATAAGAAAGGAATTTTGTATATAACTAGAATTTGGTTTTATATAATGAAAATTATACAGATTATCCCTGAGTGTTTATTTAAAAGAATGAAATTATAAAAACTAATTTTGAATTGATAAATTATATTCTTATTTTAGTTATTTAAAAAATACTTTTTTCATACTTAAACTTATAAATTCGAGACATATTTGTTATGACAAAAAGTTTATCAGATTAAATTAAAATAGGGCCTAAAATATAGATGAAGCTAAGACGGATCCAACCAATAAGTCCTTTGATATTAGGTATTAAAACACTTAGATGAACTATAACTATAAGATAATTATATTTTTAATATAGTCAAGAACATATCTAAGAGATTACTTGTTTAACTATTTATTTGAAGTTATTTATAAACATTGTAATAGTAAATATTTTTAGAGCTTAAATCATCTTTTATTAACATAAAAAATCTAACTTTTCAGTTCCTATTTAACTAAAAATTTTCTTTATCACACCAAAAACCATTTAATTTTTTAATCATTTAAACACTTTTGACTAACTTGTCTATATTCTACTAGTTCTATTTTGGGATGTTTTAAATTAACATTATTTAAGAGACTTGAGAAGAATTTTCCCAATTTATAAAATTCACTACGATTAGATTCTTTATATGAGATCTTGATATTAGCGATATTTATTTTTCAGGTAAAGTTTTGATTTTATAACGACAAAAATTTTGCTAATTAGATTAGAATAAACTTCTTGACATGTTAAATCATTAATAAAGAATTATCTAACTATGGGATTTGATAATATTTCTAAGAACGATATTGAAGAAGCTTGTTTTAACTCAGGCATCTTAGATGTAATAAACGAATTACCTAAAAATTTTGAAACTATAAAGGAAAAAGAGATTTTCAATTAAGTAGTGGACAAATACGAAGATTAGCAATAGATAGAGCTTTATTAAAAGAAAGATTTAATAATCCTAGATAAAGCGTCAAGTGCTTTAGATTCTAAAAAGGAATTCGAAATTCAAAAAAATATATACGAATTGAAAAATGAAAAATTTTTTATTGCTCATAGACTGAGTACTATTAAAAAGGTTGATAAAATTTTTGTTTTAAATTAAGGGAAAATTTCTGAATATGGTAAAAATGAAGAGCTCTTATAAAAAAAAAGGTTTGTATTCTCAATTATGGAAGATATAAACAAAAAATTGTTTTAAAAAAATTAATTTCATAATTTTTCAATTTCCTTATAAAAATTTTCATTGTTAGAGATAATTTCATTCAGAAAATCTTTTGATAAAAGGCTTGAAAAATTATTAAATTTATAAATTAATTTATTTTTTTCCATTAAATTTGATAACTTAAAATGGTATTTAGTTAAATATATTAATTGACTTTGTTTATAGCAAATAAAGCATAACTTTTTATCAATAATTTTCCAAAATAATGTACTATAAATTGATACAAAATAAATAGCATTCTTATCAAATCTTATTTCATTGGAAGAAATATATAATTTTGTATTTTTAGTAAATTTATTAAATTTCCCCCTTGTAAATTTATAATCATTTGGGTGTAAAACAATATTTAAATTTGTTCCTATTAAATTAAGTTTAATAGCCATATTTTTTATATCATTAAAGCCACTACAAAAAGTATTTGTAACATAACTATCCAAGAAAAAATTGATTGTTTTTTTGGTTAATTTGTTTGGGTAGAAAGAATAAATTTTCTTTTCATTTTTTATCCTAAACCTAAAAGGAGGAATAGTATTTTCACTATATCCCCAATATAAAAATTGATCATAAAAACTCATTTCTGCCTCAACTAATTCATCGAATTCGTAACCATAACCGCCGCCATGTTGATAACCTATTATTTTAATATTTTTGTTAGATATACAATTAATTAATAATAAAGGAGACTCATGGATATCCATTACCCATGTATGTATTTCATTGATGCTTAATTTGGAGGAAATTTTCTTATAAATTGGTAGCAACTCTACTAAAAAGCTGGGAATTATTTTTATTAATGTTTCAATGTCAAATCCAATGATATTTTTAGAAAAGAATAATTTTAATTTTTTTCTTGCCGATTTTCTTTTAATAATGGTAAATATATCAGAAAAAATGAGATCATCATGTACGCTTATTGATTGTAAACATAAAGAATCTGAAAGTATTTTATTTGTAGCTGCAATATTCTGTTTTTTCTTAATTGCTTTAATTAAATTAAAAGTAGTTTTGATAGAACTTATTAAAAAATGGAAATATCCAGTGACATTAAAAAATCTTGGTTTTGGAAAAGGATAAATAATGAAATCTGTTTTCATAGAAAGCAGAAATTTGTGCCTAAGACTACTAAAAATTTTATATGAGGGATTGCATTTAGTTTGCTCTGGATAATAATTATTTATCTCATGCCAATTATCATGAATAAATACTATTAGAAGAGAGAACCATAATAGTCTTTTCTCGTTTATGTTTTTGATATTAATATTGGCATGATAGGCAATCCATTGAGATAATATTTTATTGAAATAAAATATCCTTTCATCCATTTTTTCTTTTATGACGTTAGGGAAATTCTTTTTCATATTTAGATTATAAAATCTTTAGACTTATTAAATATATTTTCTTGATTTGGAGAAAAATACTTAAGTATTTTAACTTTTACTTATTTTAGGATTATGATCTATAAAAATTTTATATAATTAGAATTTATTGAATTATTGTAAAAAAATGATCATACTAAATTTAAGTTAAAAAAAGTGAGATTATTATTCTTTGGCAGACAAAACTGTAAGTTTACTAACAAATTAATAATTTATTTAAAGAGTTTATCTTTGGATTTGGAAATAGTTTTGTCAAGTAATTTTAGAAATCAAAAACTCCCAAATAATTTAACTAATTGGAGTGGAGATTTAATCATTTGTTTTAGAAGTTTATATATTTTGCCTAAATATTTAATAGAGAAACCCAAAATTGGAGCAATAAATTTTCATCCGGCTCCGCCTGAATATCCTGGAAGTGGTGGGATTAATTTTGCTTTATATGAAAATCAAAAAAGATTTGGTATTACAGTTCATCTAATGTCTGAAAAAGTAGATTCTGGTGAGATATTAGATGTATTGTATTTCCCTATTCTTGAAAAGGATAACGTGGATACTTTGCTAAATAAAACACATATAGAACTCTTTAAAGTTACTAAGGAATTTATTAATGTTATACAAAAAGAGAAGTCGAAATTCATTTTAGATAAATTAGCACAAAGCAAATTTGTATGGTCAGATACTAAAAGACTAATAAAATCAGTTGATGAATTATCTGTAATATCATGCCAAATTTCTAAAGATGAAATGCATCGCAGGATAAGATCATTTCATACTAATGATTTCCCTCTTTCAATAAATATTAATGGCTCTAAATTTGTATATCAATCAGAATAAAAGAGTTCGATAGTTTTTATTATTTTTTAAATTTTTTCAAATCTTTGATAAAACAATATTTCAATATCTAGTTTTGTTGATAATTGATATGAAAATAATTTATTGTTTTATAAATATAATTTTAAATTGAGAAAAAAAGTTTGTGTACAAGGATTAGGATTCGTTGGTTTTGCAATGGCAGTTGCTGTAGCAAATGCAAAAGATAAAATCACATCATCTCCACTTTATGATGTTGTAGGTATTGACTTACCAAATGATTCCGGCAGAAAAAAAATTAAAGATATTAATTGCGGCAAGGTTCCAATTTCATGTAACGATAAAAAATTGAAAAATGCATATAAAAAAGCTATAGCATTTGGAAATTTAAAAGCATCAGTAAATTCGGATGAATATAAAGATGCTGATATCATTATCGTAGACATAAATCTTGATGTATCAATAAAAGGTAGATTTTCAGAAGTTCAATTCTCAAATTTTAGAGAAGCTATTGCAACATTAGGTTCATTAATGAGAAAGGATACATTGGTCATAATTGAGACGACAGTCCCTCCAGGTACTACAGAAAAAATTGTATTGCCAATATTAAAAGAACAATTAAGTAATAGATATAACAAAGAATGCCTACCTCTTTTAGCACATTCATATGAAAGGGTTATGCCAGGTCCCGAATACCTTTCCTCTATCATAAATTTTTGGAGAGTTTATGCGGGAATAAATCCCCTTTCAACAAAAAGATGTAAGGATTTTTTTACAAAATTAATAAATGTAGATAAATATCCTTTATCAGAATTATCTTCAACAACTGCTTCTGAGCTTTCAAAAATTATTGAAAATAGTTATAGAGCAACAAATATAGCTTTCATTCATGAATGGACTAAGTTTGCAGAGGAGATAGGAGTAAATCTTTTTGAAGTGATAAATGCAATTAAAATTAGACCAACGCATTCAAACATTAATAGACCCGGACTTGGAGTGGGAGGCTACTGTTTAACAAAAGATCCATTAATGGGATTTGTATCAAGTAATCAGATTTTTAAGAAAAATCAAATGCAGTTTCCTTTATCAGAAAAAGCTGTTGAAGTTAATGCAAATATGCCAAGGCATACTTTTGAAATAACAATGAAGAATTTAACACCTAACAAATCATCTTCAAAAGTTTTGATTTTAGGACTTGCCTATCGAGACCAAGTAGGGGATACAAGATATAGCGCTAGTTTAACGCTTATAAATTTTTTCATAGAAAGAGGTATTTCCATATCGGCACATGATCCAATGGTAGATGAAAAATCTTTTCCAGATTTTTTATTTTTAAAAGAACTACCAAAACCTACAGATTTTGATGCAATTATATTTACAGTAGCTCATAATTTTTACAAAGAATTAAATTTAAAAGAATGGTTAAAAGGATATAAAGGATTAATCTTAGATTCGAATAATATTCTCAATCAAAATGAAATAAATATTTTGAAAATCTTAGGCATTAACTTCAGAATTGTTGGTAGAGGTGATATATGAAAATATTAATAACTGGAGGATACGGATTCTTTGGCTTTCATCTTGCAAAAGCTTTATCAAATCATGATTGTCAAATAACCCTCCTAGATATAAAATCTTCTTCAGAATTTGATAATGATTTTAAAGAATTAATAAAAAAAGATAATATTTCTTACTTACAGTTAGATTTATTAAACAATAATTTAGAAAAATTTTTAGATAAAGATTATTCTCATATAATTCACTTAGCGGCTTTATTGGGGGTACAAAATGTTTTAGAAAACCCATTCATTGTACTTTCATTAAATCTTCAAATGTTGTTTAACATAATATCTTTCCTCAATCATTTAGATAATGAGCCAACTTTATTATTTGCATCAACAAGCGAAGTTTACGCAGGTACATTATTGGCTGGAGCATTAAAATTTCCGACTGAGGAAAATTCGCAATTGATTCTTCCTGATTTAAAACTTCCAAGAACCTCATATATGCTATCAAAAATTTACGGAGAAGCTATTTGTCATTCGTGTAACTTTAAAACAATAATTTTAAGACCTCATAATTTATATGGACCTAGAATGGGAATGAAACATGTAGTTCCTCAATTAATTAAAAGAATTCATAACACACCAATAAATGGATCTTTAGGAGTTTATTCCCCAACTCATAAAAGAACATTTTGTTATATAGATGATGCAGTTAAACAAGTATATGAGTTAATCACTAGTAAAAATATTGAGAAAAATATTTTTAATTTAGGAACAGAAAAACCCGAGATCACCATGAGAAATCTCGCTAGTAAATTAATTAAAACTATGGCAAGAGAAGATATTATCATAAACGAATTAGAAAATACGCCTGGTTCTCCAGAGAGAAGATGTCCTTCCACGTACAAACTTGATAAAATGACTCTAATTAACAAAAGAACCGTTTTAGAAAAAGGATTAAAAAAAACATTTGATTGGTATTATAAAAATAAAAATATCTATTTAAATTAATTACCGAGAACCAAAGTTGCCAAAGTTTTATTCTTTATTCAAATTTTTATAAAATTTTATAGTATTTATAATTTGTTAATTTTTTTTCCTTTTTGAAGAATGCTTTAAATACAAATAAATTGCATACTTGTTATCAGTCATTCTATAAACTTATAATTGAGATAAGGTTTTAAAAATCAATATGAATGATTGGATAGATATTTCTATTCCTAAACTAGGTGGAAATGAAATTAAGTATCTTAAAGATTGTATAAATTCTAATTTCGTATCTTCTATCGGCCCTTTTATAAATCAATTTGAGAGTTTAGTTGCTAAGGAAATTGGCCTTTCTAATCAAAAAACAGTAGCCACTTCAAGTGGAACTACAGCAATTCAATTGGGACTACACTCAATTGGAGTAAAACAAAATGATATCGTTATCGTTCCAACATATACTTTCATTGCAACAGCAAATGCCGTTTCTCATGTGGGTGCAAATCCTTGGTTTGTAGATGTTGAATCTAGTCAACTAACAATCGATCCAATTAAGTTACTGAATCAACTTGAAAAGAATTCTTTTCAAGAAAATGGTTCTACATATCATAAGGATACTAAACAGCGAATTTCATGTATTATTCCAGTTTATGTATTTGGTTGCCCGCCTAATATAGATTTAATAAAGAAGATTAGTGAAGAATATAATATTCCCATTTTATTAGATTCTGCATGTGGCATTGGTTCGAAATATAAAAATTTAAAACTGGGTCAAACTAATTTACCAGGGATTATTTCTTTTAATGGTAATAAAACCATAACAAGTGGGGCAGGTGGTATATTTTATTCAAATGAAATAGATAAAGTTGATAAAGTAAGGCATTTATCAACTACAGCAAAATGCTCTGGAAAGTATGATCACGATGAGATAGGATATAATTTCAGAATGTCAAATATTCAAGCAGCTTTGGGTTTAGCGCAATTAGAACAATTAGATCAGATAATAGATAAAAAAAGAACAATTCATAATAATTATTTAAAAGAATTAAGTGACTCAAATAAATTTAATTTTATTGTTGATCCTTCTTGGGGATTAAGTTCACATTGGCTTAATGCTATTTTTTTAAAAAATGAAAATGAAAATTTAGATAATTTAATTCAACAATTAAGAAGATTTAAAATCAGAGCTAATTACTTTTGGAAACCATTACATCTTCAGCAACCATACAGAAATAATCTTAAAGTTGATTTTGATTCATTAGGTGATATTCAAAATAGAATTTTAGTTTTACCATCATCAGCAAATTTGTCTAGCAATGACCAGATTAAAGTTATAGAAGTAATAAAGTCTTATTTTAAAAGTTAAATGATTAAAGTTTGCATTGTCACAGGTGGAAGAATGGATTATGGTCATCTTTATAAGGTAATGAAGGCTATAAATTCCTCTTCTTCATTAGAACTCCAAATAATAGCGACTTGTATGCACTTATCACCTGAATTTGGTAACACATACAAAAGGATAGAGGCAGACGGGTTTGAAATTAATAAAAAAGTTGAATGCTTATTATCTTCTGATACGCCTTCTTCTGTAGCTAAAAGTATTGGATTAGCAACTATTGGCTTCGCTGACTCTTACTTGGATTTAAAACCAGACTTGTTAATCTTGATGGGAGATAGATTTGAACTTTTAGCGGCTGCGCAAGTAGCTTTAATAATGAAAATCCGTATCGCACATATTTCAGGGGGGGATACGACTGAAGGAGCATATGACGAATCGATAAGGCACTCAATTACTAAGATGTCTCACCTTCATTTCGTAACTAATTTAGAGGCATTTAATAGAGTTCAACAATTAGGCGAGAATCCTAAATATATTTTTAACGTTGGGAGTCCAACAATTGATTATATAAAAGAAACACAAATGATTTCTAAAGAAGAATTAGAAAATAAATTAGATTTTAAATTGAGGAGAATTAATATCATTTTCACCTATCATCCTGTTACTTTAAATTTTAATCAAAACAAAGAAGATCTTAATATAATTTTTGATGCACTTTCAGAATTAGGTGAAGATGTCGGAATCCTAATTACAAAATCTAATGCCGACGATGGTGGAAGAATACTTAATCAAGAAATTGATAAATTTATTTCCAACAACATAAACGCTAAAGCTTATGACGCTCTTGGTCAATTCTTATATTATAACTGTATTAATATTTTTGATTGCGTGGTAGGTAACTCTTCAAGCGGTTTATTTGAGGTTCCCACATTCAAAAAACCTACTGTAAATATAGGAAATAGACAAAAAGGAAGAACAAGGTCAAAATCAGTTATTGATTGCAAGATAGAAAAGAATGAGATCCTTAGTGGAATATTAAAAGCTATTAATATGGATTGCACTGATGTAGTTAATCCATATGGCAAAGGTCAATCTTCGAAAAAAATAGTTTCTTTACTTGAAAATATTAATTTAGAAGAAGTATCATTGCAAAAGCATTTTTTTGACTAATTTTATTTAGATTATATGTAAAGAAATATTCCTTAATTTATTTCTTAGGTATGGAGAACTATAGATTAATGAACCTTTAAAGTAAGAGAATTTTGAGGTGATTTAATTCTAAAAATAAAAAATCTTTAATAAGTAATGAAATCAATATCCCTTATTAGAAATTAAGTTTGTGATATCTTATTTCTAAAAGGGTATGATTTTATTATGGTTTTAATAATTGCAGAAATTGGCGTAAACCATAATGGATGTTTAGATACTGCAAAAAAATTAATTGACGTAGCTGTCAGTTCAGGAGTAGATGTTGTCAAATTTCAAACATTTAAATCAGATCAACTTACTACTGAAATTGCACCTTTAGCTGATTATCAACTTAAGAATGCACCTGAATTAATTAATCAGCAAACTCTTCTAAGTAAATTAGAACTTGATGAAAATGGGCATAAAATACTTAAAAATTATGCAGATAGTTTTGGTATTGAGTTTTTATCTACAGGATTTACTTTAGAAAGTATAGATTTCCTTTCTAAATTAGGTTTAAAAAGATGGAAATTACCATCTGGGGAAATAAACAATATTCCTTTGCTCAGAAAAGTAGCTTCTCAAAATCAGCCAACAATAATATCAACAGGTATGGCTTCTTTGGGCGAGATTGAGATTGCTCTTGAAACACTTTATGAAAATAATCTAGATAAAAAAAAAATATCTGTTCTTCATTGTAATACAGCGTACCCTACTCCAATGGAGGATGTGAATTTAAAAGCTATCAATACTATAAAAAACAGTTTTGATATAAATGTTGGATTCTCGGATCATACAGAAGGGATTGAAGCAAGTATTGCAGCAGTAGCTATTGGAGCGCAAATAATCGAAAAGCATATTACTTTAGATAAAAACATGACAGGACCAGATCATAAAGCAAGTATTGAGCCTGGAGAATTGCATAATCTTGTAAATTCGATAAGAAATATTGAAAAGGCTATCGGTAATGGGATAAAAAGTCCTAGTAATTCGGAAATAATAAATATCAAAGTAGCTAGAAAGTCGATAGTTGCTTCAAAATGTATTAAAAAAGGAGAAATCTATACTAATGATAATTTAAGTGTTAAGAGGCCTGGTATAGGATTACCTCCCACGATGTTAGATCTTATTTTGGGAGCAAGATCAAATAGAGAATATCAAATTAATGAACTTATAGACTTAAATTAATTATTTAGATTATTTTTTAGGTATTTATATAAACATGCTTCTGCAATATCCCAATCTACTTTTGTATCAATATCAATACTATGAAAATCATCCATTACAAAAATGTCAGAATTCTTAGAAAAGAATTTCTTTTCTTTTTTTAGATCTTCTATTTTTGTATAGTACATAGATCCATTAGGGATATAAATTTTTTTATCTTTTTCCAGCGTTTCTCCCGCTAAAATAAAGTATTTAGTAATTTCTCTAACGGCTACGCATTGTGTTGAAATTTTATCCCTTACTATCTTCATAAAATCATCAATATGTGAAGAGAATCTTAATGGAGAAGTAGGTTGTATTAATAAAATCTCGCCAACATTATTTTCAAAATACTCAACAAAATCTAAAACTGTGTCAATACTACTAGTATGATCCATTGAAAGTGACTTACTTCTTAATCTCGGAACTTTAGCACCATACTTAATAGATATCTCTGCGATTTCTTCGCTGTCCGTACTTACATAGGTTTCTTTTATGAAATTAGAATTTTTTGCTGCTTCGATGGACCAAGCAATTAAGGGCTTCCCACATAAAAATTTAATATTTTTATTGGGCAATCTTTTTGAACCACTTCTAGCCGTTATTAATGCATTTACTGGGCTATTACATATAGTCAATCAATTTTAAATAATTATTTAAATATTCTAATTCTTAGTAAGCAATAATATCAAATACGTCAAGAATTTTTATACTATAAGTTAAGATTGGAAATTTAAATTCTTCCAAACCTAATAATAAAAAGCTTTAGGTTAATAATAATTTTAATTATTTAAAGGCCAATCATCTTTTAACTTATCTAATGTTTCAGGCTTCCCCACATCTATCCAATATTCATGAATTGGGAACGTAACAACTTTTAAACTTTTTTCTTTAAGTTTATAAACCAAATCTGGCATGTCAAAGAATTTATTTTTTTCTATATATCTTAGAATAGAAGTCTTAATAATATAAATCCCAGCTGCAACGAGAAAGTTATAAGTTGGTTTTTCAATAATGTTTTCTAATTCTATTCCTGAATTTGTTATTACTCCATAAGGGATTTTAAATTGCTCATTTTTTGCGGCTATTGTCATCGAGGCATTATGTTTCTGATGAAATCTAGTAAATAAACTTAAATCCAGATTTGTAATTATATCGCCATTTAAAACTAATATTGATTCTGATATATTTTCTGGGAGTAGTTTTAATGATCCCGCCGTACCTAATGGAAAATCTTCATAAATATAATTTATTTTAATCCCCCATTTTTCTCCGTTTCCGAAATAATTTATTATTTGTTCTTTTAAGTAATTGACAGAAATATAAAAATTTTGAAATCCAGATCTTATGCACTTTTCTATTATTATTTCTAGCATAGGTTGCCCATTAATTGGGATCATTGGCTTCGGACAATTTGATGTGAATGGCCTTAACCTTTGCCCTTTTCCTCCTGCCATGATAACCACTGTATTAAAGGAAGATTTAAATTTTAAGCTTAAATCTTCTTCATTTAAAAGTTCTATGACATGTCCTTCTGTATCTAAGACGGGTATTAGATTGATTCCGATTTTAAATAGTCTTTTCACCTTTGATTCTGACAATTCATTTTCTTTGATGCTTAAAAAATTTTTGTTCATAAATTCTTTAGTACTCGATTCTAATGTTTTTCTATTTAGTAAACCTCTTCTAATGTCTCCGTCAGTTATGGTTCCAATTAGTTTACAATTCTTATCTACAACAAGTGCCAAAAATGCTAATGTTTTATTGATTACGGCAATTGCTTCAATTGCTTTGGAATCTTCATCTATAAATAAATCTGATGGTTTAAACATTTTTACCTTTTTGGGATATATTCATAACTTCAAAAGAAAAAAAATTAATGATACCCTTTTCACTAATAAATTTAATTTTATTAAATAACTTTTTATAAGTAATTAATTTTTTAATTTAATTAAGAAAACTTTTTATTAAATATTAATCTATTATAAATCATTAATTCATTATAAATCATTATGTAATTTGTTTTATTACTTGAATAAAATATAATTAATTAAATAACAAATTTTATGACTTTTAAATTCCCTTATCCAAAGGAAGTGGATAAAAATTTATTTAAAGTTGATGAAATTGGCCCTCCTTTGTATGGATTGCCCAAGAAAGTAATATTTTGTTCTAATTGCGTTATTAGTAATCAGAGACCATCAAGTGCTGTCGAATTTAAAAATGATGGTGTTGGTAAAAAAGAAGTAATTAATTTTGATAACAAAAATTTATGTGATGCCTGCAAAGTAAAAGAAATAAAAGATTCTATTAATTGGGATGAAAGAGAAAAAGAATTAAGAGATATTTGTGATAAATATCGTAAATATGATGGCAGTTATGATTGTTTGGTTCCTGGTAGTGGTGGAAAAGATAGTTTTATGCAAGCACACTTATTAAAGTATAAATATGGAATGAATCCTTTAACGTGCACTTGGGCCCCTCATATATATACAGATTGGGGATGGAAGAATCATCAAGCATGGATTCATGCAGGTTTTGATAATATTTTGTTTACTCCAAATGGACTTGTTCATAGATTACTAACAAGAATTGCAATAGAAAAATTATTTCATCCTTTTCAGCCTTTCATGCTGGGTCAAAAGAATTTCCCACCTAAGCTAGCTTATCTATACGACATTCCTCTTATTTTTTATGGAGAAAATGAAGCAGAGTATGGTAACAAAAAAAATAATGTAAATAATTCAAGTAGATCAGCAGATTTCTTTTCAGAAAAAAATACTGATAATTTATATTTAAGTGGGCTTCCACTTGCGGAGTTGGAGGAATTATCTCTTAAAAAAGTTGATTTTGAACCTTATTTGCCTATAGATCCTGATAAGCTTATCGAAAAAAATATTCAAATCCACTATTTGGGATATTTTGAAAAGTGGCATCCTCAATCTGCTTATTATTATGCTGTTGAGAATGGAGATTTTCAATGCTCACCAGAGAGAACAATGGGTACATATTCTACTTACAACTCCATTGATGATAGGATAGATGATTTTCATTATTACACTACATATATCAAATTTGGAATTGGAAGAGCTACCTATGATGCTTCTCAAGAGATAAGATCAGGAGATATAACAAGAGAAGAAGGTGTTTCTTTAGTAAATAAATATGATGGAGAATTTCCAGATAGATGGTCTTCTGAAATCTTTAATTATTTATCAATTGATAAAGAAAGCTTTCCAAAAGCAAATTTATTTTTTGAAAAACCTATTTTTTCAGATCAATACTTTTTAAATTTAGTAAATACATTCAGATCGCCTCATATTTGGAAATGGTCGGAGAATGAGAAATGGGAATTAAGAAATAAAGTTACAAATATTGAGAATTTTAAGAATTCTGTAAAAAATTGGAAAGGTAATAGTTAAGGGGTTTAAGGTGCTCAACTTTCAAAAAAGGATTATTGCAAGATTAGATATTAAGGGATCAAGATTAATCAAGGGGATTAGATTTGAGGGATTAAGAGTATTAGGAAATCCTTGTGATGCTGCTCTTTCTTATTATTTGCAAGGTATAGATGAAATATTCTATTCAGATGCTGTTGCAAGTTTATATAGTAGGAATGGCCTAGATCAATTATTAAAAGATACTTGTAAAAGTGTTTTTGTCCCAATTACGGCAGGAGGAGGAATTAAATCTCTTGAGGATGTTTATCTTTTATTAAAGGCGGGTGCCGATAAAATTGCTATTAATACTAATGCAGTAAAAAATCCAGATTTAATAACAAAACTTGCAAATAGATTTGGGGAGCAATGTATTGTTTTGTCCATTCAAGCAAGAAGATCTGAGAAACTCCCATCTGGTTGGGAAGTTATGATTGAAGCAGGAAGAGAACGTACAGGAATTGATTTGAAGTCATGGATTGAAAATTCACAAAAATTAGGTGTAGGTGAGATTTTATTAACTTCCGTGGATAAAGATGGAACAAATAAAGGTCCCGATGAAGAATTAATATATATGGCTAACAAATTGATGAAAAAACCATTAATAGTGGGAGGGGGTTTTAATTCAATAGCATCTATAAACAAAGCTTTAAGCTTTGATTCAGTATCTGGAGTCTCTTTAGGAAGTGCACTGCATTATAAAAAACTTACTATTGAAAAAATTAAAATTGATATTAATTCAAAAAAAGTCCCTTTAAGAGTTAATCTTATAAACAAATTTAACTTTGAAAAAGATCAAAGTTTGAGAAGAAATATTGCTGTAGTTGATTATGGTATGGGTAACCAACAAAGTCTTATAAATGCTTTGAATCTTTTAGGTCATAATGTGATTTTATCTAAAAATAAAAATGTCATTAAAGATATAGAACTGGTTTTTTTACCTGGAGTAGGTTCTTTCCCCGCAGGAATAAAAGAACTTAATGATAGAGGACTATTGAAAATCTTAATAGAAAGATATAAAAATAAAAGACCCATTATTGGTATTTGTTTAGGTATGCAACTGCTTTTTGAAAGTAGTTCGGAGTTTTCTCATAATATCGGTTTAGGTATTTTTAAAGGAAATATAAAAAATATAAATGATTTCAACTCAGTAAAGAGCATGAATATGAAATACAATAAAGAAATTAAATTACCGCATATGGGTTGGAATAATTTATCAAAATCTCTAGGAAATTCTGAATTTAGTAAATTTGATGAATTTATTTCTCAATCATTTTATTTCGTTCACAGTTATGGGGCCGAATCAATACATAATTTTGATTTTTGTATGAAAACTAATTATTTTGGACGAGAAATAGTTGCTATTTGTGCCTCAAAAAAAAATGTTGGGTTTCAATTTCATCCTGAAAGAAGTGGAGTAATTGGCTTAAAGTTTCTCTCAAAAATAATTAATCATATTTGTTCTAAACCATAGTCTAAATAGTAGAAATTTAATTTATATTTATGAAATTTTTTCAGCCCATATATTTTGTTCTAGTAGATTAGGCCAGAGCTTTCTTGGGTCTTGAAGTTCATGCAAAGAGAATGGCTCAGAGAAAATGACATGCCTTTCTTTTGTTATGAAACCAACCTCTAAAAGAGATTTACCTAAGGTATCCCTTGGACATCCTCCAGGGAACTTTTCAAACACATCTTCCACATATAGACCTTTTTTAGTAACTCTTGATATCTCTTTTATCGCGCTTTCAAATTGTGCATCGTTTAGAATTTCAAAAACTCCAGTTACCAAAGAGTAATCAAAATTTTCTTTTGGATAATTTAAATTTTCACCAACAAAATCTCCTTGATGGAACTCAAATGTAATATTTGGATTTTTTGATTCTACTAATTTCTTCGCATTTTCAACTCTAGAAATATTAAGGTCAATTCCAACAATATGTATTTTTACTGGTTTAGTTTTATTGATTTCCCAGTACTGAATACAGTAATCGATCAATCTTTGAACTATATCTCCATCTCCCATTCCTAAATCTGCCACTAAGCCTCCGTTAATCGCAATATTTTCCCAGCCGAGAGGTGTTATAAACCAAGATTTTCTAAGCATTAAGTATTGCCACCTTATTTTTTGTATGGGTCTTACCGCTTCTCTATAGTAATTATCAAAATCTTTTTGTTTAATATATTCTTTTCTCTTTCTAACATATTCATTATAGGCAATTATTTGCTCTTTATTTTGCCATCTCTGTTCACATTTCAAAAAAGAAAAGTCCTTTACTGCTACAAATGGGTCAAGGTCTAATCCCCATGAATTAATCTTATCAAAGTCTTTTTTGCTTAGATTCTCCAAATCATTCATAAACAAAATATAAATATATAATTAAAACTACTACAAAATGGGCAAAGAATAAAAGATAGAATAAAGAAATAGAAAAAAATTTATATTCTAATAAGTTTTATTTTAGAGAAATAATTGCAAAAATCATATTAATTTCCTTACTTTCTAGTAATTTATAAATCATATTTATTTTCTCTTCTAATTATAAATTTATTTACTAAATTTATAATAAAGATTCTTATTTTGATTCAATTAAATATTATCTAGATTATAAATACTGAAGATTCTTAAAAATATATTGGTTGCCTTTAGAAAATTTATTTAAAGTAATTCTTTCACAATACTTAGTATTCAAATGATCATCATTTATATCTTTTATACTAATTTTTTTAAAATAAATTTCTTCTAAAGTTCTTTTTTAATTCACCTTTGTTGTTTAGGATATGATATATCTTTTCTGGTATAGACAAATTATTTGATGTGTAAGTTTTATATGAAATCTTCATTTTTGAGATATTTATTTTATTGAGTAATTTCTCAATTTCATAACCTAATTGATCCTGACAACCAGATTCTAATATATTTTTTAGTTAAGATAAATCTATATCTTCTACAGCTAAAGTTTGATTGTTTTGAGGGAAAGCACTTTTAATAATACCTTGCCATTCGTAAATTCTATATTTACGATTTAAAGCATTATCTTCTTTAGTATTGTCTGTAAAAACAATAATATCAGTATTTTCATTTAGTGGGAGATTAGATAATTGACTTATTATATTTTTTTAGATAATATTCTGAAATATAGCCTACATAGGCGCATGCATCAATAAATAATAAATCCTTATTAATAGGTAATAAATCTAAAACTTTATATATCTTTTTTGGGTCAGTATAAGTATCGTTATAATCAAAATAAAATTTTTCTGCTAAAACAGAAAGTTGTTTGCTTAAAAATAGTTTATGAAGAGCTGGATAAGTATCCCAATCTAGAAATTTCATTTTCAAATTTCTGATTTTTTCAGAAAAACTTATTTTATTCTTTGTTAATTTAATAAGTTTAATTCTTGATTAAAAGAAAATCCTTTACTTTCATTAAGTTAAATCCTTTTTACTTATTTGGTTATAATCTATTAATTCTATTTTAGGAATTTTCAAATTTCCGCTATTAAAAAGAATTTTGGAGAATTTTTTTAATTTAGTAAGTTCACTAGGATTAGATTCTTTATATAAGATCTTGAAATTAGCAATATTTATTTTTTCAGGTAAAGTTTTGATTTTAAAACCCCAATAATTTTGTTGATTTGATTCGAATATATTTTTTAGTTGTACTAAATGATTTTCTCCAATACCTATTATTTTTTTATTTTTTGGATAAGCTCTGTTAGTAATTCCTTGCCATTCGTAAAATCTATATTTACGATTAAAGGCATTATCTTCTATTGTCGCATCTTCAAAAATTAATATATCAGTATTTTCATTTAATGGAAAATTAGATAATTGAGTTATGATATTTAATTGTTTTTTATGATCATTTAATAAATCAAAATAATTTGTTTGATTTATTAAAATTGAAATAGTTACAATTAAAGATAAAAAAACTCTTCTGGAACCAATTTCAAATCTTGATAATATTGAACTGGAAATTAGTGCAATTCCTAGCGGCATTAAAAGTTGATGTCTAGTGTTCCAAATATCATTAAATTGAGGAGTATGTCCTAATATCCAATAAGGAAATAATCCAAGAAATAAAGACAAGATTCCTAATAAAAAAATCTCTTTTGAGTATTTTTGATCATTTAAAGAATACTTTATAGGAATATATTTATAAAAGATAAAAGTAAAAATCAAAACTGCTAAGGGAATAAATAAGATAAGTGAAGACTTAAAATTCAAAGCGTCACTTATTTGATAAAGAGGAATAAAAAATAAAAATTTTAAGTTAAAAGTTTCGTTATAATTTTCAAAAATTCCATAGGGCCTAAAGAATGAAAATTTAATAGAATAATATACGAAAGGGAGAATTAAAAAGAATAAATTATTTTTAAAAAATCTCATAATAGATTTTATTTTAAATTTATAATTATTTAAAAAAATCTCTAAGATTGGCAATGTATAGAATACTAAAAGTGAATTTGTAGCAAATGAAATAAAGAATAATAATAAGGAAAAGAGTTTATTTTTGGGAAGAATAAACCAAGCAAAAAAGAAAAAAAATGTACATAGTGTATATGGGAAAACGGCAAATGTAATTCTAGCTAAGTATAAAGGTGTTATTAGAAACAAAAGACAAATTATAAACCTATTATTTTCATTTATGATTTTTATCCTTTTTAGGATTTTATCTAAAAGAATTGAGTTAGTAAAAAATAAAATAAATGTTATAAATCTCATGAATATAAATCCAAATGGGAAAAAAATATTCACAATAAATCCTCTTATAGGCGCTCCTAACATAATAGAAGTATTGTATATATTTTCATTTCCTATATTGTGAAAATGCCAGTCATCCCAATATATAGAGTTACCTAAAAATATTATCCATAACTGAGATATTGAATATAGAATGAGTAAATTTAAGTAATTTTTATAATCTTTTTTTAAATTGATATAAAGATTTTTCATTTAATTTGAGAAAAAAGTTTTTAATTTATAGGTTATCATTAAAAATTTTAAAATAATTATTTCATCAAAACTTTATAATAATTATTATTAATTGCTGAAGATGTTTCTATAATTTGTTCATGCATTGAAGGATGTTTTACATTATTTTTTTTTAAAAGTTTTTTGAATTCGTCCATTACTCCAGAATAAATATTTGGGCATAATTCATTATTTATTTTGTAATTAGGTTTATCGATTCCCAAAATTTTTGATATCACAAAACCTAAACTTATTTTTATATAAGTATTATATATTTAATAAAGATTTAAGCCCGTCTACAATAAAAGAAAATAATTTATGAATATTATATTATTTATTAAAACTCTTAAGAATTTTAATAAAAAAAAAAGTGATTTCTTCTCTATTTTTATTAAAAACAAATTGACTAAATATATATTGATAGGTTTTAGCGGTTTTCTACTCCAAATATTTTTAAATCAATTTTTACTATTTATTACTAAATTAAATTTTGAAATATCATTATTAATATCTATATTTGTTGCTTCCAATTGGAATTTCCTATTTTTGAATAAAATTTATTTTAAGAATCGCCAATTAAGTGGTAAAACTTTCATATTTGGACTATTAAAATTTTATTTTACTTCGTTTATATCTTTAATACTTGTCTATTTTTTTTCAGTATCTTTTTATAATTATTTAAATATAAATATTTTTTTATCCCAATTATTTGGGTTATCTATTGTAGTTGTTTTAAATTATCTAATATACACAATGTTTATATGGAACTCTAAAAATTAGTTGATTTTTTGCACTTAATTTATTTTAAAATTATTGAAAGAGATTCATTAATATTGTATTATAAGTGGAAATATACCTTCAATATTTTATAGATGAGAAATAAAATCTTAACTTATAATATTCCTCTTATTTAAATGCAAGCTGTAATACTGGCTGGGGGACTTGGCACAAGAATTACTGAAGAAACTCAACTCAAACCAAAGCCAATGATAGAGATTGGAGGTAAGCCGTTACTTTGGCACATAATGAAAATATACTCTTATTTTGGAATTAATGAATTTATTATTTGTTGTGGCTACAAAGGTTACTGCATAAAAGAATATTTTTCTAGTTATATGATGCATGCAAGCGACATAACAATTGACTTCTCATTGAGAGACATAAAATATCATAACTATATACCAGAATCATGGAAAATCACTATGGTAGATACAGGTGAAAATACAATGACAGGTTCACGAATAAAGAAAATTAAAAACTACATTAAAGATGAAACATTTTGTATGACTTATGGTGACGGATTATCTGACGTAAATATCAAAGAACTTATAAAGTTTCACAACGATTCTGGAAAAATAGCAACTTTAACCGCAGTAAAACCACCAGGAAGATTTGGATCATTAGATTTGAAAGATAATTTTGTTGATAGATTTATAGAAAAGCCAGAGGGTGATGGTGCTTATATTAATGGAGGCTTTTTTGTTTTAAATAAAAGAATTTTTAACTATATTCAAGATGATGAATCTACTGTCTGGGAGCAAGAACCATTAAATAAATTATCTATGGATAATGAACTAATGGCATATAAGCACGAAGGTTTCTGGAGACCTCTTGACACTCTTAGAGATAAAATTTATTTGGAGCAAATTTGGGATAAGGGTGCACCTTGGATTAAGAGTTAATTATGAATATTGAATTTTGGAAAAATAAAAAAGTTTTCATAACAGGGCATACAGGATTTAAAGGTACATGGCTATCAAGTTTACTAGTTAGAATGAGTGCAAATATTTATGGATATTCAAATTCCTTCATGAAGAAGAATCATCTCTTTGGTGATTTGATTAAAAATTCAAAGAATATTAATACTATTATTGGGGATATCAATAATAAAGATTTATTAGAAGAAAATATTCTCAAAATTAAACCTGATATTGTTTTTCATTTAGCTGCTCAACCTTTGGTTATTGATTCA
>MDTB01194133.1_pt1 | contig 26458 bp, 34 predicted proteins | sample 811161 | NCBI WGS metagenome assembly MDTB01 (sample SAMN05326650, study PRJNA326480) | marine metagenome | isolation source: seawater | place: Mediterranean Sea | collected 2009 | reverse complement strand
TTCTTTATTAAACTCAAAATTTACTTTTTTATCTTTAATTTTTTTAAGTAAAGTCATAAATTTACATTTAATTTAATAAAGCACTATTAATACATAATTCATATAATACAATTCTTTAATGAATATAGAGATCAAAAAATCAAAAAAACCAGTAAATTATAAGGAGGCTATTACTTTTATGGAAAAAAGACTAGATAGAATCTATGAGAGAAAAGCTGATGAGCTGCTATGGATCTTAAATCATCCAAAAGTTTACACCGCAGGAACTAGTTATAATGAAAATGAAATATTGGATAAATCTTTAAAAATTATAAAAACTAATAGAGGTGGTAAAATAACTTATCACGGCCCTGGACAGATAGTTGTATATTTTTTAATTGATTTAAAAAAAAGGAATAAAAATATTAAATCGTTAGTAACAGCTATTGAGGAAACAATAATTAAAACTTTAAAAACTTATAATATAGAATCTTTTAGTGATAGAAAAAATATTGGAATTTGGACTAGACATGAAAATAAAGATAAAAAAATTGCTGCCATAGGTATAAAAGTTAAAAGATGGATTGCGTATCACGGATTTTCAATCAATATAAATACAGATTTAAGAAATTTTAAAAAAATTATACCTTGCGGTATACATGAAAAAGAAATTTCGAATCTTAAAGATATTAAGAATCAAGACTTCAGTAAAATTGGTGATTTAATTACGAAGAATTTTATTAAAATTCTTGGAAATTAAGCCTTTTAGATTTTAAAAGATTTTTAAAATGATTGGGCAATAAAGCTTTATAAGTAAACTTATTATTATTTATCATAAATTTAATTTGGTAAGAATGGAGCATTAGATTTTTATTTAACTTTTTATCATGATTATTGATTTTATATTTTTGATCACCAAATATAGGATTTCCTCTCATATATAATTGTTTTCTTAACTGATGTTTTCTTCCTGTGACTGGTCTTAACTCAACAAGAGAACATAAGGAATTTTTGTCTAAAACTTTAAAAATTGTTTTAGCGTTTTCAATAACTGGTTTATTATTTTCAAATCTAGTAAGTTTATCATTCCATTCACCATAATCCTCATTTAATTCGCCTAAACATAAAGCTAAATATGTTTTATGAACTTTTCTTAATCTAAATAAAGATGTTAACAATTGAGCAGTTTCTCTATTTTTTGCAATAATAAAAACACCAGAAGTATCTTTATCTAATCTATGTACTGAAAACGGTTTAGAGTTTTCGAAAATATTACTATTAGCAAATATATCAATCAAATTTTTTTTAGATTTAGTGCCACCCTGAACAGATATCCCTGAGCTTTTGTTTAAAACTAAAAAGTTTTCATTATTATCAATAATTAAGTTTTCATTTTCCTTAATTACTGAGATTGAAGGTTTGTAATTAATTTTCTTTTTTTTAATTATTTTCTTAAAATTTAAATCAAATATATCTACATTATCTTTAATTTTTATTTTATAAGAGCTTTTAATTTTTTTTTTATTAATTTTTATTTTTCCATTCCTTAAACTTTTTTCTATAAAACTTTGAGGTAAATCACCTAATTTATTTCTTAAATAGCGATCAATACGCATGTTATTGTACTCTGGCGTTATCGTTAAAGATTTTTTCATGTCCTGTTACTTTGCTGAAAAAACTATGCTGTAGCTAACTTCTTTTCTTCTCTAGGGTCTTTTTTTGTAGTATCTTTCGTTTTTTTGTCTACTCTTTTTGCTTCAACGTCTCGGTCTACTAATTCAATTATAGCCATCGGAGCATTGTCTCCATACCTAAAACCTGCTTTTACTATTCTTGTATATCCACCATTTCTTTTTTCATATCTTTTAGATAGGGTTTTTTTAACTTTGTTAGTTGTATTAATATTCTGTAATTTTGACATCAAAATTTTAGTATTTTGCAAACTTTCCTTCTTTCCGAGTGTAATTATTTTATCTGCTTGTGGTTTTAAAAATTTAGCTTTAGGCAAAGTAGTCGTTATTTGCTCATATTTTATTAATGAGTTTAGCATATTTTTTAACAATGCCTTTCTATGTTCAGATGTCCTGTTAAGTTTTTTATTTGCAAATCCGTGCCTCATTAGATTGTTTCCTCCAATTTTTTAGACATTTCTGCAATATTGTCTGGTGGCCAATTTGGTATTTCCATACCTAGATACAATGACATGCCAGTTAAAACTTCTTTTATTTCATTTAATGATTTTCTACCAAAGTTTGGAGTTCTTAACATTTCTCCCTCAGATTTTTGAACTAAATCACCGATATAAACAATGTTATCATTTTTAAGACAGTTCATAGATCTAACTGATAATTCTAATTCATCAACTTTCCGTAATAAATTTTTATTAAATTCAGGTTCTGCTGGTTTCTCTCTAATGGTAACTTCCTGTGGTTCATCAAAATTCACAAACATATTAAGTTGATCTTGAAAAATTTTAGCTGAATAAGCTACTGCATCCTCAGCTGAGATAGAACCATTTGTCTCAACTTCCATTATAAGTTTATCATAATCTAATGCTTTACCTTCTCTAGCGGTGCTAACTGAATAAGAAACATTTTTAACTGGACTGTATAAACTATCAATAGCAATTAAACCGATTGGTGGGTCTTCTGGTTTGTTCATGGCAGCTGGCACATAACCTTTGCCAGTTCCAACAACCATTTCCATATGAAAACTAGTGTTCTCATCTAAATTACATATAACTAAATCAGGGTTTAATATCTCTATGTCAGTGACTGGACTAATATCGGAAGCCTTAATTTCTCCAGGACCTTTTACATCTAAAATTAATTTTTTCGGTGATTCTGAGGAGCTTTTTAAAGCTAGAGATTTTACATTTAATACAATATCAGTAACATCCTCTCTAATTCCTTTTATAGATGTAAATTCATGAAGAACACCATCTATTTGAATTGCCGTGACTGCGGCACCTCTAATAGATGATAATAAAATTCTTCTTAGCGAGTTTCCTAAAGTCAAACCGTATCCTTTTTCTAAAGGTTCAGCTATAATTTTTGCAAAAGATTTATCGTCACTTAACTGCACATCAAGCTTCGCAGGTTTAATCATTGATTTCCAATTTTTAATGTTTACTTCTGATGTATCCATTTATACTCTCCTTTTTTTTGGTGGCCTAGTTCCATTATGGGGCATAGGTGTCGTATCTTTAATAGAAAGAATTTTAAATCCTCTTGCTTGCAAAGCTCTCAAAGCAGTCTCTCTTCCTGATCCTGGTCCTTTAACTTCTACAGACAAAACTTTCATTCCATATTCCATAGCTTTGGATGCAGCAGCATCTGCTGCAATTTGTGCTGCGTATGGTGTTGATTTTCTTGAGCCCTTAAAACCTTTTTGACCAGCTGAAGCCCAAGATATTACATTGCCATTAGTGTCTGCTATTGAAATGATAGTATTGTTAAATGTTGATTGAACATAAGCAATTCCATTTAAAATATTTTTTTTTGTTTTTTTCTTTTTAGAATAACTACTTTTTTTTACAATTTTTGTTGATTTATCTTGAGATAAATCTTTTTTTTCATTCAATTCTTTTTTAGCCATAATATTACCTATTTTTTAAGAGGCGTTAATTTTTTGCCAGCAATTGCAATAGCTTTACCTTTTCTGGTTCTTGCGTTGCATCTTGTTCTTTGACCTCTCACTGGTAATTTTTTTCTATGTCTTGAACCACGGTATGAAGCTAAATCAACTAATCTTTTTATGTTTAATGAAAACTCTCTTCTTAAATCACCTTCTACCTTAAAATTTTTATCTATATATTCTCTTATTTTTAGAATTTGTTCATCTGTTAATTCATTGACTCTTTTTTTGTTAGGGATTTCTAAAGCTCCACATATTTGTTTTGAAAATTTGTCACCAATACCATAAATGTAAGTTAATCCAACGTGGACAAGTTTATTTTGTGGTATGTTTACACCTGCTATACGAGCCATAATTATGAGAATAAATTTAGCCTTTTATATAAGAAGTTGTTTTAAAGTCAACGTCTTAAACATTAATAATATCGTTAATTTTGCTACTAATTTCATCAATTTTATGACTTCCATCTATCTCGTGAAATTCTTTTTTTGAGGAATAAAAATTGAGTATTGGTTTAGTTTCCTTCATATAAATATCATATCTTTTTAAAATAGTATTAGCATCATCATCTGATCTTTTTTCTTGAATTTTTCTTTTTTCAATTCTTTTTATAATCGAGTCCTTATTTACATTTAGAAAAAATATATATTTTAATTTTTGATTTGATTTATCCAATAAACTTTCTAAAGTTTTAGCTTGCTTTATAGTTCTTGGGTAACCATCAAAAATTAGTTTATTTTTTTTTTTGGAGTCAAATATTATCTGTTCAAGAAGTTTATTTACTATTTCGTCATCAACAAATTTTCCATTATTCATACAATTTATAATTTTTTTACCAATATCAGTGTCCTTTTTAATTTCATCTCTCAACATATCTCCCGTTGATACTTGAAAACTATTTAATTTTTTAACTAGAAATTTTGCTTGTGTTCCTTTGCCAGCTCCGGGAGGACCAAATATAATTATGTTCACTTTCTATCTGCCAAATTTTGTTTTTTTAACAAGTTGTTCGTATTGAGAACTCATTAACCTTGTTTGTACCTGGGTTACAGTGTCAATTGCAACAACTACAACAATTAATATTGATGTACCGCCCAAATAAAAGGGTATTGGATAATTTGCTATTAAAAATTCAGGCATTAAGCAAACTAAAGTTAAATAAAGGGCACCTATAGTTGTTAATTTTGTTAAAATATTATCTATATAAATAGCTGTACTTTCACCAGGTCTTATCCCAGGAATAAATCCTCCATACTTTCTTAAATTTTCTGCAGTTTCAGTAGGATTAAAAGTAATTGAAGTATAAAAAAAAGTAAAAAAAATAATTCCTGAAGCATACAATAACATATAGAGAGGTTGTCCTTGAGAGAAATAAGATGTTATATTTAAAAAAGTTTCATTGTTTGAAAAGTTAAAGTTTGAAAATGTAATTGGCAATAGCAATAGAGCTGAAGCAAAAATAGCTGGTATCACACCTGCTTGATTTATTTTTAGAGGTAAATGAGATGTGTCACCGCCATACATTTTATTTCCCATTTGTCTTTTGGGGTAATTAATTAATATTTTTCTTAAAGCTCTTTCCATAAAAACTATAAACATAATAGTTGCGACTAACAATACGAATATTGCAATTATCATAATAGTAGATATTGCTCCTGTTCTTCCTAATTCAAATGTTGTTACTAATGCTCTAGGTATTTCTGCGACAATGCCAGAAAAAATTATTAAAGATATTCCATTACCAATTCCTCTTTGTGTTATTTGTTCACCTAACCACATCAAAAAAATTGTACCAGCAACTATAGTTGTGACAGTTGATATTGTAAAAAAAGTACCTGGGTTAATAACTAAATTGGCCGATGACTCTAAACCTACCGAAAGACCATAACCTTGAACTGTAGCTAATAAAACTGTTCCATATCTAGTTAATTGTGAAATTTTTTTTCTTCCTGCTTCACCTTGATTTTTTAAATTTTTAAAATAATCAGAAACTCCTGTTAACAATTGAACAATAATTGATGAAGATATATATGGCATAATTCCTAAGGCAAATATTGCCATACGACTAACAGCACCACCGGCAAATACATTAAACATCCCAAGTAGGCCTTTTTGATTACCTTCCATCATTAATTGGAGTTGATCGGGATCTATCCCGGGTAAAGGAACAAAGGTACCCAATCTATATACAGCGAGTATAAAAATAGTAAAAATTATTCGATTTTTAAGATCATTAGATTGAGAAATAGCGCTCATTATTTTTTAATCTGTATGGATCCACCGATTTTTTCTAATTTTTCCTTAGCTGATTTAGAGAAAAGATCTGCTTCTATTGTTATTTTTTCTTTAATTTCTCCTGCACCTAAAATTTTAAGTTTTTTTGAGTTTTTATTGATGATTTTTAATTTTTTTAATAATTCAGAATTAATTTTATCTGATTTATTTATTCTATTTTTCTCTATGAATAATTGAATTTTATCTAAATTAATTTTAGCAACTTTTGTTTTATTTATTGGATTAAAACCTCTCTTTGGCAATCTTCTATATAAAGGCATTTGTCCACCTTCGAAGCTTTTTATAGCGACTCCAGATCTTGATTTTTGCCCTTTGACGCCTCTTCCGGAAGTTTTTCCTTTTCCAGAGCCTATACCTCTGCCAATTCTATTCTTTTTTCTTATAACTTTTCCCGTCGTATTTAATGTGATCATTATCCTCTTTTTTCAATTATTTCAGAAATTTTTTTATTTCTTATAGTTGATATGTTTTTTGGTGAATTCTGCTTTGATAATGCTTTCATTGTTGCTCTTATTACATTGTGAGGATTCGCAGTTCCCATAGACTTTGCAACAATATCTTTAACACCCAAAACTTCACACACAGCTCTTACGGGTCCTCCAGCAATTATTCCTGTGCCTTTAGGTGCCCCTCTTAGTTTAATTTTTCCAGCTCCATCTTTTCCATATACATCATGATGAATTGTCCTTCCTTCTCTTAGAGGAACTTGTATCAATCTTCTTCTTGCCATTTCATTTGCTTTTTTAATTGCATCTGGAACTTGCTTTGCTTTTGCATGCGCAATTCCAATTTTTCCTGCCTGATTTCCAACGACTACTAACGCAGAAAAACCAAATCTTCTTCCTCCTTTTACAACTTTTGTAATTCTATTAATATGAACTAATTTTTCTAAAAATTCATCTTTCACTTTTTCTGACATTTAAAACTCCATTCCGTTTTTTCTTAAAGTTTCTGCAAATGCTTTGACTCTTCCGTGATATCTGTAAATGCCTCTGTCAAAATAAATTTTGGTAATTTTTTTTTCAACAGCTTTTTTGGCTAATTTTTCTGCTACTATTTTAGATAATTCAGTTTTGTTATTTTTATTTGAAGATTTAATATCTTTTTCTACTGATGATGCAGATATCAATGTTATATTTTTAATATCATCAATAATTTGTGCTGATATGTTTTTTGATGACCTAGATACACACAGTCTAAATCTGTCGAATTTAGCTACTCTTTTCACTTTATTGCTTACTCTAAATCTTTTTCTTGCTGTAGTACTTAATTTCATTATTTCTTCTTCCCTTCTTTTTTTAAAATATACTGTCCCTTTTCTCTTATCCCTTTTCCTTTATAAGGTTCTGGAGATCTTAAGGATTTTATTTTAGAAACTACCATTCCTACTAATTGTTTATCTAGTCCAGATATTTTAATAGTGGTTTGTTTTTCTACAGTCACTTTAATTCCATTTGGGATATCAAAATTTATATCATGACTAAATCCAAGCTGAAGATTTAATTGATTACCTTTTAAAGCAGCTCTAAAACCTACACCCACTAACTCCAAAGTCTTTTCATATCCTGTATGCGAACCTATTATTGCATTATTAATTAAACTTCTATTCATGCCCCATAATCTTTTTGAATCTTGGTTGATTTTTTTTGGTCTAATGGAAAGTTCTTTGCCTTCATTAATTTTAAGATCAAACATATCAATATCTATATTTAAGCTTTTTTTTCCTAATGGTCCTTCAACATTTATAACATTACCATTTAAAGCTACTTTAACTTTATCTGGAATAGAAATATTTATTTTACCTATTTTAGACATTAAAATACCTTACAAATAATTTCGCCACCTACTTTTTGCTTTCTTGCATCAATATCTGTCATTACACCCTTTGGCGTAGATATAATAGCTATGCCTAATCCATTATTAATCTTAGGCAAACTTTCAGCACGTGAAAATATTCTTCTTCCAGGTTTCGACACTCTTTCTATGGTATTTATAACGGGGTTACCTGAATAATATTTTAAATTTATTGATAGAGTTGGTTTTTTTCCATCATTATTTATTTTGAAATCACTTATAAAACCTTCGCTTTTTAAAATATTAGCAATCTTAACTTTAAAATTTGACGATGGAAGCTCAACTATTTTGTGATTTCTCATCTGAGAATTTTTAATTCTTGCTATCATATCACCTATTGGATCACTTAAACTCATATTTTCCTTTCTACCAACTTGACTTGACCATACCTGGAATCTTGCCCTGTAATCCAAGTTGTCTTAAAGCTATTCTTGATATTTTTAACTTTCTATATACTCCATGAGGTCTTCCTGTAATTTGACATCTATTCATAACTCTATTTTTAGCAGAATTTCTTGGAAGTTTAGAAAGTTTTTGTTGCGCTTTAAATCTTTCTTCTAATGGTAATTTTTTATCCATTATAATTTTCTTTAATTTTTGTCTTTTTTTATAGTATTTATTTGAAAGCTTTATTCTTTTATTATTTTTGTTTATAGAGCTTAGTTTTGCCATACTTAATTATCTCCTTTTTTAATAAATGGAAAATTTAATTTACTTAATAGTTCATAGCTATGTTCTTTGTTGATTGAAGTAATGACAATGGTAATATCAAGGCCTCTTATTTTATCAACTCTGTCAAAGTTTACTTCAGGGAATATTATATGCTCTTTAATTCCAAATGTATAATTGCCAAAATTATCAAACCCATCTCCAGACAGGCCTCTAAAGTCTTTAATTCTAGGTAATGCAATATTTACCAATCTATCAATAAATTCATACATATGGTTTTTTCTTAAAGTTACCTTTAAACCAGAATTGGTTCCCTTTCTTGTTTTAAAATTCGAGATTGATTTTTTAAATTTGGTAATAACTGGTTTTTGTCCAGCTATTTTAGCAAGATCTTCTTCGCAAGATTTAAGTATTTTTGAATCGTTCCCATCAATTCCTAATCCCATGTTAATTACCACTTTTTGAAGTTTCGGGCTCATAAAAGTATTTTTAAAACCAAACTTTTCTTTTAAAGATGGTTGTATTTCTTTAAAATAAAGATCTTTTAATCTAGGTACCATTATTTTTTAGCTCCAGCTTTTTTAATTTTTTTATTTTCATCTACAATAATTAAATTTGAAATATGTAAGAAATTTTCTTTAGTAAATATTCCACCCTTTTTTTCTTTTGTGGTTTTAACATGTTTTTTTATCATATTTATACCCTTAACTTTAACTCTATTGTTTGGTCTATCTACCTCAATAATTTCACCTTCTTTTTTTTTATCTTTTCCAGTTAAAACTTTTACTTTGTTACCTTTTTTTATCATAACTATAGTACCTCTGGTGCTAATGAAATAATTTTCATCTGTCCTCTATTTCTTAATTCTCTTGTTACAGGTCCAAAAATTCTTGTACCAACGGGTTCTCCTTTATCGTCTACTAATACTGCTGCATTATTATCGAATCTAACTTTTGATCCATCGTTTCTGTGAATTCCTTTTTTTACTCTAACCACAACGGCTTTATGTACTGATCCTTTTTTTACTTTTCCTTTTGGAATAGCCTCTTTAACAGCTATTACTATAGTATCGCCTATGCTAGCATATCTTCTTTTTGATCCACCCAAAACTTTAATACATTCAATTTTTTTTGCTCCAGTATTATCTGCTACCAATAATTCTGTTTGTACTTGTATCATTTTAATTTTTCCATAACTTGAAATTTTTTATTTTTTGAAAATGCTTTACTTTCGATTATTGAAACTTTGTCACCATTTTTAAATTTATTATTTTCATCATGTACATTATATTTTTTTTTAACTTTAACGACTTTTTTTAATATTGGATGTTGATATTTTCTTTCAACTATAACCGTTATAGTTTTATTTGGTTTGTCACTTACTACAATTCCACTTAATATTTTTTTAGGCATTTAATTTTCCCCTTAATAAAGTTTTTAATTTTGCAACTGTTTTCTTAGTTTCATTAATTTTTGACGGATTTGTTATTTGGCCATTTATTTTTTGAAATCTAAAATTAAAAAGATCTTTTTTAAATTTTTCTATATTTTTTATTATTTGATCTTTTGTTAATTTTTTTAATTCATTTTTCTTCATGTCTATGAGTGCCTTTTAATAAATTTTGTTTTTATCGGTAATTTTGCTGAAGCTTTATATAAAGCTTCTTTAGCAACCTCCTCTGATACTCCATCAATTTCAAATAAAATTCTTCCAGGCTTAACTCTGCAAGCCCAAAATTCTGGTGATCCTTTTCCCTTACCCATTCTGACTTCTACTGGTTTTTTTGATACCGGTATATTTGGAAAAACTCTTGTCCAAACTCTTCCTTGTCTTTTCATATGTCTTGTTAAAGCAACCCTTGCAGCCTCAATTTGTTTTCCTATAACTCTATTTGGACTCAAAGCTTTAAGTGCAAATGCTCCATAATTAATATAATTACATCTGGAAGCATTACCGTGGATCCTTCCCTTGTGCGCTTTTCTATATTTTGATCTAGTTGGTTGTAACATAATTATTTTTTATTTGTTTCTTGGCTAAATTCGTTAGCAAATACCTCTCCTTTATAAATCCAGACTTTAATACCAATTATTCCGTAAGTTGTTAAAGCTTCAGCTTCAGCATAATCAATATCAGCACGCAAAGTATGAGAAGGTATACTTCCATCTCTTAACCACTCTGTTCTTGCGATTTCATTTCCACCTAATCTTCCACTGATTGAAACCTTTATACCTTTGGCTCCTAATCTTAATGCAGATTGCATTGCTCTTTTCATGGCTCTTCTATATGAAATTCTTTTGACTAATTGTTGGGCTATATTTTCTGCAACAAGATAACTATTCGTTTCAGGTTTTTTTACTTCTTTAATATTTAATGTAACTTCATTTGTTGTAAGTTTAGATAATTTATTTTTAATTTTTTCTATATCACTACCTTTCTTACCAATTACAAAACCAGGTCTCGATGTATAGATAGTGACAAAACATTTTTTTGAAGTTCTTTCAATCATAACTTTAGAAACACCAGAATTAACTACGTTTTTTTTGATATATTCTCTTATCTTAAAATCCTCTATTAAATAATTTCCGAAATCTTTTTTTTTTGCATACCATACAGAGTCCCATCCTCTGTTTATTCCTAATCTTAGTCCAACTGGATTAACTTTTTGTCCCATGACTCTCCATTTTTTTTTGCTCAGATAAAATTATTGTTACACTTGAATAAGGTTTTAATATTGGTGCAGCTCTACCTTTCGCTCTTGCTCTAAATCTTTTCATTATAATTTTTTTTCCACAATATGCTTCTTTAACAATTAATTTATCAATATCGTATTGAAAATTATTTTCAGCATTAGCTATTGCTGAAGAAACTGTTTTTCTTATATCTTTGCAAATTCTTTTTTCGGAAAAATCAAGATCTCTTAAAGCTATATCAACTTTTTTTCCTACTAGAGATCTTAGAATAGGATTAAGTTTTCTTGTACTTGATCTAATATTATTATTGATAGATTTCACTATTTTTTCTTTATTTCCATCAATTTTATTTTTTTTACTCATAAATTTATTTATCACCTTTGTTAACTGATGATGCATCCGAGGATCCTTCTTTTGCAGCTTTTTTATCTGCTGGCGTATGACCTGCAAATGTTCTTGTAGGAGCAAACTCACCTAATTTATGTCCAACCATATCCTCTGAAACTGTTAGTGGAATAAATTTTTTACCGTTATAAATCAAAAAACTAACACCAACAAAATCAGGAATTATTGTTGATTTTCTTGACCAAGTTTTAATTGGTTTTCTATTAGTTTCATTTTTTATTTTTTCGACCTTTTTTATTAAACTTTCTTCTACAAATGGTCCTTTCCAAATTGATCGCGTCATAAATTAAGCTTTTTTCCTTTTTCTTCTTCTAATTATATATTTATCAGTTCTTTTGTTATCCCTTGTTTTAAGACCTTTTGCAGATTGACCTTTTCTTGATACCGGATGTCTTCCACCAGCGGATTTTCCTTCACCTCCTCCATGTGGATGGTCTACAGGATTCATTACCACACCTCTTGTATGAGGTCTTCTACCTAACCATCTCGATCGACCTGCCTTTCCAATTTTAATATTTTTTTGATCTGGATTTGATAGAGTACCAATTGTTGCAAGTGATCTAGAGTCTATTTTTCTAACTTCTCCAGAAGTCATTTTGATAATTGAGTAATTTCCGTCTATACCTGAAATACTTACCGAAACACCAGCAGATCTTGCAATTTTTCCACCAGCACCTGGTTGCAATTCCACATTATGAATATTTATACCAACAGGAATATCTTGTAATGGCATACAATTACCAATTTTAATTTCTTTCTTAGATCCATTTTCAATTTTATCTCCAGTTTTAATGTTTTGTGGAGCTAAATAGTAAGCCATTTCACCGTCATCAAATTTAACTAACATTATATTGCATGATCTATTTGGATCATATTCAATTCTTTCAACTACAGCAGGCATATCAATTTTTTTTCTGTAAAAATCTACTTGTCTATATTTTTTTTTATGTCCACCAGCACGATTTCTTGAAGTAATACGGCCATAATTATTTCTACCTTTCATTGATCTTTTTGGTTTTAAAAGTGATTTAAAAGGTTTTCCTTTCCATAATTCGTTTCTATCTACTAAAATTGTTCCTCTTGTAGATTTTGTATAAGGTTTAAATGTTTTTAGAGCCATAATTAAATTCCAGTTGTAAGATCTATAGTCTGACCTTTTTTAAGAGTTATAATCGCTTTTTTATAACCTTTTATTTTTACTTTTTTTCCTCGCGATGTTTTTCTTCGAGTTTGTTTGTTTATAATATTAATTTTAGTTACATTAACTTTAAATATTTTTTCAATATTTTTTTTTAAATTAATTTTATTTGATTCATTTGGAACTTTAAAAACTAGTTTATTTTGATTTGATAAATTTGTTGATTTCTCAGTTATCATTGGAGACAATATTTTATCAAATAAATGAATTTTGTTCATATTAGCTATACCTCTTTTCTAATTCTTTAACTGAACTTTCGGTAAAAACAACTTTTTCAAACTTAATTAGATCGAATGAGCTAAAATGGTTTATATCAGTAACCTTTATATTTGGTATGTTTCTTAATGATTTATAAATTTTATCCTTGGATAATTTATCTAAAATAACTAGTGAATTTTTTATTTCAAATTTTTCTAATATTTTATTCATCTCTTTTGTTTTTTTAATCTCATTTATAAAATCACTAAAAACTATAATATTATTTAATTTCTTTTTCTCCGAAAATAATGAGGTTACACTCAGTTTTTTTTCACTCTTGTTTAATTTTCTTTTCTTATAAGCTAATTGACCTTTTGGTCCATGAGCTACACCACCACCAACAAATATAGGTGCTTTTCTGCTTGCATGTCTTGCATTTCCTGTGCCTTTTTGTGCATAAATTTTTGCTGTAGATCCTCTTATTTCATTTTGTTGTTTTGTTTTAGCTTTTCTCCCCTTGTAATTTGCATTAGATTTATAAAGAACTTTATCAACAAGTTTTTTATTTATTTTGCCTGAGAATATTTTATCTAAAACTTCTATTGTATCTTTTTTTCCATCTAAATTTAATTTATCTATTTTCATTTTTTTACTTTTTCTTTTTATCTGGTACTTTTTTTGCTTTCTCAGCTTTTTCTATTTTTTCATTCATTGTTAATTTTCTGGTATTTTTGATCGCCTTTTTTACTAATACTTCTGTATTTTTAGATCCTGGAATTGAACCTTTTAAATATAATAAATTATTTTCAACATCTGATTTAATAATTTCTATATTTTGCATAGTTCTATTTTTATCACCCATATGACCAGCCATTTTTTTTCCTTTAAAAACCTTGCCTGGATCTTGACGTTGTCCGGTAGATCCATGAGATCTGTGTGATACTGAAACACCATGTGTTGCTCTTAATCCGCTAAAATTGTGTCTTTTCATGGGACCTGCAAATCCTTTTCCTATTGTTTTAGATCTAATATCTACAAATTTTACCTCTTTAAAAATTTCTAATCCAAATTCATTTCCTTCTTTAAATTTTTCTGTGCTTTCAACTCTAAATTCTTTTAATTTCCTTTTTGGCTCTGTATTACTTTTTGCATAAAAACCCTTCATTGCTTTATTTAATTTTGAATTTTTAATTTTTCCAAAACCTACTTGTATAGCTTTATAACCTCTTTTTTCTTGACTAATTAACTGGATAACTCTTCCCTTTTCCATTTTAATTACCGTGACCGGAACTGATTGTCCGGTTTTATAAAATTCTCTTGTCATACCTATCTTTTTTCCTATTAACGCTATCTCGCTCATAATTATATTTTTATCTCTACATCTACTCCTGAAGCTAAGTCTAATTTCATTAAAGCTTCTACTGTTTGTGGTGTTGGTTCAATTATATCAATTAATCTTTTGTGAGTTCTGGTTTCAAACTGTTCTCTACTCTTTTTATCAATATGTGGAGATCTTAAAACTGTAAAACGTTCAACTCTGGTTGGTAAAGGTATTGGTCCTTTAATGTTAGCTCCAGTTCTTTTTACTGTATTAACTATTTCTTCAGTCGATTGATCAAGTATCTTGTTGTCATAAGCTCTTAATTTAATTCTAATATTTTGTTTTTCCATTTTTATCCTGTTTTCTTTGTTACTTCGTCTTGAACATTTTGTGGAACTTTATCATAATGATCAAAAAACATTGAATATTGAGCTCTTCCCTGAGACATTGATCTTAATGAGTTTATATAACCAAACATATTTGCCAATGGAACCATGGCAGTAATTACAGTTGCATTACCTCTTTGCTCTTGAGTATTAATTTGACCTCGCCTACTATTTAAATCACCTATAACATCCCCCATATAATCTTCTGGTGTTACTACCTCCACTCTCATTACTGGTTCTAATAGTTTAAGAGTTGCTTTGTTACATGCTTCTTTAAAACACTGTCTTGAAGCCAGTTCAAAGGCAAGAACACTTGAATCAACATCGTGATGTAAACCGTCAAGAATTGTTACTTTATAATCTATAATAGGAAAACCAGCTAAAATTCCACTATCAGAAACTGATTCAATACCTTTTTCTACACCAGGAATAAATTCTTTCGGTATTGCCCCTCCCTTAATTTTACTTTCAACTTCTCTGCCTTTGCCTGGTTCTAAGGGCTCAATAGATAACTTAACTCTAGCAAATTGGCCTGCTCCACCACTTTGTTTTTTATGAGTATAATCAAACTCTGCATTATTTAAAATTGTTTCACGGTAAGCTACTTGTGGAGCCCCCACGTTTGCCTCTACCTTAAATTCTCTTTTCATTCTATCAACAATAATGTCAAGGTGTAATTCACCCATACCTTTAATTATAGTTTGTCCAGATTCTTCATCAGAAGTGACTCTAAAAGATGGGTCTTCTTTTGCCAGTCTTCCAAGAGCTTCACCCATTTTCTCCTGGTCTCCTTTTGTTTTGGGCTCAACAGCAATTTCAATTACTGGGTCAGGAAATTCCATTGGTTCTAATAATACCGGTGTTTCCTCGTTAGATAATGTATGTCCCGTAATAGTATATTTTAATCCAGCTAGAGCTACTATATCGCCCGCATTAGCTTCTTTAATGTCTTCTCTGGAGTTAGCGTGCATAAGAAGCATCCTTCCCACTCTCTCTTCTTTATCTCTTGAAGTATTGTATATCCCCGTTCCAGATTTGACTGTTCCAGAATAGATTCTAATAAAAGTTAAAGATCCTACAAAAGGATCGTTTGCTACTTTAAAAGCAAGAGCTGAAAATGGTGCATTGTCATCAAATTTCATTTCTAGTTCTTCTTCGGAGCCTGGTTTGGTTCCTTTGATTGATCCAATATCTAGTGGGCTAGGCAAATAATCAACAACAGCATCTAACAATGGTTGAACACCTTTATTTTTAAAAGCTGAACCGGTTAAAACAGGGACAAAATCAAATTTTAAACATCCTTTTCTAATACATTTTATAAGATCTTTTTCTGAAATTTCTTTTCCATTCAAATAATCTTCCATTAATTTTTCATCTTGCTCTACAGCTAATTCTACTAAATCTTGACGATACTTATTTGAACTTTCTTTTAAATCTTCAGGTATATCAGTTATCTCATATTCTGCTCCTAAAGTTTCATCCTTCCAAATGATTGCTTTCATTTTTATTAAATCAACAACACCTTTTAGGGATGACTCCATACCAACTGGAATTTGCGTTACTAATGGTTTAGCTCCTAATCTATCTTTAATCATATCGACACACATAAAAAAATCTGCACCTGTTCTATCTAGTTTATTGATAAAACATATACGCGGCACCTTGTATTTGTCAGCTTGCCTCCAAACTGTTTCTGATTGTGGTTCAACACCTGCTACACCATCAAATACTGCTACTGCTCCATCAAGTACTTTTAAAGATCTTTCTACTTCAATTGTAAAATCAACGTGACCAGGAGTATCAATAATATTTATTCTATGATCTTTCCAAAAACATGTTGTTGCTGCAGATGTAATAGTTATTCCCCTCTCTTGCTCCTGTTCCATCCAATCCATTGTTGCAGCTCCATCATGAACTTCACCAATTTTATGACTTTTCCCTGTGTAGTACAAAACCCTTTCTGTAGTTGTAGTTTTCCCAGCATCAATATGTGCCATGATTCCAATGTTTCTATATTTATCTAATGAATGTGTTCTTGACATATTTTTACCACCTGAAATGTGCAAAAGCTTTGTTGGACTCTGCCATTTTATGAACATCTTCTTTTTTCTTTACGGCTGAACCTCTTTTTTCATATGCATCAAAAATTTCATGAAAAATTTTATCTGACATATATTTATCTTTTCTTTTTCTTGAAGCATCAATCAACCATCTAATAGCTAAAGCTTGTGCTCTTTTTGATTTAACTTCAACTGGGACTTGATAGGTTGCTCCACCAACTCTTCTTGATCTAACTTCTACGGTTGGTTTAATGTTATTTATTGCTTCATTGAATATTGTGATTGGCTCTTCTTTTGTTTTAGTTTTAATTTTTTCAATAGCATCATATATAATTTTTTGAGCTACATTTTTTTTTCCATCATACATGATTGAATTAATTAATTTTGGAACTATAGGTGATTTAAATTTTGGATCTAATAAAGGTATTTTTTTTGGTTGCGTTTTTTTTCTAGACATGATTACTTGGCTTTCTTTGCTCCATACTTAGAACGTTGTTGTTTTCTTGCGGTAACTCCTTGAGTGTCTAGGTTACCTCTGAGTATATGATATCTTACTCCTGGCAAGTCTTTAACTCTACCACCTCTAATTAGTACAACAGAGTGTTCTTGTAAGTTGTGGCCTTCTCCAGGTATATAAGAAGTAACCTCGTGTCCATTAGACAATCTTACTCTGGCAACTTTTCGTAGTGCCGAATTTGGTTTTTTTGGTGTAGTTGTGTAAACTTTTACACATACACCTCTTTTTTGAGGAGATTTTTCTAAGGCTGGAACTTTGTCCCTAGATTTAACTTTTACTCTCTTTTTTCTCAACAACTGGTTAATAGTTGGCATAAAAATTCTTATTTAAATTTAGTTTTTAGTTTTTTGATGAAAATAACTGTCGTGTGTATAGTCATTTAGTGGCAGCGTTTAGTACACAAAGTACTACATTCCAACCAAAAACACGGCCAAATTACTATACAATTCTACTTTGTCAATTTAAAAAGACAATTTATAAGTGCTTTTTTTATTGATTTACTTGAGTTTCTGAAGGCTCTATTTTTTCTTGCTCAGATAAAAATTTTTCATCATCTTCTATTGCTTTTTTATCCCAGTTATTTTTAATCGAACCTGTGCCTGCTGGAACCAATCTTCCTACTATGACGTTCTCTTTTAGTCCCTGCAATTTATCTACTTTGCCCCGGATTGCGGCATCTGTTAAAACTCGAGTTGTTTCTTGGAAAGACGCTGCAGAAATAAATGACTCGGTTTGTAATGACGCTTTAGTTATACCCATCAAAACTCTTTCTGCAATTGCTGGTTTTTTACTTTTGGACTTTAATTCCTCGTTAACATTATCAAATTTAATTCTATCTATTATTTCTCCAGGTAGATAATTTGAATCTCCTGGATTAGTTATTTCAACTTTTTTAAGCATTTGTCTTAAAATGGTCTCAATATGTTTATCATTAATTACTACTCCTTGAAGCCTATAAACTTCTTGGACTTGGTTTACAAAATACTCAGTTAATTCTTCAATACCTAAAATTCTCAAAATATCATGTGGCAGTGGCTGGCCGTCTAAAAGATATTCGCCTTTTTTTATCATCTCGCCTTGATTAAAATTTATATGTTTACCCTTAGGAATTAAATAATTAGATGCATCACCAGTTTCTGGTTGTATAGATACTCTTTGTTTACCTCTAACTTCTTTTCCAAATATAACTTTTCCATCATTTTCAGCTATAATTGCGCTATCTTTTGCTTTCCGTGCTTCAAATAATTCAGCAACTCTCGGTAGTCCACCTGTGATATCTTTTGTTTTTGAAGTTTCTTTTGGAAGTCTTGCAATTACATCGCCTGCGGATATTTTTTGTCCATCTTTAACAGATAAAATTGAGTCAGGCACTAAATAGTATCTTGCTTCGTTATCGTCAGCTTTTTTAATTACATTACCCTTTTCATCTCTTAAAGTTATTCTTGGTTTAAGATCAGTGTTTTTTGATTGTGATCTCCAGTCAATGACTGATTTAGATGAAATTCCTGTTGCATCGTCTGTTATTTCTTGTAAAGAAATACCATCTATTAAATCTACATATCCCGCTATACCACTTTTTTCTGCAATCACTGGTGTTGTGTAAGGATCCCATTCGCAAATTTTTGTATTTTTTTTAATTTTGTCGTCATTTTGGAAAAATAATTTCGATCCATAAGGAACTTTATAAATAGCTACTTGTAATCCATTTTCATCTTCGATTGATAGTTGTGTATTTCTTCCCATTACAATTAGATTTTTTTTAGAATCTTCTAAAAGATTTGTATTAATAATTTTTAAAGTTCCTTCTGTTTTGCTTACAACTTGAGACTCTTGTTTTATTGAGGCGGTACCTCCAACGTGAAATGTTCTCATTGTCAACTGTGTGCCGGGTTCTCCAATTGATTGTGCTGATATCATTCCAATAGCTTCACCAACGTGAACCATTTTTCCTCTTGATAAATCTCTACCATAACATGTTGAACATACCCCATCTTTTGAACTGCATGTCATAACTGAGAAGACTTTTATTAATTTTACTCCAGCAGCGTCTATTTTTTCACAAGCAAACTCATCTATCATTTCATTTTTTTTTATTATAACTTCGCCTGAAATTGGGTTTTTAATATCTTTTGCAACGACTCTTCCTAAGGCCCTTTCAGATAAACTAACAATTACGTTACCACCTTCTATGATTTCCGATAATTTTATATCACCTGGGTTGTCACATTTTTCTTTAGTAATTGTTAAATCTTGAGCTACATCACAGAGTCTTCTAGTTAAATAACCTGAATTTGCAGTTTTTAATGCAGTATCAGCCAAACCTTTTCTAGCACCATGCGTTGAATTAAAATATTCTAAAGCAGTTAAACCTTCTTTAAAATTAGAAGTTATTGGTGTTTCTATGATCTCTCCAGAAGGCTTTGCTATTAAACCTCTCATACCTGCTAATTGCTTCATCTGCGCAGCAGAACCTCTGGCACCACTGTCTGCCATCATAAAGACAGAATTAATTTTAAGTCCATCTTTAGTTGTTTCAGTAGCTGAAATTCCTTTCATCATTTCCCCTGCAACTCTATCTGTACATTTAGACCATGCATCTACTACTTTATTATATTTTTCACCTCTTGTAATTAAACCTTCGGAATATTGGTTTTCATAATCAGTAATCAATTTTTTTGTTTCATCAATTAATTGACTTTTATTTGATGGAATTACTAGATCGTCTTTTCCAAATGAAATACCTGCTTTAAAAGCATGTTTGAAACCTAAATCCTTTAATTTGTCACAGAAAATTACCGTCTTTTTTTGACCACAAAATCTAAAAACTATATCTATAATTTCAGAAACTACTTTTTTTGGCAGAAGTCTATCTACTAATGAAAATTTTACATCGTTATTCTTTGGTAGCAAGTTTGCTAAAAGAAATCTACCAGCTGTACTTGTGTATTTTTCTATTTTTTTATTACCGTTTTCATCAAGAGTTTCGAACCTAGAAATTATTGTTGAATGAACATTTATTTGTCCTGATTCAAGCCCTTGTTCTATTTCAAAGCTATTGACAAAATATCCTTCAATTTTATCTTTTTGATAAGATTGTTGAGATAAATAATATATTCCCAAAATCATATCCTGACTTGGCACAATAATAGGTTTTCCGTTCGAAGGACTCAAAATATTATTTGTTGACAACATAAGTATTCGTGCTTCTAATTGAGCTTCTAAGCTTAAAGGAACATGAACTGCCATTTGATCACCATCAAAATCTGCATTAAATGCAGCGCATGTTAATGGATGAAGCTCTATTGCATCACCTTCAATTAGCTTGGGCTCAAATGCCTGTACACCTAATCTGTGTAACGTAGGTGCTCTATTTAAAAGAACAGGATGTTCCCTAACAATTAGTTCTAAAGCATCCCAAACTGCATTTGTTTCTTTCTCAACTAATTTTTTCGCTTGTTTGATCGTTGATGCCAAACCAAGTTTGTTCAATCTAGCATATAAAAAAGGCTTAAATAATTCTAAAGCCATTTTTTTTGGTAAGCCACATTCATGTAATTTTAAATCTGGTCCAACTACAATTACTGATCTGCCTGAATAATCAACTCTCTTACCCAAAAGGTTTTGACGAAATCTTCCTTGTTTACCTTTAAGCATTTCTGCTAATGATTTCAGGGGTCTTTTACCGGTTCCTGTAATTACTCTTCCTCTTCTTCCATTGTCAAACAATGCATCCACAGATTCCTGGAGCATCCTTTTTTCATTCCTTACAATTATGTCTGGAGCTTTAAGATCCATTAATCTTTTTAGTCGATTATTTCTATTTATAACCCTTCTATACAAATCATTTAAATCAGATGTAGCAAATCTTCCTCCATCAAGCGGAACCAAAGGTCTTAGTTCTGGTGGAATAACTGGGATAACTGTTAAAATCATCCATTCTGGTTTTTGGCCCGTTTCAATAAAAGATTCTAATAGCTTTAATCTTTTTATAGATCTTTCTTCATTAACTTTAGATTTAGTTTCTTGAATTGTTTTAACTAAAATTTTACGTTCTTCATCTAAATTAAGAGATTTTAATATTTCTAGAATTGCTTCAGCTCCTATACCTGCGGTAAAGGATTCTTCCCCAAACTCATCTTGATATTTAGCTAATTCTTCTTCATTTAATAATTGATTTTTTTTAAGTCCAGTTAAGCCTGGTTCTATAACAATAAAATTCTCAAAATATAAAACTCTTTCTACTTCTTTAAGCTTCATGTCAACTGCTAAGGAAATTCTACTTGGCAAAGATTTTAAAAACCATATATGGGCAACTGGTGTTGCTAAATTAATATGTCCCATTCTTTCTCTTCTAACATTGGATTTAGTTACTTCTACTCCACATTTTTCGCAGATGATTCCTCTGAATTTCATTCTTTTGTATTTACCACACAAACATTCGTAATCTTTTATAGGTCCAAAAATACGTGCACAAAATAAACCATCTTTCTCTGGTCTAAATGTTCTATAATTAATTGTTTCGGGTTTTTTTATTTCACCATATGTCCATGATTTAATTTTATCTGGACTTGCTAAAGTGATTTTAATGCTGCTAAAATTTTGAGAATCAGAAATATCTGAATTTTTAAATATATCGGTTAAATTTTTTTTCATAATTAATTTAGCTCTACATTTAATGCTAAAGATTTTATTTCTTTTACTAAAACGTTAAATGACTCAGGAATACCAGATTCAAAATTCTCTTCACCTTTAACAATTGTTTCATAAACTTTAACTCTACCTGCAACATCATCGGATTTTACAGTTAGTATTTCTTGCAAGCTATAAGATGCGCCATAAGCTTCTAGTGCCCAAACTTCCATTTCTCCAAATCTTTGGCCTCCAAGTTGAGCCTTACCTCCCAAGGGTTGCTGCGTAACCAAGCTATAAGGTCCAGTGGATCTTGCGTGTATTTTATCTTCAACCAAATGATGAAGTTTTAGCATGTATATAATTCCTACAGTTACATTTCTATCGAATTTTTCTCCTGTACGTCCATCCCATAATGGTGTTTGTCCTGACTTTGGTAATTTTGCTAATTCTAACATATTAGTTACATCATTCTCTTTAGCTCCATCAAATACTGGTGTTGCAATAGGTATTCCATTCTGCAAATTATCACATAGGTCTTTAAACTCTGTCTTCGTTAATTTTTCTATTTTATTTTCAAAAATTTCTTTGCCATAAATCGATTTAAGAAAGTTTGAAATTTTTTCAGTTTTTTCAATTTTTTTTTGATTATCATTTATTAATTTTTTCATTTGATCGCCAAATTCTTTACAAGACCATCCGAGATGTGTTTCTAAAATTTGTCCAACATTCATACGACTAGGAACTCCTAGAGGATTTAAGACTATATCAACTGGTTTACCGTTTTCTCTATAAGGCATGTCTTCAACAGGTACGATTTTACTAACAACACCTTTATTTCCATGTCTACCTGACATTTTATCTCCAGGCCTCAATCTTCTTTTTATTGCAACAAAAACTTTTACCATTTTCATTACACTTGGCAGTAAATCGTCACCACTTCTTATTTTTAAAACTTTGTCTTCAAATCTTTCTTGTATATCTTGTTTTGCTTTGTTGAATTGTTCTTTTAACAAGTTAATAGAGTCTTCTTTTTTACTATCACCTATTGTGATCTTAAAGATATCTGAAATACTTAATCTGTTAATTTTGTCAAAATCAAGTTTTTCATCTTTTTCTAAATCTTTTATTTTTTTATTTAATACTGCGCCATTAAGTATTTGATTAGCTCTTTGTTTAATGCTTCTCTCTAAAATTTCCTCCTCCACTATCTTGTCTTGTTGAACAGCCTCAATTTCTGCTCTTTCTATAGTTATTGATCTCTCATCTTTTTCAATTCCGTGTCTATTAAAAACTCTAACATCTACTACTACTCCACTACTACCTCTAGACATTTTTAGAGAGGTATCTGTAACATCAATAGCTTTCTCCCCAAATATTGATCTTAATAATTTTTCCTCAGGGCCCGAGGCAGAGTCTCCTTTTGGAGTTACTTTTCCAACTAAGATGTCACCTGCTTTTACTTCAGCTCCAATATAAACTATTCCAGATTCATCTAAATTTTTTAATGAATCTTCACTAACATTTGGTATGTCTCTTGTAATATCTTCTTCACCTAATTTTGTATCTCTAGCCATTACTTCATATTCAACGATATGAATTGAAGTAAAGACATCATCCGTTACACATCTTTCAGAAATTAAAATAGAATCTTCAAAGTTATACCCTTGCCAAGGCATAAATGCTACGGTTACATTTTTTCCTAAACCAAGTTCTCCTAATTTTGTAGAAGGTCCATCTGCTATTATGTCTCCAGAACTTACCTTGTCTCCAACTCTTACTAAGGGTTTTTGATTAATACAAGTATTTTGATTTGATCTTTTAAATTTTTGCAAATTATAAATATCAACACCTGACTTTGTAAAATCAGTTTCTTCTGTGGCCTTAATTACTATTCTTTTACCGTCGATTTTATCTACAGTACCATCTCTTTTTGCAACAATCGTAACTCCTGAGTCTAATGCTACGTCACTTTCTATGCCAGTCCCAACCAATGGAGATTCAGGTTTTAATAAAGGAACTGCTTGTCTCATCATATTTGATCCCATTAAAGCTCTATTTGCGTCATCATTTTCTAAAAATGGAATTAATGATGCCGCAACTGAAACCAGTTGTTTTGGGGATACATCAATATAGTCAATGTTCTCTGGTTTGGATAAAACAAAATTTAAGTTTTTTCTACATGAAACTAGGTCTTCGGTTATTTTACCGTTTTTATTTACTTTAGAGTTTGCTTGTGCAATCATATATTTTGTTTCTTCCATCGCTGATAAATATTCAATTTTATCTTCAACAATTCCATCTTTAACTCTTTTGTATGGACTCTCAATAAATCCATACTTGTTAATTTTTGCATATGTAGAAAGACTATTAATTAAACCTATGTTTGGACCCTCAGGAGTTTCTATAGGACAAATTCTTCCATAATGCGTCGGATGAACATCTCTAACTTCAAAGCCTGCTCTTTCTCTAGTTAGGCCTCCCGGTCCCAATGCTGAAACTCTTCTCTTGTGTGTAATTTCAGAAAGAGGATTTGTTTGATCCATAAATTGAGAGAGCTGTGAACTTGCAAAAAAATCTTTTAAAGAGACTGTAAGAGGTTTAGCATTAATTAAATCTTGCGGCATAGCAGACTCAATATCAAGAGTGGTCATCTTTTCTTTGATCGCCCTTTCCATACGATAAACACCAATACGCGCTTGATTTTCAACTAATTCACCAACAGATCTAACTCTTCTATTTCCTAGATGATCAATATCGTCAACCTCATCTTTACCATCTCTCAAATCAAGCATTTTTTTTATTATTGATAAAATATCATCATTTCTTAAAATTGTTATCTTGTCGGAGCAATCTAAATTTAATCTTGAATTCATTTTTACTCTACCAACATCTGAAAGATCGTATCTGTCGGAACTAAAAAAAAGATTATTAAAAATTTGAGCTGCAATTTCTACTGTTGGTGGTTCGCCTGGTCTTAAAACTTTATATATTTCAGTAATAGCTTCATTTTTAGTTTCATTTTTATCATTTAGGATTGTTTGTAATAAATATGGACCTTTATTTATTGAATTAGTGGTTGAAATTGAAATAGTATAAATTTTAGCATCAACAAATTTTTGAAGAATAGTATCATTTATTTCAGTACCAATTTTAAAATTTTCATCTCCAATTTTGATGTCTTTATGTAAATATTTTCCGTATAAAGACAAATTGTCAACAAAAATTTCTTTAAGTCCATCATCAAATAGTTTTTTTGCATTTAAAAAATTTATTTTTTCACCTAACTTTATTACAATTTTTTGATTTTTAGCATCTATAACCTCTTCGGAAAAATTTTTTGCTTTATAGTTTTCTGGATTAAACTTTGTCTTCCATTTTCCTAATTTTTCATCATAAATAAAATTTTCTTTTTCATAAAATTCATTAGCAATATCGGTTTTTGTATAACCAAGAGCCAAAAGTAGAGTTGAAGCAAAAATTTTTTTCTTTCTATCTATTCTAAAATATAAAAAATCTTTAACATCATATTCAAAATCTAACCATGAACCTCTATTAGGTATAACTCTACAATTAAATAGTAATTTTCCACTTGCATGAGTTTTTCCTTTATCATGGTCAAAAAAAACACCCGGACTTCTATGCATTTGATTAACAACAACTCTTTGAACTCCATTAGTAATGAATGTTCCGCTATTAGTCATCATTGGAACTTCACCCATATAAACTTCTTGTTCTTTTGCAGATAAAATATCTTTTGTATTATCTTCTTGATTTATTTCGTAAACTACTAATCTTAAAGTACACTTCAATGCAGATGAATAAGTTAATCCTCTTTGAATACATTCTTCTGTATCATATTTAGGTTTCTCTAATCTGTAAGAAACATATTCTAAAGTAGCTTTATCATTTAAATCTTCTATTGGAAAAATATTTTTAAAAACTCTATCAAAACCCTTTACAAGATGAAGGCTTGCATCAGAAACATATTCTGTAAGTTCTTTATATGAATTTTTTTGAACTTCAATTAAATTTGGAATAGACAAGCTTTCCTTAAGCTTTCCAAAATTTTTTCTAATATTTTTTTTTTCAGTAAAAGATAATAACATCTATCTTGTAACTCTGATTAAAATAAAATTAACCAGAAATTAAATTCTTTTAATTTATTTAAGTTCTACTTTTGCGCCTGCTGCTTCTAATTTTTTCTTAATTTCTTCAGCTTCTTTTTTATTTACACCTGATTTAACTTCTTTAGGAGCTCCTTCAACTAAGTCTTTTGCCTCTTTCAATCCTAAAGACGTTACACCTCTAATTTCTTTTATAACATTAATTTTTTTGTCTCCAGCTGCTGCAAGTACAATTGTAAATTCATCTTTTTCCTCAGCTGGTGCTGCTCCTGCTGCCGCACCTGCGGGTGCTGCTGCTACAGCTGCTGCTGCTGTAACTCCCCATTTTTCCTCGAGTTGTTTTGAAAGTTCGGCTGCTTCTACAACAGTCAAACTTGATAAATCATCTATAATTTTATTTAGGTCTGCCATATTATTTTGTATTTTTGTAGGGTTTATTTTTTACTTTTTTCGAGCGCTAAAATAGCGATTTTTGAAGCTGGCGCAAGTAAAAT
>MDTB01136090.1_pt1 | contig 26460 bp, 24 predicted proteins | sample 811161 | NCBI WGS metagenome assembly MDTB01 (sample SAMN05326650, study PRJNA326480) | marine metagenome | isolation source: seawater | place: Mediterranean Sea | collected 2009 | reverse complement strand
TATAAGTGTTGTATCTGAAGCAGGAGCTGATACATTTGTTCTTGGCTCAGCAATTTTTAATACAGATGATTATTCGAATACTATTTCTACTCTTCGCAGTAATATCGCTTAATTTAAGTTCTAAAGAAATATCTATTTCTATAGCTAATAAAAAGATATCTCTGCAGGTCGCTGACACTAATGAATTACGTGCTAAAGGCCTAATGGGAATAAGAGTTCTTAAAGAAGATGAGGGTATGATATTTTTATGGCCTGATGCAGATCAAAGATGTATGTGGATGAAAAATACCTCTATCAAATTATCAATTGCATTCATTAACTCTAACAAGATGATCGCAGAGATTAAGGATCTTGAGCCTTATAGCATTGAATCAGTTTGCTCTAGAAGTAATGATATTATTAGTGCTATTGAAATGAATAAAGATTGGTTTGTTAAAAATAATATTAGAGTCTTTGCAAAAGTAAATATTCCTTAAATATATCTACTTAATGTTGTCATTATCTTAGAAGTGATTGTCATCATTCCTTTTACTGGTGCAGGCAGGTCCTTACTTCCATGGTCTTTGGCTTCTTGCCCATGAATTTCTTCTTCTTCAAGCATTTTTTCTAATATCTCTCTACTCTTTTTATCATCAGGCGACATTTCTTTTAGGTGTCTCCTTAAGTGTTCAACTACTTGCCTCTCAGTTTCTTCTACAAAACCTAGGCTTGTACCATCGCCAATTAAAGCCGCTACAGAACCAAGAGTAAATGATCCTGCATAATACAATGGATCAAGCAAAGATTTTTTACCTCCTAATTCTTCAAGTCTTTGTGTGCACCATTCTAAATGAGCAAATTCTTCATCTCCTGCTTTAATTAGGTGCTCTTTTACTTCCGGTGTTTTAGAGAAGAATGCCTGACCTCTATAAAGTGCTTGTGCAGAAACTTCACCAGAAGCATTAACTCGCATCAATGAGATCGATTTTTCTTTATCTGATTTAGTAAGACTATCATCAGCTTCTGCCTGATCTTTATATGTAATAATTTTTAAGAAATGGTTGAGTTCATTTGCAATTTTATCGTTAAGACTCATAAATTTCTCCAATATCTGTTCTAAAAGTCATGTTATCAAATTTTATTCTTTCAATATTATCGTAAATATATCTTTTGCAGTCATCCATAGAATCTGAAGAATAGTTTAATGAGAAAACTCTACCGCCATTAGTTACTAATTGATCATTTATAGATTTTGTTCCAGCATGGAACAGTTTCGTATTTTTAATGTTGCCAATATTTATTGGAACTTCATTTTTGTATGAATTCGGATAACCTCCTGAAGCTATTACTACACCCATTGTTGCTCCAGCCTTCCATGTTATTTTAGGCTCTTCCCCATTCAAAGCTTGCAAAATAGCATCTAAAAGATCTGATTCCATTTGCATCATTAAGCATTGAGTCTCAGGATCGCCTAAACGACAATTAAATTCTAGAACCTTAGAAATATTGTTCTTTACCATTAAGCCAAAATACATAAAACCATAATAATTAATTCCTTTATTCTTTAATCCAGATATTGTTGGCTTCACAACTGTCTCTACAATATTATTCTTTAAATCTTCATTCATGAAAGGAGAGGGAGACATACAACCCATACCTCCAGTATTTGGGCCTTTATTTCCTTCAAGGAGCGGCTTGTAATCAATGCTCGTTTCAAATGGAATGAAAGAGTCAGGAGTTAATATACCCATAAAACTAAGCTCAGTACCAAACAAACATTCTTCAATAAGAATATTTTTACCTGCAACTCCAAATTTAGAGTCTTCCATAACTTCTTTAACCCATTCCTTTGCTTCTTCTAATTTACTGGTGACTAAAACTCCTTTACCTGCAGCTAATCCATCAGCTTTTAAAACTATTGGAAAATTAGATTTTTCAAGATGATCTATTGCTTTATTTGATGATGAAAAAAATGCTGCTTCCCCAGTTGGGATACTATTTTCAAATAGAAATTCTTTAGAAAATATTTTTGAGCCTTCAAGTTGTGCTCCCTTAGCATCAGGCCCAAAGACAAGAACATTAGAATCTGATAAATAATCTTTAATACCATTTACTAATGGATCTTCAGGACCAACAACTACCAATTTAATATTATTCTCTTCAACAAATGATTTAATCATTGGAAAATCATTAGAAGAAATATCTATATTAGTGCAACCAGTTTCTATTTCAGTTCCCCCATTACCTGGAGCAACAAAAACTTCAGTTACTTTTTCTGATTGTTGTAATTTCCATGCAATTGCATGTTCTCTGCCACCTTGACCTATAACTAAAATATTCATCAATGCTTAAAGTGTCTAACTCCAGTCAGAGTCATAGAGATCTTATGTTCATCTGCTGCGTTAATAACCTCATCGTCTTTGACTGAACCGCCTGGCTGTATGATATGTTTTACACCTTTTTCAGCAGCTAAATCGATATTATCTCGAAAAGGAAAGAAAGCATCAGAAGCTAAAACACAATTTTTAGAATCAAGACCTTCCTCATCTGCTTTCATGAATGCTATCTGTGTACTAATCACTCTGCTCATTTGTCCAGCCCCAATACCGAGAGTCATTTGATCCTTGGCAATGACAATTGCATTTGATTTCACATGCTTGGCAACTTTAAGAGCAAAAATCATATCTTTTAAATCCGTTTTATCAGGCTTTTCTTGTGAGACTGTTTTTAACTTAATTTCAGAGAAATCAATATTGTCGACTTCTTGAGACAAGTGTACCCCAGAAAAGGATTTCAACTCTTTTGTTACTGGGTTCATTATTTGGGCCTTTAGTACTCTGATATTTGGTTTTGCTTCTAGTATTTTTTTTGCGTCTTTATCAAAATCAGGCGCAACAAGAACCTCTATGAACTGATTGTCTATCATTTTTTTAATGACATCTTCAGTAGCAGTTTTATTTAGTGCTATAACACCACCAAATGCAGATGTTGGATCAGTAGAGAAGGCTTTATCATATGCTTTTTGTAAGTTATCAGCTGAGGCAACACCACATGGATTTGTATGTTTTACAATACAGACGGTTGGATCCTCAAATTCAGCACAACATGACCATGCAGATAATGCATCAACTACATTGTTATATGATATTTGTTTACCTTGTATGGGCCTTTTAAAATCAATAGGGCATTCTTCTTCAACAAAAAAATCTGCGCTTTGATGTGGATTTTCGCCATACCGTAAATCTATTTCAACAGGCTCTGATATTTTACTTAGCCAACATGCGACATCTAGATCATATTGTTGAGTGATAACAAACACTTCCGATGCAAAATCTTTTGAATCTTCTTCATCAATACCATCAGTTTTAATTAGTCCATAATCTTCTGGATTACATATAGCTATTGTATGTTTGAAGTTCTTTGCGGCTGCTCTAAGCATAGCTGGACCACCAATATCTATCTTTTCTATGATTTCTTGTTCTGAAGAATCTTTAGCTACCTCTTCTGAAAAGGGATATAAATTGACTACAACAAGATCTATTTTTTTAGCTCCAAATTCTTCTAATTCTTTACTGTCTTTTTCGCCGCGAGCAAGAATGCCTGCATGTATTTTAGGATGTAGAGTTTTAACTCTACCATCGAACATTTCAGGAGAGCCTGTGTAATCTGATACTTCAGTTACTTCAATGCCATTTTTTATTAGATGTTTGGCTGTGCCCCCTGAAGACAGTATTTCAACATTATTTTTAGCTAGAAATTCTGCAAGCTCAAGTATGCCGGTTTTATCATAAACACTTAAAAGAGCAGTTTTAATCTTTATCATTACAACAATCCATATTTAGCCATCTTTTTTCTTAGCGTCCCTCGATTTAGTCCAAGTATATTGCTTGCTTGGGATTGATTGCCTCTACACTTTTTTAATACTACTTCCAGAAGAGGTGGTTCTATTTGGCTTAATGTAAGATTGTACAACTCAATTGGATTCTGCCCATCAAGATTTCGATAATATCTCTTAATAGCTCTTTTGACTTCAGTCCTAAGACTTCTCTTCTTTGTATTAAACTTTGTTGACATCTAAATGATATAATTTCCGCTCGTAATGAAAACAGCTTCAATTTTCCTCAAAAAAAAACTAGAAGAAAATATTGATCATTTTTTAGACAATAGTCAAATACATTATTTAAAAAAAGTACTCAAAATTAAAGATGGTGAGCATATTCATATATACGATGGCCAAGGAAACAAAAATTTAGCAATATTTAATGGCAAAGATTCTATAAAGGTAATAGAAAAAGAAAATCAGAAGAGAAAATTTAAAATAACAGCTCTTGTGCCTATTCTTAGAAAAATACAATTCGAATTTCAATTGCAAAAAATAGTAGAGGTGGGTGTGAAAGATATTGTTTGCTATATTTCTGCCAAAACTAAAGATCAATATAATTTAGAAAAAGAAATAGAGAAGATTGAAAGATATCAGGAAATAATTAAATCTGCATTTTTACAATCAGAAAATTTATATTTACCTAAAATTTCTTTTATAGATTCATTATGTTCTTTCAATATAGAAAAATTCCAAAATACTATTGTGTTACAACAAAATGCTAAAGAGGTTTTAGGGGTGAATATAGAGTGTGATCTGATTATTTCAGGAGGGGAATTTGGTTTTGATCAATCTGAAGAAAAATTTCTTTCACAAAATCAAGCAACTTTTTTTAATTTAGGTGAAAATATACTTAGAGCTGAGACTGCTCCAATAGTCGCTTTATCAAGGGTAAATTTTTAAAGAAATGAAAGTAGGTTTTATTATCAATGATCTAGATTCAATGAATCTTAAGAAAGACACTTCTGTATATTTAATGAAAGAAGCTTTTAGTCGCGATCATGAAGTAAGAATTTTCGATGTTTGTGATGTAACTTATAAAGACAATGATCTTTATGCAGATTCTAGTAAAGTTCATTTTGATAATCCTGATAATCTTAAATTTTCATTACAGAATCCTGAAAATACCAGAATCAAAGAATTTGATTACGTTATTAACAGAGTGAATCCACCATTTAATAAAGAATATCTTTATTTAACACAATTACTTGAAGTGTCCGGAGTTGATTGCATTAATTCAGCAAAATCTTTGCGAGAAAATAACGAGAAATTAATTATTCTAAATTTTCCAGATTTAATACCATACACAAAAGTTACTAACTCATTGGATGAAATCAAAACTATTTTTAGTAAGGGTTTTGAAAAAGTAGTTCTTAAACCACTAGATGGCATGGGGGGTAAATCTATATTCTTTGTAAATAAAGATGATAAGAATCTTAATGTTGTTTGGGAGACTATTACACAAGGAGGGAGAAAACATATTATTGCACAAGAATATGTCGATGCCTCTAAAGAAGGGGATAACAGGCTTACATTTATAAATTATGAGCTGCTACCAAAAAAACTTGTCCGTTTAGCTTCAGACAGTGATTTTCGAGGAAACCTTGCAGTTGGAGCAACATCAAAAGTAGAAGATGTATCTGATTTTGATAAAGATATAGCAGAAAAAATTATTCCTTATCTAAAAGAAAATAGAATTTATTTTGCTGGGGCCGATTTATTGGGCGATAAACTATCAGAGATTAATCTTACTTCTCCTACATGCTTACAAGAAATTCATAGAGGGTCTGATGTAAACCCTGGAGCAATTTTCTGGGACAATCTAAAAGAGAATAAAAATTGAGTAAACAAGCAAATGTCGTGCTTAGTTTAGATTTTGGAACAAAAAAAATCGGAGTATGTATAGCAGAGACTTATACAGGCCAAAGTTCTCCATTGCCAGTCTTAAAAAATGATGAACATTTATTTGATAATCTAAATAAGATCATTAATGAATGGTTACCCAATTTTTGTATTATCGGCAAGCCCAGGGAAATGAAAGAAGATTTCAAAAAAGCATATGAAAGCTTTTATAAGGCTTTTAAAGAAAGATATGAGATTAATATTGCAGAAGTGAGTGAAGATTTTACAAGTCAAGCCATAAGCAAAGAGAAAAAGAAGCAAGATTATGATTCATATTCTGCAGCATTAATATTCGAAGAATGGTTTAATCAGAAAAATGCCTAATTTAATACCAAGAGATTTTATTGATAGACTTGTCAGTGATTCAGACATTGTTTCAGTATTAGGGGCTTATTTAGATCTCAATAAAAAAGGCAATAATTATGTCTGTAAATGTCCATGGCATGACGAAAAAACTGGTTCTTTCACAGTCAGCCCCCAAAAATCAATATATCATTGTTTTGGCTGTGGCAAGGGAGGTAACGTTCTTACATTTGTCCAAGAAATGGAGGGTCTAAGCTTTGTAGAAGCAGTTGAAAAGTTAGCAGAAATAAATGGTGTTACTGTACCAAGAGAATCAAGATCAAATATAGAAGATTACTCTAATATATATCAATTAAATCAAGTTCTTGCAGAGTATTACTTATCTGCCTTAAAGGATAAAAAGAATAAGCAAGTTGTTGATTACCTAAAAGATAGAGGTGTGACTGGAGAAACGGCAAAGAAGTTTCTAATTGGTTATGCCGATTTCAATCAAACAGAAATAAAAGAAAAATTAATAGAGCAATTTGGTGTAGAAACGCTTTTAAAAAGTAAAAATTTTCTTAAAAACGAAAAGGGAATTTACCCTTTTTTTAGAAATCGACTAATTTTCCCAATAAAAAATTCACCAGGTAAAATAATTGGGTTTGGGGGAAGATCAATAGACGATTCTATGCCTAAATATGTCAATTCTAGTGATAGTAAATTCTTCAATAAACAAAGAGAGCTTTACGGATTTAATAATGCAAAACAAGATCATAAAAAAGATTACTTTATAGTCACAGAAGGTTATATGGATGTAGTCATGCTTTCGCAGCATGGTATAGAAAACTCAGTTGCTTCCTTGGGTACGGCTTTTTCTTTAAATCATTTACAGAAACTATTTAAATTGAAGAAAAAAGTAGTTTTCTGCTTTGATTCCGATGAAGCAGGACTTAAAGCGGCATGGAAATCTTTACAACTTTCTCTTGGCCAAGTATTTGACGATAAAACAGTTAGATTCTTATTCCTGCCAGAAGGAGAAGATCCAGATTCTTATGTAAAGGAAAATGGACAAGAAGCATTTATTAAAAAAATTGAAAGATCTATGGTATTAGAGACCTTTGTCTATCAATTTATTAAGAGAGGCAGGAATCTAGATTCCCCTGAAGATATCAGATTAATTATTCATGACTTCAAACAAATAATTAAATTAGCAAAGTCTGAAACGCTAAAAGAAATGCTTTTGCAAAAATTTGAAAAAGAATTAAATATAAAAAAAGATTTATTGCTTAAACAAGATGGGCCAAAAAAGAAAATCACTAAACCTTCGCCTAAAAAGGATAAATTTGTAACAGAGTTTAATAATCAATATTGTCTAATAATTTACCTTTATGAAAATTATTACGAAACAATCAAGGAATCCGCTGAGACTTTTGAAAATTTTTTGCTTAAACCTATAGAAGAAAAAGATCGTTTGGTTTTCTTGCCAATTGATCTTGAACTAGACAAGCTTGCAGAAACAATACGCGCACTAAGGGAAGGCCAAAAAAGAAAAAGTAAAGATTATGAAATATTAGATACTGCGATATATGCAAAAGCTATGATGATAGATATAAATTTAACCAATGAAGAAGCACTAAATGAATTTAACAGAGCTACAGACAGTATTAGGCTCGAATTTGATAAATCGTTTTTAGAATATCTAAAAGAATTAGCAGAAAAAAGAGAACTAAGTGTAGAAAGAAAAGAAAATCTGCAAAAATTGTTAAATTTGAGTGATAATATCTCAGTTCAGGAAGAGGAGCTTATAAAATTTCTAAATACTATGGTTGATTTTTAAGATTTTATTAGCATATAGAAACGCATGGCAGAAAAAACTAATCCAGTAAATAAAAGTAACGCATCAACTGATATTGCACAGTTAATTCAGCTTGCGAAAGATCAAGGGTATCTAACACATGCTGATATCACAGATACATTGCCCGATGGTTCTACAGACGCCGATAATTTTGAAGAAATAGTCCAAGTGCTTAAAGACATGGGCATAAAGGTCTTTGAAGATACTCCAGATGAAGATGAATTAATGCTTGGAGAAGATGAAGAGACTGATGATGTAGCTGCAGAAGATGCAGTTGCTGCACTTTCGCAAACAGAAATAGAGTCTGGCAGAACTACTGATCCAGTAAGAATGTACATGAGGGAAATGGGTAGTGTAGATCTCTTGACTAAAACTGGAGAAATAGATATCGCAAAAAGAATCGAAAGTGCTATGAAGGAAGTTCTTGCACTATGTGCTGAATACCCGCTCTGCATAGAATATATTCTGGACTTCTTCGATAGAATAAAAATTGGAGAAAAAAAGACTCAAGATTTAATTTCAGGATTCATGATAGATGATCCAGTTGAAGAAGTTGTTGAAGAGGAGTTTGTAGAAAACAGTAATGAAGATGAAGAAGAAGCAGTTACAGCAGTATCTTTCGAAGAGTGTGCAAGCAAAATAAGAATCATTAAAAGAGAATACAATAGATATCTTAAATCCCTTAGCAATAACAAATTAGATACCAAAGGCCAAAAAGCTTTAGATAGATTGAAGTCAGAATTTCAGATTATAAAATTTAATTCAAAAGTTTTTGATACTTTAGTTGAGATCCCAAGTGAAAAAAGATTCTTAGTTGGAGGCTTTGAAAAAGAATTAAAAAGACTACTTAAATCTATAGGAGTACCAAATAAAGAAATAAGAGAATTAATTGATACTAATCTAATCAATACAAGACTTTTAACAAAAATTGCAAAAGATAGACGGTTCAAGAAAAAAGCCGTAGAGGAGATCAAACCTACTTTCATTCGAATTCAAAAAGATTTAATTAAAATAGATGAAAACAACTTAATGCCTGTTACTCAAATCCTTTCTTTAAATAAACGAATAAATAAGTCATATAGAGGCCTTCTAAGAGCAAAGAAAGAAATGATTGAGGCTAACTTAAGATTAGTTATATCTATAGCAAAGAAGTATACCAACAGAGGTCTGCAATTTTTAGATTTAATACAAGAAGGAAATATTGGCTTAATGAAAGCCGTCGATAAGTTTGAATATAGGAGAGGATATAAGTTCTCCACATATGCGACTTGGTGGATAAGGCAGGCAATTACAAGATCAATCGCTGATCAAGCTAGAACTATCAGAATTCCTGTTCATATGATAGAAACTATTAATAAATTAAATAGATTATCTCGGCAGATGATGCAAGAAATTGGCAGAGAACCAACTCCTGAAGAAATGTCAAAGAGGCTTGATATACCAGAAGACAAAATGAGAAAGGTTATGAAGATAGCCAAAGAACCTATTTCTATGGAGACACCAATAGGTGATGATGAAGATTCTAATTTAGGAGATTTTCTTGAAGACTCTTCAATAAACTCTCCAATTGATGATGCTTCAATAAGAAGCCTTAAGGATTCTACCGATGAGATCCTGGCTTCATTAACAGCTAGAGAAGCAAAAGTATTAAGAATGCGTTTTGGTATCGGCATGAATAACGATCACACTCTTGAAGAAGTCGGAAAACAATTTGATGTAACAAGAGAAAGAATTAGGCAGATTGAAGCCAAAGCTTTAAGAAAATTAAGACACCCATCAAGATCAGATGTGTTAAAAAGCTTTTTGCACGAATAGTTATCCTTTGTTAAATTATTAAAAGAGTTTAGACTACTTTACTCCGTGGGCCTGTAGCTCAGTTGGTTAGAGCAGTGGACTCATAATCCATTGGTCGGAGGTTCGAGTCCTCCCGGGCCCACCATTTTCACAATTTGTTAGTATAAATATTAAAGATGAATATCATAGGTATTGACGAGGCGGGAAGAGGACCTTTAGCAGGCCCAGTCGCTATTGGAGCAGTTCAACTAGATCCCAATAAAGAATTTGCTGAATTAAATGATTCAAAAAAATTATCAGAAAAGAGAAGAAATGAGCAAGATATCTATATAAGGGAAAACGCCTTATATTTCGATGTAAAACTTATTGATAATAAAATGATTGATGAACTTGGTATTAAACAAGCAACTATTTTTGGTATGGAAGAAATCATCAAATCAATCCAACCAATTCCAGATAAGGTCATCATTGATGGTAATGATGAAATAAATACATCAATAAATTATCAAAGTATTGTAAATGGAGACCAAACCGAGAAACCAATAATGGCAGCTTCTATAATAGCTAAAGTTGCAAGAGATAACTTAATGCTAGAAATTGATGAAGAATTTCCAGAGTATGGCTTCAGGAATCATAAAGGTTATGGAACGAAAGAACATATGAAAGCGCTGAAGTTACATGGACCATGTAAGTATCATCGAAGATCATTTGCTCCTGTGAAGAAAGCAGGAATAGGTCTGTTCCAAGAAGTAGAAAATTTAGAATTCAAGAAAAAAGCTAGAGAGCTTCTTGAAAAGTATGATGATGAAATGATAAAAGATCGTTTAGATTCTTTAGAAGAAACTGAAGATTACATCATCAAACTTACAAAAGCTCTTAGAGAAGAATGGTTGTTTGTAAAAAAAGCTTCAGCCAAAAGATAAACTCCTCTACTTTACAAAAAAAGGGCTTCCGAAGAAGCCCCTTATATCATTCTTACGAAGATTTTCTTATTTTTTACCTATTTTTGGAATGTGTAAAATCGCAAGCCAAAAATTAAATATAGGAAAAAAGACTAAGAATGTTAGGTAGAATAAAAATGGTGCAAAAGCTCCAAGTACAAAATAGGCTAGTCCCATTTGTACCCCAATAGATGCAAACCATCCACTACCATCAAAGTACTCTCCTAAACCTCCAAGAATTGTAATAACACCTAAAACAATAAGAGCATTAGAAAGCATTGCTGCGAAACATAATGGAATTTTTAAACCAAATGATGCTAAGGCTATGACGTCTTCAGCAACAGAGCTTGATTTATCAACTTTCACATTTGCTCTATCAGGCTGAAAATATAAACCAGCAATTGCAAAACCAACCATTGCTGTAAGAACAATGACTAAAAGATCTTCTAATATCCAAAGTCCAACCCCAAAATATTCTATAGTGTCACCAAAACTAGATAGATAACCTAGTAATCCAACTAAAGTTGCAACAAGTACGGCAACAAACACTAAAACACCAAATACAGTAAAGACTACTGGATTACTTATTGAAGTTGGATTAGCTTCAATCAACTCATTAATTGCTGTTTTAAACTTATTTGAAAAGTTCAAACCTACTAAAACTACAACAATCATTACTAAAGCGCCAAAAAATCCTTCTGCGCCTCCCATATCTACAAAAGAAAACATTTGAGCTATGGTAAAAATAGGTCCTAATTCACTCATAATAATATCTCCACTAAACTGTTAATAAATAAATTCCTATTATTAAAATAAGAACAATACCGACTGCTACTGACCATGCATAAGCATGCTTAAGAAAAATAGAGAGTTTTTCATAACAAAATGCACTTGCCTTTTCCATATAAGAAAAAACGAGGTCTATAAAATGATTTACTCTCTCTAAAACGTTATTCATCATATCCATAAATAAACTCCAGTGGCACCTTTACCACATAAGTGTTTATTTTGGACAGAAAATTTATAGAGGTCAATTAGAAAATTAATTATTTTCTTCTTTGTACCTGTCAAACCAAGCTAATATATGATCAACTTTTGTAATTAAATTTGATGGCCTACTTGCAATTCCATGCGCTGTATCAGGTATACGAATCATCGCACTATCAATACCTCTTAATCTTAGGGCTTGATAAAACTGTTCGGTTTCAGACATAGGTGTACGTCTATCTTCTTCACCTGTTATCAACATGGTCGGAGTAGTGACATTTCCAACTAACGATAAGGGTGAACGTTTCCAGTAATGTTCAACATGTTCCCAAGGCGGTCCTGGAAACTGATGATATATTTGTCCGACCATAGAGTCTGCGGTTAAAGGCTTGCTTAGCCAATTGATAACTGGTTTAGATGCAACTGCTGCATTAAAACGATCAGTTAAACCAACAGCATATGCAGTGCCAATACCACCAGCACTCCCACCAGCTATAAAGAGATTATTTTCATCGATAATCCCTTTATCAATTAAAGCATCAATACCTGACATATGGTCAGCAAAATCTTCTGAGCTAGCATACTTATATTGCAAAAGTAGAGCAAAATCTTCTCCATAAGATTCACTCCCTCTGTAGTTATCGTAAAAAACGATATATCCAGCTGCTGACATAATCTGGAGTTCTGAAGAAAAGTGAGGCCCATAAGCTAAATGAGGTCCGCCGTGTATTTCCAGAATTAAAGGATACTGTTTTGTTGGATCATAATCAGGAGGAGTAATATACCATCCCTGTATTTCTTGACCATCAAAAGAAGATTTGTAAACTATTTCATTTACTTCGCCAAGTTTTTTATGGGCAAGGAGATCTTCATTAAGTCCAGTTAAAATCTTTAACTCTCCATTTTGCATGATAGCAAGATCAGCAGGACGGTCAGATTGACCATGGGTAAAAGCAATAGTATTTTTGGCAACATGAAATTCACCAGAAATATATGGCCGTCCGATTGTAGTGCCTCCAATACTTGTTGCAGCTTCGCTTAATTGTCCAGTTAATGTAACTTTTCCTACCTTTCTTATGCCTCTTTCATCAAAAGTAAAATAAATGGATTGATTGTCTTCTGCCCAGATTATATTTTCTGCATCTCCATCCAATCCTAGTGAAATGACTCGCATATTTTTGCCTTCTAAATCCATCACAGCAATTCTATTAGGTGTATAGGCAAGAGGACGACGCTCTCTTAAATTAAATGCAATTAACTTACCATTAGGTGAAACAACAGGAGAACTTTCTTCACCTGATTGATTAGTAATTTGATCAATGCTTTTATCGGCGACTTTAACTCTATAAATATCAGCCTCACTACTAGCAAGCTCCCAATCGTCTGATCGATAAGCTGAAAAGAAAATATTTTCACTATCAGGACTCCAAGAAAGCGATCCATAATGATTGAAATCTCCTATAGTTAGCTGCCTTGCCGAACCACCCTCTGCCGGCACGACAAATATATGTCGGTAAGAAGGTTCAACAATACCTCTACCATCATATTGATATCGAGTTGTAGTTACAGTAATTGGTTTTTTTGCCCAGATGGCGCCTTCTGGTTTTTCTCGTGATTCGACAATAGCATTACTTTTAGCTTTTACATTCATTGTAAATGCTATCCATTTTCCATCAGGTGACCAAGATAGACTTGATGGAGATTCCGATAACTGTGTTATCGCTCTTGTTTCACCACTCTTAAACCAATACATATGAATTTGTCTTGATTCAGAATTATTTGATAGAAACGCAAGTCTGTCTTGATTCGGTGACCAGCGCGGTGAATATGAATCACCCAATTCAGAATATAATGGACGATGATCTTCACCATCTATTTTTATTTGCCAGATATTCGAACGAACTTCATCTTTCATTATGTCGTGTGATTTACGAACATAAACTATACTCTTGCTATCCGGAGAAACTTGAGGATCAGAAGCCCACTCCAGTTCAAATACATCCATCGGATCGAAAAAGTCATTACTTTCTTGAGCTTTAATTGGAAATATTAAAAATACTATTAATGAAAATAGGTAAAGGTATATCGTTTTCATGAGACTTAATCTAGATCAAATCTATCCGCATTCATGACTTTATTCCAAGCACTAACAAAGTCAGTTACAAATTTATCTTTAGAATTATCTTCAGCATATACTTCTGCAATTGCTCTTAATTGTGAATTCGATCCAAATACAAGATCAACTCTTGATGCTGTTCTTACTTTTTCACCATTTACTCTGTCTTTTGCCTCATAAGAATTTTTACCAGAAGGTTTCCATTCAACATTCATATCTAAGAGTGTTGTAAAGAAATCATTAGATAAAGTATTTATATCGTCTGTAAAAATACCATGACCATTTGCACTGATACCAAGTGATCTTAAGCCACCAACTAATACCGTCATTTCAGGAGCAGTTAAACCAAGTAATTGGGCTTTGTCGACAAGCATCTCTTCAGGAGTTACAGAAAATTCTGTTTTTTGATAATTTCTAAATCCATCTGCATAAGGTTCGAGGACTTCAAATGATTCAACGTCTGTATGTTCATTTATTGCATCTCCTCTACCACCTATAAATGGAACCTCTACTCCAGATGCCTTTTCTATAGCAACATTACCTGCCAACACTATCACATCAGCAACAGATACTTGTGCTTCGCTTGCTATACCTTCTAACACACTTAAAACACTTACTAATTGTTCTGGTTTATTGGCATCCCAGTCTTTTTGTGGTGCAAGCCTTAGTCTTGCTCCATTTGCTCCACCCCTCATATCAGAACCTCTAAAAGTTGAAGCACTTGCCCATGCAGTTTCAATCATTTCTTGGATACTTAAATCACTTGCAAGAATTTTTTCTTTGACTGAATCAACATCAAAGTCACTATTACCTGTTGGAACTGGATCTTGCCAAATAAGATCTTCTTCAGGCACTTCAGGACCTAGGTATCTAATTTTTGGACCCATATCACGATGAAGTAACTTAAACCAAGCACGAGCAAAAGCATCAGCGAATTCATCTGGGTTTTTATGAAATCTCTCTGACACTTTTCTATAAGCAGGATCTTCTCTCATTGCCATATCTGCTGTTGTCATCATCGTTGGAACGAGTTTTGTATCATCTCCAGCATCTGGTGCAAGATCCTCATCCTTTGGATTTACAATGTGCCACTGATTTGCTCCTGCAGGACTTTTCACTAATTCCCACTCATTATTTAGGAGTAAATCAAAATAACCGTTATCCCATTTAGTAGGATTTGTTGTCCAAGCTCCTTCGATGCCACTTGTTATTGTGTCACTACCTTTTCCAGATCCATGATTATTCTTCCAACCAAAACCCATTTCCTCAATTTCAGCTCCTTCTGGTTCTACACCAACTAAATTTGCATCTCCAGCTCCATGAGCCTTACCAAATGTATGGCCGCCAGCTGTTAGAGCAACAGTTTCAGCATCGTCCATTGCCATTCTCCCAAAAGTCTCTCGAATATCTTTAGCACTTGCTAATGGATCAGGTGTACCATCAGGCCCTTCAGGATTTACATAAATTAGGCCCATTTGAACTGCAGCAAGTGGATTTTCTAAATCTCTTTCGCCCGTATAACGCTCATTAGCTAACCATTCTTTTTCTATACCCCAATAAATATCCTCTTCTGGTGCCCATATGTCTGGTCTTCCACCACCGAATCCAAATGTTTTTCCGCCCATAGATTCAATAGCAACATTACCTGCAAGAATTAATAGATCTGCCCAACTTATTTTATTGCCATATTTTTGCTTAATTGGCCAAAGTAATCTTCTAGCTTTATCAAGATTTCCATTATCAGGCCAGCTATTTAGAGGAGCAAAACGTTGAGCGCCAGTGCCTCCTCCACCTCGACCATCTCCTGTTCTATAAGTTCCAGCAGCATGCCACGTCATCCTTATAAAAAACGGGCCATAATGACCATAATCAGCAGGCCACCAATCTTGAGAATCAGTCATTAATGAATTTAAATCTTCTTTAAGAGCTTTGTAATCTAGCTTCTTAAATTCTTCTCTATAATCAAAATTCTCATCCATTGGATCAGATTTTTTATCATGCTGATGTAGCATATTGAGATTTAATTGGTTTGGCCACCAATCTTGATTAGATGCAGAACCAACCAAAGTTTTTTTATTGGGCCCAGAAGAGACTGGACACTTATTTTCGTCACTCATATTTTTTACCTTTCTAAATTAGAAATAATTTTCTATTTTATTTTAACTGACATTTTGAACAAAAAAATGTGCTTCGGCTATTTTGTATGATCCTTTTAATCTTTTGACCACATTTTTTACAAGCTTTACCCTCCCTATCGTATACATTTAATTGAATTTTAAAATATCCTGGTTTCGCATCTGCATTAAAATAATCATTTAGGGTAGTGCCGCCTGCATCTATAGCTTTCTTCAGTATCTTCTTGCTATTTTTAAGAATTATTTTAGACAGACCCTGAGTAATTGAAGACCCAATCTTTAGAGGAGAGATCTTGGAAGCAAATAATATTTCACAAGCATAGATATTTCCAATCCCTGAGATTATCTTATTATTTAATAAGATCGATTTTATAGTTGACTTAGAGTTTTCAATTTTCTCCTGAAAATATTTAGAGTCTGCACTTTTCTCAAAGGGATCAGGCCCATTATTTTCTAATAATCGATGTTTTTGCTCTGTCTTAATTATGAGGATAAGGCCAAACCTTCTTACATCATTAAAAATAAGATGTTTATTAGAGTTGAGAGAGAAAGCTATATGATCATGTTTGTCTAAGTTTAGAGTATCAGCAACTCTCAAATTTCCTGTCATACCCAGATGGATTAAGAGAGAGTACTTATTTTTAAAGTCTATTAAGATATATTTTGCCCTTCTTCTAACACCCTCAATTTCTGTGTTTAAGATATTATTTTTTTGATTCTTATTAAACTTTATTCTGAGGTCATATTTGCTGAGATAAATAGAATCTATCCTTCTTTCATAAATATAAGGTTCGATGCCTCTTTTTGTGGTTTCTACTTCAGGAAGTTCTGGCACTTAATTAAATTGCTTATTTATTTTAACAATGTCTTCAGGTCTCAATATTCCAATAGCTTGTTTGTACTGTAGCGATGTAACAATAAAACCATACATTGCTTGCGAAAGTCTATTTTGAGTTTCAGAATAATTTCTCTCTGCTTGAAGTAAATCAATTAAGTTTCGTGAACTTAATTCATACCCTAGTCTTGTTGCTTCTAAAGCATCTTTTGAACTATCAACAGCTGTTCTTAATGAAATAATATTTAATTCAGCTGTTTTTAATGCGGTATATAAGCTTCGTATCTGCTGTACTACACTTCTCTCTATGAGAATCATCTGTTCTTCAGATTTTACTTCTTGTAGTAGTGCTTGTCTTCGTTGTGAATTGTTAAGTCCAGATGTAAAAAGAGGCATAGAAAATTGTAAAGAGAATGCTCTATTTTCAGTTTCAGTAGGTATTGAAAAAGGTAATTCAATATCTGATTCAACTCCATCAAAGGTATATTGTTTCGAAGTTCTTCTGCTCGCATTAGCATTTAGATCAATTTTGGGTAAATAGTTTGCTGTTTTTGATCTAGTATTTGATTCTGCCGCTTCTAGTCTATTTTGAGCTTCGATAATTAAGTAGTTTGCAGCTCTACCTTTCTTTACTTCGGAATCTATTGCTTCAGATGGAGCAATAAATTCATTATCTTGGTTAAGAGCAGTGACCATTTTTACTTGTCTGCCAACGATTGAATTTAATTCTTCAAAACTTATATCTACATTACCTTCAGCAAGAACTCGATCAGATTGAGCTCTATTATAAGCAGATTTGGCTTCAGCTAACTCTATTCTAGATGCTGCTCCTGAATTAAATCTTTGTGTAACTGTTTGGTACTGATTATTTAAGGCTTTCTCAGTTGCTTCAGCAGATTTTAATGTTGATTTTGCCGACAAAACCTTAAAGTAAGCTTGCGTTACTCTTATCATTAAATCTTGTTGCTGATAAGCAAACCTTGCTTCAGCTGCTTCATAGTTTTGTTTTGCTTGTCTTGTTACAAACCAAGAATCAAGCCTGAAAATAGGCTGGCTTAAATTTAGGTTATAACTAAATGTATTGTAATCATTTTGTAAAACTCTCTCTTGGTAATACTCATTCCAGTTTGTTGAGGCTGAGAATCTTAATTGTGGTAATAAACCAGATCTTGCTTGATTCAAGTACTCTTTTGAAATTTTTAGATCAGCTTTTTTTGCATTAAAATCTGGGTCTTTCTCTAAAGCTTCTTGATAAATAGAAAGCAAATCATTTGCATTAACGTTAAACGTTAATATAAGTAATAAAAATTTAATATAAAACTTCATTCTTCCTAAATTAGAGAGTATTCTGCAATATAAGTTCAAGATTAACAATTAAATTACAATTTATAAGCTAATGCAAAAAAATAAAATACCTAAAATTTTAATAATTGCTGGCTCGGACTCAGGAGGAGGTGCAGGGATCCAGGCAGATATAAAGGCAGTGACCTATTTCAAGGGTTATGCAATGACAGCAATAACAGCAATAACCTCTCAAAATACTAAAGGCGTTCAAGAAATATTCCCATTACCAATAGATCATGTTGATTCACAGATTAATTCTGTTCTAGATGACCTTGAACCTGATCTAATTAAAACTGGAATGCTGGCAGACAAAAGTTTAATAAAAATGATAGCTAATAAAGTTCAGGATTACAGATTAATTATGGACCCTGTAATGGTTGCAACATCTGGAGATATTCTGGTAGCTGAAGATTGCATTTCGGTGATTAAGGAATATCTTCTACCAAAATCATTTTTAATAACCCCAAATTTATATGAAGCTGAATTACTAAGTAACATAAAAATTACTAGTGTCGATAAACAGATTGAAGCAGCTTTTAAAATACTCGAATTGGGAGCAAAAAATGTATTAGTTAAAGGCGGCCATTCAAAAACTGACTTGATTACAGATGTCTTAGTTCAAGCAGATAAGAAAGTTAATAGTTTTGAATCTAAAAAAATAGATTCAAAGAATACTCATGGCACTGGCTGCAGTCTTGCTAGCGCAATTGCTTGCTTAATTGGACATGATAATGATTTAAGTCAATCTGTTCAGACAGCAATTAGTTATGTGCAAAATGGTATTTCAAATGCACCTAACTTTGGCTCTGGGAACGGCCCTATATTACATTTTGATGTTTAAAGCAGAAGTCAAGGGAGATTCATTAAGTATAGATCTGGCACCAAATAAATCTTCCTCTATTAATGAGAACTTAGTTTTTTTTGGATTCTTATCTTTACTTTGTCTTACGTTTGGAATTGGTTTTTTCTTTATCGGAGCAACAATGATACTTCCCTTTGCTGGGCTAGAAGTTTTAGCTCTTATTTTAATTTTAAGAATCAATCGTAAGTGGCTAAACCAGAAGCAGACCCTTCACCTAGACAAACTATATGTAAAAATCGAAAAAGACGATAAGGAAATGATCTTTGATAGATTTCTATCAAAGTTTTTAGTTGAAGAAAATAACTCAAAAAAACTTTTATACCTTAAATCAAGCAATGAGAGGATAGAAATTGGGTCATTTTTGAATGAAGAAGAGAAAGAAGAACTAATAAATTTATTAAAGAAGAAAGTAGCCGATTTAAATTTTAGCTAAATGTAAATCCAGTTGATCATAAACTGGAAGACCATCTAGATATATAGGATAGCTCTCACCAAATGTTAATGGTTTTAAGTAATCAATACCTTTCTGAGAAATTCTAAAACCATCCTTAGAGATAAAATCTGCAGGAACTGTTTTTTCTTTGTTTGCAATATGCACAAGATCAGATTCTTTTATGCTCCAAGTATATGGATCATTGCTATCTCTGCATATTACTGGCATGCAACCACTTTTATTATTTAAAGCCATATTAGCCGCAGCTTTTCCTACAGCGATTGCTTGCTTAACATCAGTCATAGAAGAAATATGCCTTGCACTTCTTTGTAAATAGTCGGAAACAGACCAATGATATTTAAAATTAAGATTTTTATCGATTAGGTTAGCTAGTTTTGGCGCAAGACCACCAAGCTGATTATGGCCAAATGAATCTTTTTTGTCAGATGTCGCATAAAATTCTCCATTTTTATTTTTTAGTCCTTCCGAAGCCACTATAACTGAGTATCCAAAATCTTCTACATCTTTTTGTACTCCGGTAAGAAAAGCTTCTTCATTAAATATAACTTCAGGGATTAAGATTTTATGTACATAAGTATTTTTATCATCATAATGATCATTAGCTAGCTCAGCTGCTGCAGCTATCCATCCAGCATGTCTACCCATCACTTCAAGAATGAAAACTTTAGTAGATGTTTTGCACATAGATTTGATATCTAACGATGCTTCTTTAGCTGAAGTTGCAACATATTTAGCAACTGAACCAAAACCAGGACAGTTATCTGTAATTACCAGATCATTATCAATAGTCTTGGGAATAGCAATCGCATTTAAGGAATAATTTAAATTTTTGGCAGCTTCGGAGATCTTATGACAAGTATCGGCCGAATCATTCCCTCCATTATAAAAAAAATGACCAATGGAATATTTATCTAATTGTTTAAATAAATCTTGATAGAATTTTTCGTCCTCTATTTCTGGGAGTTTGTATCTACATGATCCAAACATACCTCCTGGAGAATCTAGCAGAAGTTCAAGTGGTCTTTCTGATTTATTTAAGTCATAAATTTCATTTTCAATTAATCCGACAATACCATTCTTTCCAACATAGATATTTGCCTCAGGGACTTTTTCTTTGAGCTCGGAAAATAGGCCAAAGGCTGAACAATTAATCACTGAGGTAACTCCGCCTGACTGAGCATAAAATGCATTTTTCATGCCACTTATCTTATACTCCCTTTATCATAACTAAAAGTATGAAAATTTTTTTTCTTGGTATTTCTGGTACTTTCATGGGTAATCTTGCTCAGATGGCAAAGTATTTGGGCCATGAAGTTTCAGGCGTTGATGATAAGGTTTATCCACCAATGTCTACAGAGCTAAAGAGTTCTGGTATTAATTTTTCAGAAGGCTATACAGCTAAAAATTATCAGTCTGCTGACTTATATATAATTGGTAATACAATTTCACGCGGTAATGAAATTCTAGAAAATATTCTAAGAAAAGGGGATAAGATTATTTCCGGACCAGATTGGCTATATCAAAATATTTTAAGAAATAAGAAGGTTATTGCCGTATCTGGCACTCATGGTAAAACATCAGTCACTTCAATGATTGCCCATGTATTAATTGATAATGGTATGGATCCAAGCTATTTAGTGGCAGGCATTCCTAAAGGTTTTAATAAATCTTGGAATCTAACAGAATCTGATTACTTTATTATTGAAGCAGACGAATATGACACTGCTTATTTTGATAAAAAACCTAAATTTTTCCACTACAAACCAGAAATCCTATTAATTAACAATGTTGAGTTTGACCATGCAGACATATATAAAAATGTAGAGCAAATTGAACAAAATTTTATGGAACTTGTTCAAGGATTGCCTAATGAGTCAATAATCTACTTAAATTCTGCTGGGATAAGAGAATCTTTTTTGGATAAGATCAAAGAGAATGTCGATATTAAGGCGCAACTAGTTCTTTTTGATGCTGGAACTACAAATATTTATGAAATAAATAAAAATATTACAGTTAAAGGACTTGAAGACATCATCTCTGAGGGCAAAGTTCGAAAATCCTTAGAAAATTATAAGGGTGTTAAAAGAAGGTATGACATTATTTATGATAGCGATCATTTTAGGGTAATTGATGATTTTGCACACCATCCCACCGCCATAGAAGAGACGCTCAAAATTGCAAAACAAGAAAATTCAAATGTAACTCTAATAGTAGAATTAGGTTCGAACTCTATGAAAAAAGGAATTCATGATGGTGCTCTAATTAAAATCTTTAAAGAAAATTCTTCTTATGTAGTAAGCGCAAGCGAAGAGCAAGAAAAAAAATTTGCACCTGATGCTAAGCGCCTTACGAGTGATGTGATAGATAATCTTTTACAAAAAGATAATTCTAAAAAAACTATTCTAATGTGTGGAAATAAAAATTTTGAAGGTTTTCAAGCTCTTATTCTTGAATCTTTGAATTAAGCATTATAATTCAATTAAATGGTGCAAAAATCTAATTCCTCAAAACAGATCAAGTCATTATGTGCGACAGCCTTAGATGAATTAAAAGCTAAGAATATAGATATTTTTGAAGTTGAGAAAATTTCTTCTTTCGCATCATATATTTTAATTGGCACTGGAACTTCTAATAGGCATATACAGTCTATAGCAGGAAAGGTTATTGATAATTTAAAAGATAATAAAATTAAAGTTTTAGGTATCGAAGGGACAGAATCAAATGAGTGGATTCTTATAGATGCTGGTGATGTTTTAGTTAATATAATGACGGAAGATTCGCGAGCTCATTATGATCTTGAATCATTATGGAACCGAGCAAAAAGTGATTAAATTAAATTTAATTTATATTAAAAACAACAAAACAAAATTTATTCAAGATTTTGAAAATAATTTAATCAAAAGAATGCAAGGCAAGATTGAGATCAAAGTTACATCCTTATCACATAAAAAAAAATTTAGCTCTCACGAACAACTTATGCATCATGAAGGTAATCTCATAATGAAAGAATTAAAAGAGACCGATTTTTTTTATTGCTTTGACAAAGAAGGAGAAAAATTTAGTTCAGAAAAATTTTCAAAACTCATTTTTTCTGAAAACAAGGCGATAAACTTAATAATTGGAGGAGCATTTGGAATAAGTGATGATGTAAAGATAAGAGCTAGGAGAATAATTTCATTTTCAGATATGGAGTTCTCCCATGAAATTTTTAGATTGATGCTGCTAGAGCAGATTTATAGAGCAATGTGTATATTTACTAATCACCCATATCACCAAAATTGAAAGACAATAAATTTGCAATATATCATGGGAGAACTAGATTTCTTCTGGCATTCTTCATATTAATTTTAGCTATATCTGCTGGAAGATTTTTTTACTTACAGATTATTAAAGGAGAAGAGCTAAAGAACCTCAGGGAACAAAATATAAATGATTTTGAATATATTTATCCTAAAAGAGGAAGAATTGTATCAAAAGATGGAGTCGTTCTTGCAGAAGATAGAAAAATATATTCAATTGCTATAGATCTTGAACAAAAGCCAAGTGAAAAATCAATACAGACCTTTGCTAAAATTTTTTCAGATAGAATTAGTTTCGAATTAATCAAATCAAAAGTAGAGCAGTCCCTAAAATCTAGACGTTCTGAGGTCGCTCTAACAAAAATAGGACAAGAAGAGCTAGCTAAGTTTCTTGTAAGAGGAGACGATTTAACAGGCTTCTCGATTATTGAAGATTATGAGAGACAGTATGACCCTCATCCATCATTTTTTCATGTATTAGGACATATGGGATACCTGACCCAGTCTGATGCTAATCACTTTTCTACCGAGATCAAGAACTATGATCCAAAACTATGGAGAAAGGTAGGTAAATCCGGTATTGAACGGGTATATGAGAAAGAACTACAAGGTCAACACGGAAAAAAATTCTTTCAAAGAAACGCTAGAGGCGACAAAAGAATCATTACCAATGAAGAACCATTTTCAGAAGGTAATGAAATTAGAATTTCTATAGATTATGAAGCTCAAAAATTAGCATATGAGTTAATGCAAGAAAATAAAGGCTCAATAGTAGTCATCGATTTACAAGATTTTAGTATTCCTGTAGCCATTAGCACTCCATCTATAAGTGCTAATGACCTCAAAGGTATATCTAGCTCCCAATATCAAGAACTTTTGAATGACTCCTCAAGACCACTTTTTAATAGAGCATTTATGGGCTTATATCCTCCTGGTTCTTCTATAAAGCCATTGTTGGCAACCTTTGCCTTAAGCAACTCTTATACAAACTGGGATGAAACAATATTTGATGATGGATTCTTTAGATTTGAAGAAGAAGAAAGAGTGTTTAATGCATGGAAAGAGGGTGGTCATGGATACACAGACCTAAACAAAGCACTAGTAGAAAGTTCAAATCCATTTTTTATGAATTTATCTGTGAAATATGAAAAATATAAATTTGTAGAATTATTAAAATCTTCCTCATTTGGATCTAAGTTATGCGAAGATTGTTACCCACATCAATATAGCCCTTTAATTGATGATATATGGAAAAGAAGGAATTTTGGCAAGGATCTCTTTAAAGGAGACTTTATAAATTTAGGTATTGGTCAAGGTTATATGTTGACCACTCCATTACATCTTTCATTAATTGCAGGAATGCTTGCATCAAAAGGTAACTACAAGCTTCCTTATTTAGCAAGAAGGAATGATTTAGATTTCTCAATAGATGTTGAAATTCTAGAATCTGATTGGGTGAGATTAAATCAGGCACTGATTGATGTTATTTATTCATCAAATGGAACTGGCTATAGAATTAAGCCCGGGGATTTAAATTTAGCTGGCAAAAGTGGTACTGCTCAAGTAGTAGATATTAATTCAAGAGAAGAATATGACGAAGTAAGAAAAAACATTAATCTCAGAGATCATGCAATATTTATTGGGTATGCACCTTTTGATGATCCAAGATATTCAATTGCTGTTATTGTTGAAAATGGTGAAAGTGGAGGAAGAGTTGCTGGTCCAATCGCTCGAGATGTATTAAAGGAATTGCTTAAATGATTTTTGATCTTAGAACTACAATAATAATTACCTCTATAACCTTAATAATTTTTATAGGTTCTCTCACCATTTATTCGGTTACTTCAATTGATATTTATTATTTTCTAAGATTTTTGCTAATAAATATTTTTGCAATTTTATTAGTGACTCTTATTTTCAACCAAATAAATCTTAATCGAATTCTTTCAGTCGGCTGGGTTCTTTTTGCGCTTAATATTTTTATTGTTTTAAGTGTTGAATTTTTAGGGAGTGAAGTAAAAGGTTCAAAAAGATGGCTTGATTTCGGATTTTTAAGTCTTCAGCCTTCAGAATTCATGAAAATATCATTCGCATTATTTGTCATACAGTATCTAAGATTTTACAGTTTCCAGTTTAATGCTTTTAGAACTTTATTTTTAATTGCAGTTTTATTCTTATCAGCCATTCCGATAATTATTCAGCCAGATCTAGGCACGGGATTGGTCTATATATTATTTGGACTCATGCTTTTATTTATATGTGGCATGAATAGAATATATTTTATTGGTATGGCAGGATTTGGAATTTTGCTATCTCCCATCATCTATAGTTTCGGTTTAACTTCATATCAAAAAAGCAGAATAATAAGCTGGTTTTCTTCAGATCAGAATTTATCTGAAAAATGGAATATATTACAGTCTGAAATTAGCATTGGTTCTGGCGGTTTATTAGGAGAAGGTTTTCTCAATAGCAAACAGAATGAATTTAATTTTTTACCTGAAGCAGATACAGATTTTATATTTTCAATTTATGCAGAACAGTTTGGCTTCTTAGGTGTTTTATCTATCTTTGTACTTCTGGGCACTTTTATAGTTTTGACAACAATCATATCGATGGAACAAAAAAGACTCACAGATGATCTATCACCATATTATTTAGGGACTTACTTTTGTTTAGTTATAGGATTTAGCTTCTTGTTAAATATATTAATGGTTAGTGGCTTAATTCCTGTAGTTGGTCTCCCATTGCCTTTTTTTACTAAGGGCGGGTCATCTCTGTTATGCTTTTCAATAATGATTGGTTTAATTTTTTCATCCAGGAGTTTCTTAAGATGATGAGACTTTTATTATTATTTATCTCAATTAATATTTCTGCAGAAATACTAGAAAGAGAAGATATCAAGAAATTTATAGATATGGCTGTAGAAAATTCAGATCTAAGTCGAGAAGAAATAATCAATTATCTAAAGGATGCAGAGTCATCTAAAAAAGCAGAAAAAGCTAGAAGTAATCAGCCAGAAGTAAAAGCAACATGGGATGATTATTTAAGTAAAAGAGTAACCACCAGAAGAATTGATAATGGAGTTATGTTTCTAAAAGAACATATTGATATATTTGAATCGGCCGAAAAAGACTATGGTGTATCAAAATTTTATATTGCTTCAATAATAGGCATGGAAACAAATTATGGTAGCTATTATGGTTCTTATAACCCTTTAGATACAATTTTTACACGAGCTTTTGAACCAAATAGTAGTTTTTGGCAAAAAGAGCTTATTCAACTATTTATTTTGTCTAAAAGGTATGGTCTAAACCCAAAAAAAATTAAAAGCTCATGGTCTGGCGCAATTGGTTTAGGCCAATTTATACCTTCTAGTTATAATGCATATGGTGTTGATTACGATCTTAATGGTATTGTAGATTTACTGGGCTCAAAGGAGGATGGTATTGCAAGTGTTGCTAACTATTTGCAAGCTAATGGCTGGGTAAAAGGAAGAACTGCAGCAACTCTTGTCAACTTTATTGGAGACTATGGTAATTTAGATGAAGATCAGATAAATGAACTAGATTTACCATTCGAAATTAACAACTTTAGAACAAAAATTACTACAAAAGAACTAAAACAAAATGGTTTTAACTTTGAGGAAGAATATTCAACATTAATTTCACCTATTCTGGTGAAGCAGAAAGATTCAACAAAACTTTATTTAGGATTTGACAATTTTAGGGTTATAACTAAATATAATCGAAGTAGTAAATATGCTTTAGCTGTCCATCAGCTTGCAATGGAAAT
>MDTB01105713.1_pt1 | contig 26460 bp, 24 predicted proteins | sample 811161 | NCBI WGS metagenome assembly MDTB01 (sample SAMN05326650, study PRJNA326480) | marine metagenome | isolation source: seawater | place: Mediterranean Sea | collected 2009 | reverse complement strand
TTGATTAATAAAAACAATTTTTTCGATTTATATTCTCATTTTTTATAGATACTACGTCTCCTTTTCATCTAAAAACTCAACTAGGATCTGGTTACTTTCATTAAGATAATTGTTAAAAATATCCATTTTTTCATGCTCTAAAACCATGATGTAAAATCTCCCATCTTTATTCTTTACTAAAGCTGTTTTATAACCTTGGTCAACAGCTCTTTTATTTATGGAGGGTGTAATATAGTATCCCCATTCTTTTGCGACTATATCATGTCTTTTACCTTCTATATTGACCAAAGTTATTAATTCATTATTATCTAATTGAATCTCCCCAAAGTCTGAAAAAACTATCTTGTTTCCTTTGGTTTTTAATTCAAAATTTCTTGGTTTATTTTTAAAAAAACTTTTCATAATTTTTCTTTTTCCATTAATTCAGTATGGCCAAAATCGTCTATTAGTTCCTTACCATCAATCCACTCTTTAATATACCAATTTCCATTTTCATTCTTTTTCCATATTTCATGATTCCTAAATTTTTCAGCTACCTGCCAAAAATCATTCTCACTAATTTGAATTTGTTTACAAAATGCCTTAATATATTCTTTCGGAGGTTTTATTCCATCCTTTTGTCTGGCAATTTTAATTCCTTCCTCTCTAGTCATTCTTCCTTTTCTGATTTCATTACTCGCATTATCAGTTATTCTATTAAAACCAAATTTTAACCATTTAAAATAATGGTGAATTACAATATTTATACAATCTAAATCTGCATAATCATATAGCCCCATTATAGGACCAGATTCCCTTACTTTAAATCCATATTTAACAGCAATTTCTTTGTTCTTTTGTGCGTCCCAAGGGAGGTAGTATCCAATAAATATAGGGTTATATCCAAGTTTATCTAATTCTGAATCAGAAGGATAAATCAATGATTGTACCTCTTCAAGAGTTAAGTTTTCATCAAGCCAATCCTCTAAACTTTTACCTTTCAGAATGTTATGTTTTTTAAAAAAATCTCTAGTCAATTGATTCATGTTCTGATCAGAAATATCTCCCCCATATTCCATTAGAGGGTTTTCCCCCCAAATTACCAACGGAATATTGAACTTTTTAGCTAGATTAGGAATAATGCTATAAATAGCTAAATGATCTGAAAGAGAACAATCACCATATTCGAAAAAAGCTCTTTTAGTAATTTTATTCACACCCTTCGGATTTGGAGAAAAATCAATGTGATCGACCCCCATATTTCTTAATGCTTGAATATTTTCTTCTCCTCTTAATGTTCTCGCGAGTGTTCTAAAAGTTATACACAATGGATTCATCTTATAAATTTCCTTAACCATATGGACTTGATAAATACTATCTTTACCTCCGCTTACGGGAACAATACAGTCATAGATTCCATCTTGTTTCCTGCGAAATTTATCAAAGATTCTTATTAAATTTTCTTCTCTCTCCTTCCAATCAATACCAAAATCTTTATTCATTGCAGTAATACAAGCACTACAGATGCCTTCTTCATTAAATTCTAAGTGTGGTCTTGCGTCATTTGACAAACACTTTATACAATATTTCATGATTTATTTTATTTTTTTGGCATAAATAATAACTGTCCTACCTAATCCAAGATGAGCTAAAATTTTATAAAAAAACTGTCTTAATCTATTTAAATAATTTTTGAAACAAAATAGTTCTATTTTAACTCGAAACTTATGGAGTTTTTTTCCTACTTCTTTATTTCTGATGAAATTTAATCCTAAGCATAAAAATAAATACATTGGAAATGTGGTATCTTTTTTTAGGATTTTAAAGTTTTTTTTTATTAGGAGTTTACTTAAGGAACGAAAATTAAAATAATTTATATGGTCTGGAATACATATCCAGCTTTTACGTTCTTTATTGATCCATACTCCAAAAAGTTGAAATATGTTGTAATCATTCGGAACTTCAATATATAAAATCCCGTCTTCTCTAAGCAACTCTCTACACTGTTCCAAAACTTGAATTGGGTTATTCACATGTTCAAGGACATTTTTTAAATGAACAACATCAAAAAGTTTATCATTTTGACAAATAAAAGTATTTAACGTACCATGAAAGATTTCCAAGTCATTTGATAATCCAATTGAAGATGCTTCTTTTGAAGGCTCAACGCCATAAACTTCAAACCCTCTTTCTCTAGCACGTTCAAGAAAAATTCCATCGCCACATCCAACATCAAGTAATGATCTGCCAGGTGTTTTTTTTAAAAAAAAATCTATTCTTTGATCAAAAAAAATATTTCGATGTTTAATTTCTTTTCTATCCTCATTTAGATAATCTGGTTTAGCTGATTGAAAATACTCCTTATTATAGAATAATTCTAATTCTTTATCACTTGGAATTGGATTCAAATGCTTGAAATTGCATATTTCACAGTCAATTATATTGTATTTATTTTCTTTATCTAATGTCTTTCCCGAATGATTCATTTATTCAGTTTAAAAAAAATCTTTCATAAATATTGAGAGTTTTTAAATTTCACTAAATAAGATTTAGATTCATCTGGACCACAATTCATGATAAGATCAATGATGCTCAACCCAGGAGTAAAATCTCCGTAAAGTTGTGAATAGTTAAAATGAGTATATTCGAAATATTTTAAAGCTATTCCTCTTTCTTCAAAAAATTCTTTAGGATGATAGTCATTTGTTCCAGGCTTTACAAGGAATCTATTTGCTCCTAATTGATTACATATTTCCACAAGTTTACTATTGTTCTTTAAATTAATCTTTAACGTTGATGATGCTTTGCAAATTGTTGAAATTGAAAGATAATTTTTTATAGTTTCTAATAAATGAATATTCAATTGACCTAAAAAACTCCATTCTTTCGAGTATACCTCTTCATATAATATTTTACCAAAATCATTAAAAAAAGGGGCTTTTGAATAATTCATTTCAATAGTTTTCCAATGTTTTTTTAGCCATGCTCTCTTATTATCAATAGGCATATTTTTTATGTTACATTTACTGTTTCCAGAATATATTATTGGAACTGTAAGGGTAACAGGGCCGTTAAAAGACTTAATTTTATTCCTATTATGAGAAGTGTTTTTTGAAAATTCTACATCATCTAAGTATATAAAAATATCCGAAAGTATCATTCTTTGAAAAAAGGGAACCCAAGCAAGATATGCTGGTTGAACTGATCCTAATGTAATAGACAACTTAAATCTTAATATTTAAAAAAGTAAATGGAATCATCTGAATTAACTATCTTCCTAATACTATGAGAAAGGTAATTTTTAGCAACAAAACCCAGTTCCTTTTGAGCTCTTTTGGTTGATATAGAAACTGAAAATCCTTCTTGTGGGTCAATTTTATTTTGAAAAATTATTTTTGAATCACTTTTGGGAAAGGCTTGTAAAACTTTTTCAGCTAAATTTTTCATTGATATTTTTTCTGGCCCTGTAATTGTAAAAATGCCACTTGATTTTTTATTAATAGCAAGAGAACAAGCTTCTCCAATATCTTCAACAAAAGTGAAAGTTTGTTCCCTACCTCCCTTACCCCAAAGGGTAATGGGGTTTCCCCTTTTTGCGCTATTTATAAAAGTTGAAAAAACTGACTTAGATTTATTTATATAACCGTAAGGTGCCGTAAATCTAAAAACACTTAAAGGAATTTCATTTTTATTAATATATTGAAGACAAATAATTTCTGAAAGAGCTTTAGAGGTTACATAATCATTTTTAGGAAGATAAGGACTCTCCTCAGTTATGAAATTATTAATTTCCTTTTGAAAAGAAAGCGGTGATCCTGATATATAAATAATTTGTTTTATTCCAGTTTCAATACTTTTTTTTATCAACTCCGTTGTTGCATTAAAATTTATTTTAAGATATTTATCAAAAGAATATTTATTATTACCAGGTAACAAAGCAGCATTGTGAATTAAGATATCAACTTTATCTAATATTTTAGTTAATTCACTCAATGATGATTCCTTTTCTAAATCTAAAACAACAGGGTAAAATGATCTATGATTTGATTCAATTTTATTTCTTGACGTCCCCCAAACTTGATATCCCTTTGAGAGCAAACTTAGACAAATTCCATGTCCAACTAGCCCTGTACATCCAGTAACAAGTACTTTATTTTTCATAAAATAATTCTAGTTAATGTATGTGAAATACAATCCAAAATATAATTAGCATCCTTCTCAGAAATATTCATATGCGTTGGAAGATTTATTAAACGTTTTATTGACCATTCAGAGTTTGGAAGAGAAATTTTATTTTGTCCTTTTGATACTGGTTGTTGATGACAAAGTGGTTCATACATCCATGTAATCCTAACTTTAAATTTATCCATCATAGTTTTTTGAAACTCTTGTCTATTTATTTTTTCATCAAGATGGGCTGGAAAACGCCAGTATGAATTTGATGAATCAACAACTAGTTTTAAGGGTGTTATATACTGATTCTTGTCTAAAGAATTAAAGTAAATTTTGGCAATTTTTCTTCTATGATTTAAAATTTCTTTAAGTCTTTTTAATTGATGAAACCCTAATAAACAAGAAATCTCTGGTAATCGAAAATTATTCCCTTCTAAATCAAATAAATTACTATCTAAATTACGACCATGATTATGAAGGCTTTTGACACTTTCAAAAATATCTTTCCTGTTCGTTGTAATCGCACCACCCTCTCCAGTTGTGACAACCTTTGTTGCAAAAAAAGAAAAACATCCTACATCTCCAATACTTCCAGCCATTAGACCATTTAAAGATGCTCCATGTGCGTGAGCAGCATCTTCAATAAGAAATATCCCCATTTCAGAACATAATTTCTTAATTTTTAAAATTATTGGAGAAAGTAGGCCAAACATATGAACAAACATTATTCCTGCTGTTTTATTATTTATACATTTTTTAACAGCATCATAATCTAAGCAGTTTGTATCCTTATCAATATCTGCAAAAACAGGTATCCCTCCAGCTCTTTTAATTGCATTTGCAGAAGCAATGAAGGTTTGAGCTGGCAGTATGACTTCCTTATTTTTTATTTCTAAAGAGAGTAAAGCCAACTCAAGTGCTGTACCTCCAGAATTAACAGCCAATGCATATTTAGTATTTGCCATTTTCCTTAATTCAGATTCAAATCTTTTTGAATATTTACCATTTACAAGCTGACCTGATTTCAAAATCTCATTTATTTCACTTAGTATAATCTCATGGTCATCTCCAAACCATGGTGAAGCGCCTTGTATTTCTTTTTCAATCATAAATAAAAAATATTTTCTTCTTTCCCTGTTTTCAATGCAATATCAGACGCTGAAAGAATACTAACTGTATTAAATAATTCTTTCGTTTTATTTTTTAAATTGATATTTTTCCTGACTGAATTTAAAAAGATAGGAATTGTATCTGACTTTCTTTTTGGTAACATTTCAAGTTCTAGATTATCGACGTGCGCTGCGGGATCTCTAGAAAAATGTACTCTTGGCCCTTTATCGTCTAAAATAAATGTTGCTTTAGTCCCAAAAATTCTTAAAACATGTTGATGACGATGTACACATCCCAAATTAGCTGTAATCCTTCCTACCATTCCAGATTTAAATTTGAAAGAAGTTGAAATGAAATCATAAATACTTACACTACTATTTCGTGTTGATATACTATTCCCGACCGTATTTAAACTAATCGGTCTTTGATCTGTTAACCAACACATAAGATCAATCATGTGAATACCACCACCCTTCATTCCAGAATAATTATTTCCTGTTCCCCTCCAACCGTTAAGTATTTTTTCAATTCTACCATATAAATAATCTCCATCTACTGAATAAATTTCTCCAAAAATACCCTCATTGATTGACTTTTTTAACCATTTATAAACTGGTGCTTCTCTTAAAATTAAATTAGAAAACAATTTTAGATTATCACCATTTCTAATCCACTCATCCGAGATAGCCTTAAGTTCATCAAAAGTGTTACACAAAGGTTTTTCGGCAAAAACGTGTTTTCCCGCCTTTAAAGCACTAACAATTTGTTCTGCATGAAAATGATCGGGTGAAGCAACAATTATAATATCTATTCTGTGATCGAAAATCAATTCTTTATAGGAAGTGCATATCTCAGAGTCTAATTCAACTGATAACTTGAATGCTTTTTCGATATTTGGATCGAATAACTTAATAAGTGAAAAACCATCTGTTTCTCTTATTCTCCTTGCATGTCTTTCCCCTACACCAAGACCGGCTACTCCAACTCCTAAAGTTGTTTTATTTTTCATTTGAAATAAAAATCTATTTACGGGCGATTTCTATATTATTATTATTGTAGAGATTTTTGTACCAATTAATATATTCAGGATAGCCTTTATCAAGTGACCACGATGGATTATATCCAATTAATGATTTTGCTTTTTCGATTGAGAGCGTACCTCGATCAGGCATTAGAGCGTCTTTTTCAATCTTCTTTATCTTCAAATTTGGAAAATCTAACTTAAGAATATCTATCATATCTGAAATGGTTCTCGCTGATCCATACGTGAGGTTAAAAGTTTGATTAATTGAATTTTTACTTTCAATTACATTAACTACCCCATTAATTAGATCCATGATATAGGTAAAATCTAAATTATCCGAGCCGTCACCATTAACTATGATTTCTTTTCCTGATAGAGCATTTTCTATAAAAATTTGTCCAACCCTTCTACTAATACATCTTTCTCCATATAATGCTGATGGCCTAATAATTGTATATGGTAAATCAAAAACTTGATTATACGCTATTACCATTTTTTCTCCTGAAAATTTAAGAGCCCCGTATATTCCTAGGGGGTTACAACTTACATCCTCATCAACAATGCCTTTTTCAAAATTTCCATAAACCATACTTGAAGAAAAATATATAAAATGTTCAATAACATTTTTTGAATTATCAAGAGCATTTTCTAAAGTCCTAAGGCTATGATCAAAAGTAGAATAGGGATCCTTATTTGATCTATTTGCATGCGAAACAGCAGCAAGATGAATGATAACCTGAGGCTTTATATTATCCAATAATCTAGATAATGCGTGATAATCTCTAGCATCTTGAACTAAGAGCTTTATGCCTGAGTCTCTAATTAGTTGAAGTCTTTCATTTATCACAACGTGTGATAACTCAGGGTGGGGTAAATTGTCTGAATTCGCTAGAACAGAGGTAAGATTGTTTACTTCAAGACCGTCAATAATTGAAACTTGACTTCCAAGATTTTTTAAGTGCAATGCTAAATTATGTCCAATAAAGCCAGCTCCACCAATTATCGCAATTCTTTTATTTTTTACCGAAATCTTATCCATTTTCTTTTTTATTTAATATTTCAATTAATTCTTTTCCAATGTGTTTAATGTCATTTGGCTTAAGGTGTGGTCCTACAGGAAGTGAAATTGATTTATCACTTATCCAAGAGGCATTTTGAAATCTATCTTCGTCATAACCATATTTAGCTTTATAATAAATCATTCTAGGTACTGGTTGAGGATAGTAAATACTGGATCCGATGCCTTTTAAGGTTAGCTCATTCATAATTTCATGTCTAAAGGTGGACATTTTATCACTCAGCAATAATGATAAACAATAGTGACTACTTTCAAATCGATTATCAATTGGAGCAGGTAGAACTTCTATTCCCGCATTAGTTAAATTATCCTCTAATATCTCATAATTCATTTTTCTTGCTTTCAAAAAAGAAGGTAATTTTTTGATTTGCTCTATCCCAATTACAGCATGTATTTCACTCATTCTATAGTTGAATCCTAATTCAACTGTTTCATACATTCCAGGAATCTTTCTTTCCCCATGGGTTTTATCAACTCCAAAAGCTTTTTTTAGACGGAGTTTTGATGCTAAGTCTGGGTCTTTCAAAATTATCATACCACCTTCTGCAGTAGTAATATGTTTCACAGGATAAAATGAAAAAACACCTGCATCACCGTGTAAACCAGTATGAATTCCATCTAATCTAGCACCTGGAGAAAGAGCGCAATCTTCAACCATAAAAATATTATGTTTTTTTGCGATAATTTGAACTTGTTTCATGTCAACAGGTACACCTAAATAGTGAACAATTGCAATAGCCTTTGTATTTGGTGTAATGGCTGATTCAATTTTATTAATATCAATATTCCCTGTTTCTCTTTCTGAATCTATGAAAACAGGTTTAGCACCAGTTAATTCAATTGCATGCGCTGTGGCTATATGAGTTTGAGCAGGAACAATAACCTCGTCTCCAGGCCCTAATCCAATTGTAAAATATATAAGATGCATTCCCGCAGTGCAAGACGAAACACTTATAGCGTGGGGAGCTCCAGTAAATTCTCTGAATGCATCTTCAAACTCAATTACCTTAGGCCCATGAACTAATATAGGCCCGGATAAAACTTTATTAACAGCTTGCATTTCTACTTCTGTTATAAGCGGTTTACCAAAGGGATATTTCATTTTAAATATAAGTTTTTGTTATCACTAAAAATACTGGCATAAATCTTTCCAGTTTAAATTTTTCTTGCCTACTCTTTTTAATACTTTTTCTAATATTAATTTATCCTTATGATTATCCACACACATATTAATAGTGTTAAAACATCCACCACTGGTAAAGTTTAAAATTTTGAATTTTTCTGGGAAATCATAATATTTTTTAGTTACATGTTCTTTTTGTTCATCGTCAAGTCCTGAACCAACTAAATATTTAAAAGAATTCGTTCTTATAACTTCAACCGATTGACCCTTTGGAAAAGTTCTTGGGAAAACATTTGTAACAATATCACATTCAGAGTTATTATAATATTTTATAGCTATATCAACTAATCCTGGATCAATAATTGGACTATCACCATTAATTCTTACAAAAGAATTTACATTTTTTTTCTTAACCAATTGAAGAAACCTATCTGCCACATTTTTCAAATCTCCTCGGAAACATTCGATGCCCCTTTCAAAACAAAAAGATTCAATGTGATTATCACTTATTGAATCTGATGTGGCAACTACTATTTTGGTTACTCCCTTAGCCAGAGAAACTCTATCAATCACCCTTCCTAATAAAGGAATCCCATTAAAATTCGTTAACATTTTACCTGGAAAACGATTTGAGCTCAATCTTGATTGGATAATACAAATCATTTTTACAAAAATGAAATTTTATAGTCTAATATCAACTGAATCCCTATTTAAAAAAGATTTTATATCAAAGACAATTGAATTTTTGTTCTTCTTAAGTTTTTCTATATCAAGCAATAAGAATTCTTTATGTGAAACAGCTAATAATATGGAGTCATATTTTTTAAGTTTATTTGACAGACTTATATCAAGTAAACTGATTGTTTGATAAACATTTGCGTGCGGATCGTAAACATCTACATCAATTCCAAAATCAACTAATTCTTTATAAATATCAATAACCTTTGTATTTCTAATGTCAGGACAGTTTTCCTTAAAAGTTATTCCTAGCAATAGAACTTTTGATCCTTTTAATTTCATACCCCTATCAATCATCGCTTTGACAAGTTTATTAGCTATGAAAATGCCCATATTATCATTTACTCTTCTTCCAGAAAGAATGACTTCTGGTGTATAGCCAACACTTTCAGCTTTGTGGGCCAAATAATAAGGATCAACTCCTATACAATGTCCCCCAACTAATCCTGGTTTAAAATTCAAAAAATTCCATTTGGTTGATGCGGCATCTAACACATCCATCGTGTCAATTTTCATCCTATCAAATATTAAAGCTAACTCATTGATAAATGAAATGTTTATATCACGTTGTGCATTTTCTATTGCTTTTGATGCTTCAGCTACTTCTATTGATGGTGCTTTGTGTGTACCTGCTTTGATAATGCTTCCATATAAGTCATCTATAAAATTTGCAACTTCTGGTGTAGATCCAGAGGTTACTTTCACAATTTTTAAAAGTGTATTAATCTTATCCCCTGGGTTTATCCTCTCAGGTGAGTAACCACAATAGAAATCGGTATTATATTTCAAACCGGATTTCTTCTCTAATACTGGTACGCAATCTTGTTCTGTACATCCTGGATATACAGTTGATTCATAAATGACTATATCACCTTTTTTTAAAACTTCCCCTACCTCAGATGATGCCATAAGCAAGGGACCTAAATTTGGTGCCTTAAATCTATCAATCGGTGTGGGTACAGTGATAACAAAAACTGTACAAGAACTTATTTGAGATACGGATGATGTCAGGGATAAACCAATATTTTTATTTGCTTTATTTGGAGACAGAACCTTTTTTAAATTAACAATTTCTGCTTCATTGGTACTATCCTTCAAATCTAATAATTCATTGATTCTGTCATTATTTATATCATAACCAATGACCTTAAAATTCTTACTAAATTCAATTGCCAAGGGTAAGCCAACATACCCTAAACCAATAATTGCAATTTTTGGATTCTTAAACTTCATTTTATTTAAATAAGTTTTACGATTTCTTTTGCTATTGCAAACGAAGAAGTTGCTGCAGGTGATGGAGCGTTCACAACATTTATAATATGCTGATTTTTGTCAATCAGAAAGTCATCTAATAATTCCCCATCTTTAGTTATAATTTGAGCTCTTATTCCACTCTTTCCAATTACCAATTTTTTTGAGGATATTTCAGGAATAAGTTGTTTTAAAGATTTTGCAAACTTTCCTTTTGATAGTGACCTGGAATATTCATAGAACCCTATTCTCCAATATTTTGAGAAAAATATCCAGAACCCTCTCCAGGTAACAATATTTATAAAATCTTTAAGCTTAAATGAAAATTTATTGTAGCCCTCTCTTGAAAGTGAAAGTACAGCATTTGGCCCTGCTTCAACATTACCATGAACTGTTTTTGTTAAATGCACTCCCAAAAATGGAAATTTTAAATCTGGAACAGGATAAATTAACCCTTTCACTAAGTGTTTATAATCTTCTTTCAATTCAAAATACTCCCCCTTAAATGGTAATATTCTAAAGTTGTCTTTTAGATTTGGACTAAGAAATTTATCTGAGTAAACACCTGTGCATAGAACTACACGTTTTGTAAAGTAGGAATTATTATTGGTTAAAATTTCAGCATGTAATTGATGCTCTTTAATTTCAATGACTTTAGTATTTAATTGCAAAAAAGCATTTTTATCTAGTAATATAGTCACTAACTTTTGAGACACCTTTGTATAATCAATTATTCCGGTTTGTGGCACATAAAGGGCTTTTATTGCTTTGCTACAATTAGGTTCTATTGAAAGTATTTCGTCTTTGTTTAGAATTTGCAAATGCTTAAGTCCATTTTTTGTTCCATAATCATATAATTTTTTAAGGCTTTTTATCTGTGCTTCAGTTATTGCTACAATTAATTTTCCTGTTAACTCAAAAGGTATTTTATTTTTTTTTGCAAACTCTAAAAGCAGTTTATATCCTAATAAACAATTTTTAGCTTTTAAAGAATCCGGTTTATAGTATATCCCAGAGTGAATCACGCCACTATTTCGTCCCGTTTGGTGATAGGACACTTTTTTCTCTTTTTCAATTATCAATAGCCTTTTTTTTGGATTTTTCATAGCAAACTCATAAGCTGTACACAATCCAACTATCCCTGCACCAACAACTATTAGATCAAAATGTTTTTTATCCATTTATTTTCCCAATTGAAAAAAGACTTTTGTTTAAAATATTTCGACCATCAAAAACTTGTAGGGTAAACGAATCTAATTTTTTAAATTCCTCCCATTCTGTTAATATAGCCACTGAATCTGATTTTTTAATAGCATCATTAATTGATTCTGAAACAGTAATTTTGGATTTCAGATCAAAATCCTCTCGTTTGGTAATCCAATACTTTTCAATATCATTCCAAATTGTTTTTTTAGAGACCATAGGATCATAAATAATTAAATTGGCTCTGGCTGAAAATAGTTTTTCACTCACAGCAATGGCTGGCGATTCTCTAGAATCATTTGTGTTAGCCTTAAACGCCCATCCTAAAATAGCAATTTGTTTACCTGTTAAATCTCCTCCAAAGTGATCAATTATTTTTTGTGCAAAACGACCTTTTTGGTAATCGTTTATTTTAACTACCTGATGCCAATATTCGGCAACCTTACCTAAACCATAGTATTTACACAAGTAAACTAGATTGAGAATGTCTTTTTGAAAACAACTTCCGCCAAAACCAACAGAAGCTTTCATAAAGTGTGGTCCAATACGGTGGTCCATTCCAATTGCTTTTGAAAGCTCTTCAATATTGGCTCCTGTTTTTTCACAGAGGGAGGAAAGGCTATTGATAGATGAAACCCGCTGTGCCAACATTGCATTCGAGGCTAGTTTAGCAAGCTCGGATGACCATACATTAGTAGTAAGAATTTTCTCTTTTGGAATCCAATTAGCATAAATATTAACTAAAGTCTGAATCGCCTCCTGTCCGGATTTTGACTTATCTCCTCCAATAAGGACACGATCTGGTGATTTCATATCGGATATCGCTGTGCCCTCAGCAAGAAACTCTGGATTAGATAAAATTTCAAAATGAACAGAGCCGCTATTCGCATCTAATATTTCTTTGATTTTTTCTGCAGTTCTAATAGGAACAGTTGATTTTTCGACTATTATTTTATCTGATTTTGAATACTGGGCAATGTCTTTTGCACAAGCCTCAATATAACTAAGATCTGCAGCCATACCCGCACCCTCCCCTTCGTTTCTAGTAGGTGTATTGACTGCCATAAAAATAATTTGGGCCTGATCGATGGCTTTTGAAATTTCTGTAGAAAAAAATAAGTTTTTGTTCCGGGTTTGTTTAACTACTTCAGCTAAGCCAGGTTCATAAATGGGTAATTGATCCAAAGGACTGTTCCATGCCTTTATTCGCTCTGGATTGGCATCTACAACGGTAATTTTTACATAAGGATTTTTTTGAGCAATAACTGCCATAGTAGGCCCTCCTACATAACCAGCACCTATACAACAAATATTTTTCACCTCCATTTTATTTTTTTAAAAGCCATTTAGAAGATTGAATCTTTTCACCTAATCCTTCAAGAAGGACTATCCCTCTTTCTTTACAAATCAAAGCCTCAGGTATGGAATCATTATTCTGATCTCCTCCATTTGCAAAATAAAGTTCATATTCATTTGAATAAATATCAAATAGATTAGCTATAGTAGCACACTGTGTTTTATCTTTATCAATTGAAATAAGTGCCTTGTCAACATACTTGATGGCTTTTACTATCATAAGTCTTTCGTCCTCGTCCATAAAAGCTTTACTCCCTTTTAATTCTCTCTGCAGATCACTATTAACTATTACCCAAAGTAGGTCTCCCTTTGCCTTGGCTTTTTCGTAAAGCTCCAGATGCCCTTTGTGTAGGGGATTAAAATATCCAGAAACTATGATTACTTTTGGTTTCACTTAGGCTCTATTATAGTCGTCTTCAATTCTAACGATATCGTCCTCTCCAAAGTAGTCTCCCGTCTGTACTTCAATAAAGACTATTTTTTCAGCTCCTTTATTTTCAATACGGTGTTTTACTCCTTGCGGAATTAATATCGTTTGCCCAACTTTATATTCTTGAGTATTTCCGTCAAGCGTGATGCTTCCCGAACCTTCAACAAGAGTCCAAGCCTCAGAACGTTTGAGGTGATATTGATAAGAGAGTCTTCCTCCAGGATCTACCTCTATTCTTTTAAGCTTATATGTAGGCTCATCATGCAATACAAAAAACCTCCCCCAAGGGCGTTCTTCACTTTCAATAGCAATCATTTTTCTTGGGCATAAAATAATACAATATGAGGCCTTTCTGCCAAAAATTTGGAAGCCAAATAAAAACTTACCTTCCGTTTAATAAGTTTTTCGATCTTTTCCTCTAACTGAGAGATATATTCCATATTAAGCCCTTGACCGATAAGAAAAACCTCAATCAGTCCAGTGTCATGGCCTTTTGCATAGTCTCCTACTAATATAATTTGAGATACGTTCCCCATCCGCTCTAAAACTGTATCCACCACATCTTCTAATCCTAAATGCTTTAATACAACTTTTTGCAATACATCAAATAAAGGGTGCTTAGTGTTAGCTTTGTACTCAACCTTGTTATTCACCCTTACCTTTTCCAAATAGCCAGCTCCCTGCAGATGGTTAAGTTCTTTACGTATGGCGTTGGTCGATTCACCCATCTCATTGGCCAGCCCATTCAAATAGCCTCTATTGGCCTGAGAAATAAAGAAGCGTAATAAAAGGCGCAAGCGTGTTTTGGATGTGATGAGTTCTCCTAACATTGTGCTAATAGTTGATTTGTTTATGGCTCCGCCATGTCTGTCCCATTTGAACAAACAACCGATTTAGGTTTTTAAGTAATCGTTTAAGCAGCCTTTAAAAGGACCATCATGCCTAAACTAGGTAATTCTAATTTAATATTTTTCTTAGCAATGCTTACCACATTACCCTTTTGACCCTTAAAAGGACCTTGTGGAATGGTATAGGCAGCACCTATTTCAAGTTTTTCTACTCTAATGTAATCATATACACCATTAAGATTATTTTGCATTAGTGCAATTTCTTCCTCTCGCACCACAGCAGGTTTTCCCAACCAAAATAAATAGCGCACTACACCAGGTACAGCAAATACAGATGCTCTATCTTTTTCTTCAAGCTGCACAAAAACATATGAACGTATCAAAGGCCTTTCTACTTTTTTCTTCCTGTCTGAGTATTGTTTAATAACCTTATAAGTTGGACAATAAGCTGAGATGCCTAATTCAACCAAAAGCTTAGCCACTTTTAATTCAAAATGTGGTTTTGTATAAAGTACAAGCCACTTCATATGATTTTTTTTCTAATTTCAATGTTATAAAAAGACTCGGCTAAAGGAGCATAAGAGCCAAAATAACCGAGTCTTAACTGTTTTAACATTACTAACATAAGTAATTATTAATCTTTTCTAGTAACAAAAGTACTTGATAATAACTAAAAAAGCAAAATATTTACTAATATTTTTAGTATTTGTTTTTAATAAAAATAAATAACAATATTTAAATGAACTTAGTATTGAAATTTTAATAATATGAAAGCCTCTATACTTTAAAGTATAAAATACTTTCTCTAAGAATAAAAAATTATTCTATTCACATTAAATTAATTTGAACAATACTGCTGAAAAATATCCTCCGCCTGAACATATCCAGAATCTCTGGAAGTGGCTAGTAACGGACAAGCCCCTAAGGGATCACCCATTTTGATAAAAATCAAAGCTTTTATGTATTCACATTTTCCGTTTAAAGGATTCATTTCTTGAATTACCTTATCAATTTGTTCTTGTGCTTTGTTTAAATCTCCAATTAGGTAATTAGCTGTAGCGGCATTTTCATAGAACGCATATTCATAAGGATTAAGTGCTAGAGCTTTTTCAAATTCAGCAGCAGCATTAACATAATCTTGCTGATTAAAATAATTCAATGCTTGAGCTGAAAATTTTTGTGCTTGGTTAATGTTTTGTTGACCTACTGCAATTAAATTAAAAAGCGATTTAATTTCCCCATTACCGGGAAAAATGGAAACGGCTTTTTGGGCCCTTTTAATTATAACAGGATCCCCGGGTGTAGTAACGTTATTAGCAATAATTAAATAATTTTTCCAATTATTAAAATCATCCTTAGCGGTGAGTAGTTCAAAGGCTTCCTCCAAAGCACTTTGGTCTCCTGTTTGACTAATAAGATTCAAGTATGTAGCAGCATGAAGCTGGTTGTTGGGCAATCCAAAAAAGGCCAAACGAGCAAAGTATTTGGCGGAATCTATTTGTCCCTTTGCCGAGTAAATTTGACTTTTTAAAAGTTCGCTATAAAACAAGTAAGGGTTGGCACTAGTGCCTTCATCAAGTAATTCCAATGCACGCTTGTATTTTTTAGCGTTTAAGTAATAGCGAGCTTTAACAGATTTTAATGGAATGGTGGTCACTGTTATATTGGGAATATCCGGAACAATATTATCTATGGCGTTCATAGCCACACTGTATTTATTAGAGTTAAAATCACTTAACAGAAACATTTGTCCCTGTAATGATTTATAAACTGAATTTGATATGTAGAGTGAAGGCATAAGCAACAAAACGCTAATCCACAAAAAAAATAGTGAAATCCCTTTATGAAGTTTTTTTTCTTTTTGCTCATAAAAATAAAAGCCAATTAAAGCTAAGATCAATGTCCAAACCACCAATACTTGTGGTCGCGCAATTGGGAAATTAAGGGATGCATCGACACTGTAAATACCTAATGCAATGACTAGTAAGAAAATAAATAGTCGCTGTTCCAGGGGCTTTTCAGTATTTTTTATCACCAATTTGAAAGCAAAAAAGATGGTTAAAAAGAAAATTCCCAAATAAGACAAAAACCCAAAAAGACCCAATTCTGCTCCCAATTGAATGAAATCACTATGTGCATGATATGGCACCACATAGCCTTTAATATCGTATTTGTCAAAATCAATAGATTTTAATTTCCAATTACCTAAACCCACACCAAAAATTGGATTAGATTTAAATTGGTTTAATACATCGGTATAATAGCGAATACGCGCGGTTATAGAATCATCTGTAGTGATAGCCCCAATAGTAGCAGCTCTGGAAACAGCATCTGCTCCTTTGTCTTTTAAAACAGTTTGGTTAACGACAATAGCGAAAAACATGGGCAGCATAACACCTATGGCTGAGAAAATTAATTTTCTAAAATGTTTTTTCTCAACTTGAAAACCAATCATCACTAATGCACCTAAAAATGCAGCTATCCCAAATCCTGTGGCCAAAAAGGAAGCTCTACTTTGAATCATAGTAAGCCCTAAAAAGACAGCAAAAATTAATATTGCTAGGCCTATTTTAATAAAAAGTTTTTTGTGTTTATGAATTAAATAATAAACAAAAGGTAACTTAATGGCTAAAGAAAAAGCCGTAATATTTCTATTTGCCGTTATGCCTTTTAATTCCCCTGACTGAATAGCCCCTCCAGTATTTATCATATCTAAGGCTTGTATCAATACATAATAAATTTCGACTGTAAGAATTGCAATTAGAACCCATGCCAAAAATCCTATTCTATTTTTAATTCCAGTCAACAAAACTAACATAGAACAATACATTAAAAATACATTGAGTTGACGACTGATGTTTACTAATTGTTCTGTTTGGTTCAACGCATAAAAAAAAGAACCGGCCGCCCACAGAATAAAAAATCCATAAAGTAAGGTTAATTTAGAGGATAAAAGTTTTGAAAGGGCGCCTAAAAAATACTTGCGATTAAATAAGATGTATATAATAACGATCCCATTAAGAATATTCATCCCCAACCATTGTGGGGCAATTTTGTCAACGGCGCCCCAATTGGGTATAAAGCCAATACATAAATACAATATCAGAAAAAGTGGTGCTAGAAAATTTGAGGAATTCATTATACTTTATTTTGAAAACAGATTATATTTTAAAATACAATAAATGGCACGAAAACCGTCTTTCCAGCCAATTTTTTTACCCTCTTTATAGGTTCTTCCATAATAAGAGATACCCACCTCATAGATGCGAACGCCTTTAATTTTTGATATTTTTGCGGTGATCTCTGGTTCTATTCCAAAACGATTTTCCTTTATCTGAATTGACTTGATAATATCTCTACGGAACATTTTATAACAAGTTTCCATGTCAGTTAGGTTCAAATTTGAAAACATATTAGACAAGAAACTTAAAAAATTATTGCCGATCGTATGCCAAAAAAACAGAGCTCTGTGCGGATTAGACCCCTTGAAACGGGATCCGTAGACAACGTCGGCAAATCCTTCTAAAATGGGTTTTAATAAACGGTTAAACTCGTTAGGGTCATATTCTAAATCAGCGTCTTGGACAATCAAAATATCACCTGTGGCTTTTTGAAAGCCTGTATTAAGTGCAGCTCCTTTACCTTTATTTTTTTGATGTTTTTCATATATCATTTGGGTCTTGGGATGCGCTTTTTGAAAGTCTAAAATAAGGGCTTCAGAACGGTCAGTGGAACAATCGTTAACCAAAACCAATTCTTTTTTCAGTCCACCGATCAAGTTAATTCCCAATAATTTGTTTAGAATCGCAAGAATTGTAGCTTCTTCATTATATACTGGAATAACGATGGAAAGTTTTTTCAATATTTTGGTTTTTTAATTTGCAAGTGGTTTGAAAAACTTAAGGCAATAAACATGATAATAATTGGATAAACAGGCAACAAAAACCGTTGTGATTGCACAGCTAAAAGAGATTGTCCCCCTAAATATACCACAAGCATAATGAGCATCCAAACCAAATGAAAATTGTTGAAAGAAAACTTACTGATAAATAAACCGGTTGCCACTACAAAAAAGCAAAATAAAAAAGAGGATTTCACGGTGTTGAGAAGGGTGAATAGCGGACTAAAAGGTGGTTTATGATACAGCGCGTGTGGAATGCCTACCAAAAGGCGACCTGTATTTAAAATCCAATTCATTATGAACGCTGTAGGATGATTTTTAATGTTTTCAATTGCTTTTGCTTTTAGAGTATCGTCATATTCTATAAGATCTTTTGTAGCAGACAATTGTTGGGCAAACTCTTGATGGTTTTCATTTATTTCATTGATTATAACATCATTTACTTTTCTTAAATAAAGCGAATCTAGACCGGAAAAAGAGTTGTAACGAGCAGCAAAATGGTCATGATTAATTTGCATTGTATGCCATTCCCCCATATCTGTTTTGTATGGGCTGGCTGTCCAATAGAGAAGTAAACCGCCATTGCCTGACCAATAAAATATCTTATTTGTAATGTTGAAAGTAAAAAGCAAATAAGGTAGGCAAAAAAGAAGACCAAAAACGCCTAGTTTTCCTAGGCTTTTCAGCATTTTATTTTGAAATATAAAATATCCTAAAAAACCAATGAGAATAAAGGCTAAAAGTACATAGGCAAAAATAACCCTTGTGAGGGCTAATAAACAAAAAATTAATGCTGCTTGAAGGAGGGTGCTTTGAGAGGGGGATGTGTAATATTTGGTGAGCAAATAAAGCAATAAACAAATCCACAAAATAGCTAGGGGCTCCGAATACAATTTTGCTCCCCAATAGAACAAAAAGGGATCTACAAAAACTAAAATATATGTAATCCAAATAGCAATTTTTAAGTTTACAAAATGTTGTGCTGTTTTTAAAAAATAAGTGAACCCAACGTACAAAAAAGCAGCATTTAAAAATATAGCTGCTTTTACTGAAAAACCAATTCCTTTAAAAAAAGCTAGGATCAATGGATAAAGAGGGCCATTGAGGAATAACCAACTCTCCAAAACTGGGGTAGTTCTAAATCTATCTAAAATATCCGAGGCGGTTTGCCAGTAGCGAATACCGTCTGAAAGAGGTACATTTTTTGCCAACATCCAAACATCCGCTACAAAAATGAATAGAATCGGAAGGGTAAGTAGCCATGGGTTTGAAAAGATTTTTGTTTGCCTCATAAATTTTTGATGTAGTCTTGCAAACGATCTTGAGGTTGCCAACCTAATTTATCTAGAGCTGCATTGTCTTCTCGAAGGGTCTCCCTGTAGTTTCCTTTTTGATCAGGTAAATGTAATTTATCTACGCTAAAGCGTTGTTTAAAGATTTCATAAACCTCAAGCAGACCATAATTTTTACCAGAACCCAATTCCCATGCCACTGCTTCAGTCTCTTCTGAAAAGGCAATGCGTATTAGGCCATCTACTATATCGTCAATATGAGTAAAATCACGTCTTTGCCTACCATCGCCTACGATGGTAATAGGCCCTCCTTGTGCCGCTTGGTGACGCCAAAGACCAATAACGGCAGCCCAATCGCCCTGAGTAATTTCATAGGGACCATAAACATTGTAAAATCGAACAATTTCGATAGGTATCGCATAGGTTTTACGATACATTCGACACATCTCTTCTCCTAGATACTTGTAAAAAGCGTAGGGCGATTGATAGGGATTGTGATGTTTGGAAGAAGAACCTGAATAGATAATTTTAGTTTTTTTTTGGTCTAGCCCATTCCAACACAGCTTCTACTCCACAAGCATTGGCTTTAAAGGTTTGGGTTGGCTGCAAAAACGAAGGTTGAATGCGAGAAAGTCCTGCTAAATGAAAGATAAGGTCAAAATCATTTGGCAGCAGAGAAACGGAATTAACATCTAAGTCGCGATACAAAGCCCCTTCAATATGATTGGCAGACGTGCCAATACTGTAGTTATCGATAGAAACCACTATGTGCTGCTCTATAAGTAATCTTTTAATTAAGTTGGCGCCCACGAAACCTGCACCTCCGGTAACTAAAATTTTCATGGAGTAAATTTAAGGATTCTCTTTATTAAAAACCCTTCTAAAATTGTAATTTTGATCTATGAAAGTTGATTTTGCGCAGCTTCTTTATGCCGCTGTTTTAAGTTTAGGATTCAATGTCTTATTCCAATGGATCTTCATTAAAAGAAAGAAATTTGACCCTATAAAATCTAGGAGTTCTCACAATACTTTGGCAACAAAAACTGGAGGTATTGCTCTATTTAGTTCGTTATTTTTCTGCACAATTTATTATTATTTCAAACAAAATGAAGTTTTCGATTTTTCATTACTCTTACCTCTTAGCATTATTTTCATCATTGGTGTTTATGACGATTTTTATGAGGCAGATTTTAAGCTAAAATTTTTCATTCAAATTATTGTGGCTAAATTATTAATTGATAATGGCTTTTTAATAAACCACTACTATGGTCTTTTTGGGCTTCAGGAAATTCCACATCTTTTGGCTCAGTTTACTACTATTTTTGTGTTTTTGGTCTTGGTAAACGCATTTAACTTTATCGACGGCATTGATGGTTTAGCAACTTCCTTTGCCATTTTCGCTTTGGTTAGTTTTGAATTTTTAAATTATTCTACCGATTTAATATCATTAAATACTATATGTATAGGAGGGCTTTTTCCACTTTACTATTTTAATTTTAAAAAAGAAAGGAAAATTTTTTTAGGCGATGCTGGGTCATTATTTTTAGGAAGTTTAATAGCAGTAAATGCCTTTCATTATTTAGATCCCAGCCAAGCTGTAAAGTCTGGTAATAGAGTTCTCATAAGTGTAGCGGTCTTACTTTACCCATTATTGGATTTACTTCGAGTTTTTGTTATTCGGCTAAGACAAAATAAATCTCCCTTCTCGGCCGATCAAAATCATTTACATCATATTTTAGTAAATAAAAATAGATCTCATATGATTTCATCTGGAGTCATAGTTATTTTAAATTTTTTGTTATTATTAAGCATTATTTTATCTTTAAATTAAATTTTCAGTGTGAAACTTTTTTTCGCAATTTTTTTTGTTTTTTCAATATATTCATGCCAAGTAGATTGTAACGATTTAACATATAAAGAAGGTTTAACCTATTTGAAAGATAAACTATATTCGGGTGACTGTTCAAGCTATTTCCCGAGCAGTGGACAAATTAGATCTTACCAAAGCTACGTTGATGGCAAAGATGATGGTGAATGGAAATTTTATCATCCAGGCAAAATTCCTCAAACTATAGGTGTATTTGATGAAGGGAAGCGCATTGGAACTTGGAAATATTTTTATCCCGATGGAAAAGTTTGGAAGACAAACAACTATAATTCCTTAGGGGAAAAAACTGGAAAATGGACTACCTATTCTAAAGATGGAAGTATTGATACTTTAGTTACATTTAATTCGAGCAATTAAATTTTCTATAAGCTTCAGCTGCATTTGGATATTGTTTTTCAGCTGCAATCCTAAAATTTTTACATGCATTGATGTACTTTTCAAGACCTAAATTTGCAACACCCCTTAAAAATTCAAGGTTCCCTGTGGGTAAAACTATTTTTTTCTTCTCAACCTTTTCTAATTCTTCAAGACAAAAGTTGAATAAACCCAAGCCATTATATGATTGTGCTATGTTTAAATAGTATGCTTGCTCATTTGGGATTAAATTTTTTGCCATCTCCCATTTTTCAATAGCTTTTTCATATTTAGCATTTTTAAAATCACTTCGAGCTAATAAGTCGTACTCATTGGCTAAAACAATTATATCTTTATCATAATTGATGAGTTTTTCAACTGTTTGGATAGTTTTACTGTCAGGGAATTTCAAAGTTGCTTCCTTAGCTAGTTTTTTATCTTTTTCTGAAAACTTATCTGTAGGTTTAGATTTAACAACCAAAAGTAGATGATTTTCCCACAGGGCCTGTATATTCATATCCCTTGTCTTATCGAATAGACTTTCCGCCTCACGAAGTAATTCTTCACCTTCTTTATTGATTAATATCTTTTGAAAAACAGTTGCGTGCATTGAATTGTAGGGGAGTTTATCTAGAGATATTTTTGAATAGTAATATGCTGAGTCATATTTCTCTTCTGCTAAATATATTTTTGCAAGACCCAAATCTGCATCTCCTAAAAAGGGATTTTTCTTATCACCCTCAGTGTATAATCTTATTGCTTCTTGTTTTTTCCCTTGATAATAGTAGTAGTTTGCTTTTGCTGAAGATAAGGGAAGTCCTGTGTGAGTTAGAGTGGGAAAAGAATGGCTAATTTGGTTTATTTCTTCTAAATCCCTTTCGAAATATTTAGTTATATTATAGTCTTGGATCAATACAACCTGTTGAACCGAATTTTTATATAGCTTATAAAAAATAATCACAGAACAAAGGCCTAATAATATAAAAGGAATATAGATTCCTTTGCCTTCGTATTTACGAAGGAACTTTTTATTGAATTTTATATCATATTTATTAATAAAAAACGAATAAATAAAAATAATATTCATCATGCTAATTGCACGTATGCGCGGGAAATTAAATGATGAATCATAAACGAAAATTATTATTGATAAAAAGATGAAAAAATCCTCCAATAAATTTTTATTCTCTTTATTTAAAATTCGCTTAAAGAGAAAAAACAATGGGAACAAATAAATGCATAAATAAATTGTACCTCCAACAAATCCTGTTTCAGCAAAACTTTGAAGAAAATCGTTATGCGCATGATATGGGACTTGATATTCTCTGATTCTGTCTGACCCGTAATGAATTGAAAAAATCTTCCAATTTCCTATTCCATATCCAAAAATGGGCTTGTCTAAAAACCCCTGAATTGCTTCAAGATAAAAACCAAGCCTAAAACTTGAAGAAGATCTATCATCATCAAAATCAAAAGAGGTCATACGTCGCTCTATTTGTAGACCATCTACTGAATTAGTATATAATATTCTTTGAATAAGCAGGGTGCCTAAAAGGAGAATTAAAACAAAAATAATCCGTTTATATGCCCCCTTTATTTGATTTCTTTTTAAGAAATAAATTAAAATGAATAAAAAGACAAAAATGGTTAATAGGGCAAGTATTGATGACCTTGATGAGATTATCAATACATTAAAAGTAGTAACAAAAATTAGTGTTGAAGCTAAAAATATTCTTAACCTACTTTTAGAATTTAGCAAGAAATATATCGCAAAGGGTAACTTAATCAATAAGCTATAAGCAGCGACATTTAAATTACTTGTAAAGCCTACAAATGGGTAAGCTCTGCTAGGTGGATTTTCAAAGTCATAAATATTTAAAAATCTATAGAAAATTAAAAAACTCTCAGCTGCAAGTAAAGATAAGAGCACAAACAAGAATAGATGCTTATTTTCTAATACTTTAAAGAGTAATGAAATATTAATTATTCCAATATAAAAAAGACAAAATTTAAACCAATCAATAATGCCCTCTGTTGGATTGAATGAAGTAAAAATTGTTATTAAAGACCAGCAAAGAAAAGCAAGTAATAAAAATATTATGGGGTGCCTTAGTACCTCAAGCAAATTGGATTTTTGTTTGTAAAGTATAAATGATAGTGTTGTAATGAGTTGAATTACTGATAAATAAAAAAGTTCCGTGTAAACAGCATCTAATGCTCCAAATGGTAATAGGAAAGGAGTGACTGCAAGAGATAAATATAAAAATGTAAAAATTGCTTTCATAAAAAAACCTCCCCAAAAGGGGAGGTTAAAGTAATGTAATTATAATAAATTCAAAATATTATAACCAAGTAATTCTACTAAATGAAGAAGCGTTACTTGCAGTAGCACCAATAACTGCTTGTGGTGTTATAACATCCGAACGACTATCATTTGGATAGGTATTTGTAGCTGTTATTACACCACTATTACCTATAGATCTGTTAAGAGTTGTAGATAACTCATGAACAGTAACTCCTGTAACAGTTATAGTAGCGTTGTTTACACCAGCAGTATTACTTATCCATGGTGATCCAATTTCTCCTCTATTAGTACCACCAGTGGCGGCAAGCATTGAAACCACGATAGCACTACCTCTAGCAAGGTTGTCTCCAGTATCATTGGTGTTCTGACCGGGAACTGCATTACCAATCGTATAACCTATGCTTGTCAAAGTTGCAGAGTCAATAGTGGTAGTGAAAGTTAGTCCTTCACCAATTTGAGAAGTACCACTATCCTTAGCTATAAACTTAATGGTGGTTACAGTTCCTGTTGCAGATGAGGATATATCCCATTTTGACCACGTAGCTGAAGCTGTAACATTTTTAGCTACCCATTCATTGAAGAGCTGATCAGAAAGCGCAGACGGATCATAATTCGAGACTGCCGTTCCACTAACAGTGGCTGTGTTTGCTCCATTAAGAGCTATTGAAAATATATCAGAGGCAGTTGTTGCAAACCCATCTACTAAGTTTGAAACAACACTTGCAGAATTCTCCATCGATGAAGAATTTTTGTCAATAGTTAACCAAATTTCTGGCTTTGCATATTGTGTAACAGAGTACGTCACACCAGCAATTCCAGCGTTTGTTAAAGCAGCAGTAGTTGTCATATTGGCAACAACTTGCGCTGTATTGGCTGAAGACATATCAGGTCTTTGGACAATTAATACTCCATTTGCAAAAACGTCTACCATGTCACCTGTATCACCATAACCTGTGATAAGATATCCTCTTTTAGCAGCAACTTCAGATGAACCTGTATCTGCAGTATTAGGGACAACATAAGCTAGACGAAGTTTTGTGTCTTGGCTTGCATTAGCTATACCTACCGCAAATGTTGCTTCTGTAGAAGCGTCTGATTCATCGGTGAAATCAACTGTATCATAAAGTATTACAATTTTAGAATCCGCATCCGCTGCAAGAGATGTTAAATAAGTACTTGCATTTTTTAAACCACTATTAGAAACAGAACCAAGATCATTTGCTTCACCATCGCCTGTGCTAGTGGAGGCTGTATCATCTTTGTCAACTAAAGTTGCCTCAAGATCATTATTAGTAATTTCTATATCTGGTGATCCAGTAGCACCCCCAGAGGTTAATCCGTTGAAATCAATAGAAGTCAAATCGTCATTACCAGTTATAACAGTATTTTCTAAATTATCAGAAGATACTGCTAAAGTTTCTAAAGAAGTATTACCAGTTACTGTTAAAACTCCGTCAATAACAGCTCCTGTCGCTGTACCAGCTCTCCAAGTAAGGTCAACAGTAAGTGATTCAAGATCTGTATTGGCATTAACATCTAGTTCTGTAGCTTTAGCTCCGGTAACTGCAATAGTCACCAAATCAGTATTGCCGTCTATATCAACTTTCCCCGCGACATCAGCTGCTAAAGTAATAGCTGTTACATTTCCACATGATGTAACACTAAGCGAACTTAGAACCCCGTCAATGTCAACAGTTTCCAAACTAGTAATTGAAGCTAGACTTATCGCTGGTCCTACACTTGTTGTCACATCTGGATCTACAGCACCGGTAAAGTCCATAGTTTCGAGATCCAGTGTACCTGATAGTGTCATTGTTACAACTTTGTCAGCTGCAAAAGTTTCAACGCCTTTTAAAACGGTAATAGCACCTTCGAAACCATTAATAGTTACATCTTTTACGTCTGTAACAGAAATTGAACCATCCGAAATATTTGAAACGCTGAAAGATGCTGGACCAGTTATATCAAGAGTAAGGTCTGATTGGTCTCCACTAGCATCAACGTCATCCATAACAAATGGCATAGCAGCACCTTCGTCAACAAGAATAGTTAAATCAAGTGGTGGATAATAGACCAATTTTGTTAAATGGAGTTCCATAGCTTTAGAAAATGAAATTGTGTTATCAACTCCTTTAGTTTGGAACTTTTCAACAGATGTCAATTCTCTAAAGTCAATTTTAGTCACTTTAGATTTATAGCTATCTTTTAAATTTATAACCGTAGCAGAACCCAATGTTTTAAAACTGTAATCACCAGCTTGATCAACAGTTAGGGTTTGTGTACCTGTTAAGTTATCGAATGTTACAGGAGCCACAGAAGAAGCATCAGCTATGTAAGAAAATTGACCTGTTGTTGTAAATATATTATTTACAAGCTCTTGCAATTTGGTTGCATCCATGTCAGACTT
>MDTB01126506.1_pt1 | contig 26464 bp, 20 predicted proteins | sample 811161 | NCBI WGS metagenome assembly MDTB01 (sample SAMN05326650, study PRJNA326480) | marine metagenome | isolation source: seawater | place: Mediterranean Sea | collected 2009 | reverse complement strand
TATGGTTTTGTCGGAAAAAGAAGGTCAATCTGATATGCTTGGAATAAGTACATCTTTTGCTCGCACTTTTATTTCGCAAAATGAGTTTCAACAAAAAAAGAATGCATTGCTGCAAGCCGTCAAGAAGGAATTAAAGAGAAAAAAAAATTATTTAAAAAAGATATATGCCCAAATCGACTTAGAGTCGAAACAAACATCATACAAGGAAATTGGAGATATCTTAATGGCCAATTTGCATTTGGATGTCGATGAGGCAACAAAAAAAATTAAATTATTAAACTTTTACACTGGTGATAGAATAGATATCAAGTTAATCAAGCAACTTAGTTTACAAAAAAATGCTGAGAAATATTACGAAAAGGGGAAAAGCCAACATAAGAAATTGGCTTTTCAAGAAAAAGCCATTGTTGAAGCGAAAAGAATAATAGGTAGACTTTCTAATGAGATTGGTGAACTTGAAGGGGTACAGGATTTTAAATCCTTAAAACCTTACTTAAAAGAAGAGGAAATGAATCGAAAGTCAGACGCTTTTCCTTTCCGTAAAAGGCATATTGACGGTTATGACATTTGGATAGGAAAAAACGCAAAGAATAACGATCTACTAGTAACAAAATATTCCCATAGAAATGATATTTGGTTGCATGCTCGAGGCGTCCAAGGAAGTCATGTTTTGATAAAAAATTCCTCTGGGAAAAATATCCCAAAGCATGTTTTGGAAAAAGCTGGTTCATTGGCAGCTTTTTTTTCTAAAAGTAAGAATAACAACCTGTGTCCCGTAGTTTATACCCATCGAAAGTTTGTTCGGAAACCTAAAGGGGCTCCTCAGGGGCTCGTGACTGTTGATAAAGAAAAAGTGATTTTAGTAGAACCCAAAAATGAAGCCGAGTGATTTTTTAATTCAGCACGGACGCAAATACAATTTTCAATTCTGAAGCAATTTTAATTGCACATTTTACATAAGCTTTATGGGCATTTTTTAAGCTATCATAAATTTTCGGATCCTGGTAGTTAAGTTTTATATTCTGTAAACTTCCAAATACAATTGGACATGCTTCTGCAGCTTGATCGCAGGTAAACATGGCGATGAAGTCTTCTTTTGGATTTCTCGGGTCGTCAATCAATTTGGACCACATGATTGCTCCATTCTCTTGGTCTGAAAAATTAACTTGAAATGTAGATTGATTGCCGATATTTTCTTTTTCATATATCTGAAAACCAATAGCTCTTAAACATTGTATAGCATTTGGGTGAAATGCGGTAACTTCTGTTCCCCCAGAAAAACAGCTAATGGGTAAATCAAAAAAAGAGGCCATCAATTGACCAAGTGCTTGTGCCATCTGACTCCTCCTGGAATTATGCGTGCATAAAAAATGCAGATTAAATTGCTTCTTGACAGCTAGATGTTCCCTTAAATTTTTACCAATCTCTGTGAGCATATCCATCCGATTGACATCAATATTTTCAATGGGCAAATTAGCAATCCAAGAAGTTAGTTTGTCATAAATAGCATCATTCATAAAGCATTCAAAATTAAGTGTATGAATTATTGAAATTTAAATTAAGATAAATAATGGCATTAAAAAAAAGCTAAAATTTTATTATCTAATAGTTAACTATATTTAATTTGTGGTTGTTGTTAAAAGATCACAAAATAGCACTAGTTACTGGTGCTTCATCAGGTATTGGAGCGGAGTTAGCTAAAGTGTTTGCCAAGCGAGGCGGTAAACATTTGGTCGCTGTGGCTCGGAATAAGGAGGGGTTAACAGAATTAAAAGCAGAAATAGAGGACAGCTGGGATTGCTTAGTACACATATTGGTTCAAGATTTAGCAGTTGAAGGCGCCGCCCAAAAGATTTTTGAGGCATATAACAAATTAGCGTTGGGAAGCTTAAACTGTCTAATTAATAACGCTGGTTTTGGTAGTTTGGGCTATTTCATAGATCAAGACTTGCAGAAACATAAAAGTATGGTTCAAGTAAATATGATAGCCCTGACGGAACTAACATATTTGTTCTTACCACAAATGAAACAAAATAGAATGGGTCGGATTTTAAACATGAGTAGCACAGCAGCTTTGGTGCCAGGACCTATGCAAGCTGTCTATTTTGCAAGTAAGGCATTTATATCTTCATTTAGCAACGCATTAGCTGAGGAGCTAAGAGGTACAGGTGTAACTGTTACAACTAGCATGCCGCCACCTACGGAAAGTAATTTTGCCAAAATAGCCAAATTAGAAAAGTCGCTACTATTTAAAAAAACTGCAAGTGCCCAACGCGTAGCACAGAGTTCGTTTAAGGCAATGATGAAAGGGAAAATAAATGCACTTCCAGCTGTTAGTTTTGGTCAAAAAATTATTTTAGGCACAATTCCCTTTTCACCAAAACTCATTATTTTGAAAGTGGTGCGAAAACTACACCAAGTTAGTCCGAGGTAAGTACAAAAACAACAATACGCTTATTAGCAAAAGTGTCTAAAATTCAGTTGGATGATTTGAACCAGGCTAAGTAATTTTTTTACATACAAAAAATGAAAAATTTGGTTTAAGGACCTAAGGTGTTACTTTTGGTTGGTATTATTAATAAATATTTAATAATCAAATTATTACAATAAGATGACATTTTATATTCAAACACTTATAAATTCTTATTTGTTTAATATTATTAAGGGCTCTGTATCATGAATAAACGAATTATTTTTTTTCTTACTTTTTGTTCAGTGATTTTTATATCAAAAAAAACATTTACGAATACAGGCGGTCCTGGGGGTGGTTATACAAATGCGCCTGGAGAAAACAACTGTACTTCTTGCCATTCTGGGTCTTTAATTGTCAGTGGAAGTAATTGGAGCAATATTAAACTGAATGGAGATTTTACGAATGGAAAGTATAAAAAGGATAGTACTTATGACATTAAATTAAGCTATAAACAAACTTCGATAAATAAATTTGGGTTTCAAATTACCGTTTTAGACAGCAGCAACAACCCCATCGGAACCTTAAGTTCGAATAACAACAGAATTCAGAAAAAGACAAGACTATTTGGAGGGAAAACAAGACAATATCTTTTGCACACTTCAAATGGTACAAATACCACAAGTACAAACAGTACAGAGTGGTCTTTCATGTGGAAAGCACCGAGTTCTTATCAAGGGAAAGTCAAGTTTTATTCTGTTCTTTTGGCTGCTAACCAAAACGGATCTAATAGTGGTGATCAGGTATATGCGAAAACGTTAGATGTTGATTTCTTTCAAGATTCGTTGCCATTAGCAACAGCAAGTGTCAATAAAAACAAGGTATGTGAGGGAGATGGGCTTAATTTTAAAGGCTCTGCAACATCTAGCCCCACTTCTTATGAATGGATATTTAATGGTGGTAGTATTAGTAATTCAAGCCAACAGAATGTGAGCAATGTAGTTTTTAATAAAGCTGGTAATTATCAAATATTACTGAGAGCAAAAAACAAAAATGGTTTGGGGCCTTACGATACCCTTCAAATAAATGTTTTGCCGAAGCCCCCTGCCAATTGGTTGAGCAGCAACAATCAGTCTTTTTGTAGAGGAGATTCTGTAAATCTATTGGCACAGTTTGTGCCTGGAGCTAGTTTTACTTGGAATAATGCGCAGAATGGAAACAATATTTGGGTAAATGATTCTGGATCATATAATTTTACTGTTAGCAAGTCAGGTTGCAGTAATACATCTAGCACACGTAAAATTCAAATCATAGAAAAGCCGGTTGCTGTCCTATCCAACGGAAGTTACTGTCAGTCTTTTGGTAATACAAATTTAGATCGTAATCATGTTGTATCTCAAAGCGGGATAGATAGTAGTTTTTGGTCTTGTTTAGACTGTAAAGGTCAAGATAGTTTGTTGATAAAAAAGGGAGATAGCACCTTGCTTCTACTTTCTGAAATACAAATAAAACCCAATAGCATTGACACCTTGATATTGGCTTATTCTACTTTTAATAATTACGGCTGTTCATCGGTAGATACCATTCAAATTTACGTTGGTGCTAATCCAAGTATTGTTTATGAGCAGGCCAGTCCTTTATGTTACAATACAGGCGTAGTATCCCTATCCGATTTTTACAAAATTCAACCTTCTGGTGGTAGCTGGAAAGTTATAGATAGCAGCGGATTTAATAACCCTGGTGATTTAGGAATTTTTGGAAAGGATAGTATCAAAACCAATAAACTAACCAACCAAATTTATCAAGACCGTAAATATTTGCTTCGCTATACAAATGAGTTCAAGGGTTGCAAAACCTCCAAAGACATTTGGCTGGAAGTTTTAGGTTTGGACTCCATTTTTTCAACCCAATTTTCTTTTGACGATACGTTGAAAAGGTGCAGCAACGAAAGTCCATTAAATCTCGATGCCTCTCCAAGTGGAGGAATTTGGTTAATTAATGGAGTAAAAGTGGAAGAAACCAAACCAGGTGTTTTTGAATCAGGTAATACAAAACTGTCTTACGTTTTCACCAATGAAAAAACGGCATGTATTAGTCAAAAAACTGCTGATATTCTTACATTTCCTTCTCCACAAATACAATTTTTACCAATGTCTGATACCTGCTTGAAGTTCGGGAAGCAAAATATTTCATTTACAACCAACAACCAGTATGTTGATAGTGCCTATTTCACATTTACACTTAATGATAATATTATAAAACCTCAATTTGAGCGTAAAGACTCCATATTAATTGAAATTGAAGTGCAAAAACCAAAACAATTGCTCATTTATAAAATTGATAGTGCATTCAATGATCAGTCAATTTGTCCATTAGGCAGTCAAACTAAAGATTCAATTCAGATTTTCCGAAAACCTTTAGCAACTATTTTGGCAAGAAAACAACTGATAGGAAATGATGAAAAAATCAAACTCCTTCGCAATACGGATATTCAAAGCACCTATACAACTTGGCAAGTCCAACCTATGGAAACAGGAACGCTTGTAAGCAAAGACACAATTATTGAATTTAGGGTTTCACAAACCGATAATAAACAGTTTGTAATGGTAAATTTAAAAGTAGAAAATATTCAAAACCAGTGTGTTGAAACTATAGATAGTATGGTCAATTTCGACCAACTTGCTGGTGTTGATCTTTCACATCTTTCAAGTATTAGTTTTTTCCCAAATCCAGTAAATGACATCCTCTATTTGCAAGGAATCCAAAAGGGGGCATATACGCTATTCAATGCCGAGGGAAAAATGATTAGAGAAGGTACTTTCAGCGAGTCTCACATAAATCTTGATAGCTTACCAAAGGGTAGCTATCTTATGTTAATTAATTCGATTGGATATTGTAGGTTTATTAAATAAATAAACAAGTTCATTGGATGCAGCAACTTTCCTAAATTTGTTTAGTGCAGGAGATTTCCCAGCGACTTCAAAACAAACTAACGAAAAGGTCAGTTGAGAATAGTTTGAGGAGTTTAACCCAAACAAATGAATCTGTCGTTGATTTTTTCTCAAATGATTATTTAGGCTTGGCCAAGGAAAAAGTAATTCACGAAGATGCTTACGAAAAAATTTGTAACCTAGAAAACATCAATGGAAGTACTGGGTCTCGCTTATTATCTGGCAATCAAAGAATTCATGAAAAATTTGAGACATATTTAACTGTTTTTCATCAGTCTCCTTCTGCAACATTATTTAATTCAGGATATGATGCCAATGTGGGGTTTTTTTCGTCTGTTCCACAACGTGGTGACCATATTTTCTTCGATGAGTTGGTGCATGCATCGATAAGAGATGGTATAAAAATGAGCTTAGCTTCAAGTTCTAAATTTAAGCACAATGACATAAATGATCTTAAACAAAAAGCTGCTCAAATAAGACACAAATCTGAGGAAGTCTACGTCGTAACAGAGACAGTTTTTTCAATGGATGGGGACAGCCCCAATTTGGAAAAATTAGCAAGGGTTTGTGCCGAAAATAGGTTGCGTTTGGTTTTAGATGAGGCGCATTCTACAGGCGTTTTTGGTGATCTGGGACAAGGGTTTTCTCGATCAATGGCCATCGAAGGTTCGCTCTTTGCAAGAGTAGTGACTTTTGGAAAATCTTTGGGTTGCCATGGTGCCGTTATTTTGGGTTCAAAATCTTTGAAAAATTACTTAATTAATTTCGCTAGGTCTTTGATTTATACTACAGCCCTTAGTCCGCATTCTGTTGCAGTTGCATATTCGGCTTATCAGTTTTTAGAAGCAAACCCAAACTTGCAAAATCAATTAAAAAAGAGAATTGATTATTTTAACTTTTGCAAATCAACATATTTGATAGAAGAATATTTTTTTTCAAGTAATTCTGCCATACAATCCTGTCTTATTGCGGATAATACTAAAGCTAAAAATGTTTCCAATGAATTGTATATAAAGGGATATCACGTAAAAGCAATACTTTCGCCGACAGTTCCAAAAGGCAAAGAGCGTTTGCGATTTTGTTTACACAGCTATAATAGCATTGAGCAAATTCAAAACGTTCTAAAAGAACTTAAAGAAATATTGACAAAAATTGGCTAATATATTTATCACAGGAATCTCTACAGATGTTGGTAAAACCTTGGTTTCTGCTATTTTTATTAAAGCGCTAAAAGCAGATTATTGGAAGCCTATACAGTCAGGAAACTTAGATTTTACTGACGCCCATACCGTTGCCCATTTAATCGGTGATCAAAATACGACAGTATTTCCGCATGCATATGCATTGAATGCCCCGATGAGTCCGCACGCAGCCGCAGATCTTGAAAACAAAAAAATAAAAATACATGATATCATTCGTCCAAAAACTCAGAACCATTTAGTAATTGAGGGGGCTGGAGGGCTTTTGGTACCGTTAAACAAAAAACACACCATTATTGATTTAATTAATAAAGACGATGCGGTGATATTGGTTTCAAGGAATTATTTAGGAAGCATAAATCATACCCTGTTAAGTATTGAGGCACTTAAAGGACGTGGGTTTAGCAAAATAGCTTTGGTTTTTAACGGCAAGGAAAATAAATCGACCGAAGAGATAATTTGCGAAAAAGGTCAGCTCCCATCATTGGGCAGAGTTGACCAATATAAATCGATAGATGCAAAAATAATTGGTATCTATGCGCAAAAATTCAAACCAATTATAAGGTCATTTTTATGCCTATAAGCCAGCGAGATAAAAAACATATTTGGCACCCACTCACGCAGCACAACAACACCCCTGATGCACTGGGTATAACAAAAGCAAAGGGTGCGCTTCTATTCGACGAGTCAGGTAAAATATATATTGATGCGATATCTTCTTGGTATACTGCCGTTTATGGACATTGCCATCCAATTTTGATAGAAGCTGCTTACCATCAAATGCAACAACTTGATCAAGTAGTTTTTGCAGGATTTACACATGAACCTGCAGTAAAACTTACCGAGAAAATCATTCCTCTTTTACCCTATGGTCAAAACAGGGTCTTTTTTAGTGAAAATGGCTCTACAGCGGTTGATATTGCCTTAAAAATAGCCATCCAATATTTTCATAACAAGGGAGACAAAAGAAAAGTATTTGTTGCTTTTGAAGAAGGATTTCATGGAGATACATTCGGCGCCATGTCCGTATCAGGTTTATCAGTTTATAATGGTGCTTTTGAAGATTTTTTCATAGAAGTCAAAAGAATACCTGTACCTACTGAAGAAAATATTGATCAAGTATTGCAGCACTTAAAAAACATTTTAGATAAAGGAGATGTAGCAGCATTTATATATGAACCTTTGGTTCAAGGGGCTGCAGGGATGAAAATGCATGAAGCCAAAAATCTTTGTCAGATTTTGCGACTTTGTAAACAGTATGATGTTCTAAAAATAGCTGATGAAGTAATGACAGGCTTTGGAAAGACGAATACCTTATTCGCTTCTGAGCAGGTTACAATTTCTCCTGATATTATTTGTCTATCTAAGGCGCTAACTGCTGGTATGCTTCCAATGGCATTAACGACATGTACAGAAAAAATATTTTCCGCTTTTTTAAGCGAGGACAATGCCAAAGGATTTTTTCATGGACATACCTACACAGCAAATCCCATAGCATGCTCTGTTGCCTCTGCTGCCATTGATCTATACCAAAGTAAAATAATAGAAAATGGAAAGCTGAAAATTGAAAAAAGTCATGACAATTTTCTAAAGGTCTTGATGCATGATAAAAGAGTGATGAATGAGAGAACAAATGGTGTTATTTTGGCCTTTGAGCTTAATACACCAATAGATAGATATGGAAAAAAAAGAAATGAAATTTTTCAATTCTTCATGGAAAAAGGAGTTTTTATTAGACCCTTAGGTAATACCATCTATTTGACACCACCGTTTATTACTTCAGAAAAGCAAATGGAAAAAGTCTATGAAACAACGCTTGAATGTATTGAAAAGTTTGGTGAAAAAAATGAATGAACCATTATCCATAGTAGGTTTTTCTTCCATTAGTGCTTTGGGTCATTTAAATGAAAAAAATCAAAATGCTTACAATAGCAAATCGCATGCCTTAACAAGGCTAGATGAATTTTGGCAAGGAAAAATTCCCCTAGAGACTCAAAAAGTAATTGACCAATTACGAGATAAGCAATCTTATAAGCATTTAGATAAAACTGCACTCTATGCCATACATGCTGCAAGGCAAGCTATGAAAATGGCACATTGGAATAAAAACGAAATAATGGGTATTAATATAGGTTGTTCTAGAGGCCCTACAGAAAAATTAGAAGAACATCATGCTGATTTTTTACAATCTGAAATCACCCATATTCAAGCGTCCCCAAGCACCACCGCTGGCAATATTTCTTCATGGCTCGCACAAGACTTAAGTACTCAAGGACCAATGTTTTCGCATTCCATTACATGTTCATCCGCTTTTTATGCCTTTTTAAACGGCATCGCTTGGATAAAATCTGGAATGGTTGAAAAGTTTTTGGTGGGAGGTACAGAGGCACCCTTAACACCATTTACCATTGCTCAAATGAAAGCCCTAAAGATATATAGTAAAATGGATGTAGATTATCCGTGCAGAAGTTTGGATTTTGATAAAAAAGAAAATACTTTGGTATTGGGTGAAGGTGCTGGTGTGGCTTGTATTGAAAAAGGTAGAAAGAATGAAGCTCTGTGTTATATTGTAGGGTGGGGGTACGGATCAGAAAAAATTTCAAATAGTGTTTCCATTAGCAAAAATGGGATTTCCTTACAAAAAGCTATGTTAGGCGCAACAGAAAATCACAACTTAAGTTCTATTGATGCAATCATTATGCATGCTCCAGGTACAATAAACGGAGATAAGGCAGAGCAAAAGGCCATTAAATCAATATTCCAAAACAAAGTTCCTTTTTGTACATCAAACAAATGGAAAATTGGACATACTTTAGGCGCCTCAGGAATGCACAGTCTTGACCTCGCACTTTATATGTTAAACAACAATAAAGTAGTGGAAGTACCATTTATTAAAACAAGCAAAGCACCAAAGCAAATCAAAAAAATCTTAATTAATACGGTTGGCTTTGGCGGAAACGCCGCAAGTTTATTAATTCAAAAAGCTGAATAAAATAAAACGTATTTTCGTGAGGGGCATGAATAAAATTCGTAATAATTGGACGAGGGAAGAGATTCTAAAAATTTACAATGAACCATTAATGGATTTGCTTTACAAAGCAGCCCAAATTCATAGAAAAAATCATGATCCCAATACGGTTCAGGTAAGCACTTTACTTTCTATCAAGACGGGTGGCTGCCCTGAGGATTGTTCGTACTGCCCTCAAGCTGCCCGTTATCATACAGATATCGAAGGCAATGACTTAATGAGTATTTCTCAAGTTGCTGAACAAGCTCAACGAGCCAAATCAATGGGTTCTTCAAGAGTGTGTATGGGTGCAGCTTGGAGAAATGTGAAAGATGGGCCTGAGTTTGAACAAGTTTTGGAGATGGTTAGAACTATCAATAAATTAGATATGGAAGTTTGCTGTACATTGGGTATGATTACCGAAAATCAAGCCAAGCGACTTGCAGAGGCTGGGTTGTACGCATACAACCACAATTTAGATTCTTCTGAAGAATATTACAAAGAAGTTATATCTACCCGCGCTTTTCAAGACCGTCTTGACACCATTGAAAATGTTAGGAAAACCAATGTTACTGTTTGCTCAGGAGGCATTATTGGAATGGGTGAAGATGTAGAGGACAGGGCAGGAATGCTTGTTGCCTTATCAACTTTAAACCCTCAACCTGAGTCTGTTCCTATTAATGCTTTGGTAGCAATAGAAGGAACACCACTTCAAGAACAAAAAACTATTTCAATATGGGAAATGATAAGAATGATTGCTACAACTAGAATCGTTTTGCCTCTAACTCAGGTGAGACTTTCGGCAGGTAGAACAGAAATGAGCCACGAAGGTCAAGCCTTATGTTTTTTTGCGGGTGCTAACTCAATATTTTCAGGTGATAAGTTATTAACTACACCTAACCCAGATATACACCAAGATTTAGAACTTTTTGATTTACTTGGTTTGAAGCCCCAAAAACCATTTGTGAAAAAAGCGCAACCTAAAACAATAGAAAAAGAAGAGTCCAACTTAAAATCGTTAGATGAAAAACCGAGATGGACAAGACCAAAACATAAGATTGAGAGAAATGAATCCATGCGGAAATAATGCTTATCTTTAAGAGGTGTTTTCAAATATAGCCCATCTTCTCGCACTATTTTTTTTCCTTCTATATAATTGTAGTGTTTGGTCACAAGCTTGTTCTGGCCAATTGGGAGAAAATATTTTTGAAAATGGTGATTTTGGCAGCGGTTCTGCTGTGGTTCTTCAAAAAGACCCCAAATTGGCCCCGGGCTATACATATACAACCAACGTGCCAATGGATGATGGATACTATACGATTACCAATGACATGCGTCGATGGCCACTGTTGTGGGCTGGATGGCAAGGAATAAAAGACAATAGTGACGATCCAATTGGTTATATGATGGTTGTTAATGCTTCCTTCCAAGCGGGTCTATTTTACATTGATACTGTTTACGATTTGTGTGAAAATACAACTTATGAATTTTCCATTGATGTTTTTAATCTAATGGACAAATCTTATCCCAATTATATTAAGCCAAATCTTCAGTTTTTAATTAATGGGGTAAATAAATACAGCACAGGTAATGTGCCTAATAATGAAAAATGGAATACCTATTCATTTACTTTTTCTACTCAGCCAGGTCAAGATAGTTTAATTCTGTCTTTACGAAATAATGCACCTGGCGGTTCAGGCAATGATTTGGCTTTAGACAATATTTCCTTCAGGCCTTGTGGCCCAAAAGCTTTTATAAATCCAAGAAACCCATTTGAAATATGCCCACGTGCATTCAGTCCAAAAGTTTTTATGGCAAGCTTACAAGGCAATCGATACAATACACCACAATATCAATGGCAAGTAAACGAAGGGAATGGATGGACAAATATTTCAGGTGCAAATCAAGATAGATATGCCCACCTAAATGGGAATGTAGGGTTTTACAGATACCGTTATTTGTTAGCAAATACTGCAAGTAATTTAATCAATGAAAAGTGCAGAGTTACATCTGAAGAGAACTACATAGAAATCAAAAAACCAATCCTATCCTTTATTGATTCAACTATATGCAGGGAAAGTTCCATTTTTTTTAATGGAAAGTACATTTCCATGCCAGGGATATATTCAGATTCGTTTATATCAAAAGAAGGCTGTGATAGTATTGTATACCTTACCCTAAAAAAAAGACCCCAACAATTTGGTTTTTTTGATAGTCTTATATGCCCAAAAGATTTCATATTTTTCAACAATAGGAAAATAAATGCTGAAGGGTATTACTTGGATACGGTGATTGGCACATACGGATGTGACAGCATTGTTCGATTAAGAATTTTACACCGTAAAAATACATTTACAAATATTGATTTAACCGTTTGTAAAGGGAAAAGAGTTTTTTTTAATGACAAATGGGTTGATCAAGAGGGAATATATCTGGATACCTTGGTAGATCAATTTGCTTGTGATAGCTTTTTGTCACTTCGTCTAAAGTTTAAACAAAGTCCCTTGAAGGTGCAAGTTGAGACAACTAATCCTTTGTGTCAAGGAGATTCTACAGGTCGTATTCAGGTTATAGCTGTGAAAGAAGGGATAAATCCAATTTTGTATTCCTTAGACAATGCAAATTTTGACACTTCTTTAGTTTTCAGTAATCTTCCTGCGAACACTTACTATCTTCAAGTAAAGGACGATGTAGCATGTTTATGGGATAGTACTATACAACTAAATAATCCGCCCGAATTCAGAATAGGGTTACAACCCAAAAAATCGACTATTGAGCTAGGGGAATTCGTAACTTTTAAAGTATCTTCTAATGATTCTATAGCTAATTACTTCTGGTCGCCTGATGGGCTATTTAATTGTCAATTAAGCTGCTCGCCAATTGATGTCTATCCACCTCAATCAATCCAGGTAAAACTTGAGGCAGAGAGTATTGATGGCTGCCGGTCTAAAGACTCTGCCTACATTAATATAGTTGTCAAGCAACATGTATTCATACCAAATGCATTTACACCAGGGAGCTCAGAGCCTAACAATACTTTTGGTCCAAAACTTAGGCCTCACCAAATAAAAAAAGTTGAAAGATTTATAATATTCAATAGATATGGTCAAATTTTACATGATATAAAGGACGTAGATCCTAGATTTCATGACATTTCATGGAAAGCGAAAAATACTCCGTTAGGTGTTTATGGATACCTTTTGAGGGTGCACTTTTTAAGTGGTGAGGTGAAAGAGTATAGTGGCAATGTCCATCTTATTAGATAGCCCATTTTAAATTTCTTTATGTACTCTATGTTTTATTAATGAAACCAAATGCTAGTAACCCTTGTTTTGGAAAATAGATGAAGGAAATCGTCAACATTGTATGGCTAAAAAGAGATTTACGACTTCAGGATAATGAGGCTATTTGCAAATCGGTTTCTGAAAATGAAAAATTTTGTCTTCTTTACATTCTTGAACCTTCTATTCAAAACGATCCTCATTATTCTGAACGTCATTTTACTTTTATCAAACAATCTTTACTTGATTTAAACCGTAAATTAGACCAATATCAAAGTCAAATTTTGTTTTTAGAAATGGAAGTAAAAGATGCTTTCAAAAGTTTAATACAAAAAATGACGGTTAGAAAGGTATTCAGCCATGAAGAGACTGGCCTGAAGATAACTTATGAAAGAGATAAACAAATGGCAAGTTGGTTTAAATCGCAACAAATTTCATGGATTGAGATGCCATCAAAAGGGGTTAAGCGAGGAAGAAAAAATAGGAATAACTGGATAAAGGACTGGAAAGAATATGTAAATGGTCCTATAGCAAGATTTCAACCTCGTAAAGGTCAGTTGCTTTCAAAACAATTCATTCAAAATTGGTCAATGTCTATTGAATTAAATGAGGGTCACACGAAAAGACAAGTTGGTGGCGAGACATATGCTAGTAAATACTTAAATAGCTTTCTAAATGAGAGACATTTTGATTATATAAAAAGTATATCCAAACCATTGGAATCAAGAACGCATTGCAGTCGCTTATCTGTCTATTTGGCTTGGGGAAATCTTTCAATTAGACAAGCTTACCAAGAAGCCAGAAAAATAAGGAAAGACCATGGGAAAAAAAGCGCCATTGATGGATTTACAAGTCGATTAAGATGGCATTCTCACTTTGTTCAAAAATTTGAAATGGAATGTAGAATGGAATTTGAGTCTTTGAATAAAGCGTATGAGAAATTAAATAAGCCTCTAAACCAAGAACTTATTGAAAAATGGGAAAAGGGGCAAACGGGTTATCCCTTAGTGGACGCCTGTATGCGATGTTTAAATGAAACAGGCTACATAAATTTTAGGATGAGAGCTATGTTGGTTAGTTTCTTTACGCACTTGATTTGGCAACCATGGCAGGCAGCAAGCTCTCATTTGTCAAGACAATTTTTAGATTTTGAACCGGGTATTCATTATCCACAGCTTATCATGCAAGCTGGAGAAACAGGCTTGAATACAATAAGAATATACAATCCGGTCAAAAATTCGGTTGAGCACGACCCCTATGGTACTTTTATACTCAAATGGTTGCCAGAATTAAAAAATATACCTAAATCTTTGATTCACAAACCATGGGAAATGAGTGAAATGGATCAGATCATGTATCAAACAAGTTTGGGAAACCAGTATCCAAAACCTATTGTTGAGTTAGACAGCTCAAGGCAATATGCGTCGACAATGCTATGGCAATTAAGAAAAGATAAAAAGGTGAAAATTGAATCACAGAGAATATTACAAATGCATATCAATCCTTAGTTTTCATTACAGAAACACCGCTAAAATTTACCTACATTTTTATCAAAAAACCACAAAAAACACCCTTAGCGGGCGTTCTATCTTTTTGGCTGAAACCCTTTAAAAACAAGAAGCCACAACGTTTTTACATTATGGCTACTTATATGGTCGTGACCTCGTCAGGATTCAAACCTGAAACCTCTTGAGCCGTAATCAAGTGCTCTATTCAGTTGAGCTACGAGGCCAGACGTCAAAGTTACGCCTTTTGATTTTTTTAAAAAGAAAAAAGAGCCATCCTTTTTTTATTGCTTTTAAAATAAATTATTAAATAAGAAGGCCAATTATGTCGTTGACCGATTTACTTTTTTGACCACCTAGAGGCAAAGTCACGACTTAATTTATTAAATAATAATGGACTTTCAACATTAACAACATGTCCACAGTTTGGTATTATTTGTAAACTCGAAGAATTATGATTTTTAACCAGTTTCCCTATACTTGGTAAAAACATATGATCTTCTTCTCCCATGATATACAGGGTGGGAATACCGCAATCATGTATTCTGAATAGTTTCAACAAGGGGTTAATTTCCGAAGCAAGTTTAAACCAGCGTTTAAATTCTTTTTGGTATAATTTTTTGGCCTCATTTACGAACAAAAGACGAGACTCAGTGTGCGTTTTTCTTGGCATGATGACGAAAGCAAAGAAACGATAAAGCAATAGATATGGTATGACAGATTTCAGTAAAACGCCAAGTTTCATTAGAATTTGACCTCGTAAATTTAGTTTTACAATTGCACCTCCCAATATCATGGTTTCCACCCTAGTTGGATTTCTTTCTGCTATTTCTCTAATAATAATTGTCCCAAGAGATATTCCCACAAAATGACCAGACTTTATATTTAAGTGATCTAAAACCTCAAGCACGTCATTGCTTATTTCTGTAAAAGTATATTTCTTTAACTTTTTACGAAACGGTTGTTTAGATTTACCATGTCCTCTTAAGTCGATGAGAAGAACATTGAAATCTTTCTGAAAATCTCTTATTTGTTTATACCAGATGTTGCTGCTTCCACCCGCTCCATGAATAAATACCACCCAAGCTGATGAAGAAGGTTTGGTATAAACCGAATAATGAAGCATATATGATTAAGTATTTAATTTGAATATTGTTTACAATCTTTTCTGTTATTCGATTAGCTGCAGAGTAAAGCCTTTATTTAACTAGTTTTCTCCTCACCTTTGTCATCTGACAGCATTTTTTCTATTTTATCTATTTGGATAAAATCCATCGATTCTCTCAAGCTAGGTATAAACAACACATCTCCACTATTGGGTTTGTTTCCCACTTTTATAATTGTTTTCCCTTTGAATTTTTTTTTCAAGGCAGAAGAAATTTCAGCTGATTCTTTAAAAAGCACATATTCAAAGTTGCTTTCGAAAGTCGTAGGTAAATTTTGTACTTGGCTTATTAGTAAAACGGCATCTTTAATTTCCCAATTCATAATTACAATATTATGGACTATCTTCCGCCCACAAAAAAATTAAGTCAAAAATATGAGAGGGAAAATCGCCCTTATAACAGGAGCAACGTCTGGAATTGGGAATGAAGTAGCCAAAAAGTTGGCTACGGTAGGCACAAATTTAATATTAACTGGAAGGCGTGAAAAACGTCTTGAGTCAATAAAATTATCCTTAGAAAAGGAATATGGGATAGAGGTACAAACCCTTTGTTTTGATGTAAGAAATTTTAAAGAAGTGAAAAAGTATATAAATCAAATTACATCCAAGCATATTGATTTCCTTATAAATAATGCAGGTCTTGCCATGGGTTTAAGTTCTATAGAAGATGGAAAAATTGATCATTGGGAAAGTATGATTGACACCAATATTAAGGGCATTTTGTATGTGAGCAAGTGTGTTATTCCACTAATGACCAAACACAGTCATATTGTAAACATAGGGTCTATTGCAGGTAAAGAAGTATATGCCAATGGAAATGTATATTGTGGAACCAAGCATATGGTAGACGCGTTGAATAAAGCCTTTAGAATTGATTTGGCGAAAAAGGGAATAAAAGTAAGTGCCATACATCCAGGTGCTGTAGATACTGAGTTTAGCACCGTTCGTTTTGAAGGAGATAAAGAAAGAGCTGATAAAGTGTATCTAGGTTTTGAAAATTTGTTGCCTGTAGATGTTGCTGAATCTGTCTTTTGGGTATTAAATCAGCCTAAGCATGTAAATATTAATGACTTGGTTATTATGCCAACAGCTCAGCCAAATGCTTCAACCATCTTAAGGAATATAGGTCTATGATCCAATTAGTTTTTGATCATTTTAAAAGGAATGTTTTTTTCTTTAAGTGAATCTATCCAAGCTAGCTCTTCATTGCTTAGTTTTATTTTGGCGCTTCTTAAATTGATGGATTGATGATAATTTTTTTTGCTTTCGTCATCGGTCTTTTTTTGAGTAAGCTTGATGTCAAATCCAATTTTCCCTCGTTCTGTATGCAATCTCTCTAACTGGTCGATAAGAGGCAATGAAACAGCATCGGTCTTTAGATGTACTTCCACTTTTCCTAAGTACTTTTTAAATACATCACTCAGATAAACAACCTCTGCAATTTTCCAAAAAAAACGGTCATTACTGTAATATTTTTTTAACTGCATTTTGATTGCTACCCTGTCATCTTCATGCAAATATTGGCTAAACTTTGCGAAGTCATCTGAATAAAGTCTAAAGGAAAAACTACCCTTAAAATCTTCTATTTCAACATGACAATATTTATCACCTTTTCGGCTCATACCTTCTTGAAATTTGGTGACAATTCCACAAATGATGAATTCTTTATTCAGCTTTTTTTCTGTTTGTTCTTCCAAATCATTAAGCTCTGCATTGCAGAAAAACTGAATTTGGTTATTAAATTGTAATAGTGGGTGACCGGATATATAAATGCCAATGACTTCTTTTTCTAGATTTAGACGTTGAATCATCGTCAACTCCTCACATTCTGGCAGTTTTGGTTGGGTTAGCTGAACTGCAGCATTTTCGCCAAAAAGACTGCTTTGGTTTTTCTGTGCTCCACCTTGAGCTTTGGCGCCAAATTTTACCGCCAATTCTACACCAGAATCTTCATGGATTCCTTCGCTTATGTATTGCGCACGATGGGTATTACTAAAACTATCAAAACACCCTGCCGTGGCCATAGATGTTAAAGTTTTTTTGTTAATGGAACGTAAATCAACTCTTGAAGTAAGGTCAAAAATGGAAGTGAAAGGTCCATTTTTTTGTCTTTCTTCAATAAGCTTCTCTACAGCAGCTCCACCAACCCCTTTTATAGCCTCCAGACCAAAACGAATTTTCCCAAGATTATTTACTGAAAAATTGGCTTCAGACTCATTAAGGTCAGGTCCTAAGACTTCGATATTGTAAAATTTACACTCTTCAATGTATTTGCTCATTTTGTCCATATTACTCATATTGTGTGTGAGTAGACTCGCCATAAATTCAGGCGTATAGTTCCCTTTTAAATAAGCAGTTTGGAAGGCCACTACCGCATAACAAGTTGAATGGCTTTTGTTAAAAGCGTATGAAGCAAAAGCTTCCCAATCACCCCAAACTTTTTCCATAATCTTTTGATCGTAGCCGTTTTTTTCTGCATTTTCCATAAAAACGGGTTTCATCGCATCAATATCTTCTTTCTTTTTCTTACCCATAGCCTTTCTTAATTTATCTGCTTGTCCTTTAGAAAAGCTTGCAAGTTTTTGAGAAAGTAGCATGACCTGCTCTTGGTATACTGTTATCCCATAGGTTTCTTTTAGATATTCTTCCATATCAGGATGGTCATAATGAATGGTTTCTTTACCATGTTTTCTTTTTATGTAAGTGGGAATGTACTCCATAGGTCCAGGTCTGTAAAGGGCAGCCATTGCGATGATGTCATTAAATTGGGTCGGTTTTAATGATTTTAAGTGTGCTTTCATCCCGTCAGATTCAAATTGAAAAATGCCATTGGTTAGTCCTTTACGGAATATTTTAAAAGCATTCTCATCTTCGAGAGATATGGTGTCTATATCAATTTCTGTTTGGTGACGTTTTTTGATGAGCGCTATGCAATCCTTGATAATGGTTAATGTTTTTAACCCTAAAAAATCCATTTTTAATAAGCCCGCATTTTCTACGAGATCATTATCGTATTGGGTAATTAAAAGTTCAGTTCCTTTTGCCTTGGCTATAGGAATATGGTTGGTAATATCATCTGGAGTAATGATGATTCCGCAAGCGTGTACACCTGTATTTCTTACTGATCCTTCTAGTTTTAATGCATCCTTTATAACCTGACCTTCAAGTTTTTTTTCATGAGAAATGGATTTTAGCTTTTTTATATTTTCAAATTCCTCTGATCTGAATTTTTCTTTCAGTTCTTTATCATCCATCTTAAAAATTTTGTTCAGATTGCCACCATCGGGAACAAGTTTTGCTAAGTCGCCTGTTTTATCCAAGGGTAGCTCAAGTACTCTACCAACATCTCTAATAGATGATTTTGCTGCCATAGATCCATATGTAATGATCTGAGAAACGCAATTTTTGCCGTATTTGTCAATTACATAGTCAATTACTTTTTCACGTCCCCGATCATCAAAATCAATATCAATATCAGGCATGCTTATTCTTTCAGGATTTAAAAAACGTTCGAAAAGTAAATCATATTTTATAGGATCAACATTGGTAATTCCTGTGCAATAGGCAACCACTGAACCCGCTGCTGAGCCTCGTCCAGGACCTACTGAAACATTCAGTTTTCTGGCAGCGGATGTAAAGTCTTGAACTATTAAGAAATATCCTGGATAACCTGAATTTGAAATTGTGGCAAGTTCAAAATCAATCCTTTCTCTCAAATCTTCTGTCATCTCTCCATACCTTTTTTTAGCACCTTCATAAACGAGATAACGCAAATAATCATCTTGCGTGTTAAATCCTTTAGGAAGGCTGAAATTGGGCAATAAAATGTCTCGATTTATCTTTGGTGCTTCTATGCGATCAATTAGCAGGTTTGTATTGTCTATAGATTCTGGAATGTCAGAAAATAAAGCATTCATTTGTTCAGTAGTTTTAAAGAAAAACTGATTGTTAGGAAATCCAAACCTGTATCCTTTTCCTTGACCAATAGGGGTGTTTTTAAAATCACCTGTATTAACGCACAACAAAATGTCATGTGCATTGAAATCTTCTTCTTCGGTATAATGGCTATCATTTGTTGCAATTATGTTTAAGTCATTTTTTTTGGCAAATCCAATTAGAATTTGGTTCACATCTTCCTGACTCATGCCCGTGTTGTCTATATTTTTTAACCCATGTCGTTGTATTTCAATGAAATAATCTGAGCCGAATTGTTCAAGCCACCATTTAAGCTTTTGCTCTGCCGCTTCTTTTCCTTGTTTTAGAATAGTCTGTGGAATTTCAGCACCGATGCAACAAGAGGTTGCAATGATGCCTTCTTTGTATTTAACCAATAGTGATTTATCAATTCTAGGGTATTTTCCATAAAGACCTTCCATGTAACCTAGTGAACATAATTTAGATAAATTTTGATAGCCGATCTGATTTTTGGCGAGCAACAGCTGGTGATGTCTAATGTCTTTTTCTCCTCTGCTGAATTGCTGCCTGTGCCGATCTTCAACCAAATAAAATTCGCAACCTACTATAGGTTTTACACCTGCTTTTTGTGCCTGATTCACAAAATGAAAAGCACCAAACATATTGCCATGATCGGTGATCGCTACAGCTGGCTGCCCATCTATTTTAGCCTTATTGATTAAGTCAGGAATCTTTGCTGCTCCATCTAAAAGTGAAAATTGTGTATGGCAGTGTAAATGGGAAAATTTAGGCATTTATCCAAAAGTAGTTGTAGACGGATAAATTTGATACACAAGATATATACATGGTTTTTTTTACTTTGTATCGTGGTCTCAGTCCTCGGATACTTTAAAAATTTTTTTAAGCATGATTTTCGTTGGGATTCATTTATTACAATTCTTGTTCTAAATGCTATTCTAATTTATTTGAACTGGGGTCTTGGTATGTTTAATTGGATTAGAAATGTACATGGATTAGAAAGCTATGTTGTTTTAATCTACTGGCTTCTTTTTTTCCTTGTTTTCATTTTACCAGTGATCATCCAATCTTTTTTTTCAGGGAATTATATTCATTTCAAAAAACCCTTTTTTTATGTATTCATTTTATTTACTACGTTGATTTTCGCTTGTAGATTTTCTTATTACCATTTCAACGATTGGCTGAAGATATTTTATGAGCACTCTGCTCATGAAATATTTTGGAACAGAATTACAAATTCTGTTTTTCGTTTTTGCATAGTGCTCATCCCAATTTTAATTTTCTGGTTTCTTTTTGAAAGAAAAAGACAATCATTCTATGGATGTACAGGCTATAATTTTAATTTGAGACCTTATTTCATGATGCTTTTGTTGATGGTTCCATTGATTACTTTGGCATCTACCCAAAGTGATTTTTTGGGGGCCTACCCAAGGGCAAAATTTCTTCATTCTTACAGTATTCAAAATATGCAGCATTGGAAGTATTTTTTGATTTATGAACTATTTTATGGTATGGATTTTTTTAGTATCGAGCTTTTCTTTAGAGGTTTTTTAATTTTGGGCGCAATAAGGGTTTTGGGCTCTCAAGCTATTTTGGCTGCATCTACATTTTATGTTGTTATCCATTTTGGCAAACCAATGGGTGAAGCGATAAGTTCCTTTTTTGGAGGCACTATACTTGGTGTTATTACATTTTACGGAAGGTCAATTTGGGGTGGGTTAATTGTTCATGTTGGCATTGCGTGGATGATGGAACTGGGCGCAATGATTGGTACATGGATGCAGAGATAATGTGAATTTAAGTACGGAAATAACATATCTAAAAGGAGTAGGAGAGATTAGATCTGCTCTATTTAAGAGAGAATTGAATATTTCTACTGTAGAAGATATATTGTATCATTTCCCACTTCGATATGTTGATCGAACGAGAATATTACAAATAAAGGATTTGAAAAACGACCTATCCAAGGTACAACTCAAAGGAACCATTGGTCATATTCAAAAAGGGGGAAATCCAAGAAAACCATTTTTAAAAGCAGTTTTTACTGATCAAACTGGCTCTGTAAATATGGTTTGGTTTAAACAGATACAATGGATTGAAAAAAAATTACATGAAGGTGAGGAGTATATATTATTTGGAAAGCCGAGTGCTTACAAAGGCAAATTTTCATTTTCTCATCCTGAGCTGAACTTGTGGTCAAATAATAATCAAATAAGCAACTCATTGACAGCAGTTTATCCTTTAACAGAGTTACTCAAAAAAAGAAAAATAGAGCAAAAAATATTTAGAGAAATATTTAGGAAATTATTGGATGGGAAAGGCATTTTTATACCAGAAAATTTATCTAAAGAAATTAGAAATAAGTTTGATTTAATAGATAGACAAACAGCGTTTATAAAAATACACACGCCCGACTCTCAAGGGGAATTGAAGTTGGCCTTAAGAAGATTGAAGTTTGAAGAGCTATTTTTTTTGCAATTGAGATTTTTAATGATTCGACAAGGAAGAAAGACAAACGCTCCAGGAATCATTATGCCAAAAGTTGGACATTACTTTAAAAAATTTTATGATGATGTATTGCCATTTACGTTAACTGATGCCCAAAAAAATGTAGTTACTGAGATTTGGGATGACTTAAAATCTGGTCAGCAAATGAATAGACTTTTACAAGGTGATGTTGGAAGTGGAAAAACCATAGTTGCGCTCCTAATTGCACTCATTGCAATTGATAATGGTCATCAGATTTCTATTATGGCCCCCACTGAAATTTTGGCTCAACAGCACTACAAATCATTTTCTGACTTATTATTTCCATTAGGTATTTCAATTGGGTTGCTAACTGGTTCAACAAAAAATTCTGAAAGAAAAAAATTGAATGCTGATTTACAAAATGGTGATTGCAGAATTTTAATAGGAACACATGCATTGATTGAAGAGCACGTAAAATTTAAATCCTTAGGGTTAGTTATAATTGATGAACAACATAGGTTTGGCGTTGCTCAAAGAGCAAGGTTATTAGAAAAAGGCAATCAACATCCACATTTCTTGGTAATGACAGCAACCCCAATACCAAGGACAATGGCGCTAAGTTTTTATGGAGATTTGGATGTGTCAAAAATTGACCAACTACCAGTAGGCAGGAAGCCAATAAAAACTGCGGTTCGTGCAGAAAATGAAAGATATAAGCTTTATAAATTTGTCAAAGAGCAAATACAAGCTGGTAGGCAAGCATACTTTGTTTTTCCACTTATAGAAGCCTCGGAAAAACTCAATTACAAAAACCTAAATCATGGCTTTGACCAATTGGTAGATGTCTTTAAAAGGCCTGATTTTCAAGTTGATATGTTGCATGGTGGAATGAGTTCTTTAGAAAAAAGAGCCGCTATGAAAAGATTTGAAGAAGGAATTTGCAATATATTGGTAGCCACAACTGTGGTTGAAGTAGGTGTAAATGTGCCTAATGCTTCAATCATGGTTATTGAAAGCAGCGAAAAATTTGGCTTGTCGCAGCTCCATCAACTTAGAGGAAGAGTGGGGAGGGGAGCATACCAAAGTTATTGTATACTTATGACCGGTTCAAAAATTTCTGAAACTTCTAAAAAACGCCTCATTGCTATGGTTCATACAAATGACGGTTTTAAGTTAGCGGAATATGATTTAAAGCTTCGTGGTCCAGGTGAGATGGATGGGACAAGGCAAAGTGGTGGTCCACAGCTGAAACTTACTAGTATGGTAGAAGATGAAGATTTACTTGTGGAATGCAGAGGAGCTGCCCAAGAATTAATAATTAATGACCCTAATCTAGATAAAGCTGAAAATGTAGAAATAAGAAATTACCTCAAATCAAAAAATAAGTATAAAGATTGGACTAATATCGCATGAGCATGTTGCAATTAAAGGGCATTGAAAAATCATATGAAATTAGTGGGAGACAGCTTAAAGTATTAAAGGGCATTGATTTAATAATTGCCCAGGGTGAATTGGTATCAATTATGGGTACCTCAGGGTCGGGGAAATCTACTTTGCTAAATATTTTGGGCTTACTTGACAATTATGACAATGGGTCTTATCATCTGGATAACGTACTTATTGAAAAACTAAATGAAACAAAAGCTGCAAAGTTGCGTGGTAAAAGTATAGGTTTTGTTTTTCAATCATTCAATCTTATACCATTTAAAAGTGCGTTAGAAAATGTAGAATTACCTCTTTATTATCAAGGCATTAAAAGAAAAGAAAGGCTAGGAAAAGCTGAATATTTCTTAGAGAAAGTAGGTTTGAAAGAATGGTCTACGCATTTACCAACTCAATTGTCTGGAGGACAAAAGCAACGTGTAGCTATTGCACGAGCGTTAGCAACTTCGCCTAAATTAATTTTGGCTGATGAGCCTACTGGAGCTTTAGACTCCAAAACCAGCCAAGATATAATGGAATTAATTAAGGAGATAAATAGCGAAAACAAAACAATTGTTGTAGTAACCCATGAGCAAGAAATTGCCAATCAAACACAAAGAATTATTCGCTTGAAAGATGGTCAAATAGAAAATTAACTTTTCATAACGCCTCTTTTTTGTAAAAATTTGCTTAGTACCTGATGAACTGGGTTTGTGAGATCGAGTGGTACATAATCTACCTTTAATTTGGCACATTTTTCTTTTATGTTCCTATGTAAGTTAGAAATTCTTTGGGTGTAGGAGTTTTTAACCGAATCTGGCTCAATTTTTATCTTTTCTCCAGTTTCTAGGTCTTCAAAGAGGTATGGCCGATTGTCAAAATCGAACATTTTTTCAGTACGATTATCGAATAAATGAAATACAATGACCTCGTGTCTATTAAACCTAAGATGTCCGATAGCTGAAAATACTTCGTCCAAATTGTTATGCAAAAAATCAGTAAAAATTATTACCAACGACCCTCTGTTATTTGTTTCTGCTATTTGTTGTAAAGACTGGCTAATTTCTGTTTTGGCGCTTATTTGGGCTTTGATTAACTCTATTTCTAATAGTGCAAATAATCTAGCCAAATGTGATTTTGTAGATTTTACGTCTGTTTGATAATCTATTTTTTGGTTAAAAAAACAAATTCCGAAAGCATCATTTTGCTTCTCTAAAAGATACAATAAAGCAGCTGAACATAGGATTGAGTCATTAATTTTACTTTTTGTATTCTTAGGATAGTGCATAGAAGAAGAGTTGTCCAAAACAATCATCGCTCTGAGGTTGGTTTCTTCCTCATATTTTTTGACAAACAATTTATCCGTTCTAGCATAAAGCTTCCAATCAATATCCTTTGCAGAATCCCCAGAGTTGTAAGATCTGTGCTCAGCAAACTCTACAGAAAAACCGTGATAAGGGCTTTTATGTAAACCTATGATAAAACCTTCAACTGCTTTTTTTGCAATAAGTTGAAGACTACCTGGAAGTAATATGTCCTCCTTTTTTATCGTCATGAATTAAAAACTCAAAAATTACGAACTGGAGTGGTAATTTTAGCTTAAGTCTAAGCCAATTGATTGTCAATTTTTTCTGTAATTGAGCTTTTTGGAACTGCACCAATAATCTTATCTACAACTTCACCACCCTTAAAAACCAAAAGTGTTGGAATACTTCTGATACCATACTTCATAGAAACTGAAGGTTCTTCATCCACATTTAGTTTTCCTACGACTGCCTTTCCTTCATAGTCATTTGCTATTTCTTCTACGACTGGCCCTACCATGCGGCAAGGACCACACCATTCAGCCCAAAAATCCACCAATACTGGTCTATCAGAATTCAATACGTCATTTTCCCAGTTTGCTTCTGTAAATATTTTTGCCATTTTGTTAAGTGTCAAAAGTAAATATTCAACGGTTAAATTGAACAAATGTTGATGTTATGCCGATAATTATTGTTGATTGGCTATAACTACTAAAGGTTGCTCATTATTTCATTTACGGTCTTTGCCATTCTATTTTCACTGTCCAACAAAGGATTTATTTCCGTTATCTCAAGAACTTTTACTTTTTGACTTTGCAAGAACACGTGCAACATCTGTCCCACTTCATGGGCTGAAAATCCTCCAAAAACTGGAGTTCCTGTACCTTTAGAAATACTAGGGTCGAGAACGTCGACGTCAAATGAGAGGTAAATAAAATCTGTTGAGTCTAAGTTTTTCAAACAACTTTCAGCCAATCGATTTACACCTATTTTTCTTGCCTCCTCAACTTTGGTATATCGAATTTTTTTATTTTGAATTATTTGCCACTCAATAGCTTCTAAATCTCGAATCCCAATAAATTCGATATTTTCAGCTCGTAAAGCTGGACAATAACCTGAGAGATTAATTATTTCTTCCCAATCTTCGGAATGCTTTTTATTACCATCATCTAAACATGCGCCTAAAGGCATACCATGTATGTTGCCACTTGGAGAACTGTCTGGGATGTGTAAGTCGGCATGAGCATCAATCCAAATCACGCCTATGGTTTTTTCTTGGGCAAACTTTTTTAGTCCAGCAATACCCCCAATTGCATTGCTATGGTCTCCGGTTAATAACAGAATTCGGTCATGGTTTTGAAGAGTTTTAGCAACACTTTGGCAAGTTTTTTTATTTGCCTTTACAATGGAATTTAATCGTTTAATTTTTTGAAGACCATCTGTACCAAAATTCTTATCATGGTTTTTAATTAACTCTATTTCACTTGAATCAAGAAAACTGTTGTCTACCGCTTGTAGCGCTTGTAGTCCAAGACTGGCGCCTTTAGTCCCAGCACCAAGCTCACTCGTGTTGGCAATAATTTTGTTCCAATATTTATTTTTGTTCATTTACTTTTTTTGATTTCACTTTTTCTCTATAATTTTGTGGATCTTTAAGAAATGGCAGTTACAAGATTAGAAAGAAAAGGACAAAAGAACAAAGCACGAGCGAAAGTAAGAAATGCCAATCTTAAATTGGTTAACAAACAAGTTTCTGTTGCTTCACCCAATAAGCAAGACTCAGGGGTTGTCATTGGTGATATTAATGATATTCTTAAT
>MDTB01067382.1_pt1 | contig 26464 bp, 14 predicted proteins | sample 811161 | NCBI WGS metagenome assembly MDTB01 (sample SAMN05326650, study PRJNA326480) | marine metagenome | isolation source: seawater | place: Mediterranean Sea | collected 2009 | reverse complement strand
GTGATGGAATGTTCAAGGTCTTTAGTTCTAGAGACATGGTAATACTCACAGGTTCCAGGTGGTCCGGACCTAGACGAAACCCAGCTAAAGCTTCAACTTGGAGCGTATGGATGAACGTACCCATGGGCGGACCCGTTTGGGGTGTCAAGCACGATTGCGGAGTAGCTAATAACGGCGGCTCGTCGAAGATGCAAAGAATGAAGTACGCCAAGCACTTTATGACAGGTGTTCATACACGTGGTGCCGGCAACCTGTCCGTAGCTACTGCACCGCACTATTGGGGACTAGTTGGAGAGGCTTCATCACATTATTATGAGGGATACGCATCCGGCCAATCAATATCTAATGGAACGAAAAGAGCAGTCGAAAATCTTGACAATTACGGTCAAATGATCTCTAAACCTATGCCCGCTTCACTGCTTAGAGGTGTTAGGCTTATGACGCAGAATGAGAGGTATTATGACTCTTTAATACCCCACTTAGGACAGTATGCTAAAGCTCACAAGGGGCATGTTATCATGGGCCGTCGCCATGCTGATACGAGAGGTACTCGTCGACCTGCAATATCTCTACCCGGCCAGTCCTCCATAATGCGCACCGGATCTTTTCTATCTTACAACGGCTATAGTACCACTGGGTACCGCGCACGCATGCAAGGCATTAACGGCCCCGGAACATTCGGTGCATTTCAGTATACTCCAGCACAGCTTGCCAAGACCTCATGGAACTCATGGATAATCCGGTCTAGTAATACAGGTCACGGAGGGATGATTTTTATTGCCGGTGACGGAAATCCCAACTATCCCTATATCGTCCGAGCTCCGAACGCAAGCGTGAACTATTCTTCTTGCCTAAAAGGCGCTATGTTTGAAGTAGAACCTACCGACCGGGCCCGATTTGGCCAGCAGCACGCCACTACAGACCACAAGCACGGCCGAAAGATCTCCCAAAAGACAAACTCCGATCATGCTGATGAAATAGCAAGCAGTGGAACAGGTCACGATAGATACAAATCACACTGTGACTCTACAGAACAAACTATTAATACAGCAGCTTACTCAGGATCTTTAGCATTTCCTTTTGAGATGAGCCCGCGAAGAATAGCAAGAAATCAAAGGTTCATGCTTACAGTATTCACAGGAACATCTACATACGGCGCAGATTACGGATCCGGACAGATTCAGCCAAATATGTACATGTTCCGTCCGCAGCAAATAAGATATACACTTTTTAGATTGGGTGCATCTCACTACCATTCTCGATACCGGTACATTACACCTAGCTTTTCTGACAGGATGAGGATTCGATTGCCAGTAATGTCAAGTTCCCTATCTCCATCTGGATCTGTTGATGCCCGAGGCCAACATGCATTTATGGTCTATTTCGGAGGTGTTTATTCTCAGCTCACAGCAGGAATTCTTCACTTAAAATCACAAGGTCATACCACGGGAACGTATGGGGTTTACACTAAGTCTAGAAAGCATCTGCTTGGAGCAGCCGAAGGCTTCAGGTACGGACTAATAAATACAGAACCAATGAACACATCAGCAGTCTTTAGGCACGATGCATTCGGCCAGTTTAGAGACATGTTAGAGCAACGTCAGTTTACCAGATTCTATAAGCGCACAAGAGGTCTTCAGGGAAGACGTCGTCGTCGAAGAAATAGAAGAAGATCAAGAAATTACGTATCACAGGGACCAGTCTCAATTCGCTTCAAGAGCACGATAACTGACAGAAGGATCAAGGCAGTCAAGACTTACTCTCAAAATCTAAGTTCAACTGCTACTTCTTCTCTTCCGTACTTTGATCAAGATAGGGGCGGCAAGTTCAGAAATCGACCTTATCCGTTTGACGAGTCTTCCCTAGACTCAGCCATCATAGTTGAAGAGGATATCTAGGATGTCCTCTAGAGATGAGTTCAAAAAGAAACCTATTCACAAACTAGTTGATAGCAATAGAAACATTAAAAAAGTTCTCATTCCACATAATGTTCAAGTTGGCATGAAGAACAAATCGATAAACAAGGAAACTCTCCAGTCTTTATCTGGTTCTGGTGAGGTAAACGAGTTTGTTATTAGAAAGGATCAGAGTGACAAGTACACACGCCTAGAGATAAATAACGGCTACAAGGACGGAAAAGGCTCATCAATTAGATTCGCATGCGGCGGCCAGATAAAAGGAAAAATTTTCCAAGCTAATACAGGTGACATGTATGTCGAGACACTAAATGATGATCTACATCTTATAGCCAACGACGCGATAACTTTGAATGCAAAATGCACCACGGAAAATGGGATATATCTCAAGATTGACGGTTCGACTAAACTGAGAGTTGACAAGTCAGGAGCAGTTGCCATCGGAAGCAACTTCACCACCGACTCAGGCGCAGTACTCCACATTAGGTCGGGTTCACAAAGTCATGTCGCCAATGCTTACAATACAGTTGTTATTGAAGACGACTACTGTATTTTATGCATGGCCAGCAGCAACAGCCAATGGGCTCAGATTAGACACGCAACAAGCAACTCATATGCACAGAGCTATATATCAATGTTTGGAAGCTCACACTCCACCTATCCGAACCGGATCTACTTCGGTATCGCTGACAGCTCTGTTGCATATCTTCGTGATAGTAATGACAATATGCTTTATTTGGATGGGAACGTATCTGAAGATGCTTTCTTTACAGAGGGTCACATCTATTCATCTGATCAAGATTTAGAAACCGGAGACACAGTGTCTTTGTCAGATCAAAAGATAGTAAAGACAACGTCAGCAAACCAAAAAGATGTAGTCGGTATAGCTTGGTATCAAGTTTATAAGCGTCGAGAAGAAGCCGGCCTAGAAGTATTTAGAGAAGTAGGTGATCACGTTCCAAGCGAATCAAAGAAAAAAAGAGACTCTTTGGGAAGTTATGTAGATCAGGGTGTACAAAACGAATCAGGCGAGTGGGAAGCAACTACTGAGTTTAAGAAGCTTTGGAAGGTAGCTTCTATTGGTGATACAAGACAGTGTAGCGAAGGTGAAACAGAATCGACATTGACAGGATTTAAAGTCTGCAATCAAAATGGAAGCATTTCAAAAGGTGATCTCCTCGTAACATCAGATGTACCTGGTTATCTTATGAAGCAATCCGACGATGTTATTAGGAGTAGCACAGTAGGCAAGTCTATGGAAGACGTCTCATTTAATTCTGAAGGATTAGCAACAGATGTGTATGGATTTTTGTACTGTGGATAGTTATAGTTTGAGGCAACATGTCAGGCATATTAGATAAAAAGACGCGAATATTAGATTCAATTGTCACCTTTAGTGGGCGCCAGCAGATTGCTGCTGGAAATTTGAGAATAGAGTACGCATCTTTTACAGATACGCATACTTTTTACGAGAAGGACCTTGTAAGTGGGTCTTCTGACGCAAATATGCGTCTGTATTTTGAAGCTTGTAATCTTCCTCAAGACCAGTTGACCTTTGAGTCTGATGATAGCGGCTTTATGTTGCCCTTTAGGGGTGGCTCTGTTAACTCTGTAGGAAATAAGGTGTTGTCAGGTTCGAGTGGGACTAAAATAGTTTCTGCAGTCACTGACACAATACAGTTTAATAGTGCAGCATCTACCCTCTTGTCATCTTCAATTGATAATTTTGATAAAAACAATATAATTGGTTCAATAGATCCTTACCTCAATCACAACAAATTTGAACTGGACAAAGAAGACATTGAATTTAAGATAACAAATGATTTCCCCTTTGAGGAGGGTGACCTTTATGACACGTCAATAGACAATGTGGAGTCTTTGTTTCAAGATAAGCGCCTTACGCATGTTGCTAATTTTCTTTATCTTCCCCCGACTAATGCATCAACATCAGAAGATAGTGAACCCACGCTTTTAGGGGATTATCCAAGATTAGGTCAAGAACCTCTTTTTGAATATGAAGATTTAGTAGAAGATTTAAAAGGAAAAGAGAAAGAAACTATAAAGTTTTATGAAACTTCTCTCGGAAATAATATTGTAGGACAATTTTTTGAAATAAGCGACACCGAGTTTGCCAAGCTTGATGTGATAGATTTTGGAGAGTTTGTCACATCCGACCCGGACTATCCAGAAAAACACGTGTTTTTTGTAGGGAAGGTTTATCCTGACAGCCGGGGATCATATACGTTCGTTAACATGTTTACAATGGTGTTTGAGTAAAATGAGAGCATTTTTTTCACAAGAGACTGACGCAATCGATACAGATGATGAGTTCGCTAATTTAGTAAATTTTAGTCGTCGCCGAGGTCGCTATACATATGAATTCGCTGTACAAGTAGATCAAATAAGGGCATTGAAACTAAGAGCCACAAGATTGAGAATTACCGTAAAATACCCAGACAACAGTAAAAGAACTAGTGTCTTTGGTGGAGGAGGACAATTATCACCTCAACAAGCAGTCGACGCAATCCTCATTGATAAACCAACGTCAAAAGATAAAATAAGGGCCAAGAGGCGGTATATTATCTCTAGAAGATCGATGGATATTACAAGTCGCTTAAGCAATGAAGTGGCAAGATACGTCGATAGATTCACAGAAGAAGAATCACTAACCCTTTTGCCAAAAGTCAGAACATATGAGTTTAAGACTGTACAACAGTTAATCGATGAAAGAGAGGAAACATCATATAATAATCAAGTATTCTTAGAAGAAGACTTCGGCGATGTTGATGATGAAAATGCAGCAGCAGCAGCATTAGAGTCAATAAATTCACTGTCAAGAGATCCTGCAAAAGCTGTGATGTCAAGATTCAAGATAAGGACACAAGATGACGCTCTAATGGGAACGATCCCGTCATCAGAAACAATACTGGATCAAAAGAAAGACAAGATAATAAGAACTCTTCGCAAAGACTTTACATCTATAACGAACAGTCAACCCTTAGAATCACTTGATGCTAATGACCTCATTCCAGTTCTTGTTAGGCGTCCCAAGCGCTTTATAACAATTAGAAGGAGAATGAACATTCATCGTCGACACTTTAGACGAGCAAAAAGATTTGAAGTTGTTATTGAGCTTCTTGATAGAGAAGGAGCGATAGTTCAAAGAGAAATTCATAGAGTAAATCATGCGGCCAAAGCAAGAGATTACTATATCCCTAGAAGAGCTCCTTTGATAAGATACGTCGGATCCGACTTGGGAGAAAACGTATTGGAGATAATGCAAAGAGACAAGAAGTGCAACGCAATCGAACTATATAGAAGGATAATCAACGATTCAGAAAGGCTGAACAATGAAAAGTGGGAACTTGTTGGTAGATACACATCAAGAAAACGAGGTAGACGAAGAAGAGTTGGCAGAAGATGGCGAAGAATAATTGATAGTGTTCAAAATACTAACCCTATAATATACAGAGTCATTCCTGTGAGGGGCCGAAGGAAGGGTGTGGGCTTTAGATCTATTGTTGCTCCACCCGTAAAGATTCAGTCAGAATCAATTGTTGTAAGAAATAAAAATTGCAGTCTCTTTCTTCACTCGAGCGAAGAAGGCGTAGTTATTGAAGCTAGGAACTATGATCAAACAGCAGACTTTATGTCTATTCATCGACGTGATATTACAGCAAAAGAAAAATCATTTAAGATTTTGTCAAGAGAGGTTTCTGAAGTAGATGCTACACCTACTGCCTATAAACAACTCACGGGCGGGGCAATGGTGCTTACTGATAAATCTGTGAAAGACGGAAGAATATACGAGTACTTTGTCGAAATCCTCTATAAAGATGGGACATCTTTCCGGGCGATAGGCAGTGATTTTGTAGAATATCAAAAACCAGACAATGAAATAGAATTTGAAGTGAGAAATCAAAGAGTCACTACCGACAGGGACTCTCCAGACTTTTCAATGAATATAGTTCACAAGTCTGGCCAATCCCGAGGTCGCGTAAATACGTCAGAAATGCTCAAGAATCATCAGGCCCGACGAGGTTTGTCTAGTGTGTATAAAGAAGCAGATCAAGAAGAAGAAAAAAGAGATCTTACAGAGCAGCTTACAGTATTTTTAATTACAAGACATAATCTAACAACAGGTCAAAAAGAAGAATTTAATGTATTCGATCCAGCAGCATCTACACGCTTTGTCGACTCTCGAAACGGAAGATCTAGTAGAGTATCTGCCCTAGAATCAGGATGTGAGTATAGATATGTCATCATAGGTTGTGAACTTCCTCTCGGCGCACTTTACCGTCGAGCTAAAATAACACGACGTGATCGTCGAACAGGACGAAAGTTTAGAAGGAGCCTTGCAAAAACAAGGTCTCGCCGCGGACTTCGAAGGGGCGTCCTGCTACCTAGAAGAGGAAGAACTAGAAGTGCAGGTAAGAATGCGATTTTTCATGCTTCAAAAACTGGATCTATGCAGGTTGTTAGTGTAGACCTTAGGGACACTCGCCCAATAATAGAAAGAGGGGACATAGATAAATTAAACGATTATGAAAATAAAATATCTTGGTCTATTGAAGGTGAATCGGATATGATTGATCACTTTGTAATCTCAATAGAGTTAAGAAACTGTTCTATTCCAATTTTAACTGCAATGTGCTTGCCTGGAAGAAGTAAATATCAATTAATTGATAGATATACACCTAGAATTAGAGGCCCTGTAGAGTTTAAGATAACGCCAGTCTACTTGGACTTTACAAAAGGTGACGACTATGATTTGGGTGCTGTAATATCATCTGGAATTGCTAATAAACGAAGGCGACAAGGGAGAAGAAGATAATGCCCCATCAAAAGATTAGTAAAAAAGTAAAGTTAACAACTCAGTCTAGGGGCAAAGTAGTCAAACGTAAACTGTCCAAGAAGAAGTTGTCTAAGCGAAAGGCGAAAGCCCAGGTTCAGTTTAAAAAACAGCAAAGAAGAGTACGCGCAAGATTAGTCAAGAAAAGAGCTAGACAGCGCCGCAATGTAAGAATGCGACTGCAGGGAGACCACCCTTCAGCGAAAAAATTCATGCGCCGTCGCAGAAGAGGTAATAATTTTCGATTAAAGCGCCCACCGCAGAAAATTAGGAGAAGATCAAGGCAGAGAGCTTATAAGCCAAAACCGCTTGTTTTGACATCACCGAATGATATGTACCGTCATCGCAGAGGCCTCTCTCTCGCCCGACCAGAAATACTTTTTCAAATGAACTATATACCAGGTTACTATTCTGATGGCGAGACAAAAAAAGAGTCAATTCATACTATTATTGAAGCTCAAAAGTCATTAAGGAATCTTTTTGTTGAAAACAATGGTCAAATTTTAGATAGATTAAAAGCAAATCCTGATCTTGAAGATGAGATTGAAGAAATATTAGAAAATTATGATGCTACAATAACTGGTGCCAAAGAGGTGATAAAGCAGTTAGGTCATATTTCTGATTTTGTTAAAGGGTCAAAACATTATCTTGACTTTAAAGCCCGCGGTCCGCAAGTAGTTCAGGAATATAATGACAAACAGGAAGCAAGACGTGAAAGCAAAACAGAGAATCTTACAACACAAATAGATGAGCTTAAAGTCAAGGCAGAAGCAGCTCGAGCGAGTGGCGGAAATGTTGCTTACTACATGAATAAGATAAGGGTAAAACAAAGATCTATTAAAAGCCTAAAAGCTGACAAGGTAGATGATGTTCACGAAATCCTTACAGACACTGGTTATCGAAAATCAGCATTTAATAACTTTAGTAATACAAAAATTATTGGTCAAGTTCTAACTGACCTTAAGTCGACAATGACACATCACTCACCTTGTCTTATTGATCGAAATGCTCGACTTAGAAAAAGAGACAAGCACCCATTCAATATAGACGATGCAATACGCTCAAAATCAGGCGACAAGTCAGGTTTTTCTATAGATGAGTACAATGACTACAAGTCAGCAGTGGAAGTTCACAAAAGGGCTATTAAAGATCTTCCTACAATTGATTCTGATCGGCAAGCTGTCTTAATAAATGATCTGGTTAGGCTGTCAAGAATGTCAATAAGTCTTGCCGCTCCAAGAGTTCAGGGTTTTCTAGAGAATAATTTTCCTGCTATCGCCACTGACAGATCCATGTGGGATGAAGTGTACGGAGAGCCAAACAAAGCCTTTTCAGGCCGAACAGTTCCTGTTGGGGCATCAACTGTAATAAGAATACCCTCTGCTGATGGAATGGACATTTTACCTCTAGAAAATACATATATTAGGTCTAGAAACGGAAAACACATTTATCAACCAGGATCTGTTGCTTTATCTGATTACATCTTAGACTCTGGATTATGCGATGCTTCTAGATACGGTGAGTATGCAAGACATTACATGGAGACAATAGAAAAAACTGCCAAAGCAACAATGATGATGTATTTTGTGGGAAGAACTGCAGTTGGTGCGATGAATAGAACATCTTTCAGTCGGAGTCGTAGAGGAAACGGTCTGGGATCACGAGCATTCGACTTTCAGGGTGATACTCTCTTTAGAAGATTTTGTGACTACGCCCAGACCGCAACAAGTGGCCATTCGCTCCAGATTGGGAATCACATCATGGTCGCGAACGACCAAGGTAAAATGGGATTTTTGTTTGATTTATGTGACAAAGACGACTTTTTTAGATTTCTTACAATTCGATTAATACTTTTAGTAAAAAGAAAAAGAGAACTAGAGCAAAATGAAGATTTGATTGCGTATCTTGAACAAGATGAGGAGCTATCTGCACAACTAGAAAGAGAAGAATTACTAACCAAGCTCCAGTCACCGACACAGCTAACCGACGTCGGCGCAAAGTTTGCAGATGCCGGCTCACCGAATGATCTGAAGCGCCTCGCCGTTACAATGAATATTTCCGACATCGTGTCTTCTTCAGAGTGCGAAAAAATTATTATACTCTTAATTCAAAGGATGCAAAAAAGAATAAGAAAACGTTTCGGTCGTCCATCCAGATCAGGTAGTAGAAGAGGCCCTACTAGGCACGGCGCTAGGAGAAGAAGAGGCATAAGAAATCGCAGACGACTGGGAAGAAGAGGAAGGACAAATCGAGCTACAGCAAAAGGCCGCGCAAGAAAAAACAGGAACAGTGTCCCTGTTGGGACACAATGGGGCCCAACGATAAACATGAATACTCAGCAGCTAGCTGATGATATGCGAAATCCTGAAACAGGTATTTATGGTTTCATCTACAATCTAGCCCGTTCTTACGACAGATATCTTATGAGTGCTAAAAGAAGGGTAAGCCCAGAAGGCGTCCGCGATGCAGCAGCTCTCGGGACCGAGATGGACGACGAACTGGCCGAAGCGAACTCAAGCGTCAGATCTGCAGCTGCTAACATGAGAGAAGCAAAATCAAACCAGGCGAAGATGGAAGCGAAGGCAAAGAAAGCTGAGGCAAACGCTGAAATGTTCGATAGGATTGCTGAGCATCCATTTTATGATCTAAACCGGCAATTAGAAGCCCGCGGTGCCACCCTTCCAGGAGGGGTTCTGGCACCACCCTCTCCTTTTGACATCATGTTCTCGTCGCTTGCAGATTCTGAGCAACAAAAAGCCAACGCTCTGCGAACGTTCGGACAACTTGGTGTTAATGTAGCCCAGACTCGAGTTGATAATGCAACAGAAAATAGAGATTTCGTCGCAAGGGCCCGGGCTGCACTCAAGAGAAGAGCAATGGACGCAGTTCCAGATATTTTTGATATTGATGAAGCTGCCGGAGAGAGATTTTCTCGATACGGATCAGTTCCAGAAGAACATTTTATGTACATGTTCTTTGATTCACTTGTGACGACATTGGGTGAAGTATATGAGATTAGAATTACAGCAAGGTCTAATACTCGAATGGCTGTCGTCAACGCTCGAGGGAGACAAGGATATCGACAGGTTCCGTTCTTTAAGTTTAAGGTAAATGTGACAGCACAAACAGCAGCCTCGAATGCTATTCTAGATCTTAAGGGAAAAGATACTGTTCCTGATGACTACCAAGATAGTCTTGAAGATGCTGAGGCTGTGTATTGGGAACGAGCAACTGACTTTTTTAAAGGCACAGAGGATGCACTTGAAGAAGAGAGAATATTTGTTGCTAAGCGTTTAAGAGTTTTGAATATGTTCGGAACTTCGCTTGTCAAGCACGCTATAAGGGTGAATGCATTTTTTGACTTAGCAGTCAGGCCAGATCGACCGTGGAAAAAAGCGATATCAGCTGTCCTCCGTATGCCGGGAGGTAACACTATACTAGCAGGCTTAAATGATTCCCAAATGAGGCTAAAACATTACATGGTCGAATCTCTTAGCTCAAATACAAAAGAATTAAAAAGAATACCCGTTCCTCACTATGATAGACTCAAAAACGGTCAAGCTGTGCTTTTGACAGAATTTATGAAGGAGTGGAGATATCGAGCTACTAGAGCTGACAACCTAAATGTCTTAGCTGTAGGGCTGCCAATTGGAATGATAAAAGATCTTGAGACAGGTATAATTGACAACAAGTCAAAGTCGAGTGTATTCGATCCGTACAAGCGAAATTCTTTACTAAGATTAAAAGTCTGGAAGAGAGATGCTCAATTTGATGATTTAGTTTTTAAGCCACGGGTTTATGTTTTTGATCATACTAGATTTTTGTCGCCTGTGGACTCATTTACTGATGTTAAAGTTGGAGACACCTTTAGAGATATCATAGGCAATAAGTTGAGATTTATAGACTACGATGAGGAGGGAAGACTTCAGCCTGAAGGCCAAGAATACAAAGATGTAAAGTACTCAGATGATTTAAAACTTATTCGAGCAAAAGATCGTTATTTTGTTATAAGAAACACACTTTATAGTGAAGCGCTAAAGCTCTATATTAGGCTGCTGACAGGAATAAATCTAGATGAACAAGAATTCTTCCTAGATAAGCGAATGGCAGCAACAAGAGAAAAGGTAAGACAAGATAGAAAGACAAGAAAAATAATATCTGAAATACTTCAAATCTACTTAAACGATGAAGGTGTAGAGACAGAAACGCAGTATAAAGAGCATCAGGCAATGATCGACCAAATAACATCATTTACTCAAACAACACTTTTTAAGGCTAAAGAAAACTCGCTAGCTGCGCTTCATCCAACTGCATTTGATAGAATATTTTGCATTGGAGTCGATCCTGATACTTTTGAAATTGATCGGAGAAAGACAATGTCGACACGTTCGGGTAGGAACGCTCTGAGATCTGCGATAAGAATGAAGCAGGTAATACGACGTAGAGGCAAATACTATCTAAGGCCCCGAAGAAAAACTGAGGGCAAAGTTGCGATTTATGAATATTTTGTGACTGCAGATATGATCTTAGGCAATAAGAGCATACACAAGAAACGTTTGCAAGCTGAAAGAAGAGAAGCAGCAGCAGATTCAAAAGCCTCTCCCTGGGCTAAGTTTATGGATCATGAAAATATGTCCTGGAAGGGGTCAGCAATGGCATCACTTGCTCCTGGCGACTCACCACCATGGTGGGCAGCAAAGATAAAGTGATAAAAATGGCTAGAATAGGAGGTGAATAAATGCGATCTAAAATGACATACCCATCATCCCTGGTGTCTTTTGTAGATGTTCCAGAAATCTCTCGTGTGTGGGGAAGATTTTATTATAATTTTTTTGTCCCAGATGAGTCAGTTTCAGACAAATATGATGCTAGAGCTCAGACTATTCTTAGAAGGTCTGGGCAAAGTGTCGTGGGCGGCCGCCCATCACCAAGAGCCATGCAGGAGCTGACTCGACGCGTCCCAAGATTCATAAGAATTACGTGGAGGCCCTTAAAGACCAATAGAAGGGAAGACTCTGAAAGAGTTCCGTTCTTAAGAATAAGAGATAACTTAGATGACATCCAAGATGAATCGACAGTCTCAAATAACCACTTTACAGGCCTCCCGGTTCAGGATACTGGATTAGATGATAAACTAACACCTTTTCTTGAAATGTCTTTAAACCTTACAGAAGAAGAGAATCCCACTTCCCCTACTGACAAAGCTAAAGAATTGAATAGTAGAACATCACCAGATGTATCACCACGATTCTTAGCAAATGCGATGAATAATCAACCAATGGGTGCTGCTTTTATCGATGAAGACACAGGAAAAAATAAGTTTCAAGAAGCTAGACAAGCTGTAAGAGACATAACGCTAAATCTTCAGTTAAACAATAAGTTTGCAGGTGACATGATAAGAACAGCTGTTAGAGATACAGCAGGAATCTATTCAGACGAGATGAAAGAAATTCTTCCGGCCGCAAGGGCCGTTCAAGGAGAAGCTCTAGGGCAAAATACAGCTAATTCTTTAGACCCAAGTGATTTTGAGTTAATTGTTGAACCTGTAAGAGTTAGAATGTTCGACGTAGGCCAGGCTGATACAGAGTCAAGAATACTAGGATACATTATTGAAAAATTTGAAGTAACAGAAGACGGAGGCTTGGAAAAAGTAAGAGACATAATCATTGAAAACCCGCGGTCCACATCACTCTTAGACACAAGAGTAAAGTACGGAGCGACATATGTGTATCAAATAAAGACTATTGCACAGGTCGATTTTCAAGCAATGTCAGAAGATTCTTCCGACATACTTTCATCAACTATGATGATCTCTTCGAAACCAAGCAAACGGATTGTTATCGAATGTACAGAGTCAAAACCTCCAACAGAGCCAGTTGACTTCAAGGGTGTCTGGAGTTATCAGCACAACAAACTGTGTTTAATGTGGAACTTCCCTGTTAATCCGCAGAGAGACATTAAAAAGTTTCAAATCTTTAGAAGGAAATCTATATTAGAACCTTTTGAAATGATTGCAATGCTTGACTTTGATGACAGCGAAGTATTGCAGCCTGATAGAGAAGACATTGATCCAAATAGAAGAATCTATACAAAAATGCCTCAATTGACATTTTACGATGACGATTTTAAGATGACATCTAAATACATTTATGCTATTTGCTCGATCGATGCCAGGAATATGACTTCAAATTACTCTATGCAACTAGAATTAAGTTTTGATAGATCATCAAATAAATTGGTTTCAAAAAAGATTTCAAATAAAGGTGCACCAAAACAGTATCCAAACCTTTACTTGCTAGAAGATCTATTTGTCGACACAATAAGAGACTCAGGGCATTCGAGAGTTCACTTATACTTTGACCCTGAGTATCTTTCAATAACAGATAATAATGGGAATGACTTAGGCCTCCTTAAATCAAGAAGGGGTAAGAAAGGCATTAGTAACAAGTACCAATTACAATTTATTAATGTAGATCACCAGAAAGAAAGAAAAGTATCTATAGTTATAGATGATATGCGACCACGAACACCAGCAGAGCAACTTAATCGTTCATTAATAATCGCAAGGCGTAACACTAGAAGAGCAAGAAGAAGAAGAAATAAGAAGTAGTGGTCACTGTTTCCAGTCAGAATATATAATTAGTTTTACTGGACTTTTGTGACAAATGTATAATTAGATTAATAGGAGAATGAAAACATGGGTTTTCTCGATCACAGTACAAATAATATTATTTTAGATGCAGTGTTGACTGATACTGGGAGAAAGTTTTTGTCAAGAAATGACGGATCTTTTTCAATAACAAAATTTGCCTTAGGCGACGATGAAGTAGACTATGGAGTAATTAAGAAGTATGGTCGAACTGTTGGAAAAGAAAAGCTTGAAAAAAATACACCAATTTTTGAAGCGCTGACTAACGGAAATCACGCACTAAAATATAAACTTGTAAGTCTTTCAAACCCCAACCTTATTAGACTGCCAGGTCTTTCACTGAGTGGAGAAGGGGTAAGTGGTAACGCTGTTACGATGGGTCGAAGTAGTAATACAACTAGGTCAATAACGCTGACCCAGACAATTGACAATGAGGACTCTATTGATGTAGAATTGAGAAATCAAGCTTTTATTGTTACGATGAACAACGTGTTTTTACAAATTCAGGGCCAGGCACCTGACAATATTGATTTTAACAATATGGCGACTTATCTCCTTTTAAGAGATGAGTCAGTTACTTCGATTGGTGGATCTAAAGTAACATTAACACTAGAAGTAAAGTCCTTGACAGACAACCACTTTACAATTTACGGCGGATCCGATTCAAAAATTAGCTCTTTTGTTAAGGTGACCGGTGTGCAAGATGGTTCAGTTTACGACTTTCAAGTTCAGATAAGTAGCTAAAATTAGGGAGAGAAGATGGCAACTTTTAAGGAATTAACAGCAGCAGACATTAAAACTTCACGATCATTTCTAAATCAATTGGTTGATGTGATCTCTGAAGATGTGTCTGGCTCTACAACGAGGAGAAAGTATCAAGTTTTCGTTACAGGAGGTGTTGGTCCCGGAATCACGTCTTCTCTTTTTCAGACAGTATACGATCAAGACTTTTCATTACAGACAGCAAACCCAGTATTTGATTTAACTGTAGGTTTGTACCATACGGGTTCAACAGTCAATAGTGCATCTTCAGGAGAAGATTCTTTTGGAAAGAAATTGTTCCCTTCTCAGACTGTAATGATGAGAGAAAAGATAAACGTTTATAAGCAGTACGCTCAGGTTCTTCTAGGTAATGCAACAAATCAATTTGTAACACCTTTTGGATCTTCTGATACTGCAAACGGAATGGACACAGCAATGTTTATGTCGTTTAAGCGCTTGTTTGGTAGAGATGCAATAAAGAGAGAGACTTTTGCAATGAAGTTTTTCCAGAGTGCTTCCGCAGCCGATGACGGTGTGACAACATCATTCAATCTAGCAGTTACATCTGAGTCAGGATCAGCAATCTTTACTGACCTGGGATCTTCAACAAACAAACTAGTGACTGTAGGCGGCAATGTAGGCAATATTGTTGATGCTTCTAATACTGCAAGAAACGTAGGGCTTTTATTTTATGATCGCGGAATAGCAGTTTTTGATATGTCAAAAATAATATCAGGGTCTCAAAGAGTTTCAGGCGCAATAGACTGTATGAACGACAATACGACTCATGTTGCAGCAGGAAAAACAGTTATCGGGCATCAAGCAGAACAGCAGAATGCTAAGTTTATTCCTTCGTTTGTAGCTTCTGCTTCAATTGACAATATTTGTGATCATATTTGCTCGACAAGGTTTGGAAGTGGGTCAAATACTTCAATTACATTTCAGAATATCACAAATATTAATAGTACGTTGATATTCTGTAGGGCATCAGCTGATGAATTTAACTATTCAGCAAACCCGACGTTTGTGGACACTGAGAGTAACATTGTAGTTATTGACGAGGGTCAGGAAGAAACGCAAAGAACATTCTCATTTGTGACAACAGTTGGACTATATGACGCAAATGATAATCTTTTAGCAGTAGCAAAACTTTCTAGACCAGTTGAGAAAAACGATGAAAAGGATGTGACTTTCAGGGTTCGCCTCGACTTCTAACACACATTAAAGATGTAGAACATGGCGATAATTAAACTAGGACCAGATAATTTTGAACTACTTACCCTTGCCACACACCCTGTACGATCATATACATCATCATCGGCAGGTGTAACAGGGTCGGTCTATGTTTATGCAAGAAGATCGCCTTACGAAAAAGACTCTCAGTCAATTACAGCATTTGATGATTCAAAGCTAGAAGAAGATAGTCTAGAATCACTAAGGCTGGCATGTATAAATTCAGCAAAACAACCCACTAGGGGGACAGCTGAGATCACTTTTGGAGGAGTCCCGCAGGACTCTGATATTATTGCAATAACTGACACTCAGGGCCAGACGTCGTATTTTGAGTTTGATGCCCACTCACCTACAAGCATGGTAAGTGCATCAATTGCAACAAGGGTGACAATTAACAATTCGACAGGATCCGCTGCTACTGCAGCTGCATCTCTTAATAGAGCTATTAATACAGTCTCTAGCCTTGATATAAAGTCGCGAATAAAAGCGGGAACAACAACAACAGTAAAACTAACTCAAAAAACAGGAGGTGCATCTGGGAATACGACAATTTCAACCGAATACCAGAATCCCACTTCTGGCAGCGTGACAAACCTAACAGTCCCTTCAGCTTTTACGGGAGGATCAGATGCAGGTGAATTTAGAAGTGCGATAGAGCTGTTTATATCAGGCGTTCATGCAAATCCTGCATCACCCAGAAATCAAAAGGCTATGGAGCTTTATCGATTCGAACCGTCATTTAAGTACACCAAAGACACGGGAAGAAAAAATGTGGTCAAAAATCTTTTAATGCCACACCATAGAGTTAACTACCCGACATCAGACTACTCTTATACAAACTATCATTGTTTGAATTTTTTCACTGCATCTTATGTTCCGTCTAATAGTGCCTTGATCTATCCGAATTATTTTCCAAATGATAAGAAATTCGGTCCGTATACACCTGACAAAGGATTTACATTTAGTTTTTATATTAATCCTAGAAGGACAATACTGAAGAGGTCGGAAGAGTTTACGGCAGGCTGCATTATGCACCTATCATCAACGTTTGCAGTATCTCTTGTTACCGGCTCTCGTAGAGACGAGTTTGGATTTCCATCAACATTTAGATTAATGCTCCAGCTGTCTCACAGCGCTGATGTATCTCCGTCTAATGTGACTATATCATCAACTTCGAACGTAGGTTCTTCTGGTGGTACTAGCAACTATCCTAACAATTTAATTTTCTTGTCAAAGGACAACTCTCTTTTAAAAAATAACTGGCACCATGTTGCCATAAGATGGGGAGGCAGTGGTTTTAATGCAGGAACGGGATCATTTTTAATTGACGGAAGAGAGAAGGGCAGATTTATAGTCCCGTCAGCTAGTATAGCACCGGCAAATAAAACAGGTAAAATAATAGCTAGTTCAAGCTTTACGTTCGGAGGGTTGATTCCTGATAAAACAGTAATCGTCTTGACAGGTACCAATGGAAGGGTTCGACTTTTTGAGTTTGATACTAGTAATGCTCCTTCGCTTATACATGGAGTTTCTGGGTCAAACACACGTCGCGTCCCCATTTACGGGCTTACAACAGGAGCGCAAATAGCAAATCGCTTCTCTCAGCGAGTACGCCGTTCAGGCCTGGCCGTCACAGGCACAGTTGCTTCCAACGTAGTTACACTAAAACACGATGCGGGCGGCACTGCAGGCAATACGCTAATAATAACAGGCACGGGACATATTTTTCATCATGGCCTCCACAGCGGTGCCGGAACTGTTACAAATCTAACAGCTTCACTTTTTAATTCATCAAGTCAGAAAATGTACTTCGGAGGAGGGGCAAATGCTACCACAACCAGTGTAGCAGACCCTCAAGCACTTTTTATTGGAAACTATTTTGAAGGACCAAACTTGATGCATTCAGCATCTAATATGGTTCAGTTCTTTAATCCAAATGCAAATACAAATGAAGGTGTTCGAAGCCTAGCGGCTGAAAATTGCGACCCATCAAATTTCACATTACAACATCCACTCAATGCAGAAATACACGATCTAAGAATCTACAAGGAATACAAGTCATCGCAGCACATGTCAACGGCCTCAATTAAAGGGCCCAATGATATGAAAGGTAAGCTGGCATTTTATTTACCGGTATTCTTTGTCAAAGAGTCTCCAAAAAGAAAAAATCTTTTGTCACCGTTCCAGACGACCAGATCATCAACAGACGACCCATTTAATGTTTCACTATCTTTTGGAGTAGGCGGCCATCTTTTAAATTGTGAAAACTACTTAAGAGAGTTTGTGCAAAAAGAATATCCGAGAATGTATCAGCTAACAGCTTCAGTTGTTGAAGGAGCAGCTCAAGTTGAATTAACAATGAATGAGTACCTCTATGCAACTGGATCGATTCGAGCGAGAAACTTATTAGTCTTGCCTTGTGATAACGGTCTTTTTCGACCAAACTTTAAGCTACTAGAGTCAGGAACGCTCACTACGAGACCTAAGTCGACTCACGAAATGGGTAAGTTTGTAAATGATTTAGGGGACTTAGATCTTGGCATTGTATCTTTGAGCAATCTAATATTGACATCATCGTTAATAAAGTCGATGCACAAAGATTCTGGAGATATCGAAAATCAAATAATGGGAACAAGCCCAGACAATCTAGGTCAGGCTGAGGGTGTCGTTTTGACAGTGTTTCAAAGAACAAGAGATAACTCTTCTAATCAGGTCGTCTTTTTTGATATGTCAAATTTATTTTACGGAAAAAGAATTAAGCCCAGTTCTCTAAGAATGCATGATCCTGGTTTGACCGGATCAGTGGGCCCCAAAAAGACAGGTTCAGCAGCTGAAAAAGGCGTAATTCCGATGACATTGAGAGACAATGGTGCAGGCAATATTTACAGAGCTGATGCATTGACAGATCATGCAACTTGGGCGTCTGTGGGTAATGTGTTTTATGATGAAGGCGTTATTGTTGTAAAGTCTCCAAATATTCCTTTATTCGGAATAGACAAACATATGATTGATTTTAAGGGTGAGCATGACATACATGTAATGAAAGTTATGATACATGCAGGCGCAGGAAAGATTAATTCATCTTCAAATATTGCGTATGTAAATGCTAGTGGTTCAAATCTTGCTAATGATAGAGATTCTCGATATGTCTATATTACTGGAATAAACCTTCATGATGATAATTTTAACATTATTGCTAAAACAACGTTTGCTCAGCCGGTTATGAAGAAAGAGACAGATGAATTTTTCTTTAAGACAAAACTAGACTTTTAAATGAAATACATACTAGGATTAGACATTTCAACTAGCTGTACAGGGTTCTCTATATTTAACACAGAGGGCAATCTAGTTGAGTTAGGATATATTAGGTTAAACCCGAAGGAGAGTGTATTCAGCAGGGTTACAGAGGTGTCTAAATCAATCGTGGAATTAGACAAGCGATTCAATATTGAAAAAACTTTTATAGAAGAAAATCTTCAAGCCTTCCGTCCTGGTCTATCATCAGCAAAGACACTACTAACACTTGCAAGGTTTAATGGAATGGTATCATATCAGGTCTATAACACTACGGGGAAAGATCCCATTTATGTTAACGTAAACACAGCAAGAAAGCTGATAGGCTTAAAAATAAACAGAAAGTCTGAAAAGTCTACTAAAGAACAAGTTTACGAATGGGTAATAAATGATCTCAAGATTACTGATACAAAAGTCAAGTGGCCATTTAAAATTCTAAAGTCTGGTCCTAGAAAAGGAATAGAGATTTTAGATAATGCTGCATATGATATGTCTGACGCATATGTGATTTGCAAAGCTGGGATGTCTCTTTAAAAGAAGTTGTTTTGTATTCAACAAAAGAAAAAATAGATTTTATTCAAAAAGTTTTTGGAAGATGTGTAGTTGCATCTGATGGTATAAATGTTGCCGTACAGTGCCCTTCATGCGGCCAGGGAAACCCGTCTAAAAAGAAGTTTTCAATAAGAATTGACACTGATGTATGTCATTGTTGGATCTGCGGACTAAAATCAAGATCCCTAATTCCAATACTTAAGAAATTCTTCCCTCGATCGTACTTGGAGGAGTATCATTCGAAATTTAAGAGTGAAAAACTTTTAACGAACCCTGAAGAGAAAGAAGTAGAAGTAGTAAAATTACCAGATAATTTTAAACCACTTGTTCAATCTATTAATGCACTAGATCCCGATATCAGGTCGGTAATAAGATACGTCAAACAAAGGGGCTTATCATATAGAGACATGTGGTACTATAAACTTGGAACATGCACATCAGGACGATTCCGTCGACGGGTTATTGTTCCATCATTTGATTTTGAAGGTGAATTAAACTTCTATGTTGCCAGATCAATAGATCCAGATGAGACAAGAAGATATATTAACGCCAAAGTCTCTAGAACTGACATTGTCTTTAATGAGCTAAACATTGACTGGAATAGAGAATTGACACTAGTAGAGGGCCCCTTTGACTTAATGAAGTGCAATGATAATGCAACATGTCTCCTGGGATCGTCACTCCCCGAGTTATCAGTTTTATTCAATAGAATTATTTCAAATAAGACTGATGTTTTGCTAAGCATGGATCCTGATATGAAACAAAAATCTCAAAAAATTGCAGAGTCACTCTCTAGGTACGATGTAAACGTTAGAATAGCTGATATCGGAGCCCACGAAGATGTTGGTGCCATGTCAAAAAATGAATTTGAGTCTGTTAGAAGAAGTGCAAAAAATTGGTCTTCAAATGATAAATTAATGGATTTGATCGGATCGATTGTTTCGTCAAGCTCAATAAGCATATAAGAAAATGAGTATTAAGAGAATAAGATCGCCCTTAGACTTTAAGGGTATTTATGACATAAAAAAATTGAATTTTGTCAAGTTACCGCATGGCAGAAAGGTCTTTGTTGAAAAGTCTGATAAAAGCGTCACGTTTTTCACGCCAAATAATCAAAACTTATCTAAGCGATGCAAGATACTTTCTAGCAAGCTTCAGGAAGTAGATTCTGACTTTTTAGCTGAAGCAGTTCTGACAGGTGACGATCAGATTGTTTTAATTGACAGCACAGTAGAAGGTAAGAACTATGCAGAGCGGATAAATGATTTGTCTGAAGTGCTTAAAATCGATGGTATCACAAAGCCTTGTAGGGTAGAGTTAAAGACGTTGACAGAGAATTTAACAGGATCATTTAAGGTAATTGTTGACGGAGAAAAAGATTTGCTGACGTATTTTTATGAAAGTGATGATAATGTTAGAAATGTTATAATTGGAAGCTACTACTATGGAAACAAGGTTGACAATGAAAGAGAAGTATTATTTAAGTGTTACCAAGCTTCAAAAGAAAAGAGCACATACGTAGGAAAGTTAAGGATAGAAGATCCAAATTATAGAAAAAAGGCAATGTCGATTCTTAGAAAAAAGAAGCGACTTGTAGCTCAAGTACATGTAGATTTTGATAAAAGGTCATCTAAGAAGTTTTCGAAAATAAATTTTATAAAATTTTTAAGAGATGAAAAGTTTAAAGATATCGTTATAGATGATGAACTATTTTTTAGCCCAATTCAAATCTTCACTATAGGAGCAAAAAGTCGAAAACTATACTATTTAGTTGAAGATAATAAAAATTTGAACACTGTTACAGGTGCGATTTAGAATTAAAGTGTAAATCTATGCGTATAATTCATATTTCCGATATTCATTTTAGAGGCTTAACCCGCCATCAAGAATACATAAGAGCTTTTAATAACTTTTTCAATATTTCAAAAGAGTTAAAGCCCGATGTAATTTATGTTGGCGGCGATATTGTCCATTCAAAAACACAAGGCATCTCACCTGAGTTGATTGATGTGCTATCCTGGTGGTTCACATCTCTAGCAGAAATTGCGCCGACACATATTATTTTAGGTAATCATGACGGCTTAATTCTAAACAAAGACAGACAGGATGCAATAACCCCGATAATCACAGCACTGAATAATCCGAACCTTTATCTCTACAAGCAGTCTGGAACGTATCCAACAGGGTACCCAGGGTTTAACTGGTGTGTTTTCTCTTGTTTTGATGAAGAAGGTTGGGACGAAGTCAAACCAGTGGAAGGAGAAGTAAATATCGCCCTCTTTCATGGTGGTGTCTTGGGATCAAAAACTGACATAAATTGGAACATTGAAGGAGAAGTAAAAGTTGACTTTTTCAATGGATTCGAATTTGCACTGCTAGGTGATATTCACAAGTTGCAGTATCTAGATGATGAAAAGCGAATAGCTTATCCAGGCTCAACAATTCAGCAGAATTACGGTGAAGATGTCGGTAAGGGATTCCTATTTTGGGAGATAGAAAGCAAAGATAAGTTTACTAGTAAATTTTATGAAATCCCTCATGACATGCCCTTTGTTACAATTGACTGGAAGGGAAATGTTCCAGATACGATGAAGGAGGCTCGGAATCATCCGAATAAGTCTAGATTCAGGGTGAAATCAGAAAATCAAATAAACCAAACAGATATAGTTCATCTCCATTCTGAGTTAAAACACATAAAAGAAGCGTCTGAGATCGTTTACAAGTATGATGTAGATTTTGGTGAGTCTTTAATAGAGTCATCAACTGAACAGTTCACAACAAAAGATTTAAGATCTGAAAAGACAATTCAGACGCTAGTAAAAGATTACTACAAGGATGCAGTACTATCAGAGCAAGAATGGGAAACCCTTGAAAGCCTTGTCTCTAATCACTGTAGGTCAATTGAGATTGGTGATACTATTGCACGTAATACGAAGTGGTCAATTAAATCAATGAACTTTGATAATGTTTTTGGCTACGGTAAGGGAAATCATATTAATTTTGAATCTTTACCAGGCATTACAGGAATTTTTGGAAAAAATCGAAGTGGAAAATCTTCAATTGTTGGGACATTGATGTATGGACTCTACAATACAACAGACCGAGGACCAATTAAAAATGTTCATATTATCAATAGTAGAAAAGGACATTGCAAAGCTGAAATAAACCTTGGGATAAATGGAAAAAACTTTAGAGTAGAACGTCAGTCTGTTAAACATCAAAATAGAAAAGGTCAAGTAAATGCAACGACTCATTTAAATTTTTACAGAACAGGCGTTGATGGGGAAATGATCCAGGACTTGACAGAAGAACAAAGAAGAGAAACAGAAAAAATACTAAGAAAGTACCTGGGAACAGCTGATGATTTTCTTATGACATCTTTAGCCTCACAAGGGCAGATGAATACATTTATTCGTGAAAGAGCAACATCTAGAAAAATGATATTGACCAAGTTTCTGGATCTAGATATCTTTGAAAAAATGCTAGAATCAGCAAAAGAAGAGTCTCGAGACCTTCAAGGGGAATTGAAAAACGTTCCTGATCGCGATTGGGATGTTGCAATCTATGATGCTAAAAGCCAGCTAGCAAAAAATAGAAAAAAGATGTCATCTTTAGAAACAGAAATAGTTGGAAAGAGATCAGAACTACATGATTTTAGATTGTTATTATCTAAGTTTGATGATTCTGATGTCGTCACAAGCCACGATGTGGACAGGCAATCTGATCTGATCAATTCAATTCAAGAGTTAATATCTGAAATTAAGAATGAGCTAGTAGACTTAAATAAGACACTTTCTGCACACAAGAAAAAGATGGAAAAAATTAATTCTTTTAAAAAGACATTTCCCTTGGAAGATCTAAACAAAAGAATTGAAGAACAAAGGAATATTGAGACAAGCATTATTGAACTAAAAGGCCTTCTTGACAAAGAAAGCGCCAAGCTTAAAAATCAGATGAGGTCTGTAGCGCATCTTTCTGAAGTTCCGTGCGGGGACTCTTTTCCGACATGTAAGTTTATAAAAGACTCACACAAAAACAAAACTCTATTGGAAGAACAAAGAGATTTGGTTGAAAGCTTAAAGGATCAAGTTGAAGTAACAAGCCAGACTTTGAGACTATTTGAAGAAGAAGGACTTGAGGAAAAAATTAAAAAATACAACACAGTCTTAAGGCAAGCGATTGAATTGAAGTCAGCAGAAAACGATCTTCTTTTTGACATCAAGAATAAAAAGAATGATTTAGTTTCAAATAAACTGCTTTTAAAAGAAGCAAATGAATGTCTAGAAGAGCTAAACAGTAAAGTTATTGACACCGACGTAGATATAAAAGTCATTGAAACAAAGAAAAAAATCGATGTTTTAACAGAGGGAATAAGCATCGCCGACGCCGCCAGAATTGGAATGGCCGAGTCCGTTGGCAGATTTGAAAGCGATCTAAACACATTGAAGGAAGAAAAGAAGAAATTTGTTTCACTAAAAAGAAAGTTAAAACTGTACGACCTCTTTAGTAATGCAATGTCAAAAAAAGGAATACCACTCCAGATAATAATGTCACAGTTGCCAGCTATCAACTCTGAAATATCCAAGATCCTTCAAGGCGTTGTAGGGTTTACTGTAGAGCTCGAAGCAGATCCGAACTCAAACCAGATGGACATTTACATTAATTATGGTGATTCCAAGCGCGTAATTGAACTAGCTTCTGGTATGGAAAAAATGATGGCTTCACTTGCTATTCGAGTGGCACTGATTAATGTTTCTTCTCTTCCCAAGACAGATCTACTGATTATTGATGAGGGTTTCGGAGCCTTGGATGACATGAATGTCGAGGCGTGCAATCGTCTTCTTGGGTCATTGAAGCGCTGGTTTAGACATATTCTTGTCATATCTCATGTTGATGCTGTTAAAGATGTAGTTGATAATGTTATTGACATAACTCATAAGAGCAAAAACTCTTATGTGAATGTAGAGTAAATAATGACCTGGAAAAACTTAGATAAAGATAGAAAATATAGAGAGACAGCCGATGGTTTGGTTTTGATAAAGCCAAAAAAGAAAATAGCCGTCTTACCAGCACACTGTCCAGTTTGTGATGTAATGTTTACTTCAAACCTAGATCTGGAATCTTATAGAAACAGCAAATGTTGTAGCTACTGTGAGACAAAGTACGCTTTTGTTAATCGTGTAGAGTGGCTTGAAGGTACTCGTCCGAGCAAAGATCAGATAGCTGCAGATATTAAGAGTAGAAAGTTATTAGGAATAGACATTAAGTTTTAGAAATCAGTGAATATTTATATTGTCTTTTAGGGAGTCAACCGATAATGCTAACAGTTCAAGATATCCATGTTTTGGGTCAAATTTTAAATACAACATACGGAAAGTCTTCGACGCTATCACCCGTAGCTTCAGTAAAGTGCCAACTTTACGGTTCTGAACCCACAAAACTTAGTGTCGATTACACTTCTGTCGTTACCTTTGCTAGTGAAGCTAGCATGAGAGAACAAAAGAAAGCTTTTGAAAATGAGTCGAATCAAGCGACTAATAATAAAATGAAAGAGATAAAGAAAGAGTTTAAGGATGCAGCAGGAAGAGCACTAAAAGCTAAACAGCTAAAGTCCGAAGACAGCATTGAAGTGATTAATGCTTCTCCTCACACTCCTAGAAAAACTGCTTATTACAGAAGAAAAACGCTCTTTGAAGTAGGATAGTATGCCGGCCAAGAAGCAGCCTAGTAAAAACTATCAAGTAAAAGAGATAGTCAAATGTGGAAAAGATCCGATATACTTCTTTAACAAGTATGTCAGAATCCAGCACCCTACTCGTGGTCTGATACCGTTTCAGACATACGATTTTCAAAATGACTGTGTTCAAGACTTTATAGATAATAGATTTAATGTTGTTGTAAAAGCCAGACAGCTTGGTCTTTCAACATTAACAGCAGCATACGCTTCATGGCTAGCTTTGTTTCACAAAGACAAGAATATCCTAATCATTGCAACGAAACTGGCTGTTGCTCAAAACTTCATTAGAAAAGTAAAAGTTTTAATAAAGGCTTTACCGAAATGGCTGATTTTACCTGAAATTGTTGCAGACAACAAGCAATCAATAGAGTTCAGTCACGGTTCATCAATTAAGGCAATTCCTACTTCTGATGATGCAGGTAGGTCAGAAGCTCTGTCTCTTCTCATTATTGATGAGGCAGCATTTGTTAGAAACTTTGATGAATTGTGGATGGGTCTCTACCCTACGCTATCTACGGGAGGTCGAGCCGTAGTGCTATCTACACCCAACGGCGTGGGAGGTCAATATCACAAGCTATACACAGATGCATGTGACAATCTCAACGATTTCAATCCAATAACGTTACCGTGGTCAGTACACCCTGAAAGAGATGACGAATGGTTTAAAAAAGAAACCATGAATATGACCAAGCGTCAGATAGCCCAAGAGCTAAATTGCGATTTCGCATCATCAGGCGAGACGTTTTTAACTAATGAAGATATTGAATGGGTAGCGAATATGATTCAAGCGCCATCTTTTAGAGAGGGACCCGCAAGGTGTGTCTGGGTTTGGAAGCAACCCTTGAGTGCTCATCAATATATCGTGTCTGCAGATATTGCTAGAGGAGACGCAAAAGATTTTTCAACTTTTCATGTATTAGACACAGCAACGTCAGAGATAGTTGCTGAATACAAGGGGAAGATACCTCCCGATCGCTTTGCTCAACTTCTTTTTGATTGGGGGACTAAATACAACAATGCATTAATGGTTCCTGAAAATAACTCCTTTGGATACGCAACAATACTAAAGTTAAAAGAATTAAAGTACCCAAAACTATACTATAGAAATAGAAAATCTGTTTATATAGGTGCTTACACACCCGGGTACGATAATGATAAAGCTGGATTTGATACTCAAAGAAAGTCAAGAAGTCAAATACTTACAAAACTAGAAGAGGTTTTAAGAAACAAAGAGATTAAGATTTATTCTAGTCGACTTTATGAAGAACTTAAGACTTTTGTTTGGAAGAACAATAAGCCCCAAGCTATGAAAGGGTATAATGATGATCTTGTTATGAGCTTAGCAATTGGCGTTTGGCTGTATGATACTTCAACTGATTACAGTAAAGATGCAATGGCTTTAAATAAAGCAATGTTAGCAGGAATGAAATTTACTAGAAATCAATATCATGATAGAAATGTTACAGGAC
>MDTB01038525.1_pt1 | contig 26467 bp, 13 predicted proteins | sample 811161 | NCBI WGS metagenome assembly MDTB01 (sample SAMN05326650, study PRJNA326480) | marine metagenome | isolation source: seawater | place: Mediterranean Sea | collected 2009 | reverse complement strand
TATGGAATTATGCTTTGGGATGAAGCTAATATTGAGTCGCACGGGGTGGGCTATGAGGAGGCTTGCTTAGCAAAGCAGTCGGAGTGGATTCCGGCTCATTTAGATCGAGTTCAGCGGGTGCTTGAGCGGGATAAAAACCATGCGTCTGTGATTGCTTGGTCGATGGGCAATGAAGCGGGTGATGGAATCGCTTTTACGACTTGCTATGAATGGATGAAAGCAAATGATTCGACTCGTCCGGTTCACTATGAGTGCACGGAAGTGCCAGCAGGGCAGCCGAATACAGATATGGTGAATAAAATGTATGCTCCTTCTGAAAGCATTGCGGCGTATCTGAAAAGTGACGATACTCGCCCCTACATTATTTGCGAATATATGCATGCGATGGGGAATTCAAATGGCGGGGCTGATAAGTATTGGGATCTGTTTTATGGAGAGAATCGGGCGCAAGGTGGGTTTGTTTGGGATTGGATGGATCAGGGATTGCGGACGGCGGTGCCGGAGGCGTATCAGCAACAGATTGGGATGGGTCCGGTGAGGGATACCTTTTTTGCGTATGGCGGATTTTTTGAAAATCCGGTGGGGGTTCGCAATGATGGTAATTTTTGTATGAATGGCTTGATCGATTCGGAACAACAACCACATCCGGGTTTGTTTGCGATGAAGTATTTACAGCGAGGGATTCATGTTTCTGTGGTGGATCTTAAGGCGGGGCAGTTTGAGATTAAGAATTGGTATGACCATGCCGATGCGGATGAGATGGTGACCGGACATTGGAAGGTGGAGAGGGATGGCGATCTGGTCGCTAGCGGTGAATTGGGGCCATTGTCATTGGGTCCGCGGGAGGCGGGGGTCTTTACACTACCTTCTGCCCGTTTTCCAAAAGAGCAGTATGAGGCCTTCTTTGATCTGGAGGGAACCGTTTTCATCACGTTTGAATTCAACGCATCGGCTTCCTATCATCCGTTGGTCGAAGAGGGGCATATTTTAGCTTGGGATCAATTTTTAATGCGAGAAAAGAGGGCGGTCTTGGCAGCCGTTGAGACGGATGAGGTTCAATGGCATGAAGCCGGTTCGTTCATTCAGATTGATGCGGGTCCAGCGCGGATCAGCTTTGATCGCGAGCAGGGTGTGATGAGTGGATATGAGGTGCATGGGGCCTCATGGATCGATCGCGGGGGTGTGCCTCAATTTTCCCGCGCGCAGATTGATAATGAGCGGCGACAACGCCCGAAACCACATAAAGTTTTAGACGATGCGGGTGCCAAGGCAACGGTCGATTCCGTGCAGGTGCGCTCGGTGGATGGAGGAGTGCAAGTGGAAGTGAAAAAAACCATGAAGCTTATGCGGGCGGGTTTAATCGAACTTTACACGGTGTACGGAACGGGCGAAGTTGTGGTGGAGATGGCGGTTGATTTTAGCGCTACACCGCAAGCCATGTTGCCTCCTTTACGGGTGGGTATGGAGTGGATGTTGCCGAGGGATCGAGATCAGGTTACATGGCTAGGTCGTAGAGGCGAGACCTACCGTGGGCGTGCGTTTGAGCCCATTGGAAAGTATCAGCAGACGGTGGATGATATGTGGATCGATTATCCGCGTCCGCAAGCCAATGGAAATAAGAGCGATGTGCAGTGGATTCGTTTGCTGGATTCGATTGGAAATGGATTCCTGATCTCTACGGAAGCCGATCCGGTTGGATTTACAGCTCGTCATTATTGCTCTGAGACGATGCGCGATTCTGATTATAGTTTTGAGATGGAACGGTCGGATTCGATCTATTTCTGTGTGGATGCTGCCCAGGGGGGTGTGGGAGGCATTAATTCTTGGAAGGCGCCTCCGCTGGATGAAAATCGTTTAATGGAATCGTTTTATTCGTATGTGTATCGGATGACTCCTGTGGTGGATGGTACGGATGTTCAGATGCATCCGCATGGAATGACTGATTTGCGGGCGTTGTTCAAATAGGCGCACCTGCTGTTGCGATTTAATCGAATTCAAAAAAAGGAAATGTGAAATGAAATTATTTTTTATGACACTCTGTTTTATAGGTATATTTGCTCTTGCGGCGGTGGGCTATTCGAAGCCGGAACGGATTAAGCCGAATGTGATTGTTATCATAACGGATGATCAGGGATATGCGGATGTGGGCTTTAATGGATGCACTGATATTCCGACACCTAACATCGATCGAATTGCCCATGAAGGTGTGAAGTTTACGGATGGATATGTGAGTTATCCGGTATGTGGGCCCAGTCGAGCGGGTCTGTTGACGGGTCGTTATCAAGGACGGTTTGGTTTCACGACAAATCCGACGATCAGCCCAGACCATCCAGAGGCGGGTATTCCTCTCGATGAAGAAAATATGGCTGAAGTGCTGACTAAAGTGGGCTATAAAAATGCGATTATCGGGAAATGGCACATGGGATCGCATCCGGTTCATCACCCCTTAAATAGAGGATTTCATCATTTCTTTGGCTTTTTATCGGGAGGCCATAATTATTTTCCTAGGCAATATAATTTGAATGATTTGTCGGAAGTGAAAAAACCGTTTGATTGGTATCGTACAAAATTGATTCATGATCTCGAGCGGGTGGATGTGGATGCGGACTATTTAACGGATGTGCTGAGTGATGCATCGGTCGACTTTATTAAGAAATGTTCGGAGAACGAAGATCCGTTCTTTTTGTATGTGGCGTATAACGCACCCCACAATCCGTTGCAGGCAACGCAAAAATATCTGGATCGATTCGCCCATATTGAACATTGGGGACGAAGAAATTATGCTGCTATGGTAAGTGCTGTTGATGATGGCGTGGGTCAGATTCTTCAAACACTATCAGATTGTGGTCTGGATGATGATACGCTTGTCTTTTTTCTTTCTGATAATGGAGGGGCATCAAATAATTCATCGGATAATGGGGTTTTAAGAAATCATAAAGGCAGTTTATTTGAAGGCGGTTTACGCGTTCCGTTTGCTTTAAGATGGACGGATACGATTCCGGCTGGAACGGTCTATACACATCCAATCATATCGCTTGATATTATGGCGACAATTACCGCCTTGGCGGGTGCTAAGATTGCACCGGAACGGCCTTTAGATGGAGTGAACCTCCTTCCGTTTGTGACGAATAAAAATAAGGAAGCTCCACATGATTATCTTTTCTGGAGGAAATTCGACCATAAGGGTGTGGCGGTTAGAAGTGGAGATATCAAGTTGGTTGGCGATCGAAGGATGAAGGAATTGGGATACGCTGTTTTCAATGTGGTAGAGGATGTTTCTGAAAAAGTAGATTTATTTGAAATGGATAGGGGTAGGAACGAGAAATTACTCGAGCAATATGCCGCTTGGAAGGCACAATTAAAACCCACCGCTTTTCCCACGCTTGGAAAACATAAGTGGTGGAAAAAAGAGGCATTGGAAGAGTAAAAAATGATCCAAAAACGACGTTTATTCCCATTTTTGTTTTTATTCGGATTGATGGTTCAAGCCGGAGAGAAGCCGTTGCAGTTTGTTCCAGAATATTCGACGGCTGGTTTTTTTGAAACCGACCCGTCGGTGCGACAGGCGTTGAATTTTAATGTGGGGTGGCGCTTTATTAAGGGAGACCCGGCGGGAGCGCATGAGGTTGATTATGATGATCAGGAGTGGGCTTGGGTAAACCTTCCGGATGGAATGGAGTTGTTGCCACTTTCGGCGAGCGGGGGGATCAATTATCAAGGACCGGCTTGGTATCGAAAACAGTTTAATCTACCTTCTGCATTTGCAAAAAAGAGGGTGTTTGTTCATTTTGAAGGTGTCATGGGTGCCTCGCAGGTATGGGTGAATGGCGTTCTAATAAAGGCTCATTTTGGCGGATATTTTCCGATTCATCTAGATGTTACTGAGCATCTTCAGATGGGTGAAAATGTGATAGCCGTGCGAGCGGATAATAGTAATGATCCTGATTATCCGCCGGGCAAGGCGCAAGAGCAGTTAGACTTTACCTATTTTGGTGGCATCTATCGGGATGCCTGGTTGATTGCACATAATGAGGTATATGTGACGCATCCTGTGGCGGCTGAGAAGGTGGCGGGTGGTGGCATATTTATTCATTCGGAGGATGTTTCAGCGGCTTTTGCGCGTGTCGTAACTCAGATAGATGTTGCGAATGTTGGGGGCAAGCAATCGGTGGATGTGAGGCTCGAACTGAAGGATCGGACCGGGCAATTAGCAGCGCAAGCGGAGACGTCTTTGAGATTGGATGCGGCGAGGGGCAGAGCGGTGGAGATGGCGCTGGATGTAGATTCTCCGATGCTATGGTCGCCTGATGATCCTCATTTATATGATCTATTCGTTACCATTCAATCCAGCTCCGGTGATGTGCTCGATACCTTTCGCAAGCGGGTGGGGGTTCGGAGTATTGAATTACGGGGTCGAAAGGGATTCTTTTTGAATGGGAAGCGGTATCCGGAGGTGCTTTTGGGTGCTAACCGACATCAAGATTTTGCGCATATCGGTCATGCGTTACCGAACCATTTGCATTGGCGGGATGCGGTGAAGTTGAGACAGGCGGGCATGCGTGTGATTCGTTCGGCTCATTATGTTCAAGATCCGGCTTTCATGGATGCGTGCGATGCGTTGGGACTGTTTATGGTGACAACGATTCCTGGGTGGCAGTTTTGGAATGAGAAACCTATTTTTATGGAGCGGATGTTGGAGGATGTTCGAAAGTTGGTTCGGTTGGAGCGGAATCGTCCGTCGGTACTTCTTTGGGAAGTGATTCCAAATGAGACCCATTTTCCGGCTACCTATGCGGAGCAGGCTACTGCGGCTGCAAAAGAGGAGTATCCTTTTGCGGGACTTTATACCGCAACGGATTCGCGGACGGATCGGGTGAGTTCTCAGGATTTATTCGATGTGTTATATGCGGATGATACGGTTTGGGCGCATAAAGAGAAGAGTGTGTTTAAGCGTGAGTGGGGTGATTTTGTCGATAATTGGGTGGATCATAATTCGGTGAGTCGCGTGGCAAAGCAGTGGGGGGAGGAGCCTCAGATCCGGCAGGCGATGCATTATTTTTGTGAAGAGTGGATGGATGGCGGTCAGGAGAAAAACTGGCCTTCATTAACCAAAGTTTATGCGGCGAGCCCGGCGTTGGTGGGTGCGACGTTATGGCATTCATTTGATCATCAACGAGGCTATCATCCGGATCCTTTTTGGGGGGGTATTATGGATGCGTATCGCCAGCCTAAATTTTCGTACTATCTGTTCAAGAGTCTTTTGCCGACGGAAGGGTTGGAGCAGGTGCCGTTGGTTGAGGCGGAGCCGTTTGTTTTTATTGCCCATTTGATAACGCCTTTTTCACCTGCGGATGTAACGGTATTTACGAATTGTGAAGAGGTGCGTTTAACCTTATTTGGTGCAGAGATTGGGGTGAAGTCTGCGAGGGTAGAGTCGAGTCCGGTTCCGCGTGTTCCGGTGGTTTTTGAGGATGTGTTCCGCTATGTGGATGCACGAAATAAAAACAAGAAAAACTATGGAAAGATAGATCAGCCATGGGTTGAGAGCGCCCTCATGAAAGCGGAAGGTTTGATAAACGGTGAGGTGGTGACTGAACAAGTTCGGTGGCCGGTTGGGCGAAAGCGTCGGATCATTTTGCGTGTCGATGATTCGGGCACGCAGCCGATTGCGGATGGAAGTGATATTACGCCTGTGGTGGCTTATTTGGTGGATGCGGGTGGTGGGATTAAACGTTTGAGTCATGAATATATCCGTTTTCAAGTTTCGGGTGCGGGTGAATTAATTGAAGAGGCGGGTCTTGGAATCAATCCACAAAAATTACTTTGGGGTGAGGCGGTTGCGTTGGTTCGTTCGGGGGTTGAATCGGGGGTGATTCGGGTTGAGGCGGAAGTGATCTGCGACAGCGTTAATGGACCAGATCGAGCGGTGATTGAGTTTGAGACGGTGGCTCCTCGACAGAAACTTTTGTTTGATGAGCAAGTAAAACGGGTGGCACCACCAAGAGTAAAGACGGTTTTAGATGAGAGTGAAACAGTGCGAACGTTGCGAGGAAAGTTGAGAGCGACGGAACGGGCTTTGCAGGAATATAAGTTGATGGAAGTGGGTCGTCAGCAGCAGGATTTTATTCAGTAGCTCGCATGATAAGGATCGGATGATGGAATTTATTAATTAGGAGTTTTGATGCGTTTTCTTTCCTCTATTTTTATTGGGCTTATTTTGTTTCAGTTGCACGGGCATCGAAATGTTTGTGCCGAGGGTGCACGCCCTAATATTTTATGGATCTATGCGGAAGATCTTTCGCCATGGTTGGGGTGTTATGGAGATGTCGTTAATCAAGGAGCCACGCCACATATTGATTCTATTGCTCGGCAGGGGGTTTTGTTTGAGCGGGCTTTTGCTCCGGCTCCGGTTTGTTCGGCGACTCGTTCGGCTTTAATCGTGGGGCAGTCTGCAATTCGCTTTGGGGCTCATCAGCATCGATCTTCGCGAAAGGGAACGCCTATCTATTTGCCGGATGGCTATGATTTATTACCCGAACTCATGCAGGAAGCGGGCTATACGACGTTTAACTATGGGAAAGCGGATTATAATTTTATATGGGATCAGTCGGCCTATTCTGTTGCGCTTTCATCGCCAACGGATTTTGAGGCACTTGTTGATCAGCAGCCGTTTTTTGGACAAATCCAGACGAAGGGTGGAAAGACGAATACCGCTCGCTTTCCAGCCGAACGGCGTGTGTCTGCTGAGGAGGTGGCGGTGCCTGCTGATTATCCGGACGATTCTGTTTTTCGTGAAGTGGTGGCGCAGCATTATGATGCGATTCGATCCGAGGATGATCGGGTGGGGGAAATCCTTCAGGCGTTGGAAGCGGTGGGGCTTCATACGAATACGATCGTTGTTTATTTTTCGGATCATGGTGCGAATCGGTTGGTGCGTCATAAGCAGATGACAACGGAGGGGGGATTGCACGTACCGTTGGTGATGTGTGGGCCTGAAGCGTGGGTTCCTAGAGGGGTTTTGCGGAGTGATTTAGTTGATCTATTGGATGTATCGGCAACGACGTTGGCTTGGGCTGGTATTGATATACCCTGTTGGTATGAAGGGCAGGATTTGTTTTCCGTCGATTTTAATGAGCGTTCATTTGTTGGGGCTCACAAGGATCGGTTGGATCATACCATTGATCGGGTGCGTTCGATTCGTTCGGATCGTTTTCGGTATGTACGGAATTATAATTTAGATCGAATTGTTCTGCAGCCGCAATATCGGGATAGACATGCTTATTTGCTTCATTTGCGAAATCTCTATCAATCGGGTGCCCTTTCGGAGTTGCATCGATCGATCTATTTTGGGGCGCGTCCGGCAGAAGAGTTGTATGAGGTGGAGAGCGATCCGTCGATGACGCTTAATTTGGCTGATCATCCTCAGTTTGAGAAAGAGTTGGAGCGTCATCGTGGTTGGTTGAATGCGTGGTTGGCGTTGGGTGATAGGGGCTCGGAGGAAGAGTCGATCGAAACGCTGCAAGTCAATGGGGAGAATCAACCTTGGGGTGAAGGGGTGAATCCGGAGTATGAGCGCTATCGTTCCGATGGCGATGGTGATGGATTGTCGGATAAATGGGAGGAGTTGAATGGTCGGGACCCGAACGATGGTCGTTTGATTTTTACGTTTGATTGTGGGGGTTGGCAGACCGAGGGGTGGCGTTCGGTGAATCTTTCGCCGCATTTAGCGGGTGAGTTGGGCACGCTTGATTTTAGATTGGTGGGTTCTTCGGGGTCGATGTATCGCAATGGCTTGGCGGTTGAAATGGAGGGTGGTTTAGTCGCCTTGAACGTGTTGGGCAGGTCGGATCAAGATGTTGAGATTCATGTGTTGATCAATGAACACCCAGTGGGTCGCAATACGATGCTGAAAAGTGACGTGATGCATTTGCTATCTATTGAAATCAATTCTGCCCTGATAGATGAACCGATTCGTGAGATTGAGCTTGTTTTCAAAGGGATGTCTGGCACGCGAGTGGTGCTCGATTCGATTGAAGTGGGTGATTGGCAAAAACCGAAACGACCTAATGTTATCTATATTTTGGCGGATGATTTGGGATATGGTGAAGTCGGTTATAATGGGCAAGAATTAATTCAGACGCCGGAGTTGGATGCGATGGCGAAAGAGGGGATGACTTTTTCGGCGCATTACTGCGGGAGTGCGGTGTGTGCGCCTTCGCGTTGTTCGTTGATGACGGGGTTGCATCCGGGACATGCCTATATTCGATCGAATAGTCCGAGATATCCCAATGGCCAGACGCCTCTGCCTAAAGATACCGAGACCGTTGCGACGTTGGCAAAAAGAGCGGGGTATTCTACGGCCATTATTGGTAAGTGGGGATTGGGGGGTGTGCTTGAAGATGTGGTGAATCCCGTCGTCAACAGTGGTCATCCGAATCATCAGGGCTTTGATCATTTCTTTGGGTATTTGGATCAGCGGAAAGCGCATAATTATTATCCGGATCATTTGTGGCGTAATCGTGAGTTGGTAAAGCTGGAAAATAGTTCGAATGGGTGGGATCCGGCCAATCGGGATTACAGTCATGATCGGATGACAGAGGAGGCGATCAAGTGGATTACAACAAATAAAGAGGAGCCTCTATTTTTATATTTGGCTTATTGTGTTCCACATACTTGGTGGCAGGTGCCGGATTTGGGTATGTATGAAGACGAAGATTGGCCAGAGCAGCATTTACAGATTCAAGCGGCGATGGTTTCACGAATGGATCGAGATATTGGTCGGATCAAGCGATTACTCGAGACGTTGGGCTTGGCAGAAAATACTCTGATTCTGTTTAATTCGGATAATGGGGCTCACGGTCAGGGGCTGACTCGGGAATTTTTTGACACGACGGCTGGGTTGAATGGAAAGAAGCGGATGATGACCGAGGGTGGTGTGCGTTCGCCGATGTTGGCATATTGGCCGGGTACGATTAAAGCAGGAACAACCTCGGACCATCTCTCTGCTTTTTGGGATTTTCTACCTACGATGGCGGAGTTGACGGGGGAGCCGATTCGTGGAGAGACGGATGGCATTTCGATGGTGCCGGAATTATTGGGTCTTAAAGAGCAGCAAGCGAAGCATGCGTATCTCTATTGGGAGTTATATGAAGGACGTCCAAATTGCGGTGTGCGAATGGATCATTGGAAAGGGATTGTGAAGGATCGACGCAATGGGATGAAGATAGAGCTATATGATTTACGGGTAGATGAGGTGGAGCAGGTGAATGTGGCCGAGGCATATCCGCTCATCGTGAGCCAAATTCGTTCGATCATGGAGGAGGCGCATCAACCTAATCCGTATTGGGATAAAGAGCATACACCTCTTTTTAATGCGGCTAAGGCGTGTTCGGTTTCCGGTGTAATCCCTGAACCGCTAAAACAAAAGTAAATTTAAATGGAGGAGATGCAAGGGATGAAAAAATTTTTACTGGTGGGGTTGTTGGGCTGTTTTATTGGTGAACTTTTTGCGAATGAAACCCTTCATCAGAAGCGTGAAGCACGGCATGTGCCGGCGGGCTATTCGTTTGTTTGGGCCGATCATTTTGATGGATCTGTGCTAAATGAGGCGAATTGGTTTGTCGGCATGCGTGATCCAGATACCGGCGATACTATTGCTGGTGCGGATGGCGATTATCTGCTCAATAAAAAATATGCAGGCTATGTGACGAAGGAAGATTCATTTGTGCAGGAGGGTTCGTTAATTCTTCGAAATCAGAAGCGCTCCTATGCAGGAGATAGTCCTGTTGGTGCGTTTGAATATACATCGGGTTGGGTGATGTCGATGCATCGGGTGCATTTCAATAAGGGGTATATGGAAGTGCGCGCTAAATTTCCGACGGGTGATAAGGTGTGGCCAGCAATTTGGTTGGTAGCAGAAGATTTAATTTGGGGCCCTGAATGGGATTTGTGGGAGTATTTTGGCGATCGTAAGGGAGTGGGTTCTGATATTATGGGGATGCATTTAATGACCGGTCTTTGGGGGAAGGTGAAGTGGAATTCCGATTGGCTATTTGGATTTGATGCTCAGTATGATTCAGATGCATGGCATATATTTGGTTGGGAGTGGACGGATGATGTTGCCACGTGGTGGATTGATGGAAATGTGGTGCGGACCTTGCGCCGAGACGAAACAAAGAAGCCGTCTGCTTGGCCAGATGAATCGATGTATATCGTTTTAAATAATGGAGTTCGTACGTTATCACCCGATGAAACAACCGTATGGCCGAATGATCTCGAGATTGATTATATCGAGGTGTATCAGAAGGAACCGGAGTTGATTTATTGAGAATGGGTCGGAACGGTTCCGTCATCACTTGCATCGGTTTCGAAATGAGCCAGTTTGCGGAATAGATAGAGGGTGTCGCCTGCGCCACCGATGGTAAACCAGATGGCACTTGCAACGGAAACAACTCCTTGAATGCCCAGCATAATGGCCCACCAGAAGGTCCACTCTTCGGAGGTGAGTTCACGTAGGGTTAGGTTGTATATGGTTCCGATGATAAATGTTAAACTCCATCCTGCCGTCCAAATGATCATGGTGATGTAGATGATGGTATCACTGCGGGTAAATTCATTTGTGATGCCGATCCATCGTAAGAATGTTGGAATAGAGGAGTTTTTCTTGGCTTCTTTTTCGATGGCAGCATCTTCAATGGCGTAGGTTCCACGGTGTAATAGTTTATCCATATTGAATGGATTCTTACAGGTTGCGAAGGAGACCAAAATATAGACGGCGTAGGAGAAAAAGACGGCGAAAACAGCCATATGGATTCCATTAATGACGGTGTCTGTTCCGGGGAATGTGAGGCCGGGCCAGATTTGTTTAGCAATAATACTACCAACGGAAATGGTGCTACCCGATATCAAGCCTGCCCAAGCTGCTGAGGTGGTACCGCGTTTCCAGTAGAGCCCACCAATGATGGCGCATGAGGCTCCGCCGACATAGATGGCACCGGTGATTTCGAACCACATGTTGATAAAATCCTTGAGCGTCCAGAGCGAGCTAAAGATGAATGAGATGACACCGATTAAAATAATCGACCAGCGTAGGTAGTTGAGATGTTCTTTGGTGGTAAAGGGTTTCTTACGAAAGGGCATGATGACATCTTGTAAGAAAATAGAGCCCCAAGAGTGATAGGCTGAGTCGTCGGTTGAGACGGAGGATCCAATCATGAAAATAGCAAATAGACCGAGCAGACCGGCGGGAAGTAATTCGCGAAGTACAATGGGTACGAGCATCTGGGATTGCAGATAGGCATCGGGTATTTGGCTCGTTGTTTGTGCGATTTCTGCCTGGAGATCGGCATAGATTGGATTCCAAATAAGAACATAGGCGGCAATGGAAAACGCCACGGTTCCTAGGGTGATCATGAGCCACCGCCAGCTTCCTAAAATATTTCCCATTTTGGCTTCATGGGGGGTCTTGGCCGCGGTCATAAATCCGGCGCCTCCTTGCCAAACGCCTGTTTTGGCAATGAATAAAATGGTCATCATGATGAAAAAGGAGGGCCCGAAGTCGGGTAAGCCACCTTGTTTAAAGGGGTTCATCATGGAGACGCCTTCTGGGCGGGTTAGGTTGGCAATGATTTCGGGATAGACGCCTTCTTTGGGTAGGGTTTGGATGGAGGTAAACCAGTGAGGTCCGGTATCGGCAAGAGCGCGGATATGTTCGGATGCTAAGAGGGTATCGATCAGGGTATTCCAGCCGAAAAAATGGAGGAAAAACCACATGCATCCGATGCAGGCGAGACTGGTGATAATGCCTTGAAAGAAGCTGGTGACCATAATGGTGTTTTGTCCGCCGGAAATCGCGAGAATAACGGCGGTACCGATCATGCCGATCATGCTGATATGGTAGGTGGAGAGGGTGATACCCATGAAATCAAAGTGCAGGGGTAGCCCGAGAAAATAGATTAAGAAATTGGCTGTCACCATGGGGAAAACGGCACAGTTTAGAACACCAGAGAAGAAGGCAATAATTCCGGCAAAGACGCGAAATTTTCGGCTGTAACGCATTTCAAGGAATTGTGCCATGGTGAGGGCTCGCGTTTCGCGGTAGCGGTAGGCGACCCATCCGGAGAGGGCGATAATGATGCCTACGGGCATGAGTAACATCCCCCACCACATCCCGCCAATTCCGTTGCGGTAGTAGCTTTCAAATTGTCCGATGGTGCCGATCGCAGAGAGAAAGGCCATGCTCTGTGCAATTGTGAGAAGATACCTTCCTGCAAGGCGCTCGGAGGAGAGAAAGCCTGCAACCGATGTGGTCATTCGGTTGGTCACCACGGCGATACCTGCGAGCAGGGCTGCAAAGAGGGCGATAATGATCCAATCTATTTGTGCCATCGTCTTGGTTTCCTTAAGCGTTTAGTTTGATAACGGCTCCTGTAGCGGTCTTGTATGGACCTCCTACCATCGCAAAAAAAGCATATTCAGGTTTCCCATCTTTCATGAGCAGTTGAGTGCGTTCCATGCGTCCTTCGCGTTCTATGTGAAGGGTCTCTTCTTGGAAATATCGCCCGCCTTCGAAGAAGGCGACGGTTGGCATGCCCCAGTTGATACCATCGTTGGATTCAAATAGGAGTCCATATTCATGGTTCCAGTAGCCCATATCGCGCATGATCATTTTAAAGGTTCCGTTTTCGATCCAAATATAGGCATCTTCGCTTTGTGCATTGTCTCCGAGATGAGACAGATCAATAATAGGGGTGTCACCCACTTTTTCCCACGGACCCTCGAGATTCGTTGCTTTCGCTAACCCATATTGGCGGTTGGTAAATGTACCGACATCGACGGTGCCTTCACGGAGGCCATTGGCGATGTCTTTTTTCCAGTCATTGATGCACCACGATTTATAGTAGAGCCACAATTCGCCATTGGGATGCTGTAAAAAAGCGGGATTGGTGGTACACATTGAGTTCCATGCCTCAGGATCAGGATCGGGTTGAATAATGGGCTCGGCTGTCCGTTTCCAGGGACCATAAAGCGAATCCGATACCGCCATGCCGACGCGTTTGGTGTAGACCGTTCCATCGGATACGCCTAGATAAAAGAGCACATACTGATCGCCCACTTTATGAATGGTTGGGTTGTGGCAACTGCCACCATCCCACCAATCTCCTCCGCGAGGGGCGATGGCCACATCAATGGTTTCAAAGGGTCCTTCTGGACTATCTCCCACAGCATGAGCTATTTCACAACAAGTGAGCCATCCGCCAAATCCAGCCTCGTTTTTCCAACGAGAGTGAAAGACATGCACTTTACCATCGGGCCCATACATGGGGGAGCAGCCCCAGATGGTATAGGCCGAATTTTCTAAAATCCGACCGATGGGTTGAAGGTGTTGTGAGAAATTAGATGGAATCGGGTCGCTTTGTTTTATTTTCACTTTTACTTCTCCACTCTCTCGGATCGAGATATATCTTTCTTATTTTGTATAAGCACGCACAAGGAGTTCATAATATAGTAATTAGAGATAGACAGCAACGTTCTCATAAGGCATGAAGTCAGGTTGATGTTTACGCTAACAATACGGCAAAGAAGGTAGGCATCCTCTCTCATGTTGTCGAGAGAATTGCTGAAAATTACGAGGAATAAAATGAGTATAAAACCCGTTTACCAATTTAATGACGATACGCGCTCGGTTCGTATTCATCAGAGTGAGCTTCCAACGCCTTGGATTAATTATCTATCAAATGGGCGGTTGCATGCATTCGTATCGCAGGCGGGTGGGGGATTGGCGTGGTGGAAGAGTCCGATTACGTATCGGATGACGCATTATCGCTATCAAAATATTCCGATGGATGGGCCTGGTTTTTATACCTACATTCGAGAAAAAGATGGAACCGCTTGGTCGCCTAGCTATCGGCCGTGTGAGACGCCGCTGGATGATTGGCACGCAGAACATCATGCGGGTTGGTCTGAATTTGAGGGGACTAAAAATGGTGTCACCGCAAAGTTAAAATTGTTTTGTGCGATGGATACGGATGCGCTCTGTTATGAAGTTGAGATAAAGAATCATTCTGATGAAGAGAAAGAGCTCGATCTTTTTGCGTATGCGGACTTAGCTCAGTTGGAGTGGACGACCGATCTGTTTTATGGCTATTACATTCAGTCGCAGGTGACTACGTTTTATGAGGCAGATATGGATGCGATTATCTATCGCTACCAGCATACTCCGCAACCGTTTGTGGAAGATGTACCGCTTATTTGGATGGCTGCGGACCGGAAGATGAAAAGTTGGTCGGGGGATCGTGAAAAATTTATTGGTCCGTATCGTTGGGAAAATAATCCCGTTGGTGTTGAGCGCGGGCATTGTGGAAATGATACCATCGAATGTGGGCATCCGTGTGCGGCGGGGCATGTGAGTGTGAAGTTGGCTCCTGGTGAATCGGATCGCGTTTGCTTCACATTGGGTGTTGCACCGGGCGGCTTGGTGAAGCACCAAGAGACGCTGATGAAGATCAAAGAGGATCTTTCCATTTTCCGTGATTTCGAGCGGATTGATGAACAATTTGCTAAATTAGAGAGTTGGTGGGCAAACCACATCGATAAATTTCAGTGTGAGATTCCAGCGGAAGATATTGCGCGACAGATCAATACATGGACCCCGATTCAGACGGTTCATAACGCTCGTTATTCGAGGTCGATCAGTTGGCATGCTCCGGGATTCCGTGGATTTGGGTATCGGGATACGGCAACGGATATGATCGGGATTGCCTATCGTGATCCGGCTTGGGCGAGGGAAATGTGCCTCTATCTATTATCGCAACAGTTTGAGGATGGCCACGCTGTTCATGCTTGTTATCCGGAAGAAGGAGGCGGGGATTATCATGGAAGTCATAGTAAGCATGCTGATGATCATCTTTGGATGCCGATGGTCGTTTATGCAATTTTGGCGGAAACGGGTGATTTGAGTTTATTGGATGAAAAAGTGGCTTGGCTCTCCCGTGAAGATCGCAAAAGCGCTATTGGAAATGATTCGGTATGGAATCATTTGATGCGGGGGGTTGAATTTACCGAAAATAATTTGGGACCCAAAGGGTTTCCGCTGACCTTTGATGGTGATTGGAATGATATCATTTTACGTTTTTCAAGAGCCGGTAAAGGGGAATCGGTTTTCTGTGGTCAGCAGTATGTGATTATTCTTCGCCAGATGCTTGAAATGGGCAGGTTGGCTGAAAAACCAAGTGCGGATGTAGCTCATTTGCAGTCGTGTTTGGATCGGATGGTTTCAAATCTGGAGCAACAAGCTTGGGATGGTGATTATTGGCGCCGCGGGTTTACGGATGAGGGTGACATTGTCGGAACAAAGGAGGCGAAGTTTGGTAAGATATTCATTAATCCACAATCGTGGTCGATCTGGGCTGGGGTTGGAACGGATGAGCAAAATAATCGGGCGATGGATTGTGCGATTGAACAGACGAAGACGGATTTTGGATTACGCTTGCTCTATCCTGGCTTTAAAACCTATCCGCATGATCCCGATCCTTTTACGGGCTATAATCCCGGATGTGCAGAGAATGGGGCTGTTTTTTGTCAGGCAAATGGGTGGGCGATTCTTGCGCTAACAAAATTGGGGCGTGCGGAGGATGCTTGGAAAATATTCAATGATATGATCCCGCACAATGCATTACGTCATATTGGATTCGAACGTTATGAAGCAGAGCCTTATGCTTATGCTTCGAATGTGATTGGTCCAGAAAACAAACGATGTGGTTGGGCAAATGTAACCCAGGTCACCGGTACGGCGGCGTGGATGGATTTGGTTGGAACTCAATATCTATTGGGGGTTCGTCCAACCCTGTTAGGCTTGATGGTTGATCCATGCATACCAGCGGATTGGAAGGAGTATAAGGTGGTTCGTGAGTATCGTGGTGTTCGGTATCGGATTACGGTTTTGAATCCTGATGGGGTTGTCAAAGGAGTAAAAGCCGTTAAAGTGAATGGGCACCTCAACGAAGGGCAAGTTATTGATCCTTCTTGTGTGGGGAGTGAAGGGGAGATCGAAGTGGTCATGGGAGTTAAATAATGAGTTCGGATGTATCAGAATCGAAGCCCATTGAGGTCTCTGATTTTTGTGAAAATCTAACAGGTATCAGTCGTATCCTGGAACATCCTGATTATCACGTATGGTGTTGTTCGGCGATATATGGACCGGATGGAAAGGTGCATGTATTTTATTCTCGCTGGAAAAATGAGGCGGGCTTTGATGGATGGCTCACTTGTTGTGAAATAGCTCATGCTGTGGGAGATAGTCCAGAAGGGCCTTTTGAAACGATCGATGTGGCCATCGCACCTCGCGGAGGAGATTGGTGGGATGGTGGCAGTTGTCATAATCCAACCATTCATCAAGTGGGCGATCAGTATGTGCTCTTTTATCTGGGTGTATTCGATGGAACGGTCTACACCAAACGCGTGGGCATGGCGGTATCCGATTCGCTTTATGGCCCTTGGAAACGGACGGACGAGCCGATCATTCAACCCGATCCCGATCCTGCGGCATGGAATTCGATGTGTACCACCAATCCCGCTTTTTTACAGCATCCCAATGGCGAGCTGTGGCTCTATTATAAGAGTTGGTCGATTCGAGATTGGGAGTATGATTTGGTTCATGGCGATGGAATACGGACGAATCGTCAGTATGGTTTAGTGAAAGCAACGAGTCTCGAGGGTCCGTGGGAGAAAGTGGGTGAGGGCCCGATGATTGATCTTCGGCATGTGGGGCATAATGCGCAAAGTGAGGATGCTTATATCTGGATGGTAGAGGGGCATTTTCACATGATTATGCGCGATATGGGGTATTGGAATCATGAATATGGCCTTTATTTTGAGTCGGACGATGGGTTGCAGTGGTCGCAACCTAAGATTGCTTTTTGGGATGCGAAACGATACTTCGAGGAAGCGCCTAATGGATTAGATCGAGAGGGTCGATTTGAACGTCCGCAGGTACTGATGCGAGATGGAAAGCCTGAATATATCTTTGGGGCTTTTCAAGGGGGGGCTTATCAAACGTCTTCGGGAGTGGTTTTGAAAATTCGATGATATGGGGTTGCTTAGATAAAGGGAGTGGTTTCAGTAAATGAAAAAACAGATAACCATTCGGGATGTGGCTGAAAAGACTGGTTTTTCTTTTCAAACCGTGAGCCGAATCATGAACGGTAATGCGGATTTACATAAGCCCTGTACGGTAAAAAAAGTAGAACAGGCTGCGGCTGAATTGGGCTATGTTCAAAATCTATATGCCAAGGTGATGCAGGGGGGACGAACCCAATCTGTGGGGATGATTATTGATCCTTTTACGGATAGTTTTACAAAAGATATTTTTTCCGGGGCTCATGATGAATTGATGAAGCGTGATTACATGCCCATCTTGTTGTTGCATAGAGATGATGCGCATGATGAGAAGTTGGTAAAAAAATTGGCATCGCATCAGGTGGAAGGCTTAATTCTTCGACCCAATCCAAACCGGGAGGAGTGTTCAGAAATTGCGATGGTTTTGGATCGATATAATATGCCGGTGGTGAGCGTGGATTATGCATTAGCCAAAACGCAGAAGTATGATTTTGTTGGAACGGCAGATGAGCTGGGTGGCCAAATTGCAGCCGAGCATTTTTTGGAATTCGGGCATCGTCGAATGGCGGGATTTTTTACGCCGGTGGATAGTTTATTGCTGCGTCAAAAAGGATTTGAAGAAGCGATCAAGCGTCAGCCAGGGATTGCACCCCCTTTACTGGTAACGGATTTTGAATTCGGTTCTGAGGTGCCGGCCTATCATCGCATTAAATCGATTTTGAGTGAGCCGGATGCACCTACTGCTTTTTTTGCGGGGGGTGATTTTATTCTACCTGCGATTTATCGAGCCGCGAACGAATTGGGACTTCGTATTCCCGAGGATCTTTCGGTTATTGGATTTGGAGATGTTGATTTTTCGCGTCATTTGGTTCCGCCGGCCACGACGTTTAAGCAGGATGCGTATGAGATTGGAGTGCATGCGGCTCAGTTGTTAATTGATCGGATTGAGTCGGGGGATCGTCAAATTCCTGTTCGTGAGTTTCGTTTTAAACCGCAGTTGATTCAGCGTGGGTCAACAGCTCCTCGTGAGGAATAAGGATCAATAGTGAGTGAGATGGATCTATTTTTTAGTGAGAGCAGGAGGAGAAGAGGTCCTTTGATGCCTGTTGCCTTGAGTCGGTTGCTTTTGTTGACTCTGGTGGGGTTTTTGGGTCTTCCGATGCATGGGGTTGTGGCGGTTGAGAGCGATTCTCTTGGAGCGGCTGGCCGGAAGGCGTATGAACAACACCACTATTTTTTCAATGAGATCGTTCCGTCATATCCGGTGGAGACGAAGGTTCAGGTGAATGCGGGTTTTAAGGCGCTTACGCATTTAACGTTTTCGGATGAATCTTTTGTGGTTGAGGGAGCTTATGAGGTGCCGGTACCGGTGGCATTGAATCCGTATATTTTTGATTTTCGTACGATTGAAATTGTGGGATCTGGTTTGAAGAAGATTTCTCGGATTTCAGCGGATAGCGATCAATCGAGTGGGGTGGTTGTGATTACGTCGCAGCAAGATAAGCGAATTCAGATTACGGCTTCTTCTGTGATGGCAGATATGGGAAACCCTTTTTTCACTTATGCTGGAAGGTGAGGGGCGAGTGGATCAGGTTCAGCTCGTGAATTATGAGGGGATCTCATTCGAGTTTGATGCTTCTGCCTATCAGGAGCCAGGATTGGATCGACCTATCAAGCGGGTGGGTTTGCAGGTGGATGCGACTCGCTATCGGTCGATCGAGGGAATTTGCGAGCTTCAACCGGAGCGCTATTTTCGTTATTATGCAGCCCCGAATGCGGATCGATCGGGTATGGAGCCGTATTTTCGAGAGAAGGGGTTCTTGCCTGGACGTCAAATTCTAGAGATTGGCCCGGCCTATGAGGATCGGTATGGGGCTGCAGAGCACATGGTGCATTTAAAAGAGGATGAGAATCGTGCGGGTTTTGCGGAGCCGTCCTTTTTTGAGCGAAGAGAGTTTCGACGGTTTGAGGGGGTTGATCCATCACTTGAGTTTGTTATGTGTTTGGATACGTGGCCTCGGTTTATGTGGCCAACGAATCTTCCGGGGGTTCCCAATCAGCGGGGTACACCGGCGGTGGAGCATTTTGATGCGGCGGCAGATGTGGCCGCACGGTTGATCCAATCGCAGATTCGGGATAGTGGGCGCACTGCGACGTGGTGGGAAGTTAAGAACGAGTCAGATGTGAAATCAGAATGGCTCTATCATCATCAGCCTCATTATGATTCATGGAAATTGTTGGCGGATTTCCATAATCAAACCGCCCGTGCGATTCATGATGTGGCGCCGCAGGTAAACGTGGGCGGACCGGCTTCTGCTTGGTTGCAACCGCATCGGGGTCAGTTTGAGGTGTGGCGTAATCATGTTCGTTTTATGGAACTCACGCGCGCTGATCTGGATTATTATTCGTTGCATTTCTATGAAATGGGCGCAATGGATTCGATGCAGCGTTGGCGGAATGGCAGTGATAGCTATGTGCAAGGCGGGCAAGCTTCTTTGCTGAATATGTTGCAAGCTTATATGGCAGTTTCTGGAAATAAAAAGCCGTTAGTGTGTAGTGAGTATGGCACCTTGGATGTGAAGCGGGGTGAGCGGGGGTGGTGGATGCATATTAAAAATGCAAATGCCATGTTGGTGGGTTTTCTGAATCGCCCCAACGAATTTTCGATCACGGTTCCTTTTTTACTTTCGTATATGCATTGGGCTCCGGATTCATCGGAAGCGATGATTCATCGAACGCCTGATGGGGAATTTGTGAAAACAAAAAATAGCTACTGGTTGGATATGTGGGAGGGGTATCATGGGGAACGGATTCCGGTTTCCATGGGTACGGATCGTGTTTTTTCCCATGCGGTTTTGGATGATCGTATCATTCGTTTAGCGGTCAATAACGCGACGGCACATCGGGTGTTGTTGGATGTGTCTACCCAACTTCCGGTTGATGTAAAGGTGGTGTCTTGTCGTCGAAGGGCGGTTGTTTTTGAACAAGGTGAAACGCGCTACTTGTCTGAGCCTTTGGATGAGTTGAGCGCGGTTCCGTTGGGGGTGGATGGAACCTGTATTTTAGAGATAGAACTGGATCAAGAGCTTACACTCGAAAAGCAACTCCACGAGCAAGCATTTTTTGCACCGGAAATTGCGGTTGAAATCGAGGAGAATACACCGTTTCATATTGAGGTTCCGGTGCAGCCGTATGAGGCGGCTTCCCTGCATGTGGGATTGTATAAAGAAGGTGGTTTTGCTGAACCGATATCGATTGAATTTAATGGAGAAATTCAGCAGATCAATGTGCAATGGAGCGCTGGTATTCCCCGGTATCTCGATATGATTACGGTGCCCCTATCTACCGAGTGGATTGAAGCAGAAAATCAAATCCGAATTCTAACGGATGCGTTGGGGGTTACGGTTACATCCTTAAAGCTGGTGGTATCGATTGAAGAATCGATGCCTTCTATGGGGATGGCATCTGAAAAATAAAACAAAAGGAACTAGATGAATCCTTGGGGGATACGAACGATTTTCTTGTTGGCATGTGGGGTTGGCTCTGCCGTGGTTGAAGGGGCTGCGACGAAGGGGCCTGTTTTTTCGGGTGAGAAATCGATCTCACAGATTTTCGTGCAACCGGAAGTGACTCGATATGTCGAAGGGGTTTCGATTTTGGATCGGCAAAAATATTTTAATCTGTGTGATCATGGGAGTGATTTTGATTCACGGGTTTCTAGCGATATCTATGAAGAATTAATTGAAAACTATGGAGCTTCATTTGGGCGGCGTTTGGGAGGGCTTTCTCGATGGGGTGCTGAATTAGAAGAAGATCCAACTCGACCGGGGTTTGCTAATTTGGACGCGCTGAAAGCGTATCAGCCGCGATTGCCTTCCTCTTCTTTTATGGAAAATTGTGGGCCTAACCTGGATGTTGCTTGCCATGGGAATCACAATAAATATCCGGCATATATGGGGAAACATTTTAAAGGATCTTCAAATTATCATGGTAAGCCGGAGTGGATCCCGGAAAAGTTGGATGCGGCGGCTATGTTGGCAGCGGCGGTGCTGAAATATGGATACACGGATTTTGATCGGCCGGCTTATTTTGAACCGTTGAATGAACCGCATTGGGAGTTTTGGACGGATCCGCATTTAGTGGAGTGGCATCTAAAAACGAAGGAGGCGGTTCGTCGATTCACGCCCGAGGTACACGTCGGAGGTCCCTGTCTTTCGGTGGCCTATTTCTATCGCGATAACTACCGTTTATGGAAAGGGATGAAATATTTTATGGATGAAACGAAGGGTGAGATGGATTTCTATTCGTTTCATGCTTATGATTTTTTCAAGTGGAACGGGAATGATTTTCATGGACGAATCCAGTCGGGCTTGCCGCTAGAGGGGGTGCTTGATTTGGTGCAAAACTATGCGGTTCAAACCTTTGGTTCTGAAAAAGAGATCGTTTTGAGTGAGCATGGGGGGTATGTGAATGCACCTGGTGGGATGTATGACGGGGAGTTGATTGCGGCTGAGTTAGCGGCGACTTATTTTCCGGGCGATACGTTTGAGCTTGAGCTCAAAAAGCGGTCGATTGTGAATACGTTGATGTTGCAAGCTGTGGTCGGCAATACGTTGGCTTTTATGGATCATCCGCATGTGATTCGCAAAGCGGTGCCTTTTATTATTCCAAAAAGTTGGGCGTGGGATAAGACCTATTATGCACAGCTCTACGTGCCGTATGAATATACGGATACTTCGCGAGCGATGCCTACGCATCTTCTCAATTTCTTTCGGTTTTTTCGAGGCGTTGAGGGGCGGCGTGTGAAAGCGTTGTCGAATGATCCTGACTTGCAGGTGCGGGCATTTGCTTCGGGTAGTGAGTTGTTTTTGATTGTGAATAATCTAAGCCGTGAAACAGAGTGGGTTGATTTAAAGGGGTTAGATGTGGAGGGTATCACGCTGCGCAGAATGGGGCGTCATGCGGATTTTTCCGGAACGTATACTGAGCAGTCGATTCCTTTGCCAGAGGGGTTGCAGATCCGGGGGCTTGAGACGGTGTTGCTTCATGCAGATTTTGGGCAGCCAATTCCTGAGAAACGGCGGGTATATGAGACGGTTTGTTACGGAGATAAGGTTACGGTTCCTCTGGCTGATGCTACGTTCATGGTGGATGTACCGGTGCAAAAAAAAATCGATTATGCACAGGTGCGAGTGGGGTTAACTCGGAGTGCGGGGCTTGATCGGAATCCGATCATTACGATCAATGGCAAACAGGTGGAGGTGCCCTTGGAAGATTGTGCAGAGCGGCTTGAAGAGAAAGAGTATGCGACCACAAAGATTTTCTTGGTGAACGTGGATGATTTAAGGGCTCGTAATCAAATTTCAATCACCTTCGCTGATCAGAATGACGGTTCGGTTGGCTCGGTGGTCATTCGGGCTGCGATAAAGGATTAATTTATATGAGATATTCTATTTATATATTATTGGTGGGTACGGCTTCGATAGCGCCGTTTTCGATAGCGGCTTCATCGGTGCATTCACCCAAAAATCCGACGCCGAATCTGGTCGTGATTATGGCGGATGATGTGGGGTTGGGCGATATTAGTTATCATGTAGAGCGGTTTATGAAGCAGAAACCTGCTTTTGAGACGCCTGCTCTGGATGCATTGGCGCAAGAGGGGATGTGGTTTACGGATGGACACTCGGCGACCTCGCTTTGTTCCCCAACGCGGTATTGTGTGATGAGTGGTAATAATAATTATCGATCTCATGCTCCGTGGGGGGTGTGGAATACATTTGCAGAGAGTCCCTTTAGGGCGGGTGAAGCCACCCTGGGTTCGGTTGTTCGTGACGCAGGCTATGCGACTGGGTTTATTGGGAAATGGCATTTGGGAAGTGATTTTAAATCTGCTGAGGGTTCCTCGATATTTCGGGGTAGTGATAAGCGGGTTCGTCCGGAGCAGGTTGACTTGAAGTATTTACGGGGTGGCGGGCCGCTTGCTTGTGGATTTGATTATGGATTTACGTTGCCTTGTGGAATTCAAGGGCCGGTTTATACGGCGTATCAAAATGGCACATGGTATCCGATGGGGCCTTCATCGCGGTTGGTTTTTTTGGATGAAACCAATGCGATTTATCCAAAAGATATCACATCGAAGGGTCCTGGAGCGGGAGATTCAAATTGGGATACTCGTGAGATTGGAAAATTAATTTCTGCAAAGGCAGTTGATTTTATTGATGCGCATGCGGGAACAAAACCGTTCTTCCTCTATTACTGCTCTCCGATGGCGCATCTGCCTCACTGTCCGCCGGAGGAGTTTGATGGGCGAGCTGTGGCAGGAAGCACACCTTCTCTACATTTGGATTGTGTGGTCGACTTGGATTGTCAAGTGGCGCGTATTTTAGGGGCCTTGAAAAAAAACCAAGTGTTAGATGATACCTTGATTATATTTATGAGTGATAATGGTGGCTTGGTGAATATAGATCCGAACGATAAAGGGTTGGGATATAATTCAGCAGGGGGCTGGGCAGGCGGAAAGAATTCGCCGTTGGAGGGAGGGCATCGGACTCCGTTTATTGCTGTTTGGCCAGGAAAGATTGAGGCGGGAAGTGTGCGTGATGATTTGGTGGTTAATACGGACATTTTGGCGACACTGGCTGCCTTAGTTGGTACCGATGTGCCATCGAGTCAGGCGATGGATTCACGAAATTTATTGCCTATCTTATTGGATGAACAGGAACAGGAATCTCGCAAGAAGGTGCTGCTTCAGGCGGGAAGTAATTGTGAGGTGATGTATCGCCGAGATCCGTGGAAGTTGATTATTAAGAGTGATTGGGCGTGTGATACATGGACGCCTCAGGCGCTCTTCGATCTTAAGAAAACACCTAAAGAACAGCCTGCGGATAATCAGATCAATAATCCAATCTATCAAGATTTGGTGGAAGAATTGTTGAATGAATATCTGGAGATTCGCAGATCGGGCGTGCAGACAGCTTTTGAATAGAGAGGAGAAGGATGGGAATGCATCATCGAATAGGTATACTGGCTTTTTTGATTCTATTCAGCAGTGGATTAGCCCAATCCTATCCAGTGTTTAAATCGAATGAACGGGTCGCCTTCATCGGTGATAGTATTACGCATGGGGGTATGTATCTTCCCTATATTCAAACCTTCTATACCACTCGGTTTCCCAATCAGAACGTTCGGCTGTTTAATCTGGGCATTGCAGGTGATACGGCTAAAGGAGGATGGGAGCGGTGCTCTTTAAGGGAAGAAGGGTTATGGGAGAGCGATGTGCGATCGTACCGTCCGACGGCTGCGGTGATCATGTTTGGAATGAATGATGCAAGTAGCTCAATATTCAGCCTTTCGCAATCGGTAGATGAGCTTGAGCAAAAAATACGGCAACGCATCGGTTGGTTTAAAGATAGTTATGGCCGGATGCTTGATCAGCTTCAGGCGCTTGAGATTGATTCGATTGGTTTGATTACATCCTCTCTCTATGATCAGACGATGATTGATCCGAGTGCGCGAGAAAATATAATGCTTTATGGTGTGGGAAAAAATGATCTGATCTGCCGAATGAGTCGCGAGGTTATTGATGTGGAGGCAGCACAGCGTAATTTGGCAAGAATTGATTTTAATACGCCGATGGATGAATTGAATCGGAGGCAGCAGATTTTAGACCCGGCGTTTTCGATTATTGGTAGCGATCGTGTTCATCCGGGAGCTTCTGGACATATGGTGATGGCATATCTGTTTTTGAAAGCTCAATCGCTGGAAGGAGCGGTGGCACAAGTTGAAGTGGATACGGAGCGTCGCGAGGTCAGCTCTGTGTTCAATAGTTCTGTCAAGGAGCTAGAGGTGAAAAAGGGGCAGGGGTTGAGGTTTAACTATCGGGCAAATTCGTTGCCGTTTCCGCCGATATTATATCAACCTGTTGATGATTTGATTCCGTTTGATCAGGAGTTTAATCAAGAGAGATTAATCGTAAAGGGGCTTCGTGCAGGTCGGTATGCATTGAAAATGGATGAGGTTTTGCTGGGTTGTTATACAGCAAATGAGTGGATGAGTGGGATTAATCTTGCTCAGTTTGAGGACGCTCCTCAGGTGCGACAAGCTCAGGAGGTTTGGCAGATGTGCCAAGAGCGTTCTCGTTTGGCGTCGATTACAAGAAACATAGTTTGGAGTGATAATCAGTTGCGAAAAGTGGATGGGTTGGAGCGTTCTAATCTGGATGCTTGTAAGAGCGAGGTTGCGCGGATGTTGGAAACGGACGGCTCGCTTACCCCGTATATGAAACGGGTTCTTCAAGATTATATCGTTTATGTGGATCAATATCAGATCCTCCGCGATAAAATGAATGTGCTCGCGGATCAAATGGTTGATCAGGCTCAACCAACGTGGCGATCGATCGATCTTATTTTGGTCGATGAGGCTTTTTAAATAAACTTGTAATTGATCGATTTTTGCTGGGTTCCGATTGGATAATTACGCTTGGGTGAAGGGGTTGTTTTAGGTATTATTTTGTGAACGATAACATGGGAAACAAAATGAAGAGAGTTTGTATAGTTCTTTCAATTTTGGGTTGGTTTGCCCTGTCGTCTATTGCGTTGGAAAAACCGAATAGAGATGCTTTGAAGCCGGAGCAGCCGAATGTCGTTTTCTTTTTGATTGATGATTTGAGTCATTTAGGAGTGAGCGCATATGGAGCTAATCGGATTAGTTCCAATCAGGGGATCTTTACCAATGAGTATGTTTCGACGCCTCGAATTGATGCGCTTGGAGCAGATGGCTTGCGCTGCGAATTTGCCTATGCGTATCCGTTATGCGAGCCGAGTCGAGTGGCTTTAATGACCGGCATGAACAATGATCGGAATTTTATTCAAGCGAAGGCTCTCCACGATTCCCATGTGACATTTGGAGATGTATTTCAGAGAGCGGGTTATGTAACGGGCATCACGGGCAAGTGGAAGCAGTCGCGGGGAACGCAAGAATTTCCGGGGAAGGAGTATGTTGCTCAATTTGGTTGGGATGAATTTTTTTGTTTTGATGTGGTTGGTGAGGGGAAGCGGATGATCGAACCGTTTCTTGTTGATAATGGAAAGATTCAGAAATATACTGGATTGGATTCCCAAACTGGGCGCCGCTATTATGGACCGGATCTATTTAATCGGTATGCGTTAGATTTTATTGAACGGCATCAGGATGAGCCCTTTTTTCTCTATTATCCGATGGTATTGGTTCATGATGAACATACGCCTACGCCCGATACGCGTCCGAAGGTTCTTTTCGATGAGTTTGATGTGGATAAGCCAGCGCAATACGGATCAATGACGGGGGATGAGCGCCGCTATTTTCCTGATATGCT
>MDTB01231209.1_pt1 | contig 26475 bp, 41 predicted proteins | sample 811161 | NCBI WGS metagenome assembly MDTB01 (sample SAMN05326650, study PRJNA326480) | marine metagenome | isolation source: seawater | place: Mediterranean Sea | collected 2009 | reverse complement strand
GATGACCACGGACATAAAAAACATGATGACCACGGACATAAAAAACATGATGATCATGGAGATAAAAAACATGATGATCATGGACATGCACACGGAGATCATGATCCACATATTTGGTTAGATCCTTCAAATGCAAAAGTCATCGCAAAAAAAATGACTAAAGAGTTAGTCTCTTTAGATAAAGAAAATGCCTCAACTTACAAAGTAAATTTAAAAAAATTAGTTAAAGAAATTGATATTTTAATAAAAGATGTAAAAAATAATACAAATAAAAATGCTAGCTTTATTGTGTTTCACGATGCTTACCAGTATTTTGAAAAAAAATTTCGTGTAAATGCGATTGGAGCTTTAACAGTTAATACTGATGTGTTGCCTGGAGCAGAACAATTAAAAGATATAAGAAATGTAATAAAAAAAAAGAATGCTAAATGTATATTCTCTGAACCCCAGTTTAATCCAAATATAATTAATGCAATAGCAAAAGACACAAACATTAAAACCGGAGTTCTAGATCCTCATGGTTCAACTTTACCAGCTGATAAAAATCAATATTTTATGTTAATTAAAAATATATCGAATTCTTTAAAAACTTGCTAATTTTAAAAGATATTATTAATTAAATAATAAGATAATCCAACAATACCAATTGCAAACACAACACTTTGTATCCAGAAATTTAGTAGCTTACTTAAGGGTGCTTTAGTAAATCTTTTCCAAGGAATGAAATAATAAGCGATTAAAGTTACTAAAATATAAAATAATATTGTATTAGTTAATGTAATCATTTTTGATATTTAGCTTTCCATTCCTCATAACTCATACCATATATTTCTTTTCTTGCATCTGGATCAGAAATATCTTGACCCATTTTAATTGCCTCTTCTCTAAACCATTTAGAAATACAGTTTCTACAAAATCCTGCTAGATTCATTAGATCAAGATTTTGAACATCTTTTCTATTCTTAAGATGACCAATCAGTCTTGTAAATGCTTTGGCTTGAACTTCTTTTTTTGTAGCTTCATCCATAAAAATAAATATATTATTGAAAATGAAATTATCAGGTTCTTATCAAATTCCAACAAATAAACAATCAGTTTGGGAAGCTTTAAATAGTCCGAAGATACTGCAAAAATGCATACCAGGATGTGAAGAATTTAAAAAGAACTCCGATACAAGTTTTACTGCTACTGCAACAAATAAAATTGGTCCTTTTAATGCAAGTTTCACAGGAGAAATTGAGTTAAAAGATCTTAATCCACCTGATAGTTATAAAATAACTGGTCAAGGCAACTCCCCAGTTGGTTTTGCATCTGGTGAAGCGAGCGTAAAACTTGATGAAAATAACGGTGTTACTACTTTATCTTACGTAGTTGAAGCACAAGTAGGAGGTAAAATTGCTCAAGTTGGATCAAGACTAATTGATATGACTGCAAAAAAAATGGCAGATATATTTTTTGGTAAATTTACTGATGCCTTGTCACCCGCGGGTTCCAAATTAAAAGAAAAAACTAATCATGTTGGCAATATTTTATATAAAAAGAAAATAATATTTTTGGTAACTGGAGTATTAGTATTAGGGGCTATTTTATTGGTAATTTTGTAGACAACCTGAAGTAGTGTCAATATTGTCTTATTGAGATTTTTCAAATTTCTAGTAATTTAATAATAATAAATAAAATTATAGAGAGGGGAGAACATGAAATCAGTAACTTTAACAGTAAATGGTAAAAAATTTACCAAAGAGGTTGAGGATTATACTTTACTCTCAGAATTAATAAGAGAAAGCTTAAATTTGACAGGTACACATATAGGCTGTGATACAAGCCAATGTGGCGCTTGCGTGGTTCATGTTGATGGCAAATCAATGAAAAGCTGTGCTTTATTGGCAGCAGATGTTAACGGTTCAAAAGTGACAACAATTGAAGGTTTAGCTGAAAATGGAAAACTTCATCCAATGCAAGAAGCTTTTAAAAAGCATCATGGCTTACAATGCGGTTATTGTACACCAGGCATGGTAATGAGCGCAGTTGACTTATTAAAAAATAAAAAGAATCCTAGTGATACGGAGATTCGTGAATGGTTAGAAGGTAACATTTGCCGATGTACTGGATACCAAAATATTGTTGCAGCAGTTAAAGATGCTGCATCTAAAATGTAAAAAATTAACTAATAAGGGAGAAAAAAATGGCAGCAAGCATGATAGGATCTAAAGTAGAAAGAAAAGAAGATAAGAAATTTTTAACAGGTAAAGGAAGATATACAGCTGATATAACATTAGCTAACCAAACATATGGATATTTTATTAGATCTCCACACGCACGTGCGAAAATAAAAAATATTGATACATCAAAAGCAAAAAAACTTAATGGTGTAATCGATGTATTAACTGCAAAAGAATTAAATGAAGATAAAATTGGTGGACTTATAGCTGGTTGGAAAATTGTAAGCAAAGATGGTTCGGATATGAAAATTCCTCCGCATCCAGCACTTGCGAGTGATAGTGTTAATTATGTTGGAGATCATGTAGCATTAGTAGTAGCGGAAACTCTTCAGCAAGCAAGAGATGCAGCGGAGCTGGTAAAAGTAGATTACAAAGTTTTAAAAGCAGTTGTTAATACTGGCGAGGCAATGGATTCAGAATCAATACACGAAGGTATTGAAAAAAACTTATCATTTGATTGGGAACTTGGAGACAAGGCAAAAACAGATGAGGCTTTTTCAAGTGCTGACAAAATTGTAAAAATGACTTTAACTAACAATAGATTAGTTCCAAATGCCATGGAGCCGAGAGCATCCATTGGTGATTTTAATTCTTCATCAGAAGAATTAACTTTATATACAACAAGTCAAAATCCACATTTATCAAGACTTGTGATGTCTGCATTTAATGCAATTCATCCTGAACATAAATTTAGAATTGTTGCTCCTGACGTAGGTGGAGGTTTTGGATCAAAAATTTATCCATATGCAGAAGATGTTGTAGTTGCTTGGGCAGCAAAAAGATTACAAAGACCGGTCAAATGGGTTTGTGAGAGAACAGATTCATTTTTATCAGATTGTCATGGAAGAGATCATATTACTAATTGTGAGCTTGCAATTAAAAACGATGGAACAGTAACGGGATTAAAAGTTGATACGATTGCTAATCTTGGAGGCTATGCCTCATTGTTCTCAACTGTTACGCCGACATATCTTTATGGACCATTGGTTTTAGGGCTTTATAATATAGCCTCTGCATATTGCAATGTGAAAGCAGTGTATACTAATACAGCTCCAGTAGATGCTTATAGAGGTGCAGGCCGACCAGAGGCTACATACATGATTGAAAGATTAATGGATAAAGCTGCTAAAGAAATGGGAATGGATAGAGCTGAATTTAGAAAGAAAAATTTCATTAGGCAATTTCCACATCAGCAGTGTTTAGTTCATAATATAGACTCAGGAGATTACGAAGCACACTTTAACAGAGCACTAGAACTTTCCGACTATTCTAATTTTGAAAAAAGAAAAGCAGAGTCTGCTGCAAAAGGCAAGTTAAGAGGAGTTGGTTTCTCAACTTACATCGAAGCTTGTGGTATTGCACCCTCAGCTGCAGTAATGTCTCTAGGTGCTGGTGTAGGACTTTGGGAGTCTGCAGAGATTAGATTTAACGCAACTGGAAATATTTCAGTTATGACAGGTACACACAGCCATGGACAAGGGCACGACACGACATTTACTCAAATCGTGGCTGATAAACTTGGTGTGCCCATAGAAAATATTGATTTAGTTCATGGAGATACTGACAAAGGGCCATTTGGTATGGGCACTTATGGATCTAGATCACTAGCGGTTGGTGGTTCAGCTATTTCAAAAGCTTGCGATAAAATTGTAGAAAAAGGTAAAAAAGTTGCAGCACATATGCTTGAAGCAAATCCTGATGAAATTGAATTCAAAGATGGTGAATTTATTGTTCCAAATTCAAATAAGAAAAAGACTATCGGAGAGATTGCTTTCGCTTGTTATTTACCAGGAACGTACGGGGAAATTAAATCTCCTCTTCCAGAGGGGGTAGAACCAGGATTAAAAGAAACTGCTTTTTATGATCCAGTAAATTTTTCATTCCCAGCAGGTTCACATGTTTGCGAGGTTGAAGTAGATCCGACCACTGGTGAGACAAAGGTGGATACTTATACTTGTGTTGATGATTTTGGTAATTTAATTAATCCAATGATTGTTGAAGGTCAAATACATGGTGGACTAGCACAAGGTATCGGCCAAGCACTATATGAAAACGCTTATTATGACGAAACAGGTCAATTAGTTACAGCATCATATATGGATTATACAATGCCAAGAGCGGATAACTTTCCAGAGTTTAGAATAGATTATACTTGTACACCAGCAACATCTAATCCTTTAGGTGTTAAAGGTTGTGGGGAAGCAGGAGCTATTGCATCACCACCAGCAGTTATGAATGCTGTGATTGATGCAATTGGAACAGAAGTTTCTATGCCAGCAACTTCTGAAAAAGTTTGGAAGGCATTAAAAGATAAGTCGGACAGTAAGAAAAAAGCAGCTTAACTTTTATTAAACAAAAGGGGGAAAGATGAAAGCATTTAATTTTCACGAAGTTAGAAGTGTAAAAGAAGCAACAAAACTGGCTTCAAATAAATCTACTTTCCTCGCCGGAGGCATGACATTAATTCCTTCGATGAAGATGAGGTTATCAAGTTTTTCGGATGTAATTGATATTAAAGAAATTAAAGAACTATATGGTATCAAAGTAAAAGGGAAGTCTGTAATGATTGGCGCGAACACTAAACATGCTGATGTAGCTGGCTCAAAAGAAGTTAAGAAAGCTATTCATTCTTTAGCAGGTTTGGCCGAAGGCATAGGTGATCCACAAGTAAGAAATTGTGGGACATTAGGTGGGTCAATATCAAACAATGATCCAACAGCATGCTATCCTTCTGCATGCATAGCACTAGACGCAGTAGTTCACACATCAAAAAGAAAAGTAAATGCAGAAAATTTTTTTACAGGCATGTTTGAAACATCGCTAAAAAAAGGTGAATTAGTTACTGCGGTTGAATTTCAAATACCAGAAAAATCCTGCTACATAAAATTTCCAAATCCTGCATCAAGATATGCAATGGTTGGTGTATACGTTGCTAAATTCAAAAAAGAAGTAAGGTGTGCAGTTACAGGGGCACAATCAGTTGTTTACCGTTGTAAAGAAGTAGAAAAAGCTTTGAATAATAATTTCTTAGAGAACTCTTTAGATAGCTTGATTTTAAAATCATCAAACTTAAATTCTGATATACATGCTTCAGCAGAATATCGAGCAAGCTTGATTGTATCTTGCGCAAAAAAAGCGGTAGCTAACTGTAAGTGATATTTAGGACTATCATTGGCTTAAAAATAATTAAATATTCATTTTTAGCAGGCATATTTACCGTTATTTGCATAAATCAATGCAATAAAAACAAAAAAAACATAAAAAAAGTTACCGTTTCAAAGAAGAATTAGTATTATTATAATAATGAAAAATTCTTTTGATGAAAAAATTCTAGATGAAGCCCATCAGTGGGTACAACAAAAAAGAAATGTTGTATTGGCCACTGTTATTCAAACGTGGGGATCTTCACCTCGACCAATCGGTAGCAGGATGATTGTCAACGATAAAGGAGATTTTTCAGGATCAGTTTCGGGTGGATGTGTTGAAGGAGACGTTGTAAGACAATCTATTGAGCTTCTATCAAAATCAGAAAGTTTCAAAAAAATTGAATATAAAGTTTCTAACGAAAGTGCATGGGAAGTAGGTCTAGCTTGTGGTGGAGAAATTGCAATTTTTTTAGAAAAGATTCAGTAATTAATGAAATTAAATGTGCTATCAAAAGTTATTGAGTTAAAAGGAAAAAAAAAAGAATTCTCAATTATTACAGATTTAGATACAGCTAAAAATTATATCTATGATCCTAATTGTAAATTAGACAAAGATCTTGAAAGTTTTAAAATAAATATTGCAAAATGTTTTAATAATCGCCAAGATGGATTGATAAAAGACACAAAGCTTTTTATTAAAAATTATTTTAGACCAATTCAAGTAGTTATTGTTGGAGCAGTGCATATAGCACAATATTTTGTAGAATTTGCAAAAAATTTAAACATAGAAATTAATATTATTGATCCAAGGGGGTATTTTGCATCAGAAAATAGATTTCCTGACACAAATATTATAAATCAATGGCCAGATGATGCTTTTAAAAAAATTTCATTGAATCAAAGAACAGCCTTAATAGCATTAACACATGATCCTAAAATTGATGATCCAGCAATCAAAGAAGCGCTTAAAAAAAAATGTTTTTATATAGGAGCGCTTGGAAGCAAAAATACACATAAAAATCGCTGTGAGAGATTAAAGGCAAACGGTTTTGATGACAAAGAAATTCAAAAAATTTTCGGACCAATTGGAATTAAATTTGGTGGCCGATCTGCGCCTGAAATTGCTCTTTCAATAATTTTCCAATTAATGAGCGAAATTTACAAAAAATGATATCAGCTATTTTGCTAGCTGCTGGTCAATCTAAAAGGTTTGGTAACAAGAATAAGTTATTTATTAAATATAATAATAAAAGTTTGATACAATCCGCTTTACTAAACTTATTAAAAAGCAATGTTAATAGCATCATAGTTGTTTTGGGACATGATCAAGCTCAAATAAAAAAAAAAATATACAAGAAGAAAAATATTAAAATAGTTATTAATAAAAAATTTAATTCTGGTATGGCCTCTTCAATCAATTGTGGAATAAAAAAACTTGATAAAAAAACTATTGGATTTTTTGTCTGTCTTGGAGATATGCCAAAGATAAACAAACATATATATAACAAATTAATTTTAAACTTTAATAAACATAATAATATTACTGTGCCTTACTACAAAAATAAGAGAGGCAATCCTGTTATATTTCCAATTAAATATAAAAAAAAATTTATAATCTTAAAAGGTGATAATGGTGCTAAAAAATTATTAAAAAAAAATTATCAAAAAGAATTTTTTAAAAACAAATCAATTTTATTTGATATCGACCGTAAGATAGATATTAAATAAAATTTTTCATATATTCTTTTAATTTTCCCGGATTATCTAATGTAATAACATTAATACCAAGTGCTTTTGCTGAATCAGTATTTTCAGGTCTATCATCGATAAATAATGTTTGACTTGGTATACAATCAAATTTTTTAATTGCTAATTCATAAATTTTTTTATCTGGTTTTTTAAATCCAACTTTTCCAGAAATGATAATGTCATCAAATTCTTCTAAAAAACTATTTTGTTCCATGTACTTATCAAATTGGTCACCTGGAAAGTTACTTAAAATATAAATTTTTTTTCCTTGACGTTTTAGATCAAGTGCAATTTTTAAATTCTCTTCATAGACTCCTTCAATCATTTCTAAAAATCTTTCATAAAAAGCCTTGATAGGAATCTTATATTTGGGATATTTTTTTATAAGAGGGTCACTTGCTTTGGATGTATCATATTTGATGTCTTGTTGAATATGCCATTCCCATGTGCAGATATTATCTAAAAAAAATTTGATTTCTTCATCTGTTTTAAAAAAATTTTTAAAAAGATTTTCTACTTTAAAATTAACAATTACTTTTCCAAGATCAAAAATATATTTATTTATAACCATTAATTAATTTTAGGAGCCACAAGAAAAATAAAGGTGGCAAATGCAAATATGATTATTAAGAAAATAAACAAATCGTCATTCATGATAGATCAATAGCATATTTTTTTAATACATTTAATTCAATTATTTCCAAGGTTTTTAAATTTGTGCTTTTTAAAAAAATTTTACAACCGTGTCCTGCATCTACAGCTCTTTTAAACCATATAGCACAGACGCACCAACAATCCCCGCTTTTTAGACCATCAAAATTGAATTCTGGTCTTGGTGTTATAAGGTCATTTCCATTTTCTTTACACCACTTTAAAAAATCGTCATTTACTTTTGCACACACAGTATGAGTACCTTTATCATTTTCATCTGTATTACAACAACCGTCTCTGTACCATCCAGTTAAAGGATCAAGAGAGCAACTTTCTAGCTTGTCATTCAGTACATTTTTTTGATCTCTTGACATAGTTTTTCTTAAATTTTAATTTCCAAGAGAATTAAAAACTTCATCATCTATTCTAGCATTAAATGATACAGATCTTCTTTCATCATCAGTATTATTAAAGGGGTAAACAGAATGCATTAAATAGGCTGGAAAAAAATAAAAATCACCTACTTTTGGTACTATACTATATTGACCTTTACACAAAAACATTCTTGAACCATGTACAAAACTTAATGTTCCATTTAAATTTAGCTTATTTTTTTGAACTGTTTCCCCAAATGTAGGTGGAACTTTTAGGTAACCAACACCAGAGATATGTCCTTCATGTGTATGTATTGGGTTATATTCGGTTTGATATTGTCTAACTACCCAGGTTTTTATTAAATTAAATTTCGTAATCTTTTTACTTTCAGCATTTTTTATCCAAGCCGCTGTTTCACTTCCTAAAAAATTTAACCAACCCGAATCTTGTACAAAATTATTTTCTAGTTGAAATTCTTCTGTTACGTTTCCAGCTAATTTATCTCCAATATCGAGTTCACTTGATTTTTTTTTATCCTCAATAATTTTATCTATATAATCATTTAACTTTTTTACTAAGTCTTCGGGCATTTTAACCTTTGCTATTTTTGGTCCAAATGGGGTTAATAATAATCTCTCGCTCATAATTTAAAGTTTAGTTGGGTTTGGTTTGCCTTTGTAAACCACTTCAGGTTTAAATTTTTTTTCTTTTTCATTAAAATTTAGTTTAATATTATTAGTATTTAAATCAATAGGTATAGATCTATAAAAACATGACTTATATCCGACATGACAACTAGCACCGTCTCCAATATCTACTGATATCCATATAGCATCTTGATCATCGTCAATTTTTATAAATTTTACTTTTTGTATGAAGCCGCTAACATCTCCTTTGTGCCAAATCTTGTTTTGTGATCTACTAAAATAGTGAGCTTCTTTTGTTTTTATAGTCATCTCAAATGCTTCTTTGTTCATAAAGGCGTGCATTAAAATTTCTCCAGTTTTATAATCTGTTGTAATAACTGGTATTAGACCTTTTTCATCGAATTTTGGACAAAGATCTGAACTTTCTTCAACTTGTTCTACTGATATTCTTTTTTTAAATATTGTCATGTAACTTAACTCTTGTATACTGCATATTCCAATTTTTATTAGGGGTTTTTTTTAACATGAAAAATGTAACAGATTTTAAGGCAAAAGTACTTCAAAAAGTTTCGAAAGATGAAGCGGAGAAAGCAGTTAAAATTATACTTAAATATATTGGCGAAAGCCCAGGTAGAGAAGGCTTAGTGGATACTCCTAAAAGAGTTATAAAGGCTTTTAATGAATATTTTAGTGGATACGGAGAAAATCCTGAGGAATATTTATCAAAAACATTTGGAGATGTTGAGGGTTATGATGACATGGTTATACAAAAAAATATTTCAATTCAAAGTCATTGTGAACATCATATGGCACCAATATTAGGGACAGCTCATGTAGCTTATATGCCCGCAGAAAAAGTAGTAGGACTTAGTAAACTCGCAAGGGTAGTAGATCTTTACTCAAGAAGACTTCAAACACAGGAAAGATTAACAATGCAAATTGCTAACTCTATTTATAAGGGATTGAAAGCCCATGGATCAGCAGTTAGTATTGATGCAATTCACCAATGTATGACTACAAGAGGTGTTAGGAAAGAAGAAGCTAGAACAGTAACTAATTATTTCACAGGAGTATTCAGAGATAGTCATAATCTTCAAGAAAGATTTCTTCATTATATAAAAAAATAACTTATGGTCGAAATACCAGAACAGCATGTTCATTTAAAAAAAATTTTTGTAGATACTACACGTATAGCTACTCAGATAGATAGTCCAAAGGTATATTATACTATTAAACCAGAAGTCGGTTATGTGGTTTGTGGTTACTGTAATATTTGTTTTGTTTTGAAAGAAAATGCAGACATAGATAGTGAAAGAGTATATTTCTATGATGAAAAGGAGAGTAAAAAATATGAGCAAATTTAAAGCGATAATTTTAAATCAGGACGGAGAAAAATTTACTAGAGAAGTGAAAGAAATTGATAAATCATTTTTAAAACATGGTAACGTAGTTGTAAAAATTGATTACTCATCTTTAAACTATAAGGATGGAATGATATTAAAAAATGGAGGTAAATTAGTTAAAGAATACCCGCATATTCCTGGCATAGATTTTGCAGGCACAGTCGAAGAAAGTGAGAGTCCAAATTTTAAAAATGGTGACAAAGTAATATTAACTGGCTGGAGAGTTGGGGAAATATATTTTGGTGGATATGCTCAATATGCAAAAGTTCAGGATAATTTTTTAGTAAAATTACCAAAAGATCTTGATACAAAAAAAGCAATGATTTTAGGTACTGCTGGATTAACAGCGTTGATGTGTGTTTTAATTATTCAGGCAAGAGAAACAATATTAAAGGGTGAGCCAATTAAAGATGTATTAGTAACAGGAGCAACAGGAGGAGTAGGTAGCGTTGCTGTACTAGCTTTGAGCAAACTCGGATATATTGTTTCAGCTGTAACTGGAAAAAAAGACAAATCTGAATTTTTAAAATCAATTGGAGCAAAAAATATAATTGATAGGTCAGAATTAGATCAAGAGGCAAGACCTTTGGACAAAGCATTATATGACGGTGTAGTAGATACAGTTGGAGGAAAAATTTTGGCAAAAGCTTTGTCTCATACGAGGCCAAATGGAATGGTCGCTGCCTGTGGATTAGCCAGTAGCTATAAGTTAGATACAACAGTAATGCCCTTTATCATTAGAGGTATTAAATTGTGGGGGGTAGATTCAGTCACAGCACCAATTATAAGAAGACAATTTTTATGGTCACAAGCTACTACTTATGTTGATTTTGAAAAGTTAAGTAAGGGAGTTAGTATATGGGGATTGCAGGATATAATTAGCTCGTCGTCAAAAATTCTGAAAGGTGATATTTCAGGTAGAGTATTAGTTGATGTAAATAAGTAATGGATTGGGATAAATTAAAAATATTTCATGCCGTTACTCAAGCTGGCAGTTTCACAAAAGCATCTGATACATTAAATTTAAGTCAATCCGCAATTAGCAGGCAAATACAATCACTAGAATACGAATTAAAAATTAGCTTGTTTGAAAGACATGCAAGAGGATTGGTTTTAACAGATAGTGGGCATAAACTCTATTCAACTGCTAACGAAGTTATATCTAAAATAAAAGAAGTAGAAACTGATTTCACTGAACAAAAACACAAACCTTCTGGAAAGTTAGTAGTTACTACTGTTGTTGGTTTCGGGGGTATTTGGCTAACACCTCGAATAAAAGAATTTAGAGACAAAAATCCAGATATTGAAGTTGAATTAATTGTTACAAACGAGGAACTTAATTTAAGCACTAGAGAAGCGGATGTAGCCATTTGGATGAGATCTCCTAAGCAGAAAAATTATATTCAAAAAAAAATGATTAATATAAATTATCATATTTATGGATCTTCTAAATATTGTGAAGAACATGGGTTGCCAAGAAGTTTAAATGATTTAGATAAGCATAATTTAATAACATATGGCAAAGGTTCTCCATCACCGTTATCTGAAAAAGAATGGATTTTAAAAGTTGGTAGCAAAGAAAAACATAAAAGAAGATCAATTATGAAGGTTAATAACATCTACTCTTTATTATTAGCTGTTGAAAGTGGAGTTGGCCTTGCCGCTTTACCAGATTATATGGTTGGAAATAAACCTGGGCTTGTTAAAATTTTAGGTGATCATAGTGGACCAAAATATGAGGCACATTTTGTATACCCTCAATCATTAAAAAATGTAGCTAGAGTTAAAGCATTCAGAGACTTTATATTTAATAAAGTCTCTGAATGGAAATTCTAATTTATCTTCTTCTTTTTTTTTGATTTTTTTATAGTTCTGCGTCTACCTTTTTTTCTAATAGATGCTTCCCATTTTTTAAGGCTCTTTTTTCTTTTCTTTAGGTTAGCTTGTTCTTCTTTGTAAGCATTCTTTAGATTTTTTTGGACGAAATCCAATCTAAAGTGAAGCAAAAATAAAAGAAAAAAGTATATTGCTAATACACCTAGTCCTTGACTTGCTAATTGACCCATCTCACACTCCCTTTTTTGTTAATGCTTGAATTTTTACTTTTGCACCGTCATCTATTGATAAACGTTCTGTAATTAAGTCACCTTCAACATCTGCTCTCTCTTTAATTGATAAATGTTTGGCTGTTACTGTACCCTTAACTTTACCTTCAATTTTAACTTTATTAGCGTTAACATCGCCATTTATTTCAGCAGACTCAGAGAAAGTTACGTCTTCTGCTGCAACGTTCCCTTCAAATTTACATCCAATAATTATATTTTCTTTTTCGGTAATTTTGCCTTTTAAGACAACGTCGTCCAGCAATATAGAATTAGATGAAGATGCCATTTTTTGGTGTTAAATTAATTTTCTTCTGTTTTTGTTGTGCCAAAGAAACCACCGGATTTTTTTCTCTCTTCGTCATCCTTAACAAGTTTAATCTTTGATTTACTTGCTTCTTCGTCACTCATTTCAGAAATAGTTCCACTTATTTTTCCACCAAGTGCTATTTCTAGATCTTTATATCTTATTTCTCCTTTTGCTACCCCAGATGAAGAGACAGATAAAGTGCCAGCAACTTCCAAATTTCCGTCGTAGTTACCTTCAATTTCAGCTGTTTCAACTCTAGATTCTCCGTCTATTTTTCCGCCATTTCTTACAGTAATTTTTCCTGATATTACTTTACCAGTATGTCTACCATTCACAGATACTTCATTTGGAGCATCAATATCTCCAGTTACCGATACACCTGCACCAATTACTATGCTACCCTCTTTAGTATCTAAAGTTGATCTTGATGCCGTAGTACTCCTCCCGAAAGGCGTCGAACCACCTTCTTTTTTTGGTTTTCATCATCAAATATTGCCATTTTTATTACCTCTTTATAGACTTTATAGAACAAGTAAGATCAAGAATCTAGATAAATTACCTAAAAATATGTTATCTTTTTTCACTAAAATTAATGATTTATCTATTCATAGGCCTTTTAGTGGGGTTCTTTGTGGCCTTACCAGTTGGTGCAGTAGCTGTATTATGCATAAATAGGACAATTCAGTATGGAATCAAGGCGGGCTTTTATACTGGTATTGGCGTAGCTTTAGCTGACTTGTTTTATGGTATTTTAGCTGTTTTTGGACTCGTAGCTGTTTCTGGCGACAGTTTACAAAACCAACCAGTATTAAGGTTGGTCGGAGGTCTATGTATTATGTTTATTGGAGCACAAATGATGGCGAAAAAAATTAAAGGTATTAAATACTTAGAAATACAAAAAGAAAATAATTTTAAATATGTTATTACAGGAGCTTTAATTACAATCAGCAATCCAGTAACTGTACTAGCTTTTATATCTGTACTATCTTATTTAAATTTTCTTTTAGATAAAGTTTCGTGGATTAGTTCGTTATTTATTGTTATTGGAATTTTTTTTGGATCTTTAGCATGGTGGGTATCATTAAGCTACATAACATTAAAATTTAAAGACAATTTAAATTTAAAATCTTTACAAAAAATTAATTTATTTTCTGGATTTTTAATATTTTTTTTTGGTATATTGTTAATAATTAGTATTTATAAATTTTAATGACTTATATAATCGCTTTTACTGTATTAATTTCAATTGTGGTTTTTGTTCACGAATATGGTCATTATTATTATGCTAAGAAGTTTGGAGTTGGTGTAACAGACTTTTCTATAGGTTTTGGAAAAGAAATCATAGGATTTCATGATAAACACGGTACAAGATGGAAGCTTTGCATTATTCCACTTGGAGGTTACGTAAAGTTTTATGGTGACTCAAATGCTGCATCGATGCAAAGTTCGAAAGAAAAAGAAAGTAATTTAGACCGGTCTTTACTTTTAAATTCTAAACCTCTTTACCAAAGAGCAATCATAGTATCTGCTGGACCATTGGCAAATTTTATATTAGCCATAATATTGTTTTCCTTAATATTTATTTCGGTAGGAAAAGACAATACCATCCCAATGATTAGTGATGTTGTTGAAAATTCACCCGCTGAAAAAGCTGGATTAAAACCTAATGATCAAATTACTTTTGTTAATAATAAAAAAATTAATAGTATAAATGAAGTAGCAAAATATATAACTCTATCAGAGACGCAGGTTGTTAAAATTGAAGTACTGAGGCAAAACAAGCCATTATCATTCAATATAAAAACTGAAGTCAAAAGTGCAAAAGATAATTTTGGAAATACAATCAAACGTAAAATGATTGGTATAAAAATTAGCCCATTAAAAAATAAATTATCAAGGGAAAAATTAGGTCCCGCCAAATCACTATTTTATGCTGTTTTGGAAACATACAATACTATCACTTTAACATTATCTTATATTGGAAAAATAATTTCCGGAACCGAGTCAGCTGATCAATTAGGTGGACCAATTAAAATTGCTCAAGTATCTGGACAAGTTGCTGAGTATGGATTGATACCTTTTTTAAGTATTATGGCTTATATTTCTATCAGTTTAGGTTTAATTAATTTATTCCCTATTCCATTGCTTGATGGAGGCCATTTATTTTTTTATTTTATTGAGTTTGTCAGAGGCAAGCCTTTAAGTGACAATATACAACTAATTTTTTACAAATTTGGTATATTCGTTCTCTTTTCACTGATGTTTTTTGCTACTTATAACGATCTTAGAAGTCTAGGTTTATTTAATTAATAATTTCAAATACTTAATTACACAAACCAAAGGTTGAATTTTAAAATTGTTAAAAAAGCTTAAGTTTTCATTGATTTTTTCAATATTTAATTGAAAAATACATTAACGATTCGAGAAAGGGCCTAAAATGAATAAAAAACAACTAGTTGCTAAAATCTCTAGTACATTAAACTTAAGCAAAGCTGATGCTGAGAGAACTTTTGACAGCATAACTAATATAATTCTAGATGCGCTTAAGAATGACGACCAGGTAAAAATTGCTGGTTTTGGAACTTATAAAGTGGCCAAAAGAAAAGCTAGAACAGGCAGAAACCCAAGAACTGGTGAAACTATACAAATTTCAGCTTCTCAAAAAGTGAAATTCCTACCTGCAAAAGCACTTAAAGAAATGTTCAACAAATAGTATATAAAAAACAGCCTTATTTTTTAAAAATAGGGCTGTTTAGCCTCTTTTTGATTTGTTGCATTATTTTGACGAAAATTTATAAATAAGTTTAGAGTGAATCAATGTTTTCTAAAAATTTAAGTGAAAAATTGGATGAATTCCATCTATTAAAACATCCGTTTTACATAGCATGGAATAAAGGTGAACTGTCGCTTGAAATAATACGTGACTACGCAGAACAGTATTACCATCATGTTAAAGCTTTCCCTAGATACATAAGTGCAACACACTCATTATGTGAGGATATATCTAAAAGAAAAGTTTTACTTGAAAACCTTCAAGAGGAAGAAGATTTTGATAATGATCATCCTAAATTATGGAAAAAATTTGCGTTAGCGTTAGGTTCAGATGACAAAGAAATAGAGATTAACAAACAGGAAAACTTTACTAAAGACATGATTAACAATTTTTTTAAACAAGCTAGATCGAGTTTTGCTGAAGGTCTGGGGTCATTTTATACATACGAAAGGCAAGTTCCTGAAATCGCAGTAACAAAAATCAAAGGATTAAAAAAATTCTACGGAATCAATTCAATAGAGGGCCTTCAGTTTTTTGAAATACATAAGGATGCTGACATTTTACATAGGTCAGAATGTGAAAAACTTTTAGATACTCTTAATAATGAAGAAAAAATATTAGCTGAAAAAGCGGCTTTAACTACAGCAAAGTTCATGTGGAATTTTTTATCTGGTTTAGCAATTAAACATAAATTACCTCTACAAACCGCAGCGTAGATTATTAGTAACATGTATGTAATTTATTTTTGATTATGTCACAACCTTTAGCAAAACCAAATAGTCCGTTATTTTCTTCTGGTCCCTGTAAAAAAAGGCCGGGTTGGAAAATTGTTAACTTGTCAACAAACGTTTTAGGAAGATCTCATAGAGCAAAAGATGCTAAATCAAAGTTAAATCTTATAATAGAAAAGTCAAAATCAATTTTAAACCTTCCTAAAGATTATAAAGTCGGAATAGTTGCAGGTTCGGATACAGGAGCTATTGAGGCCGCTATGTGGACAATGCTTGGAGAAAGAAAAGTGGAAGTATTAGGATGGGAAAATTTTGGGTATGATTGGATAAATGACATTAAAGATCAACTTCAATTAAAAAATTTAATTGTTCACAAAAGTGATTACGGCTTTTTACCAGATTTAAGTAAAATAAATTTCGATCATGATGTTGTTTTTAATTGGAATGGAACTAGTTCTGGGGTTTGTGTGCCGAATGGAGAATGGATACCCAATAATAGAAAGGGACTTACATTTTGTGATGCAACATCAGCTGTTTTTGCTATGAAAATGAATTTTGAAAAGCTAGATATAATTACATGGTCTTGGCAAAAAGTACTGGGCGGAGAAGCGGCACATGGCATGATAGCTCTATCACCAAGAGCGCTTAAAAGATTAATCAGCTATGAACCAAATTGGCCTATTCCTAAAATTTTTAGACTTGCAAATAAAAAAAAGATTTCCGAAGGAGTTTTTAAAGGCGAAACAATTAATACACCCTCAATGCTTTGTGCAGAAGATGTTTTAGATTCATTAATGTGGTTAGAAAGCATTGGTGGAGAAAGCGAGGCTATCAAAAGGTCTCAAAGAAATCTTCAGGTAATTAAGGACTGGATAAAAGATAAAAGTTGGATTGAATTTCTTGCAGAAGATAGCAAAACAATTTCTTCTTCGAGTATATGTTTAAAAATTGTAGATAAAAAATTTACTGAACTGACAGATGAAGAACAAAAATTTAGAATAAAAAAAATAAATGAATTATTAGAGAAAGAACATGTCGCATTTGATATAAATTCTTATCGAACTGCGCCACCTGGTTTTAGGATTTGGGGTGGTGCAACTGTAGAAAGCGATGATATAGCCAATTTATTACCTTGGATTGAGTGGGCTTACACTGTAATAAATAAATAAATAAATGTATAAAGTATTAATTGCAGATAAACTTAGTAAGCAAGCTGAAACAATCTTTAATGAGAATGGCATATCAGTCAAAACAAAAATCGGATTAAATGAAAGCGAATTAATCAATGAATTAACAGACTGTGATGCATTGATTGTCAGATCAGCTACTAAAGCAACAAAAAAAGTTATTGAAAATTCTAAAAAACTTAAGGTAATAGGTAGAGCAGGCATCGGAGTAGATAATATTGATCTTCAATCAGCCACGAATAATGGTAAGGTGGTAATGAACACACCTTTTGGTAATTCGATAACTACTGCAGAACATGCTATTACTTTAATTCTTTCGACAGCTAGACAAATTCCATATGCAAATGAAACAACCCATGATGGGAAATGGGAAAAATCATCAATTAAAGGAACGGAAGTAACTGGAAAATATCTGGGTATAATTGGTTGCGGTAATATAGGAACAATAGTAGCTAAAAGAGCACTTGGATTAGAATTTAGGGTGATTGTTTATGATCCTTTTTTACAAGAGGAAAAGGCAAAGGAGCTAGGAGTTGAAAAAGTTTCATTAGATAAACTTTTTTCCAAATCGGATTTTATAACATTGCACACACCATTAAACGATAAAACAAAAAATATTATTAATTCTGACGCATTTTCAAAAATGAAGAACGGAGTACGGGTTATTAATTGTGCTAGAGGCGGTTTAATAGACGAAAATTCTTTAAAAGAATATTTGGATAATGGAAAAGTCTCAAGTGCGGCCTTGGATGTTTTTGTAAATGAACCACCAAAAAACAGTAATCTTCTTGGAACTAAAAATTTAATTTTAACACCTCATCTTGGGGCCTCAACAGCTGAAGCACAAGAAAAAGTTGCTTTACAAATTGCTGATCAAATAAGCAATTATCTTAAAACAGGAGCAATATCTAATGCTGTAAATACTTTTTCTTTATCAGCTAAGGAATATAACTTAGTTAAACCATACCTTAAGCTTTCCAGGCTTCTCGGCAGTTTTGCTGGACAACTTACAGAAAATGCAATTCAAAAAATTGAAATAGAGTTTGAAGGACAGGCATCTAAAGTAAACACGCAGCCCATTATTCAAACCATAATTAGCTCTTTGCTTAAACCAACTTTTGATAATGTAAATATAATCAATTCTATGAGCGTCGCAAAAGACAAATCAATAAGTGTAACAGAAACCAAGCATGATAGAGTTTGTGAATATCAATCTTGTATAACATTATCCATTACTACAGATAAGCAAAAACGCTCAGTAAAGGGAACATTATTTGGAAACAAACCAAGAATAGTATCAATCAAAGGAATTAAAATCGAAGCAGAACTTCTTCTTCACAACCTCTATATTAGCAATGAAGACAAACCTGGATTTGTAAGTAATCTATCAAAAATTTTAGCCGACACTAAAATCAATATAGCTACATTTCATTTAGGACGAAAAGAGAGTGGAGGGGAAGCTATTGCATTAATTTCAACAGATAATTTTATTAATGATGAGGTAATAAAAAAAATCAAAAAGCTTCCTTTGGTCTTACAAGCTAAATATATAAAATTTGATGAGTAATATTAATACAATACTTACTTTAGTAGCAAATCGAAATTTTAAATATGATGAAAGTGTAGAGTTTCTTAAAAATCATTTTTATCTCGACATTGTAGAAACAAAAGTTTTAACCACAAACGCTATTTCATTTGAAATAAAGGATTTTGATGAATCTAAAAAACCTCATATGAATAAAGTATTTTTTCAAAAAAAAATTGATTCATGTTTTATTAGTAAATTTAAAATACCAAGAAAAATATTTTTATGTGACATGGACTCAACAATTATTAAAAACGAAACCTTGGATGATTTGGTAAAATTATGTGGAGCAGAATCTAAAACTATAGATGAGACGAGCCGTTTAGCTATGGAAGGCAAAATAGATATTAAAACAACTTTGTCATCTCGGGTATCATTACTACAAGGCAAGCCCAAATCACTAATTGATGAAGTTATTAAAGGCATAAAATATAATGAAGGAGCTAATATTTTAATTAACACTTTAAATAACAAAAACTATTTAACTTATTTAATTACTGGGGGGTTTAAACCTATTTCAACTTATGTTGGTGAAATGCTGGGGTTTAAAAATATAATAAGCAATGAGTTTGAATTTGAAAATGATAATACATTTAAAGGAACTTTCATACCTATAGCTGGAGAAAAAAATTCAAAATTAAAATTTATGCAAGATCTTGCTTTAAAAAAAAACTTAGATAATGATGATTTTGTATCTGTAGGTGACGGAGCTAATGATCTAGGGATGCTCCAACACTCTGGTTTAGGTATTGGATTTAACTCCCATAAAATTATCAAGGACAACATCGAAACTCAAATTAATTTTACTAATTTAACAAGTATACTTTATTTTTTAGGCTTTAAAAAAGAAGAATTTATTCTTTAATTGACTCTAAATATTCTAAAACCTTATTCACATGACCCTTTACTTTTACATTATTCCAAATTTTTATAATTTTTAATTTTTTATTAATTAGAATTGTGGTTCTTGTTACACCCATATACTTTTTTCCATACAACTTTTTTTCACCCCAAGCTTTAAAAATTTTTATAATTTTCAAATCTTTATCTGATAAAAGATCAAAAGGAAATTTATATTTGTTTTTAAATTTTTTATGACTTTCTAAACTATCTTTTGAAATACCAATAACTTCAGTATTATATTTTTTAAATTTTTTGTAGTTTTTTTTAAAATCTAAAGACTCCAAGGTACAACCGGGGGTATTATCTTTTGGATATATATAAATTAATAATTTATTCTTTATTTTTTTTAAATCAAATCTTTTATCATTCGTTGTTTCTAATGTAATTTTTTTTAGTTTAGAAATTTGAACCATTATGATAATCTTATCCAGATTATTATATGATTTTAAAAACATCAAAGCAATTAGTTGAAGAGGCTATGCAGGAAATTGTCACTCTAGATGTAGACGAAGTAAAAAAACAATTAAATAACAACCCAGGAGCTTTATTAATAGATATACGAGACATCAGAGAATTAAAAAAACTAGGTACTGTAGAAAATTCAACTCATATCCCAAGAGGCATGTTGGAGTTTTGGTTAGACCCAGATAGCCCATACTATAAAAATCAATTATCACCTGATAAGCCAAAAATATTATTTTGTGCATCAAATTGGAGAAGCGCTTTAGCTGTAAAAGCATTAAATGGCATGGGTTTTGAAAATATCAGTCACGTTAAAGGAGGTTTTGACGCGTTAATAAATTCTGGCTTTAAGTTACAAAAAATTTGATTATTTCAATACTTCTCTAAACACAAATTCTAACCTATCTTGTCCAAAAAATATTTTTGATCCAACAGCGAATGTTGGACAACCAAAAATACCTTTCTTAAAAGCTAGATCTGTTCGATTTTTTAAATCATCCTTTATTTTTGGATCATTAATTTTTTGAATAAAATTGACTGGGTTCAGGTCCATACTTATTAAAAATTTTTCAAAAATTTTATCATCATTAAGGTTTAAAGAGTCTACCCATGCTGCTTTAAAAAATTTATCAATGTATTGACTTAGAAAACCCTCCTTCATTGCAACAACCGAGCCTCTCATTATATGAATTGTTTTGATTGGAAAATATCTGTTAAATTGATATTTAATTTTATACCAATCCGCACACATTTTTAAATCTTTAATCATGTGTTTAGCTTTTTGAGGATGAAGACCAGCTGGAGTTATTTCAGCAGATCTGTGAAGTCCAGCTAGAAAAACTGGTAAATAATTAACTTTTATTTTTTTTTCCTTTTCAAATTTTCTAATTTGGGTGTGAGCTAAGTATGAATATGGACTACTTATATCAAAATAAAAATCTATTTTTTTTATTTTACTCATGTAATTTAAATTTTTGTACAATTAATAATCTAAGTATTAAGTAAAAACATAAACCAATTGGACCAGTAAAGTAAGTAAGTATTAAAGGAAAAAAAACAATAAATTTGTGCACATTATACTTTAAAGCATCTCTAGATATCCATTGTCCTAAAAATAAACTCAGGCTCAAAAAGTGTATCCAAAAAATTAAAACAAAAAGTTCATTATCCATTAATTCCATGAGCTGTGATAAGCCTAGGTAAAGATTAAAATTTATTAAAACAATATCAAAATCAATATTTTCATCTAAACCTAAAGGATATATCTGTTGATAAACAATATATCCATAAGTAAGAGCTAATACTGTTGGCATAAACAGGTTGTTTACTAAAAGATTTGTAAATTTCGAGGCTGGTAAAAATATCAACATTAGCCAAAATGGTACTACACCAATGTTAACAAATTGATAAATTATTTCTATCGTAAAGAAATCTTTGATAGTCTCTGCCATATAATAAATTAATATATATGAAACAAGTCAAATCAACCAATCAAAAAATTGAAAACGAGCAAGATATTAAGGAGTTAGCGTTAAAATACCTTGACAAATATCAGCCTTCTAAAAAAGATTTAAAACTATACCTTTTTAGAAAACTTACTAATCAGGGTATAAATACAATTCCTAAAAATCAAATTTTACCAAAAATAGATAATGTTTTAGAAAATCTAGAAGAGCTCAATATAATTAACGATGAATTATATAGTGAATTAAAATCAAAGAATTTTTTAAAAAGAGGTTACTCAATAAATAAAATAAAAATGCATTTAAGCAATAAGGGTATAAAAGATGACCTGCTAAAAGAGACAATTAAAAAAATTATTCAAGATGATGAAAACCCAGACTTTTACTCCGCAATTAGAGTTTGTAAAAAAAGACGAATTGGACCTTACAGACCTGAAGCTAATAGAAGTATTTTTTATAAAAAAGATATAGGTGTGTTGGCTAGAAATGGTTTTTCCTATGATTTATCGAAAGATATTCTTTCCCTAGATAAAAAAGAATTAAAGATATATGAAAAAAAATTATAATTTTTTTTTTTTATTATTTTCCTCTTCAACTAGTTCATTAATTTTATTTTGCATTGCTCTTCTCACAATAGTAAAAATAAGTATACCTAAAATTGAAACAGAAATAATAATAATTAAAATCGTTTTCAACATCAAAGACCTTTTTTTCTAACTAATAATGAAGGGTTATGAAAATCAGCTTTTCCATATAATATTTGCTCATTATTATGAGTACATATAATTGCTCCTGCATTTTCTGCAATGGCATGGCCGGCAGCGATATCCCATTCTCTCGCTCTAGGATTTGCAGCATACAAATCAAATTCGCCATTAGCAATTAAACAGAATTTAAGAGAGCTTCGCATGCTTAGGAAACTTGAAGCGTTATATGTTTTTAATATTTTAAGAATTTTTTCTGAAGGTTTCGACGAGTTTGATAAAGCAACTATGTTTTTATTTAATTTATTACAACTAATCTTTATTTTTTTGTCTTTATTCACCTCAAATGATTGATCATAACCAAAAGAAAAAAATAACCTTTTTTTCTTTGGAGCATAAATAATTCCTGCTATAGCTTTTTTATTTATTACAAGACCCGCATTTAAAGTATATTCATCTCCACCTTTAATATATGAATTAGTCCCATCAATAGGATCAATTAACCAAAGGTCACTTCGATCTTTAGTTTCAATTTCGTTAACGTTCTCTTCTGAAATAATATCTATATTTGGGCATAATTTATTTAACTTATTTATAATCATTTCATTAACAATTAAATCACCATTTGAAACTGGGGTATTGTCAGACTTAGTTTTCACTTTGAGTTTTGTATTAAATATTTTTATTGACTCTTCACCTGCTTCAAAAAATACTGGTATTAAATTCTCAATAATTTTTTTAATTTCGCTATCATTCATTTTTATATTTTTCTAAGGATATAATGCTTGCATTAATTGTTTTTTTTCCAACATTTTCAAAATTTACAGTGACTTTGTTTTTAATTACCGACTGAACTTGGCCAATTCCCCACTCTTTTTTTTGAGGGTTAATAACAAAATCTCCTGGATCAAAGTCATAAATCATAATTTAATATTTAATAATTACGTGCTATATAAAAAATATATGTTTACACCAATATTAGAAAAAAATGAAACAGATTTAATTATTTCAAGTAAGTCTAATGAAAAAACCAAAGTTGTAGTTGCAATGTCGGGAGGTGTAGACTCGTCCGTAGCAGCTTCTATTATTAAAGAACTTGGTTATGATGTAGTTGGAATCACTTTGCAATTATTTGATTACGGGAAAATTGGAAAAACCAGAGGCACATGCTGCGCCGGTAAGGATATTTATGATGCAAAAAAAGTCTGTGATCAAATCAAAATAGATCATCAAGTAATGAATTATGAAAGTATTTTTAATGAGGAAGTGATTGAAAAATTTGCAGATAGTTATGTTAAGGGTGAAACACCAGTGCCATGTATTGATTGTAACCAAACAGTTAAATTCAGAGACTTATTTAAATTTGCAAAACAACTAAATGCTGATGCTCTTGTTACCGGACATTACGTTAAGAGGGTTAAGGATGGATATGCCAAAATGTATCGTCCAATAGATTTAAACAGAGATCAAAGCTATTTTTTATTTTCAACTTCTCAAGAGCAACTTGAGTATTTAAGATTTCCATTAGCAAACATTTCTAAAAAAAAAAACTAGAGAGTTAGCAAAAAAAATGGGATTAATTGTTGCCAATAAACCTGACAGTCAAGATATATGCTTTGTACCAAACGGAAATTATAAATTAATTGTCGAAAAGCTAAGACCAGAATCATTTAGAAAGGGAAACATCGTTGATAAAAACGATAAAATTTTAGGAAACCATAATGGAATTGCAAATTATACAATTGGACAAAGAAAAGGAATTAAAATTTCAAATAGCAAACCTTTATTTGTATTAAAATTAGATACTTTAAAAAATGAAGTTGTTGTTGGATATAAAGAGGATTTATTAATTAATAAAATTATTCTACGAGATATTAATTTTTTAACAATCGATAATAATGATTTGAAACAAGGTCTAAAAGTAAAAGTAAGGTCAACTGGTAAGTTGCTTGAATGTGTCTACGATGGAAAAAATGAAATTATATTAAAAAAAGGTGAGGAGGGTGTTTCTGCTGGTCAGGCATGTGTTTTCTACAGAGATGATGAATTGGGAACTCGTGTTTTAGGTGGTGGTTGGATTGCTAAAACAGAAAATTAATTATTTTTTTTTATTTTTTCTTCTATTTCTTCTTCTTTTTGATCCTATTTTTCTTCTTCCTCTATGTTTTTTTGGATAGCCCATATAAATTAAATTGTTTTGTTGAAAATTATCAGATTATGTTGTTTAATCAACTAAATATGTCTTCTGGTAAAAAAAATATGAATTTCGTTACGAATAAAAATGAGGATGTTAGTTCGTCAATTGATATATTTAAACTTCAGTCAGAAAGAAAAATTGAAGAAAAGAAAGAAAAAAAATCAAATACAATTTACGTAATTACTATTTTAATTGCAGTAATTTGTATTATTTCACTTGTATATATTTAAATCTAAATGATAGATACGGAATTAACTCTTGGGTTAATTACGTTTTATTTTATAATGTTTGTGACACCTGGTCCAAACAATATAATGTTAACTGCATCTGGAATAAGATTTGGATTTAAAAAAACAATACCACATTTACTAGGTATACCACTAGGTCATACTATACAAATTTCTTTAGTTACACTTGGCCTGGGCGTTATTTTTAAGAATTATCCAGTTACTCAAATTTTTTTAAAATTCTTAGGATGTGGATATTTGTTTTTCCTTGCTTATACCATGTTTGGTTCCTTAAATATAAAAGATATTAATAAGGTTGGAAGACCACTTAGATTTTATGAAGCTTCTTTGTTTCAGTTTTTAAATCCAAAAGCTTGGTTGGTTGCTACAACAGCAGTAACAGTTTTTTTTCCAGAAGAAGTTAATTTTTTTACAGGTTTATTTTTTATAACTTTTATCGCACCCATTGTTTGTTTACCTTCAATAACTATTTGGGCTCTCTTTGGAAGTACAATTAGAAAATTTATATCAAACAATAAAATAAAAAAAACGATTGAAATAATTTTAGCTATTCTACTAATTATTACAGGAATAATTATGGTATTGTGATGCAAGATAAAAAAAGGTTATATGTTTTAACGGAGGGACAAAAATTATTTAACATTACAGATCGTATAAGGAGTTTTGTCAGTTCATCCAAAATAAATGATGGTTTACTAAATATTAGTATTTTGCATACTAGCGCATCATTGCTTATTCAGGAAAATGCTGACTCAGATGTTCAAAATGACTTATTAAATTTTCTCGACAAACTCGTTCCGATGAATAAGGATTTATATATTCATAATGAGGAAGGTAAGGATGATATGCCGGCACATATCAAATCCGCATTAACCCAATCTAACTTGACTATTACTGTCGAGGATAAAAATTTAATATTGGGTGTTTGGCAAGGTATTTATCTATTTGAGCATAGAATAGACCCTCAAAAAAGAACAGTTTTGGTACATTTAATTGGTGAATAGCTTTGACAAAAAAAAAACTTTAAATTAAAAGCTTAGAACTATGGTAAAAAGAAAAAATTCTCGTAAAGTTAAGCGATCTAAAAAAAGTTCAAATAATATTTTATTGTTAACAGGTACTGTGGTGATATTAGCAGTAGTTGCTTTGTCACAAATTAATACTGGCTCAATAACTAATGTCAAAGAAATCAAAGATAGCAACGTGTCGGATATTAAAAAAACGAAAGAAGCTTCTAAACCTCTTAATATTCCTAAAAAAGAAAAAGCAATAAATAAAAAAAGAATTAATGAAAGAGAACTTATGATTAGATTTGCTGAACTTGATTGGAATAGTAATAAGAAAGTTTCAAAATCAGAATATTTATATTATTTTAAAGACAAGTCTCAAGGAAAAAAATTTTTTAAGATAATTGATAAAGATAAATCTGGCTCTATAAGTTATAAAGAATACAAGGCTTATAGAACAAAATAATCTACAAGTTGTTTTAGACTTAAATATATTGTAATTTAATTTTTATGGCGGGATAGCTCAGTTGGTTAGAGCACGGGACTCATAAGCCCGGGGTAGTTGTTGATTAACAAAGATAACACGCCACTTATTTTCATATTCATACTT